>Ga0172382_10003315_pt1 | contig 25637 bp, 28 predicted proteins | sample Leawel138RmetaG_FD_122245 | JGI IMG/M metagenome (GOLD analysis project Ga0172382, IMG submission 122245) | Leachate microbial communities from a municipal landfill in Southern Ontario, Canada - Leachate well 138R metaG | ecosystem: Engineered > Solid waste > Landfill > Unclassified | place...
CAGCGCACTCCTCAGTGTGAAGGCAAACGAATCAGATGACGCACTTCAGGTAGTGCTCGACGCGCTTCCATCTGATGCGAACTCACTCGCACTTGGTGCATCGCTTCAAAACAAGCTTCTTACAGGTATAAGCGGAAACTACTCACTCGAGTCGCTTCAGGTTGTTCCTGTGGACGGCGTTGAAACACTCTCAGGCGGAAGCACCGTTGATGCCTCTGAAGAGACATCGGCAAATAACCAAATCGCCTTTAGCTTCTCAGTAAAGGGTGACCAACAAGCTTTGAAGCAGGTACTTCAAAACCTCGAACGATCAATCCGTACCATTGTGGTAACCCACCTCAGTATTGATACGCAGGGCGGCGACCTTGTAATGGAAGTAAGCGGACATGGGTTCTACCAGCCGGTGACAACTGTTGAACTTAAAGAAACACCAGTAAAGGCGAAATAATGAAGAAGACAGACATCGCAATGATTATCCTTATCGCAACCGTCAGCGTTCTGATTGCTTTCTTTGTGACGCGCGCAATCGTTGGCACGCCAAGTAGCGAAACGGTGAATGTAAAAACAATCGATCAGATTAGCGGCGAGATTACTCCTCCGGACGAAACAATTTTTAATCAGGATGCAATTAATCCGGCTGTTAAGATTCAGATTAACGGCGACGACTCGCAAGAATAGGGTGGTTTGATGGCGTTACTTACCGACGACATCCAAGAAAAGCTGGTAAACCTTCTTATTGATGAGGGTCTTGTTGAGGCCGATACGATTACCAACGCCAAGGCGGAAGCTGCGAAGGTAAATAAGCCGCTCTTCAGCCTCCTTACCGAGCAAGATATTATTGATGACGAGCTTCTCACGCACGCGATTGCGCAGGTTTCGGGTGTGCCGTATGTAAACCTCGCGAATACACTTATTGATCAGAATATTCTGGCGCTCCTCCCTGAAGATATTGCCGAACGCTTTATGGCAGTGCCCCTTGCTGAGGTGCAAAACCGGCTGGCAGTTGCCATGCTTGACGGAAATAACGTTCAGGCGGTTGACTACCTTGCAAACCGTATTCAACGTCCATTGAAGGTGTTCATGGCATCGGAAGCGGGCGTTCGCCACGTGCTTGATCAGTACAAAACCGACCTTTCAAGTGTCAACCAAGCTGCACAGGCATCGCAGGCTGAACAAAAAGCGGAAGAAGCAAATGACGTTAAGACGATCGTTCAGGATTCGCCCATCAGCCAAGCGCTCAGCAAAATTCTTGAATATGCCATTAAGTCGCGCGCTAGTGACATTCACATTGAACCACTCGAAAATGCACTCAAGATTCGCTGTCGTGTTGACGGTGTGCTTCGTGAGGTGATGCAGCTTCCAAAGAGTATTGAGCCAGCGCTCGTGAGCCGTGTAAAAATTCTTTCCGAACTTAAAATTGACGAACACCGTATTCCACAGGACGGTCAGTTTGCGGTAAAGATTGCGAATAAAGAAGTCGACCTTCGTATCGCCATTAGCCCGGTAGTATGGGGTGAGCAAATTGTGATTCGTCTGCTCGATAAGTCGGGTAACACCTTCGACCTTGAGGAAATGGGGTATGCTGGTCGTTCACTTCGCGCGATTCGTCACGGAGTAAAGCAGCCAAACGGAATGGTGCTTACCTCTGGTCCAACCGGTTCGGGTAAGTCAACTAGCCTCTATGCGCTTATTAAGGAAATTAAAGACGATAGCGTCAATATCGTCACCCTCGAAGATCCAGTTGAGTATAAAATGCAGGGGGTGAATCAGATCCAAGTGAACGGTGATGTCGGGTTGACGTTTGCAAGCGGGCTTCGCTCAATTCTTCGTCAGGACCCCGATGTCGTGATGGTGGGTGAGATTCGTGACAGCGAAACGGCAAACCTCGCGGTGCAGGCTGCACTTACAGGGCACTTGGTGTTCAGTACGCTCCACACCAACTCTGCTGCCGGCGTGTTGCCGCGTTTGCTTGATATGAAGATTGAACCCTTCTTGATTGCCTCAACGGTGAATACTATCATTGGTCAGCGTCTGGTGCGCCGCGTCGCGAAAAAGCGTGAAACGTATCAGTCGAGCCCTATTGAAACCCAGAATATTATGACGACGGTTGGACACCTGCTTCCGAAGACAAAAGAAGAGGTTGCCCGAGTTTCAGCCGATTTAGGCTATAAAGACCTACCATTAGCGGGACAAAGCTCCTATACTCTAGTCAGAGGAGTTGATACCCCTCAGACGCCGCACGGGTATAGTGGTCGCGCCGGTATTTACGAAGTGATGGATGTGAATACCGATATTCAAAACCTGATTGTAAAGCGGGCGACGAGTTCTGAGATTCAGCGCTTGGCCGTATCGCAGGGTATGATTACCATGCGTCAAGACGGTTACCTCAAAGCGCTTTCAGGGGTCACGACACTAGAAGAAGTAAACCGAGTAACATCAGACACAGCATAGAAAAAGAGGGTAGGGAATATGAATAATCAAAATTTACGAATCGAAGTACTACTAGAAGAAGTAGTGAAGCGCCGGGCATCCGACCTTCACCTTCAGGTTGGTTTGCCGCCAATGTTCCGTATCGACGGACAGCTGGTGCCGGTTGCTGGGTTTAACCCCCTCGATGAAGCGGGCGTTGAAACGCTTGTTTTTGCTATTCTTGACCAAGATCAGCGCCAAATTCTCTTGAAGGATAAGGAATTCGACTTCAGTTTCGCCTTTGGTACCCTCGGGCGTTTCCGTGTGAATGCCTTCCACGAGCGCGGTAACCTTGCCGCTGCGCTTCGTCTGATTCCAAATGAAATTAAGTCAATTACCGAGCTTGGTATGCCACAGGTGGTACTTGGGTTTGCCGATTATCCGCGCGGTCTCGTGCTCGTGACAGGTCCAACTGGTTCCGGTAAATCAACGACGCTTGCCGCTTTGGTGGATAAAATTAACACCGAGCGTTCACAGCACATTATTACGATTGAAGATCCAATTGAATTTACACACAAGTCAAAGAAGTCGGTGGTAGTACAGCGTGAAGTGCACTACGACACCTACTCATTCAGTGCTGCCCTCCGTTCAAGCCTTCGTCAAGACCCTGATGTCGTGCTGATTGGTGAGATGCGTGACCTTGAAACGATTTCAGCGGCAATTACGATTGCAGAAACCGGACACCTTGTGTTCGCAACCCTTCACACCAACTCGGCAGCGCAATCGATCGACCGTATGATCGACGTATTCCCACCCCACCAGCAGCCACAGGTGCGTGCGCAGCTTTCAAATATCTTGATGGCGATTGTATCGCAGCGCCTTGTACCGGCAATTGGTGGTGGGCGTGTGGCAGCAGCTGAGATTCTGGTTGCAAACCCAGCAGTGCGTAATATTATCCGTGAAGGTAAGTCACACCAACTCGACGCCATTATTCAAACTGGTGCCGATCAAGGTATGCAGACGATGGACCGTACTTTGGCGAGCCTCGTGCAATCAGGCACGATTACCTACGATAACGCTCGCGAGTTCGCCGTTGATTTGACCGAATTCGAACGATTGATGAGGGGATAGGAGAGAGCCATGAAAAAGTTTAATTATGAAGCACGCGACCAGGCGACCAACCGTGTCGTAAAATCTTCTATTCAGGCCGACTCTGAGACGGCCGCTGCGCGTCTTCTTATTAAACAGGGCTTTGTTCCACTGACGGTAAAAGAGCAGATTGGTGATGGTGGTTTCTTGTCGGCGCTCACGGGGCGTATTACGACAAAAGACCGCGTTATGTTTACGCGGCAGCTGGCAACGCTTATTGGTGCGGGCCTGCCGCTTAGCCAGAGCCTTCATACGGTAATGGAGCAGACACAGAATAAGCAACTTCAGTCGATTGTGCAGGAAATTGCCGCTTCGGTTGAAGGTGGACGCTCGCTTTCTGAGTCGTTTGCCAAGCATCCAAAAGTGTTTAGCGAAGTCTTTATTTCACTCATGGAAGCGGGTGAAATTTCAGGTACGCTCGATAAGTCGCTTCAGCGTATTGCTGCGCAACAGGAAAAAGATGCGGCGGTCGCTGGCAAGATTAAGGGTGCGTTAATGTATCCAATTATCGTTCTGGTGGTTATTTTCGGCGTGATGGCCTTTATGCTCTTTACGGTGGTTCCACAGGTGGAAAAACTCTACCACGACCTTGGAAAGTCGCTTCCACTCTTGACCCAAGTGATGGTTGACGCGGCGGCATTCCTGACCCATTTTTGGTGGATAGTTATTATTGCCGTGGGTATTGGCGTGTATTTCCTGATGCAATATCTTAAAACTGAAAATGGTATTAAATTTAAGGATACCTTTAAAATTAGTCTGCCACTTTTCGGGAAGATGTTCCGAAAATTGTACATGGCTCGGTTCGCTCGAACCTCGCAAACACTCCTTAGTACAGGGGTGAGTATGCTCGATACACTTACCATTACGAGCCGTGCAGTGAACAATACAATTATTCAGAAGGCGGTTGAGCGTGCGGCGGAAAAGGTCCAGGGTGGTAAGGCACTCTCGGATGCTCTTGAGCCGGAGGAATCGATTGAACGACTCGTTCCCCAAATGATTAAGATTGGTGAGCAATCAGGCCGTATTGACGAAATGATGGGCAAAGTCGCGCAGGTGTACGAAGACGAGCTCGATGAAGAGATCCGTACTATTTCAACGGCAATTGAGCCAATCCTCATGGTATTCTTGGCTGTTGTTGCCGGTGGTATGGTGGGGGCGATTCTGTTTCCAATCTACGGCCTTGTGAACGGTATAAATATCTAACGAGCATGGGAGAAAACTTCTAGACAAGACACCGCAAGTAGTTTAGTATATACATAAGCTTTATCAGCGAAATAAATGTTCATCGAAAGGTGGGAAACTCCAATGAGCAAACAACAAACAACTAAAGGGTTCACGATCATCGAGGTCGTATTGGTACTGGCGATTGCTGGTCTGATCTTCTTGATGGTGTTCATCGCACTTCCAGCGCTCCAGAGCGGACAGCGTGACAGCGCACGAAAGAGTGACGCAAGTACCATTCTTTCAGCAGTGAATACATATGTTGCTGGTAACCGGGGTAACTTCCCAACAACCGCACAGCTTACCGGCAGTACTAATGCTGGTGGCGATCACGACACTGCATTTAAGAAGCCAAGCAACTTCGCAAAGGACGTTTCAAGTAACACTGAAGGCGTTCGCGTCCAGACTGCCGGCACGCTTACTGCAGCGGTAAAGGTTGGTGAAATTGTGGTAACGCAATCGACAACCTGTGGTTCAACGGGTACACAAAATTCAAGCAACGTGGCAACACAGACGCTCGTAAAGGGTACGAAGAACCAATACACCGTAACAACCTTCCTTGAAGGCGGTGGTGGCGTATCATACTGTGCTCAATCATAAGCGCACAGGCAACCACGTATAAAACGAAGCACCTCGAAAGGGGTGCTTCTTCTTTTTCTTTTGGGGGCGAACTGGTATGATAGTGCTTATGAATGAACTAATTGTGTATGTGGCGCTGGTGCTTGTTGGTGCGTGTCTGGGGAGCTTTGCAGGGGCAACGGTGTGGCGTATCCGTGCTAAGCAGCTCGAGGAAGATAAGAAAAACAAAGAACCATACGATAAAAAAGAGTACCAACGGCTTAAAAAGCTACGAGGCAAGAAGCTCGCAAGCGACCGTTCGCAGTGTCTTGAGTGCGGCTACACACTGAAATGGTATGATCTTATCCCAATTGTCAGCTGGCTTTGGCTTCGAGGGAAATGCCGTTCGTGTAAGCGCTTTATTGGGTGGTTTGAACTGCTCATTGAACTTGGTGTGGTTGCGTTCTTCACTTTATCGTACGCGTTTTGGCCGGGTGGGGTGCAGACAGGGCTTGAGATTGCCCATTTCGTTCTCTGGCTCGGCGCAGGCGTTGCGATGGCAATCTTGTTTGCGTATGATGCGAAATGGTTCCTCCTTCCTGATAGCGTTGTTATCGCGCTTGCGGTGCTTGGGTTAGCGATTGTCGGTGTATCGGCGGCAGAAACGCAAGAGGTTGGCACGACGCTCCTCACGGCCGTCGGGTCGGTAGGGGTGCTCGGGGGGCTTTATGCGGTGCTCTTTATGGTATCAAAGGGGCGCTGGGTCGGGTTTGGCGATGTAAAGCTCGGTGCGGCACTTGGGTTGGTACTGGTTGACTGGCAGCTTGCAGCGGTAGCGTTATTCCTCGCGAACCTCATCGGTTGCCTTATTGTTATCCCACTTCTTGCCACAAAGAAGCTCAAGCGTAACGCACATATTCCATTCGGGCCACTCCTGATTGCGGGTGCGGCACTTACCTGGTTTATTGGGTGGTACATTCTTGAATGGTACCTCGGCAGTATCGGGATTTAATAGCTTACGCGCTATAGTGCTTATGGTATAATGATGCCCAGATGGGCACTCAGAATTCTTCAGGATTTACGATTATTGAAACCATGCTGTTTCTCGCGGTTACGGGGCTTCTTATTCTGGGTGTATTGATTGGAACGGGGACGGCGCTGAACAACCAGCGGTATAAAGATGCAGTGGAGTCGTTTAAGGTGCTCCTTCAAAAGCAATATTCTGATTTAACGAGCGTTCGTAACGATCGTTCGAATACGTGGCGCTGCGATACGGGGGCAACGGCAACCCCAGATGGAACCGAGATACGTGGACAGAGTAATTGCGTTATTGTGGGGAAATATATGCGTATCGACAGGGGGGAGGTAACGGTATATACGGTACTCGCCCGACAGAAATCGACGACGGCGCGCGCCAATGATATTGAGACCCTCAAGCTTAACTACTCGTATAACATTGCTTCTGAGCAAATCGAGCCGGGTGCGCTTGAATGGGGGACGCAAATTGCGTGGCCGAAGAGCGGAACGGGCGCAAAGTCGCCACAAACTCCGCGTACTATCGGTATTCTTTTCATTCGCTCGCCTGATTCAGGGAGTATTTATACCTTCTCGACCGATGCTATTCCTGCAAAAACTGCGATAGCCAGCACTACTTTTACGAGTATGATGGTTGCCGGGAATGCTATTCCGGGGCAGGGAAGTCGGACGCTCTGTGTGCTTTCTGACGGAATGTTCCCGTCAGGGGATATGGCGCTCTATATTAATAGCTTCGCCGCCGGTCCGAGTGCCATTGAAACGCGTTCGAATGATATTATGGTCTCGTTGGGAGTTTCATCGAAATGCTAAAGCAATTAAAGCAACGTTGGGAGTCGGGGGATACACTCGTTGAGGTGTTGTTCGCCATTACGGTATTTAGCCTTGTTGTGGTGACGTCCCTTGCTTTAATGAACCAAGGAACTTCTGCTTCGGTGCGTTCGCTCCAGATGACGCTCGTGCGCCAGCAGATCGACAGCCAGGCCGAAACACTCCGTTTCCTCAATTCGGCGTACATTGCGGCGTATTATCCGGGGTATAGCCCGAATACTGCTGATGCGACAACGTCACCGGCCGAGGAGTACTTCAAGGTAATTCAGGCTATCAAAAGTAAGGGTGCGACATCGGTAACCGCATTTGGTGGGAGTACCGGTACTGATTGTAAGGCTGCACCCACAGGAAGCTTTATTATGAATACGCGAACGGCGCGCTACCAAGCGTATAGCGGCTCGATTATGACGGCAGCCGACGGTGTCGCTGAGGTAACGTATGACAGCTCAAATGGGCTCCTGAACACAAAAGGTATGTGGATTGAAGCAGTGCGCTCAACGCCATCGGGCGGTACAAGCTATACCGATTTCCACATTCGCGCCTGCTGGGCGGCCCCTGGCCTCAGTACTCCATTAAACTTGGGAACGATTGTGAGGCTCTATGAACCAACCGCATAATACTCGCCATCAAAAAGGGTTTACGCTGATTGAATTGATGCTTGCGATGACTTTCGTGTCGATTTTGTTATTGGCAATTGCAATGACGGTGATTCAAATGGGGAATACCTACAACCGCGGTATGGCACTGAAGGAAGTAAACCAAGCCAGCCGTGCGATTAGCGACGATATGCAGCGCGCTGTCAGCGAGGCGGTGGCATTTGAAGCGCGTGCTGATGGTGCCGATACTACTGATTACGTCACCGTGAAGAACGGTTCTGTTGTGGTTGGTGGGCGCCTCTGTCTTGGCTCGTATTCGTATTTATGGAACCTTGCGAAGGCAGTCGAAGAGAATAATAGTTGGCTCGCGCACCTTTCGACCTCTTCGGGTGCCGCGGGTGAGACGATCCGTTTTGTAAAAGTGCCTGACCCGGGCCGTCAATACTGTACAAAGAACGAGGGTGTCCTTATTCGGAAGAATATCTTGTATGCAGATACGAGTTCGGTCGTTGACTTGCTCGAATCGGGTGATTTTACCATGGGGGTTCAGGGGGTGCGTCTTATTACGACCACCAGCGCCTTTGATGAATCGACCGGACAACGCCTCTATTACCTGACATATACGCTTGGAACAGGCCCAACGAGCGCAATGAATAGCACGCAAACTGCCTGTCTGCCACCAAGTGATCCGAATGCTAATCTGTCTGCATGTAATGTTCAGCAGTTTGCTATTGTACTTAGGGCAGGAAATGGGGTTAACTAGTAGATATGAAAAGCATAAGGGTGATCAATAAACAGTCGGGCGCGGTCTCGCTCTTCGTGGTTATTTTTGCCATTCTTCTTATGAGCGTAGTGACCATTAGCTTCCTGCGCATTATGACTGCCGATCAAAACCAAGCTTCGGGTAACGACCTCGCGCGCAGCGCGTATGACTCGGCGCTGGCTGGTGTTGAGGATGCGAAGCGTACCTTAGTTTGGTACACCCAGCAGTGTAAAACGTCACCGGGGTCTTGTGCTGATTGGGCGACAAAGCTCGCTACCACCGAGTGTAATACGGCCATTCGTTTATCGGGGGTAGTGAAAGCCGGGGATATCGCGAGCACCTCTGGGGGTACCGGTACGGGTGAAATTAAGGTGCAGCAATCAACTGCGGTTGATGAAAGTGGTAATAGCGTCGATAAAGCGCTCGATCAAGCATATACCTGCGTTACCTTGAAACTGAACACCGATGATTACAAGGCAAAAGTGCCAGCAAACCAATCAATACTGGTTCCCCTTATTTCCACAGGAAGTTTCTCTTCGGTAACGATTGAATGGTTTAGTCGCGATGACGTTACGGCAACCGACGGAACCGTAAAGACACCAAATACGACGGGTACCCAGCCGCTTCTTAACCAGTCAGACTGGGTGGTAGATCGACCATCGCTGCTTCGGGCGCAGTATATGCAGGTCGGATCGAGCTTCAAGCTCTCAGACTTTGATTACGTCACTGATGATTCGCAGAGTAACGGAAATACCATCTTCTTATACCCATCAACAAACGGATCAACAACCGCTGAACTGGTCTCGCGTGACATTCGACGCAATTCGGCTGGTTCATTACCACCAGCGACCGCCGCATCGGCACCATTCCCAACCAAGTGTGCAACAAAAGTATCTTCAGGCGGCTATGCGTGTAAGGTGACACTCAGCCTTCCGACACCAGTTGGCGGCGGCACTCCAAGCACAGCCTACCTTCGACTTACTTCGTTCTACGCAGCGGCAAATGTTCGCGTCACCTTGAACGGCTCACAGTTTAAGGTCGTGCAACCAATTGTTGACTCAACCGGCCGTGCAAACGACGTCTTCCGCCGAGTCGAAAGCCGCATCGACCTTTATGACACCGGGTTCCCATACCCAGAAGCAGCTGTTGACCTTAACAATAGCCTTTGTAAAGACTTCGCAGTTACCGATACGCAGTATATTGCTGGCTCTTGCACACCATAAGTATTCGCACGAAGCGTCGCGCGATGAGAAGTGGGCGGTGGGACTTAGCGTGATTCGCTATGGAATTTTTCGTAGACGTCTTTAAGGTGTTCGTCGGTGACGTGGGTGTAAATTTGGGTTGTCGATATATTACTATGCCCAAGCATATTCTGGACGCTTCGGAGGTCAGCACCATTCATAAGGAGGTCGGTTGCAAAACTGTGCCGCATCGTATGGGGGCTGACATGCTTTGTAATGCCCGCAAGCCGTGCATACTGCGTTACCATTCGTTGGATACTTCGCGCAGTGAGCCGGCGGTAGTCACCGCTGGTATTTGCTTCAACGTTGCGGCTGTAGCTGATGAAAAGGGGCGCTAAGGTATCTTGGCGTTCATCGAGGTATTTTTCTACCCAATCCGCGGCCGATTGGCTGATAAAGATAGGGCGGTCCTTTTGACCTTTTCCGCGCACCATAAACTCACGCCGCTTGGTGTTAATGTGGTCGCGGTTTAAATTAACGAGTTCGGAAACACGAAGCCCACTCGAAAAGAGAAGCTCCAAGATGGCCCGATCACGAAGCCCGCTTTCGGTATTGATGTCGACTTGGTCGAGCAGTCGAAGGACTTCATCGTAGTGCAGGAAGGTGACCTGCTTGCGGTGCGTTTTTGGAAGCTCGATTTTGTCGGGAGAAAGGGAAGGGATATCGCGTTTTGAAAAATACTTCAGGAAACCACGGAGCGCGATAAGGTGGTAGGATTGCGTCAACATGGAGAGGGTGTCGCCGCGATCTGACTTATACCGGTTGAGCCAAAGGCGGTACTTTCGTAATAATTCCGACGTAATTTGCGCCGGAGTAATATCACCAGCAAACTCGACGAAGCGTCCAAGGTAAAATTCGTAATTTTCGGCGGTCTTTGGCATGCGACCACCTTCAACCTCGAGATGCTCGATAAAATCAAGAATATATTCTGAAACGAATGTTTGGTCGAATCCGCTTGTGTTCATATAAATAGCATAGCGCAAAAGCCCGCAAGACGATAGAATAGATAAGATATGTGGCATTGGTTTGAAGCGCTTATTTTAGGCATTATCCAAGGGGTGACCGAGTTTATTCCGGTGAGTAGCTCGGGGCATTTAATATTGGCGCAAAATTTCCTCAGTGGGGCGTCGGATCATTTATTTGTTCAATTTCTCGACATCGGTACGACGTTGGCGTTGATTATCTTTTTCCGTAAGCGCATCTGGAATATTATTATCGACGTTTTTGTTCGCAAAAATTATCGGCTGGCTCGCAATATTTTACTGACCATTATCCCGGCGGGGCTTATCGGTTTTTTGTTCGCTCGGGTTATTGAGACGAATAGCTTTTTTGGAAGCCCACTGGTGGTTTCGACGGGGCTCTTTATTATTGGTGTCTTGATGGTGCTCCTCGAGCGCCTGCCGAAGCTTTCCTACGTTAAGGACGGTGAGCGCCTCACGATGCCCCGCGCCTTGACCATTGGTGTCGCACAGGTACTGGCGCTTGTTCCGGGGATGTCACGCTCTGGAACGACTATTATCACCGGTCGTTTAATGGGGCTTAAGCCAGCCGCGGCTGCCGAATATAGTTTCTTAGTGTCGATTCCTATCATGCTCGGGGTGATTCTTAAGGTGTTTATCTCGGATGGCGAGTACCTTATGGCGCATACCGGCGAAATTATTGTTTCAAACATTGCCGCCTTTATTGCGGGTATTCTCGTTATTCGTTTCCTTATGGGCTATCTTTCAAAGCATAGCTTGGCGGTCTTTGGGTGGTATCGAATTGCCCTCGCCCTTGGGGTGATTATTGTGCTTCTTTTGGTACAATAGGGAAGATACATTAGTCAGTAATAAAGAAGGGAACTCCATGGGAGACGTTGAAAAGACGCTGATATTGTTTAAGCCGGATTCACTCCAGCGCGGAGTAGTAGGGGAAATCCTTACTCGTTTTGAGCGTGTTGGTCTGAAAATTGTTGGTACGAAGATGATTTTTCCAGATCGTGACCATTACTACAAGCATTACGAGGAAATTGGTAAGATGGTGACCCGCCGCGGTGAAGATACGTTCAATATCACCCTCGACCTCATGATGACCGGTCCGGTAATTGCGATGGTATTTGAAGGTGTTGAGGCGGTTGAGCTGGTTCGTAAGCTTGTTGGTACTACCGAGCCAAAGTCGGCTGCGCCAGGAACGATTCGTGGCGACTTCTCGCACATGAGCTTCGGGTACGGCGACTCTGCGCACAAGGGAATTCCAAACCTTATCCACGCTTCGGGCGATCCTGAAGAAGCAATTAAGGAAATCGACCACTGGTTCTCTGATTCAGAACTGTACGATTACCAAGTATTGAACGAGAAGTTTACTCGCTAATAAGGCAGTAGGCGACTGGACCTTCATAGGATACTTCAGCAGACTGGCTTCGCGCCGGGTTTTATCGGGGCCTCAGCGCCCGATGCAACTCGGGCTGCAGAGGTCGTGCTGAAATACCTATGAAGGCCAGCCGCTTCGCCTTTTATCGATACATTGACAATACGACAGGTGGTCGTATCTGTTAAAATAAGAATATGCCTCGGTAGCTCAACTGGAAGAGCAGATCCGTCCTAAGGATAAGGTTGTAGGTTCGATTCCTGCCCGGGGTACCAGAAGTATTTAAAAGATTTTAAAAATGAACAGGGCCCCTGAAAGTCGCAATGACTCCAGAGGCCCGTTCGCACACGATGAGAAGCGGCTACCCGAGGCGGCGCAGGTTCGCGCTGTAGCGCGAGGTCTCCTCGGTGCTCATGGTGTCCCTGTAGGGCGTGATCGCCTCGCAGTAACTCGACAGCTTCTCGAACGGCAGGCCCGTGTCCGGGTTGGTGCAGTCCATGATGATGGTTCGGCGCCGCTCGACGTAGTCCTCGATCGTCTTGATCTGGGTCTCGTCCGACAGCGGTTCGGCCAGGCTGTGCAGTGCCATGAGTGGCTCCTATCTGAACCCAGGGGTGGGTTCATCGATACAATGTACGAAACAAGTCAGCTCTCTCGAGGTGACTATCTTTTTATTATAACACTTATAGTTAAAATAGTCAATATATTCACCTCTGTGGGGGGTGAAGGGCGACAGAGGGTGTCCGCGTATGTGCTACTATAGGAATACGTATGAAAGAGGCGGTAGGAATCTATGGCTAAAAAAGAGAAACAAAGCGCACAACTCGATTTTGAAGGGCAACGCCCTGGTGAAGAGGTGTTGTTCGTATTTCGCCGTCATATTATTGCGATGCGTAAAGGGTTTTATCTGCTCCTTATTCCATTCTCGATTTCTTCGCTCCCGGTGCTCATTTGGCAGGATAACCTCGCGTTACTTTGGTCACCGGCAATCGGTTTTGGTTTAGGGCTTCTTTTATTCTTTTACCACTGGATGATGTGGTACTTTACGGTGTATATTCTTACGAATCAGCGCCTCCGACAGGTGACGCAGCGGGGGTTCTTCGGGAAGGATGTGGTCGAGTTGCGATTGTCTAAAATCCAAAACATAAGCTATAATATACCTGGGTTCACTGGCGAGATTTTTGGTTTTGGAACTATTGTTATCCAGACATTCGTCGGTGACTTAGTGATTCGCTACGCCGAACACCCAGAAAAGACGTACAACAAATTACAAGACGCCGTAAGCGACGTAGTTGAAACTCAAGGAGAGCATGAAGAAGCTATTATCTAAAGTGCGTAAAAAACAGCCAGAACAACCGGCTGGACGCATTACCAACGACACGCTTGCCGAGCATCGCGAACGAGTGTTGGCTGGTGGTCGTAAATTTAAATACCCAGTGCAATACCAGCGCCATAAGCTCGTTATTAACGCGCTTATTATCAGTGCAGCTGCGCTTATCCTGCTGATTGGTATTGGGTGGTATCTGCTCTATGTGACAAAGAATACGAGTGAATTTATGTATCGTGTTACAAAAGTAGTGCCCGTACCAGTAGCGGTTATTGACGGCCAGCCGGTACGGTATAGCGAATATCTTATGAAATATCGGAGCGCTGCGCATTACCTGATTGAAAAAGCCCAGATTGACACCAAGGGTGATGATGGCAAAAACCAGCTTGCTTACGTCAAAGAACAGGCTATGAACGATGCCATCGCCGATGCTTTTGCAGCGAAAAAGGCAAAAGAGCTTGATATTAAGGTAACCGACGCTGATCTTGAGGTGTTCTTAAAACAACAACGCCAGTCGATTGATGGCGAGTTCACCGAGGCGACGTATAATGCGGTGATTCGCGACTACTATGGATGGTCTCCCGACGAATACCGTTCAGCAATGAAGAACAAACTGCTTCGTCAGAAGGTCGCCTATGCGGTTGACGCAGCGGCGGAAACGCTCTCGCAAGATGTTGCGAAGCGGGTAAAGGCGGGTGAGACCGATCTCAAGAAGATTACCGAAGCGCTTAACAAGAAGCAAAAAGATAGCGCACAGTACATTCCAGCGGCATGGGTACCACGCAACAACCAAGACGGGGGTCTCGCCGAGGCTGCTAGGAAGCTGAAGAAGGGGCAGGTATCTGTTGCTATTAAGGCAACAACTGGCACTGGCTACTATTTTGTAAAACTTCTCGATAGTAATGAAAAACAGATTCAATACGAGTATATTCACCTTCCACTCACTGAGTTTAGCAAACAGCTCGCTCAGGCCGAGGAGAGTGGCGAATTGAAGCAGTTCATAACGATAGACGACGCTCAGGCGCAGAAAAAATAGGGGGTAAGTATGTTTAGTGTTCCGGCATTACCGTACAATTACGATGCTTTCGAGGGCATTATTAGTAAAGAAATTATGGAGCTGCACCACGACAAGCACCATCAGGCGTATGTCGATAAGCTCAATGCGGCGCTTGAGGGATACCCCGAGCTGCGCACCAAGAGTGTCGAGCAACTTCTGCGTGAATTAAACACCATCGTTCCCGAGAAAATTCGCACTGCTGTACGAAATAACGGGGGTGGGCACTACAATCATTGCCTTTTCTGGCTCTGGATGTCACCAAGTGGTGGTGGGCAGCCTCGCGGTCCACTATACGATGCAATTGTCGAACGATATGGATCGTTCCCAGCTTTTGTTGAGGAATTTACATCAAAAGCATTGGGGCTGTTTGGAAGTGGCTGGGTATGGCTTCAGCCGAACATGGATATTATTACAACACCTAACCAAGATTCTCTCTTGAGTGAAGGTGGGGATGAACCGCTTCTTGGGCTTGATGTCTGGGAGCATGCCTATTACCTCGACTACAAGAACCGTCGCGACGATTACATCAAGTCGTGGTGGCGCATTGTGAACTGGCCGGTTGCTGAAGAGCGATACGAGCGCACGAAGTAGTATAGGGTGTGTTTGTTGCTGCAATAAGGCGAAGAGGGGAGGGATTAACCCTTGCCCTTGCTGGAGTAAGGGCGTCTGTGTCTTTTCAAGCCGTACGAGCCGCCGCTCATGGTCGGCAGTGATATTCTCTTGCTCCCGAATGGGTGTTTGTATGGCGGTAAGGATAGTATGGGCCATTACATCAAGGTCATCCTTGGTGGCGAACCGCTTAAGATCCTCTCTAGTTTTAGTGGCGAGCTTCTCAAGGTCTTCCTTGGTGGCGAATCGTTCAAGATCTTTTTTAGTAGCGTACTTCTTTAAGTCTTCTTTCGTCGCAAACCGTTCTAAATCTTTCTTTGTTGCGAACCGTTTAAGGTCATCCTTCGTCGCAAAATTCTTCTGAGCCCGAGCAAGCTTCTCAACCCGCGCACTTAAAGTGGCGATCATTTGTACGAGAGTGTTGAACTGCGTTTCATCCATAGGCTCTATTGTAGAGAGTGAAAGTTAACTAATCATTAAATCTAAGGACGCTTTTGTTGTAATATGGGCGTCATCGTTCAAGTAAAGGGAATAAAAAAATCACCCATGGGGTGTTTTCTTAATTTTGGCGGGCCCGACCGGATTCGAACCGGCGATCTCCTCCGTGACAGGGAGGCGTGATAGGCCAACTTCACTACGAGCCCTCGTAATAATTACCACTGGGTGGCGTGCGCCTAAGCTCAAATGATAATAGCATTTTTTAACCTCTGGTGCAACCGTAAAACCGCCAAAAAGAGACTCTGCTCATTTACGGGGGTTCGTGGTACAATGGTATCTGTAAAAGTGGCAATACTGTGCCGTTATAGCTCAGTTGGTAGAGCGGCGCTTTCGTAAAGCGTAGGTCTCCGGTTCAAATCCGGATAACGGCTCCAAATGTACACCTATTATGGTAAAGATTAACCTTATTCAACCCCTTAAAGAACTTATCACCAACCGTTACCTTACGGTCTTGAGTGGCATTATTGTCGTGCTCGCTCTGGTGTTCATTATCTACATTGCCGTAGCGGTGCGCCCCAGCGACCTTCAGCTCGTTACGCACTATACCGCTTTCGGGGTAACCAACCTCTACCGCGACCAGTGGTTTTATCTGCTCACCTTTGCTGTTTTTGCTGTTGTCGTGGCGTTTTTCCATATTGCTATCGCCATTAAAATGTACACAACGAAGGGCTCGCCCCTCGCAATCGCGTTTGCGTGGTTTGGGGTAGGGGTTATGGTGCTCGCGTGGGTGGTGGCAATTTCAATTATTAACGTCTGGTCTCCAGTGTAGGGTGTATTGGAAATGGCGAAGAAATACATTGACGACCTAGAACTCCCCCTTGGGAAACGCACTAAATTCTATCGTTTTTTTGAACTTGTCCCGGCACTCCTTAGTTACGGGGCATTTGTTCTTTTAATTGCCTTGTCGCTTATTTCGCCACTTCTGGCTGCTATTTACTTAATGCTGATTATTATCGTACTCTTGGTGCGAGCGGTAGGTATTATCTACCACACTTTTCGTGGACATGGGCGTCTGGTGCGGGCGCAGCGCGTTCATTGGGCGCATCGCTTGGCAGAGCTCGAAACCCCAGCTGAGGCATACGAGAAGCACAGTGGTACGAAGCTTGAAGGCTTCGGCATGGCGCAGCACGTCGAGAACCTGCGGCTCATTGCTGCCGATGAGTCGAACCAGTACCCGAAGCCATCAGATATATACAACGTTGTTATTATTGCCGCGTACAACGAATCGTACGAGGTAATTGAGCCGACAATTCGCTCCCTGACACGGGTTACCTATGACCAAAAGAAGCTGATTGTTGCCCTTGCGTATGAAGAGCGGGGTGGTGAAGACATCGAGAAAACCGCTCAGCGCCTCCAAAAAGAGTATAAAGATAGCTTTATGACTTTCGAGATCGTTAAGCACCCCCGTGACCTGCCGAATGAGGTGGTTGGGAAGGGTGGAAACATCACGTATGCGGGTAAGTATATGCAGAAATGGCTCGACAAAAAGGGGATTGAGTACCGCAACGTCCTTTTGACAACGCTTGACTCCGATAACCGCCCACACCACTCGTACTTCGACTACGCAACCTATGAGTATATCGTGAATGAAGACCGCAAGCACCTCGCGTACCAGCCAATTGCACTCTTTTTGAACAACATTTGGGACGTCCCAGCCCCGATGCGTGTGGTGGCGACGGGTAATACCTTCTGGAACATTATTAGCTCAATGCGCCCGCATATTATGCGAAACTTCGCCTCGCACTCGCAGCCCATGGATGCGCTCGTTGAAATGAACTTTTGGAGCACTCGAACCGTAGTCGAGGATGGCCACCAGTTCTGGCGCAGCTATTTCTACTTTAATGGTAAGTATTCAGTGCACCCAATTTATATTCCGATCTACCAAGATGCCGTACTCGATAACAGCTACCTCAAGACATTCAAGGCGCAGTTTATCCAGCTTCGCCGCTGGATGTATGGGGCTTCGGATATCCCGTATGTTGCCGAGCGTATCTTCACGAAGCGGCGCACGGTACCGTTCTGGCCGGGCTTCGTATGGTTTATTCGGGGGCTTGATGGGTACGTAACGGCGGCTTCAGTGTCTATTATTGTGGCCGTAGGGGGGTGGATTCCACTTCTCATCAACAGCCATGCCTATCGTGACGTAGTGGCGCACCAGCTCCCTGATACCGTCTCGACCTTCCAGACGATTGCCCTGACTGGTATCATCGCCATGGTGTACCTCTCGTTTAAGCTGCTTCCACCGCGTCCAGAGCGCTACAAACGGTCTCGTACGATCTGGATGCTCTTGCAGTGGGTGTTGATGCCATTTACCGCGATTGGCTTCCTCTCGTTTGCGGCACTCAATGCGCAGGCGCGGCTTTTCCTTGGGCGATACCTGACAAAGTTTGATGTTACCAATAAGGCGACGATCGCTTCAAGGGCTGCTTTGAAACAGAGCGTAAAACCAGATGAGCCAATTCGCCCCAGTGAAGTGAAGTAGCGCACCGTACGAATACCCCAGTCGAGAACACTATAAAAACTCCCCAGCTCGTAGGTGGGGAGTTTTCGTTTCCAGATTAAACCCAGGGACTTGGGCTATAGGAAGATATAACAGGGCAAAGAGGGGCGGCGGATATAAAGCGCAGGGCGCTAGATAGTCCGGGCTTTTACTTCGCGCTTAATCTCTTGGAGCGTTTTGTTGTACTCGAACCCAAGGCTCACTCGTTCAAGTGACGATGTTTTTTGCGGTGCGGTACCGATAGTATTGTTGGTTTTAATCTGTTGAGCTGTACTCATACCCTTATATTAGCATAAGCGCGTATTTTTGTCAAGCGAACAGACTGTGTGGGGATATACCGTGTGTGATATACAGTATTTTTTCTCTAGTGTCTTGGGTGGGGAAATACCCAGTGGAAAAGTGGGGAGGGTGTGTGGGGAAATACGGCAACCATGTATACTAGGGGTATGAAAAGTGTGGGCAAAACGCATCTTGCGAACGGCTTTACGATCGTAGAGCTCCTTATTGTCGTCGTGGTCATCGCCATTCTTGCGGCGATTACCATCGTGTCGTACAACGGTATTACACGCCAGGCGGCGGAAACAAAGCGCAATACCGATACAGCAACGCTTTTGAAGGCGATTGAGGCGGCGCGCACCAATACGGGTAAATCACTCGGGCAGATTACGGGGAGCTTTTGGTCGTCGGGCACGTGCTCGGTAACGGGGTCGAATCCAGACGGTACGGAACCTCGTAATCTGCCGACAACCCACGCGTGCTGGACGCGATACTACAGTAACCTAAGCAGTATTGGTGCCGCGGCTGGTATAGATTTGAGTGGTTTGCGGTCGGGCGATAGTAGGGGTAATCCGTATGTTTTTGATGAAAATGAAGGTGAAAGTGGAAACTTTTGTTCAGCCGATAGCCCTATTCAGTACTTTACGGGGAACGGTTCTTCGACGGCATCGGCGCGCGCTATCCCGAAGGCTTTCTCTTGCTAGGCTCTCAATGAAAAAAGAACCCGCAAAGGGTTCAATTGTAATTGCATTTCTGGTGGGTCCTAGAGGATTCGAACCTCTCACCTCAACAACGTCAATGTTGCGCTCTAGCCAAATGAGCTAAGGACCCCCATGTGAGTACAGGAGTAAGTATACAGGAAATGAGGTGTATTTTAAAGGGGTGATTTACCGCTTCATACCGCTTGTGCTTGTGGTAGAATAAGGGCACAGATGCGATACGCTAAAATTTCGGGCAAAGTGGGCAACGCACCGGGCTTTACGATAGTAGAGCTGCTTATTGTTGTGGTGGTAATTGCCATTCTCGCTTCAATTACCATCGTATCCTATAACGGGGTGACGAAGCAGGCGCGGGCGGCGGTAATGAAGTCGGACCTTCGGAGTGCTGCTGACATCATTCTTATGGATGCGGTGAGCGGGACGCTTCCGGCGACACTGAGTGAGGCAAACGGTGGAAGCGGGCTCACGGCGAGTGCGGGCGCTGAATTTCGGTATCGGCCAGCAGGTGTGGGTAGTTCGTCCGACTTCTGTCTTGCGGTTGTCGGTAACGACGCTTCATTCCAAGCTATTAACGGGGGAACGGTAGAGGATGGCAGTTGCTATAATGTAGCGCTTGGGGCAACGGCACCGAGTGCGCTCCTTGTTGATGGCGTAACGACGACGAACCCGTACTATAGCGTTTCGACAGGGCTGCAGAGTGTTACGGTTGACTTGGGAAGTGCCCGGGATATATCAACGATTAGGGTGTGGCATTACTATTCGGACGGACGGACGTATTACCAGACGCGAACACAGGTAAGTGCTGACAATACTAACTGGACGACCGTATTCGATAGTGCGACCTCTGGCACTTATCCTGAACCAACGAATGGAAGCGGCAAGACGATCACCTTCCCGATGCGTAAAGCGCGTTATATTCGAGACTACCTCAACGGTTCCACTTCAAATACAGGTAATCACTGGGTAGAGATTCAGGCGTACTAGTAGCAGGGGCGTCTTGTTTTACGAGAGGCGACTGCGTGGTATAATACAGGTGAATGTTGACGTGGCCTAACCATCCGCCGAGTTCCGTGGAGGTATCCTGTGCGATAACGGGGTTCACAAGTAAAACGTCCGGTGGAACCGCCCTGCGTACGCAAGGCCCGAGACATGCGATTAAAGGATTTAATGATTTAAACCGGAAACCGCATGTTTCTTTTATTTTTTAAGAGAGTGGCTGCGAATAGCTACTTGCACGAAGGAGTAACAATGAGCGATAACAACGAACAGCTACACGCAATGCGACACAGCTTGGCGCATATTACTGCCAGCGCGGTGAAGCAACTTTGGCCAGAGGCGAGGTTTGGCGTCGGTCCCGTAGTAGAGAATGGTTTTTATTATGATATCGACCTCGGCGAGCAGAAAATTTCCGAGTCAGATTTCAAAAAGATTGAAAAATCGATGCGTACAATTATTAATAAGGGGCAGGAATTTGAACGGTTTGAAATGCCAGTCGATGAAGCAATCGAGTGGGCGCGCGCGAACGGTCAGCCGTACAAGGAAGAGCTTCTGAACGACCTTAAGCGGTCGGGTACCACGGTAGCGAAAGATCTTGATGCTGACGAGCTTGGTCTTGCCGCAAACGGCGATGCCGCAATTGAGAAGGTGTCGTTTTATAAAAATGGTGACTTTGTTGACCTTTGTCGTGGGCCGCACGTCGCAAATACCAAAGAGGTGGGCGCATTTAAGTTAATGCGTGTTGCTGGCGCGTATTGGCGTGGTAATGAAAAGAATGCCCAGATGCAGCGTTTGTATGGGGTGGCTTTTGCGACCCAAGAAGAGCTAGATGCACACCTCACCATGCTTGAAGAGGCAAAGAGTCGCGACCATCGTAAGCTCGGTAAAGAACTTGACCTGTATACAATGTCGCCACTAGTGGGTGCGGGCTTGCCACTCTTTACCCCGCGCGGTACGATCCTCCGCGATATTATGGCGCAGTATTCAAACCAGCTTCGCCAGCGTTATGGTTTTCAGAAAGTCTGGACACCGCACATCACCAAGAAAGACCTTTACGAGGCTTCGGGCCACTGGGCGAAATTTGGTGATGAGCTTTTCTTGGTAACCAGCCAAGAAACGAGCGATGATTTTGCCCTGAAGCCGATGAACTGTCCGCACCATACGCAAATTTATGCGTCGTCACCGCGAAGCTATAAGGATATGCCGGTGCGCTTCCTCGAGACAACAACTGATTACCGTGATGAAAAGACAGGGGAGCTTGGTGGCTTGAACCGTGTTCGCTCACTCACTCAGGATGATAGCCACGTGTTTGCGCGCCCTGATCAAATTGAGCAGGAGATTAACAATCTCCTTGCTGCGGCACGTGAGCTTTACGGCTCTATTGGCATGCAGCTTCGCGTGCGGCTTTCATATCGCGATGAAGGTGAAGGGTACCTCGGCGACCTCGCGCTTTGGGAATCTGCGCAGGAGCAACTCAAGAAAGCGGTGATTGCAAACGACCTCGAGTTCTTCGAGCAAGAAGGCGAAGCGGCATTTTATGGTCCGAAAATTGACTTCATGGCAACCGATGCGATTGGTCGTGAGCACCAAGTTGCAACGGTACAGCTCGACTTTGTGCAGCCGCAGCGATTTGAATTAAGCTACACTGACACCGAAGGTAATGCCGCGCAGCCAGTAATGATTCACTGTGCGCTTCTTGGCTCTATCGAGCGCTTCCTGAGCGTCTTTATTGAGCATACTGCTGGCTGGTTCCCATTCTGGGCGGCGCCGGAGCAAATTCGTATCCTGACGATTAACGACACGGTATTTGAATATGCGCAGGAAATTAAAGACTTCCTCAGCAAGGGCGTGCTTATGCACCCAGTTCGCTATAACGAGATTCGTATGACGATCGATGATCGCAATGAATCGCTTGGCAAGAAGATTCGTGAAGCAACGAAAGAGAAAATTCCGGTGCAGTTTATTATTGGGCCACGTGATGTCGAAGAGCGTGTCGTGAGTGTTCGTACGCAAGCCGGTGAAGAGAAAGTTTCTTATGAAAAACTATGGGATTTCCTCGTCGCATTGACGCCCGGCGCGGCCGATGCCGATGGCGCAAACGTGTAGTAAAAAATGCTTTTTAGTATAAAATTAGTGTTATAAGAATTACAACAAACTATGGTAGTGAATAGCGAATTTAGAAAACAGGTCGAGGCGCTGATGGCGCAAGTTCCGGCAGGGCAGGTAACTACCTATGGTGATTTAGCTGCGCTTGCCGGACACCCGTATGCCGCTCGCATTGTTGGCGGCATGGCGCACTACGGCGACCCTGAGCTGCCATGGCATCGTTTGGTGAATCGGTTTGGTGGACTGGCTGCAGGGTATCATGGCGGGCGCCGTATACAGGCCGAGCACCTCGCTGCTGAAGGCGTGACCTGCACAAATGATATTGTCGACAATTTTAAGGAGCTTCGATGGCGACCCCTGTAGAATCTCCTTTGAATAAAAAAAGTGTTCAATATGATGCTTATGCTAACGGGGGTACGGAGCTGCCCTTGGTGGTCGTTGTAGGGCCAACAGCAAGCGGAAAATCAGCCACTGCAATGCGTATTGCCCGTGAGTTTAACGGGGAAATTATTTGTGCAGATTCGCGCACAATCTATAAAGGCATGGATATCGGAACGGCAAAGCCGAGCAAGGAAGATCAAGCTGAAGTGCTGCACTGGGGACTTGATTTAGTTGAACCGGGCGAGCATTTCACGGCTGCCGATTTTAAAAACTACGCACAGCAAAAGATTGAAGAGATACGTGCACGTGGGCATATGCCAATGCTGGTGGGTGGTTCAGGGCTTTATGTCGATGGCGTTATTTTTGATTTTCAGTTCGCAAAACCGCAACCAGAGTTGCGAAAAAAACTTGAACAAATGTCGCTCGATGCATTAAAAAAGTATTGTGCTAACAACAACATCGAGTTGCCAGAAAATGAACAAAATCGTCGTTATGTGATGCGAACGATTGAGCGAAACAGTGCGCCGCAAACGCGCCGCGCGGAACCCATTGAAAACACGATTATTGTTGGTATTGCGACCGAACGCGACGTGCTTCGAGCGCGAATTGCCGAACGTTCTGAACACATGTTTGAAACCGGAATGGTCGAAGAGGCAAAAACATTGGGCAAAAAATATGGCTGGGATTCAGAAGCAATGACGGGCAATGTCTATCGTTTAGTGCACCGCTTCTTGGACGGGGAATTCAACGAGACGGAGCTAAAAGAGCGCTTTGATATAGCCGATCGCCAACTTGCCAAACGACAAATGACGTGGCTAAAACGCAATCCCTTCATTACGTGGTGTTCACTTGACGATGCCTATGAGTACATTAAGGGGCGACTTACCGCCAGAAGTTCGAGTAACTAATTTTCAAACACCCTCTGTAGCCCGAGTTGCATCGGGCGCTGAGGCCCCGATAAAACCCGGTGCGAAGCCGGTTTTGATAAATTATGTTACTCGGGATTCTGGCGATAGTACCCCTTAATGTGCTACTATAAAAGCAGTAAAGTGAACAAAGGAAATAGGGGAATGATAGATAAGTTATTCGGTTCCAAGACACGGGTGAAATTATTGCACCTATTTATGAACCATCCTGGACAATCTTTTTACGTTCGCGAGATTACCCGCCTTATTGATGAGCAAATAAATTCCGTTCGTCGTGAACTTTCGAATATGCTCGAAGTCGGCGTGATCACGAGCGACACCTCAGACAATAAGCTGTATTATCAGGTAAACCAGCGCTACGAATTTTACACGGCGCTTCGTGCTATTTTTGCAGGTGAACCAATTACCGCTGAGCAGGCTGGTCCAACCAACGCGCAGGGCGTGAACGAGCAGTACATCAACCTCGTCAGTGAAATTCCATCACTTCGCCTCGCCCTCTTTGCGGGTGTGCTCGTGAAGGGATCGACCTCGCCGGTAGATATCTTGCTGGTGGGTAACCTTCCAGCAACAAAGGTCAAAGCGGCGGTAGCGATGATCGAGAAATTCGAAGGTCGTGAGGTTAATTACACCGTGTTGCCGTATGACGAGTTCTATTATCGTCTGAGTGTCCGCGACCGCTTCATCACTGAAGTATTGGCTGGCAAGCATAGTGTTGTTGTAGATAAAGATAATGTATTGGGTGAGCAGAAGGAGCAGTAAATAAAAATGTTTGAAGTTGAATATAAGGGTGCAAATGGTGTGGTTATCTCTACAAAAAAGGCGAGTGTTGTTGTTGATCCAAAGCTTTCTGTTGCCGGCCTGAAGGATTTAACCGTAAAAGACGCCGTAGAACTTGCAACTGAAGAGCGTTTTGCAATTAATTCTGATGATGCACGCCTTGTCATTGAAGGTCCAGGCGAGTATGGTATCGCAGACTTTGACATTCGCGGTGTCGCAGCGCAGCGTCACCTTGATACTGAAAACGACCCAAAGCGTTCGACGATGTATCGTATTGAGGCGGGCGATATTCGCGCGGCAGTTATCGGTAATATATACGAGAAGCTCGACGATGACCAGCTCGAAGAACTTGGTATCATTGATGTACTTATCATCCCTGTTGGGGGAAGTGGCTACACCCTCGATGCAACCGGCGCATCAACCATTATTCGTCAGATTGAACCAAAAGTGGTTATTCCGGTTCATTACGCAGATGACGCCATTGCATACGAAGTGCCACAATCTGACTTTGAAACCTTCGCCAAAGAACTCGGCGCACCAGTTGAAGAACTTCCAAAGCTCAAGCTTAAGAGTGCTAGTGCATTGCCGCCAGCAATGACGATTTATAAGCTTGCTCGAAGCTAGCTCGTTGTTTTAGAAAATGTGAGTCATCGGTGTTGCTTTTGAACGACCTCTGCAGCCCGAGTTGCATCGGGCGCTGAGGCCCCGGTAAAACCCGGAGCGAAGCCGTCTTCAAAAGTAATGGCGGTGGCTTACGTTTTTCTGTAAGGGTTTCTTTCGAGCAAACAAAAAACCGCCAGTACTTGGCGGTTTTCCTATTGGTGCGGAAGCTTAGGCGAGAATGCCCTTCTTCTTAAGCGTGCGAATAGCGCTCGTGCTGAGGGTCATAGTGACCTTTTGGCCGTCAACTACAAAAGTTTTCTTTTGGAGGTTTGGCTTAAACACGCGCTTGGTGCGACGCAAAGAGAAGCTAACATTGTTGCCAAATTGCTTGCCTTTACCGGTGAGTTCGCATCGTGCTGTCATAATTTATTCTCTCTTTCCTGTTAATAATCAGGACACTGCTAGCTATTTTACCTTTTTTACCCCCGTGCGTCAAGGGGTTTTGGGGTTGAGGGGGTGTTAAGTCTGGCTATTCCGCTCAAGCAAATATATAATCAGGGTAATGACCGTTCCACCCGATACCGATACGCAACCGCACCCTGGCGTGTTTGCCCACCTTCCAATATTCGATTATCGACAGCGTATTGTTGATGCCGTTGACGCGAACCAAGTGACGATTATCACCGCTGAAACAGGGGCGGGAAAGAGTACGCAGG
>Ga0172382_10003316_pt1 | contig 25633 bp, 26 predicted proteins | sample Leawel138RmetaG_FD_122245 | JGI IMG/M metagenome (GOLD analysis project Ga0172382, IMG submission 122245) | Leachate microbial communities from a municipal landfill in Southern Ontario, Canada - Leachate well 138R metaG | ecosystem: Engineered > Solid waste > Landfill > Unclassified | place...
AGCAGGAGCTCGGGCTGACCACGATCTTCGTCACCCACGATCAGGAGGAAGCGCTGGTCATGTCCGACCGCGTGTTCCTGATGAACGCGGGCAGAATCGTCCAGAGCGGCGATGCCGAAACCCTTTACACCGCACCTGTCGACGCCTTCGCCGCCGGCTTCATCGGCAACTACAACCTGCTCGAAGCCGACGCCGCAAGCCGCCTGCTCGGACGGCCGGTCGCCAGTCGCATCGCGATCCGCCCCGAAGCGATCGAACTGGATGCGCAAGGGAACATCGAGGCCACGGTGTGCAGTCACAGCCTGCTGGGCAACGTGATCCGCTACCGGGTCGAGGCCCGCGGCGTAGAGCTTCAGGTCGATGTGCTCAATCGCCGCGCGGCCGACCTGCACGGCAACGGCCAGCACCTCGCGCTGCAGATCGGCGCCCACGCAATTCACGAGATTTCCTGATGGCGCTGGCGATATTCGATCTCGATGAGACCCTCATTGGCGGCGACTGCGCCAGCCTGTGGAACGCCTGGATGGTCGGGCTCGGCTGGGCCGGCGGCGACGACTTTCTGGCGCGCGACCGCCAGCTGATGGCGCTCTATGGCGAGGGCAAGCTGTCCATGAAGCAGTACATGGCCTTCAGCCTGCTGCCACTGGCGGGACGCCGGACGGAAGATGTTGCCCGGGTCGTCGAGTCTTTCGTCGACGAGGTCATCGAACCCATCGTCTACCGCGACGCCAGTCTCTGTGTGGCCGCCCATCGCAAGGCCGGCGACAGGGTTCTGGTAATTTCCGCCTCGGCACACTTTCTGGTGAGCACGATCGCCTCACGTCTGCAGGTCGACGATGTGCTGGCCATCGATCTGGAGCAGCACAACGGTTGCTACAGTGGTCGTACGCAAGGGGTGCTGACCTTTCGGGAGGGCAAGGTCACCCGCCTGCAGCACTGGCTGGAAGACCAGGGCGAGTCGCTCCAGGGCGCGAGCTTCTACTCCGACTCGCGCAACGACCTGCCGCTGCTGCAACGGGTCGACCACCCTCATGCAGTCAACCCCGACCCGGTCCTGCACAGCCATGCCCAGCAGGCCGGCTGGCCGGTCCTGAGCTGGCGCTGACCCTTACTTGAGGTTGCCGGACAGGAACTGGCGCAGGCGTTCGCTGCGCGTGTTGTCGAACACTTCGGACGGCGGGCCGTACTCTTCGGCCAGCCCCTGATGCAGGAACATGACCTTGCTCGACACCTCGCGCGCAAAGCCCATTTCGTGGGTCACCACCACCATGGTGCGCCCTTCTTCGGCAAGGCCGCGCATGACCTTCAGCACCTCGCCCACCAGTTCAGGGTCAAGCGCCGAGGTGGGTTCGTCGAAAAGCAGCACGGTGGGCTCCATCGCCAGCGCGCGGGCAATTGCCACCCGCTGCTGCTGCCCGCCCGAAAGATGAGCCGGATAGCTGTCACGGAAGTGGGCGATGCCAACCTTCTCCAGATAGGCTTCGGCGCGCTCGCGCGCTTCCGCCCGGGTGAGGCCGAGCACATGCACCGGCGCCTCGGTGACGTTCTCGAGCACCGTCATGTGCGCCCACAGATTGAAATGCTGGAACACCATCGCCAGCCGCGTGCGCAGACGCTGCAGCTGTCTGGCGTCAGCCACCTTGAGATGACCGTTGCGGTCGGGCACCAGCCGGATCTCCTCACCACCGACGGTGATGCGTCCGGCGTCAGGCTGTTCAAGAAAGTTGATGCAGCGCAGGAAAGTGCTCTTGCCCGAACCCGAGGAGCCGATGATGCTCACCACGTCGCCCGCCTCAGTATCGAGCGACACCCCCTTGAGCACCTCGTGGTCGCCGTATCGCTTGTGGAGGTCTTCGACCGAAAGCTGGGTCATGAATTGAATCCTGAATGAGGTCGGTCAGGCCTTGACCGACCCGGCCTTGCGCGGCTGCAGATGACCGAGCCAGCGCCGCTCGGCAAGCCGGAACAGGCCGACAAGGGCGAAGGTCACGCACATGTAGATCAGGCCGGCGAAGATGAAAGCCTCGAACGGCGCGAAGTGTTGCGAATAGGCATTGCGCGCCGCGCCGGTGAGGTCGACCAGGGTGATGGTCGAGGCGATCGCCGTACCGTGCAGCATGAAAATGGCCTCGTTGCTGTAGGCCGGTATCGCCCGGCGCAAGGCGCCCGGCACCAGAATGCGGCGAATCACCGTCAGCCGGCTCATGCCGCAGGCCTGCGCGGCCTCGATCTCTCCATGCGGCGTGGCCCGCAGCGCACCGGCAATGATCTCGGTGGTATAGGCGCAGGTGTTGAGCGCAAAAGTCACCAGCGCACAACCATAGGGCTCGCGGAATATCAGCCAGAAGCCATTGCCCTCGGCCCAGCGCGCCTGAACCCATTCAAACTGGCCAAGGCCGTAATAGACGAGCAGGAGTTGCACCAGCATCGGCGTGCCCCTGAAGAAATAGCTGTAGGCCCAGACCATGCGGGAAACGACAAGCGGACCCGCGGTGCGCAACACCGCCAGCGGGACGGCGAGCAGCAGACCGGCGACGAGCGAAAGCACGGTGAGCTGCAGCGTGAGCCACAGCCCCGCTGCGTACTCTGGCAGATTCTCGGTGATGACGGCCCATTCGATCATGCCGCTGCCCGCCTCACACCAACGCTGTAGCGCCGCTCAAGCGAACGGAAGAGCACGCCCGAGGCCGCCGTCATCGCCAGGTAGAAGGCACACACCACCGCATAGAACAGGAAAGGCTGATGCGTACTGCGACCGGCCTGATCGGCAAGCCAGGTGAGGTCCGAGAGACCGATGATGGACACCAGCGCGGTGCTCTTCTGCATCACCTGCCAGTTGTTGCCAAGACCGGGCAGCGCGTGGCGCAACATCTGCGGAAACAGGATGCGTCGGAACACCTGCCAGCGGCTCATGCCATAAGCGTAGCCGGCCTCGAGCTGACCCGCCGGCACTGCAAGAAAGGCGCCGCGAAAGGTCTCGGTAAAGTAGGCGCCGAAGATGAAACCGAGGGTGGCAACGCCGGCAGCAAACGGGTTGATGTCAACGTAGTCCCAGCCCAGTCGGTCGGTAATCTGGTTGATCCCGATCTGCCCGCCATAGAACACCAGCAACATCATCACCAGATCGGGAATGCCCCGCACCACGGTTGTGTAGAGCACGGCCGGCGCACGCAGCACCCTGCTGCGGGAGAGCTTGGCGGACGCACCGGCGAGCCCGAGGACCAGCGCCAGCACGAGCGACAGCACAGCGACCTGCAATGTCAGCCAGGCACCGTCGAGCAGCGAGGAAGAATAACCGTGCAGCATCAATAGCGTCGGGGCACGAGCGCCCTACTCGCCGTAAATGTCGTGCGGGAAGTACTTTTTGCGGATCTCGTCGTAGGTGCCGTTGGCCCGGATCGCCTTCAGCGCAGTATTGAGCTTGTCACGCAGATCTGCGTCGCGCTTGCGGATGGCGATGCCGACGCCTTCGCCGATAACGGCCTTCTCCTCGGCGTTACGGCCGAAGACCTGGCTGCCGGCAAAATCGTACTCCGCGCCGGCTGGCTTGGTGAGAAAGCCACCGTCGGCCTCAAGTGCATCCACCCAGGTCGCGTCGATGCGTCCCGCGCCGAGGTCGAGATAGACCTCTTCCTGCTTGGCATAGCGCACCAGGTCCACGCCGTGATCGGCCCAGAAGTGCCCGGCAAAGTTGTCGGCGACCGTGCCACGCTGAACACCGATACGCTTGCCCTTGAGGCTGGCAAGCTCCGGCCTCAGGGGCGAACCCTTCTTTGCCACCAGCGCGAGCGGCGTGGCGTAATACTTGTCGGTGAAATCCACCTTCTTCTTGCGCTCTGCGGTGATCGACATCGAGGCCGAGATCGCATCGAACTTTCGACTCATGAGCGCGGGGATCATGCCGTCCCACTCCTGCTTCACCCAGGTGCACTCTGCCTTCATCTCGGCACACAGCGCGTTGCCGATATCAACATCGAAACCTTGTACCGAGCCGTCTGGCGCAGTGGAATTGAACGGCGGGTAGGCACCCTCCGTGGCGAAGCGGATCTTGTCCCAGTCCTTGGCCACCACGGAGTGGCTGACCAGCACCAGCGCCGCCAGCAGCAAGCTTCTCTTCATCACGTCACTCTCCTTTTGGGGCACCGATTCGATGTGCATAAGGACACTGCGCGGGCAGCGGCGTCATGTCCGCATGATCGCAGGATCGTGCCACGAGCTCAACGTTCGTGCGCTCAGCGGGCGGCTTTCCGCGCCCGGGCGGGCCCCCACGCTGCGGGCCATTCAGTTCATGACGTCAGGCGCTGCATCAGGGCATCGGCAAGTGCGTCTGCAGCTGGCGGATAAAAGCGGAAGAACAGTTCCGGCTCGATCAGCTCAAGCTCCATCAGCCGGAACCCCTCTCCGGCACGCACGAAATCAACCCGTGCATAGAGCGGCAGGCTCGGACACGCCGCGACTGCCGCCTCGGCAAAGGCACGCTCGTCGGCGCCAGGTTGATGCGCATGCACTCTGCCGCCATGATCGTCCTGGACTCTGAAATCTCCTGCTGCGGCCGTCTTGCGGATGGCATGGGTGGTGCGCCCCTCGATCACGATCAGCGACAACTCCCCCTCACCCAGCACGGCTGGCTCGAAGCTTTGCACCATCATCGCTTCATCAGCAAGACAGCGTGCGAACACCGCTTCATGTGCGTCCAGGGTGTCGCGACCGACCCGGTAGGTCAGCCGTGCTGCGCCCGACACCACGGGTTTGAACACCACCTCTTCCCAGGCTTCGGCATCCATGATCGCAGCAAGTGTGTGCCGCTCTCCGACATCTGCATAGCGGGTCGGAACCACGTTCACACCTTCACGGGCAAGCGCTCGCAGATAGCGCTTGTCGAGATTCCATCGCACAAGCTCTGCCGGGTTGAAGAGGCGGGTGTGCGCCGCCGCCGTGTCGAGCCACGGCGAAAACTCCGCAAAGCGGTGGAAATAGTCCCATGTGCTGCGAAAGAGCGCGGCGCGGGGTTCATTCCAGCGGAAAGCGGGATCGGACCAGCTCACGCGTCCGACGCTCAATCCACGGGCTTCAAGTGCCTGCGCGACGAGGCCGTCTTCGGTCGCGATCTGCGCCTGGTACCAGTCGGATGTGTCGAGCTCGAGGTAGCGGTCTTCGGTAAGGATCACCACGTCCGGAGCGTGATTTTTCATGATTTCGGCAAGGCTCGAATGGTGTCGTTCTGCGCGGATTGTATCGCACCGGCGTTGCGGTGCCGGCGCTGCGCACGCCCACGGGAGCACGACACCTTTACCGAAAAGTAGTTATCCAAACGAGACATAGGCATAATCATCGCGAACCGCCAACGGCCAGCCACAAGCCGCCTTACCTCCGCTATCCGCCACACACGGGTCTATTGAATGACGCAAGCAGGGAAACCCGCCGCGCAACCGAGCACGGATGATCGAGCGTCGCCCGCCCACAGCCACGGGAAGGCGAATGGCAGCCACGTCCCGACTCCGTCCGAGATTGCCCGCGAAGCCCTGTTGCAACTCGCTACGCAAAAGACCCCTCCGACGCCTGACAACTTCCGCAAGCTGTACTTCCAGATCGCGGGCACCACGGCTGAAGATGCCTTTCCCGCAAAAACACTGAAAGCCATTGCAGATGCCCTGCCGCGATCCACGCCACAGGCCCTGCGCCTTGCCCGGATCTTCGAGAAAGCAGTGGCCAGCGGGCAGTGGACTGGCCTGCGCCAGGCAATGCTCACCATCAGCGGACTGCTGGGCGGGGAGCCCAAACCGTGGGCACCGCTGATACGCGATCTCGTCAGCGAACTGGAGCGCCGTCACCAGAACATCACGCCGGGCCGCAAGCGCGACTCGCTCGAACACGTACTGGCTGCCGGAGCCGACTCCGAGCAGCTTCACCTGCGGCTTCACGCTCTCGTGCGAAGCTGGAACGAACAGCCAGGCGGTGACCCGCTTGCTGACCTCCCGGTCGGAGACAACACGCCGCCGGCCGCCGCAGACGCACTTGGGCCGCTGCTCGCCAGGCTCCTGACGGGTTGCATTGCCCCGCTCACAAACGACGACGCGCTCGTCGCCGAAGCAAATGTCATCGCCGCCCAGGTCGTGGCACCGACAAGCCCCGGGCAGGTCGCAGACCTCGCGGCGCGCCTCGACCGCCTGATTGCGCGCGCGACATGGGATGGCGATGAACAGCGGGAGCTCCGCCAGGCGCTGCTCAATCTGATCAGGCTGATCGTCGACAACGTCCGCGAACTGGTCATCGACGACAGCTGGCTGCACGGACAACTTACCTTGATTGCGGCGACTTTCGAGCAGCCCCTGGACCTGCGACTGCTCGACGAGGTCGAGCGCCGCCTGCGCAAAGTCATCGACAAGCAAAGCCAGCTGAAACACGAGCTGACCGATGCACAGCAAAAGCTCAAGTCGATGCTGGCCGGCTTCATCGACCAGTTGTCTGCCTTCTCCACGTCCACCGAACACTACGAGGTCGTGCTTACCGAAAGTGCGCGACGGATCAGCGCGGCGCACGACATCCAGGAGCTCTCAGACGTCGTCGAAGAGGTGCTGCGCGAAACGCGCTCCACACATCTGTCCGCACACCGTTCGGGCGAAGAGCTTGCAAATCTGCGCAACGAGGTCGAGTCGGCAAATCAGCAGATTCTGCGCTTGCAGCGCGAACTCGATGAAACCAGCGAGCTTGTCCGCCACGATGCCCTGACCGGCACGCTGAACCGGAAGGGCATGGACGAAGCCCTCACGCGCGAGATTTCGCGCATGCGCCGGCTGGGCTCTTCACTGTGTCTGGCCCTGCTCGATGTCGACAACTTCAAGCAGATCAATGACGCACACGGCCATGTGGTGGGCGACAATGCGCTGCGCCATCTCGCACAGGTGGTGGAAGAAACGCTGCGGCCTCAGGACTCGGTTGCGCGCTACGGCGGAGAGGAGTTCCTCATCCTGCTGCCGGAAACCGACCTTGCACAGGCCGAGATCATCCTCGTCCGACTCCAGCGCGAACTCACGCGTCGCTATTTCCTGGCCCAGCAGGAGCACCTGCTGATCACCTTCAGCGCAGGCATTGCCTGCCTTGACAGCACCGAAGACCCGATGGCGGCCATCGAACGTGCCGACAAGGCCATGTATGCAGCAAAGCGGGCGGGCAAGAACCGGGTCGTGAGTTCGGCGTGATACACGCTCACACTACCTTCATTCCAGGTCCATATGGCAGAACCCACCAACCCGTCCGAGATTGCACGTGAAACGCTGCGCCAGCTCGCGATGCGACGCACACCGCCAACACCGGAAAACTACCTGCGGCTGTATCACGAGATCGCCGGCACGACACCTGCCGAACCGCCGTTTCCCGAGCGCTTCGTTCGCCGTATCGCACCGCAGCTGCCGCGCGATACGTCCGAACGACAGCGCCTTGCGCGGCAGCTCGACAAGGCGCTGAACAGCGCCGGCGCAAACGACGCGGCGCAGGCACTAGACCAGTACCTGGCATGCCTTGGAACGGAAAAGCCACAAGCCTGGAATGAACTCATCGCCACGCTGCTGCGCCAGTGGGAGGGCAGACAGCTCGGCTGGACCCTCGCGCGCAAACGCGACTCGCTCGAGCGGGTGCTCGGTGCGAGCGACCCCAATACGCTGTACACCCGCCTCCAGTCCTTGCTGCGGGCGTGGGGGCAGGCGCCGGTCGACCCCGAGCGGCCCGCACCGGAAGAAACACCAGCGTCCCCCGAACTGCCGGCCCAGACATCCGTCGGCGCGGCATCCAGCCCGCCCACGGCTAGCGCGCTGATTGCCGCAGACGCCGACTCAAACACGCTGATTCAGGCGCTGCGCGAGTTGCTCGCACTGACCATGGAGTCGGTGCTGCCGGCCTTCCTGAGTGAGCATCCAGAACTGATCAGCGACGCCAGGCTCATTGCCACGGCAACACGTGCCGCCAGCGATACGCAGGCGTTTGCCACTGTCGGCACGCAGCTACGCAAATTCGCTCACCGTCTCGAACTGACGGCTGCTGACGATTCCGAGATCCGCAATGGCCTGCTCGATCTGCTCAAGCTCCTTCTTCAGAATATCGACGAACTGGTCATTGACGACCAGTGGCTCGGCGGTCAGATCGAGATGTTGCGGGACATCGTCGACAAGCCTGCGACCCCACGTCTGATCGACGACGCGCGGCGGCGCCTGAAGGAGGTGATCTACAAGCAGAGTCAGCTCAAGCACAACCTCTCGCAAGCCCAGCTCATGCTCAAGGAGATGCTTGCCGGATTCGTGGACCAGCTCGGGCGCTTTGCCGAGTCAACCGGGACTTACCACGACCGCATGGGAAGCTGCGCGCGCAAGATTGCTGCAGCGCGTGACATCTCCGAGATTGGTCACCTGCTCGACGAGGTCATGACCGAAACCCGCAGCATCCAGCTCGAAGCCGCGCGTTCGCGCGATGACCTTTCCGCCACCAGGCAGCGGGCCCTTGCAGCAGAAGAGCAGATCGACAGCCTGCACAAGGAACTGGAGGAAGCCAGCCACCTGATGCGCCACGACCAGCTCACCGGCTGCCTGAACCGCCGCGGGCTGGAAGATGTATTCAGCCGCGAGTCCGCGCGGGCACAACGTCATCACACGCCGCTGTGCGTCGCCCTCCTCGATCTCGACAATTTCAAGAAGATCAACGACGCGCTCGGCCACCAGACCGGTGACGATGCCCTCGTTCATCTGGCGCGCGTCGTGCGCGAGAATCTTCGCCCGCAGGACACCCTCGCCCGCTATGGCGGCGAGGAGTTCGTCATCGTCCTGCCCGATACCACGCTGGAACAGGCCGATCAGACGCTGGTGCGCCTTCAGCGCGAGCTTACCCGGGTATTTTTCATGTCCGGCGAACAACATGTTGTCATTACGTTCAGCGCTGGCGTAACGCCGCGCGCCGACGGCGAAGCCATCGACGTCGTGCTGGCGCGCGCCGACGCGGCGATGTACGAGGCCAAACAAACCGGCAAGAACCGCGTCGTGCGACGCGAGCTTGCACAGGAGGCAAGTGATGACGCCTGACTGGAAACCTGAATTGCCGCGACGGGTCGCGGTTCGACTACAATACCTTTAGTCAATATTCATTGCGCTCTCATGACAGGAAAATTCCCGCTGCAACCCTTGCTCGATCTCGCCAATACCCGCATGGACGACGCTGCGCGCCGTCTCGGTGAGTTGATCGCATCCGAACGCAGCGGCCAGCAGAAACTCGAGATGCTCGAAAACTACCGGGCCGAGTATCGCGAACGCTTTGTCACAGCGGCTCGCGCCGGCATCGGCCCGGACGAACTGCGCAATTACACCGCCTTCATCAACCGCATCGACGACGCCATTTCCGCTCAACACCTTGTTGTCGAACAATCGCGCAACCACACCAGCCAGGGCCAACAGTTCTGGATGGCACAGCGAAACAAGGTTCAAGCTTTCGACACGCTGTCCCAGCGCCATCAGAAACTGCAGGCGCGAAACGAATTGCGGCAGGAGCAGCGGGCCAGCGATGAGCACGCTGCGCGGCAGCACCTCAAACGCGACAGCGACTGAACAAGAGCCTGGCACGCTGTTTGCTCATACCAAGCGTGACACACGCTGAAGAGGGCAAGACCATGGCATCCCAGATCGCTTCCAGTTCGCAGACTTTTCCCTTCCTGACGAACTCCGGAAGCAAGGTGAGCAACAGTACCGACTATTCCAGCAAGGCTGCGACGCCGGACTTCGCCGACATGCTGCGTGGACAGATGCGCAACAGCGCCCGTACCGCGGAAACCCCTAGCGCCGAACGCAGCCCCGACCAGTCCGCCAGGTCCGAATCCCGTTCGGAGCCCGAAGGAACGTCCGAGCGCTCGCAGCAATCGCAAGAGACGGATCGTGCGGACACAAGCCGGTCTGAACCGCCCGAGCGGGACACCGCTGCCGACGTGCACGATGCGCAGCCGGGAAACGACGAACAAACGGATGCGGCAAACGAACCCGCCGAGGCGGCAATGACGATTGCCGGTCTGCCGGCAGCGATTGCCGCCCTGCTACCAGGCACTCGGGATCTCGCTCGTGCAGGCGCGGCGGCAACGGGTGCAGATGGCGCGAACAAGGCGGGCCGCGCAGCAAATATCGCGCTTTCGGGTGACACTCAGGGCAAATCACTTCAGAATTCCGCCGATTCGCTCCCGAAGCCTGCACTGAACTTCGCTCAGACGGGCCAACAGGGGCAAAGCGTGCTTCCGTTGCAACTCAGACCCGAAGCACAATCCGGCTTCGCAGAACGCGCGGCAACGGCTTTGCAGACGGTCGGAGCAGACTTGCCCGACGGTGCGCAGGCCTCGTTCATGCATTCGCTGCGCCAGCCGGGCCAGGTCACGACCTCTGCACCGCAACTGACGGTTGCCACGCCGGCAGGCCAGTCCGCGTGGGCAGATGAAGTCGGCAACAGGGTCATGTGGATGGTCGGTCGTGCGGAGAGCAAGGCAGAACTCGTGCTCACCCCGCCACATCTGGGCAAGGTAGAGGTTTCGATCAACCTGAACGGCGATCAGACCACCGCCCAGTTCATCGCGGCGACCCAGTCGGCGCGGGATGCGCTGGAGCAGGCCATGCCCAGGCTGCGCGAAATCCTGGCGCAGTCCGGCATCAGTCTCGGACAGGCCAATGTGAGCACCTCGGGCGAGCAGCAGACCTCCGGCGACGATCGCGGGCAACGTGGCGGACGCGGCGGCATTGGACAGGGTGATATCGACACGGGTGTGGCCACGCCGGCCGCACGCTGGGTCAAACAAATTGACGGGCTGGTCGACACCTTCGCCTGAAGCGCATGAATAAGGGGCACTCTGCCCCACTTTTCCGCGCTTGGGCCGAGATGGCGATGAGCCATAATCCAGGCGTAGGAAAAGGAGAGTTGCATGGCGAAGGCCCCAAACAAGCCGGAAGCACCCGCAGGTGATGCACCACCCAAGAAGAGCGGAAAGATGCTGATGATCATCATCATCGTGGTGGTGGTCCTGCTGATCGTTGTCGCAGGCGCAATCGGCGCGCTCATCCTGCTCAAGAAGGGTGGCGGCGAGGCCGCCGATCATGCTGACGCGCCCGCAGCCGTGACCCCGTCGACCGCCGTAGATCTGAGCCATCCTCCCGTTTTTGCCGAACTCGACGCGTTCACCGTCAACCTGCGTCGCGAAGAGGGTGATCACTACCTGCAGGCCATCCTCGCACTGCGTGTGACCGACCAGAAGACGGCCGATGCGCTCAAGGGCTTCATGCCCGAGATCCGGCATCGCATCAACCTGCTGCTCTCGAGCAAACTTCCGTCTGAAGTACAGACCATTGAGGGACGCGAGGCGCTGGCACTGGAGATTCTCGATCAGGTCAACAGTGCGCTGGGCTTCCCCCCTCCGCCACCGGGCCAGCGGTCGGCGGTAGCGACACCGGTCCAGGCGGTTCTTTTCAACTCGTTCATCATTCAGTAACGAGGCCTGCCATGTCTTCGGACTTTCTCTCCCAGGAAGAAGTTGATGCGCTGCTCCGCGGCGTCAGCGGGGAGTCCGACGAGCCGGACGACGAAGAAGTCGACGACGGGGGCGTGCGCCCCTACAACATGGCCACCCAGGAGCGCATCGTGCGTGGGCGCATGCCCACCATGGAGCTCATCAACGAGCGCTTTGCGCGTTACCTGCGCATTGGCCTGTTCAATTACATGCATCGAAATGCCGAGGTCTCGGTCGGTCCGATCAAGGTGCAGAAGTACGCCGAGTTCGTGCGCAACCTGGTGGTGCCGACCAACCTCAACCTGGTCGTCGCAAAACCCTTGCGCGGCACGGGCCTGGTCGTGTTCGATCCCAATCTGGTCTTTCTGGTCGTCGACAACATGTTCGGCGGCGACGGACGTTTTCACACCCGGGTCGAAGGACGGGATTTCACCCCAACTGAGCAGCGCATCATCCAGGGCATGCTCAAAGTGGTGTTTGCCGAGTACGGCAAGGCGTGGGCGCCGGTCTTCAAACTCGAGCTGGAATACGTCCGCTCGGAGATGAATTCGCAGTTTGCCAATATCGCGACGCCATCCGAAATCGTGCTCGCGACCAGCTTCTCGCTGGAGCTTGGCGGTGCACAGGCAGAGATGCACTTCTGTTTTCCCTACTCCATGGTCGAGCCAATTCGCGATCTGCTTTACTCCACCATGCAGAGCGACCACCTTACGCAGGACCGGCGCTGGGAAAACCTGTTGTCACGGCAGTTGCAAACCGCCGAGATTGAACTGACGTGCAATCTCGGCACAGCCAAGGTGAGCCTGCGGGACATCGTCAACATGCGGGTTGGCGATGTCATCCCGCTGCATGTGAACGATATGCTCCAGGCCGAAGTCGACGGTGTTCCCATCATCGAATGTCGGCACGGTACGCAAAGCGGACAATACGCAATCAAGGTTGAACGCTTCATCGGTAGCGAGGAGCAGGATATCAACAAGCCAGCAGGAGGCCAGAATGGCTGACGACACAGACAACCAGATCAGCGAAGACGACTGGGCTGCTGCGATGCAGGAGCAGGCCGCGACCGAGTCCGGCGTAGACGGCGAAGCTGCCCAGGTTGCGGCAGATCTCGCCGCAGCAGCGATGGACGAATCGCCCTATCAGGCCAAGCCGGCCAGCCAGCTGTTCGAGGATTTCGGCTCGACCGGCAGCAAACCGGGCGCGATCAACGATTTCGACATGATCCTGGACATTCCGGTCCAGCTCACGGTCGAACTCGGCCGCACCAAGCTGTCGATCCGGAACCTGCTCCAGCTTGCGCACGGTTCGGTGGTCGAACTCGACGGACTGGCAGGCGAGCCCATGGACGTGCTGGTCAACGGCACGCTGATCGCGCAGGGCGAAGTCGTGGTCGTCAACGACAAGTTCGGCATTCGGCTCACCGACATCATCACCCCCGCAGAGCGCATGCGGAAGATTCGCAGCTGATCCGCATGCAGGGGGCCTTCTTCCCTGCTGCCAACCTCGACAAGACGCAGTGAAACCCGCCTTCAATCTGATTCCGCTCCTGACGCTTCTGCTGCCTGCGCTTGCACAGGCAGCAGACCCCGCCCCGTCCCCCGCCACCGATCTTGCGGGTAGCCTCGGCCAGATGCTGTTCGGTCTGGTGGTGGTGATCGCGCTGCTGATTGCCTGCCTGTGGGCCATCAAGCGCCTGTCTCAGCCGCGTAACGCGGCCGGCGTACTCAAGGTCCTGGGGGCGACTGCGGTGGGCCCGCGCGAACGTGTGGTACTGGTCGAGACCGGCCCCAAGGTACTGGTGCTCGGCGTGGCACCTGGCAGCGTTCGCACCCTGCACGTCATGGAGGCATCCGATTTTCCGTCCGAAGCCGCCACCACTGAAACGGGCGCTGCCGCAAACGGCGACTTTTCCGGCTGGTTCAGAAAAGCACTGGAGCGCCGCCGCCATGGTTCGTAAGCACCTGCTGCGCAGCGCGCTCGGTCTCATCCTGAGCACTGCACCGGGCCTCGCGCTGGCGCAGGCGCTGCCCGCCCTGACCACGGGGCCAGCTGCCAATGGCGGCACCACCTACAGCCTCACCATCCAGACCCTGCTGCTGCTGACGATGCTCAGCTTCGTGCCGGCAATGGTGCTGATGATGACGAGCTTCACCCGCATCATCATCGTGTTCTCGCTTTTGCGGCAGGCCATGGGCACTCAGACCTCGCCACCGAACCAGGTCCTGCTCGGCCTCGCGCTGTTTCTGACCTTCTTCATCATGGCACCGGTCGCCGACCGCGTCTATACCGACGCCTATGTGCCGATGTCCGAAGGCACGATCAGCTTCGAACAGGCGCTCGAGCGTGCCTCGGTGCCAGTCAAGACCTTCATGCTGAAGCAGGTTCGCGAGCCCGATCTGACCCTGTTTGCCGGCCTTGCCAAGGTCCCCCCCGTGGAGAAGGCCGAAGACCTGCCGATGCGGGTGGTGATTCCCGCCTTCGTCACCTCGGAGCTGAAAACGGCCTTTCAGATCGGCTTCATCGTTTTCATCCCCTTCATCATCATCGACATGGTGGTCGCTTCGGTGCTGATGTCGATGGGTATGATGATGATGTCGCCGGTGATCGTCTCCCTGCCGTTCAAGATCATGCTCTTCGTGCTGGTCGATGGCTGGACTCTGCTCATCGGCTCGCTGGTGCAGAGCTTCGCGGTATAGGAGAGCAGCCATGACCCCCACCGCTGTCATCGACCTCGGGCGCCAGGCCATTGAAGTCACCCTGATGGTGTCGGCACCGCTGTTTCTTGCCGCACTGATCACCGGTCTGGTCATCAGCATCTTTCAGGCTGCGACCCAGATCAACGAAATGACCCTGTCTTTTGTCCCCAAACTGATCGCGATTTTCGTCACCCTGGTGCTGGCCGGCCCGTGGATGATCACCTTGCTGACCGACTTCATGCGCCGCCTGTTCGAAAACATCCCGACCATGATCGGCTGAAGGCACAAACGCGATGCTGAGCGTGACCGCGGCACAGCTCGACGCCTGGCTCGCCGCCCTGATGTTTCCGTTGGCGCGCCTGTTCGGGCTGTTTGCAAGTGCCCCGATTTTCTCCAACCGCGGCGTGTCGGCACGGGTGCGGCTGGCGATTGCGCTGGGGATCGGCATCGCCCTGTTGCCGGTCATGCCGCCCATGCCGGCCGTAGCGCCGGGTTCGGGCATCGGGCTGATGATCATGGTGCAGCAGATGTTCATTGGCGTGGCCATCGGCTTCATGCTGCGCCTGGTATTCGCGGCCATCGACATGGCCGGCTCCCTGATCGGCATGCAGATGGGCCTGTCCTTCGCCATCTTCTTCGACCCCGATGCAGGCGGTCAGACCGCGGTGCTCTCGGATTTCGTGGGGCTGGTGGCCACCCTGCTCTTTCTCGCCATCAACGGTCATCTGATCATGATCGACCTGCTGGTTCGAAGCTTCGAGTGGCTGCCGGTCGGCACGGCAAGCTTCAGCGCCGATGGCTGGGGCTACATCGCGCGCGCCGGCACCACGGTGTTCGCGACCGGACTGTTACTGTCGCTACCGGTGGTGGCAGTGCTGCTGGTCACCAACATCGCGCTTGGCATCCTCACCCGCGCGGCCCCGCAGCTCAACCTGTTCGCGATCGGTTTCCCGCTCACGCTGGCGATGGGCTTCTTCGCACTGATGCTTATCATGACCAACTTCGGGCCGGTGGTGCAGAGCCTGTTCGAGCGCAGTTTCGATACCGTGCCGATATTGCTGGAAGCCCTTTCACCGCGGCCTTGAGTGCTCGCGCGTGACGACCGTTCGTTTGAGGCGGAGGTGTTTCGCGCGGAGGCACGAAGGACGCGAAAGCTTGGCTTCAGTTGCGCGCGTTGTTTGCGGGCATTACAGCGTTGGAAACTGGCGCGACCTCACCAGCCGGATCTCGCCGTTGGCCGTGCGCCGTGCAAAAGGCCGGGTTGCCTCCACGCCCTCTTCGAAGCGCAGCACATCGAATCCGGCATAGCCGCCCTCTTCGACCAGTTTGCGGGCCGTGCGCATGAACACCTGACGCGCCTCGCCCTCGCCGCCCGTTATCAGACGCTTCATCTGCAGATCCATCTGGACCCGGTCTTCGCCCGTCACGCTGGCCTCGATGGTCCAGGTCGGTTGAAGCGGGTCGTAGATCGCATAGGCGATCAGCCCGTTGGAAAGGTATGTCGTCGACCACAGATCGAGACTGTTCAGCACCGCGCGCGTCCCGACAACGCCAGCCACCGGTCCGCCATAGGTCTGCATGTTGCTGCACGCAACGAGTACGGGAAGACTCAGCGCAAGAACGAAGCGGCGAACACGCATGGCAAGCTCAAAGGTAGTTGAACAGGGACAGGCCGGACACCTTGAGGAAGGACTGTTGCGCCGCCTCGAGATAGGTCTGCTGCTGGGTCAGGTTGGAGATCGCTTCGACATAATCCACGTCCATCAGTTCGGAGATCACCGTCGCGTACTGCAGGTCGAGATCGCTGCCGATCGTGGTCAGACTCTCGGCTTCCACCAGCTGCGATCCAACCTGGGCGCGGGTCTTGAGCACGTTGTCGATCGCGCCATCCATGCTGGTCAGACCGAAGGCAACTGCACCGCCCGCCATGCCGGAGGGACCGGGCCGTTCCATCGAATCGATCAGGATCCCCAAATTCGTGAACATGTCGGGGGAGCCGACGAAAAGCTCGAAGCGGTCGCCGTCGCCGGGCGTGGCCGCCGCACCGCTGCTGTCGGTCATCTGCAGATCGATGCCCAGGGTCGCGGAAAGCGAGGCCAGCGAGGCGGCCCCGGTGGCAATGGTCACCTTGGACGGATTGCCAGGCTGGTATTCATAAACGTCGTAGCCCGGCGTCGCCGCATCGTAGATGATTTCGTAGCGATGACCGAGCTGGCTGGTGCTCACTGTCGAACTCAGCGTGCCGCTGAGCGTGGTACCGCCGGTATTCTCCGAACCATCGGTATGGGTGCCGGTCGAGGCCTGCACCAGTGAATCATCGATCGGGCGGGTTGCACCGAAGATGTCTGCGCCCGGCAGACTGACCGGCATGTAACGCGACGCCGACACCTGAACCGTCTGCGTACCGTAGTCGCCGTTGTAGGTCACCCCGGCCAGATTGCCGGAGAAGGGCTTGTCGTTGGCACGGTAGCCGGAGAAGAGATAGTCGCCCGTACCATCCTGACTGTTGGCCAGGGCCAGCAAGCCATCAAACTGGGCCCGCAGGTCGGTGGCGAGATAGCCCAGCTCTTCATCCGAATAGGCCGCATTGCCTGCTGCGACGGTTTTCTCGCGAATGTACTGCAGGCTGTCGCCAACGCCGGTGAGCTTGTTCTCGAGCAGGTTCAACCTGTCCTCGGCATAGCCCGTGTTGGTCATGAACTGTGCGTTCACACCCTTGGACTGGCCCAGTTCGAGCGCACGCGATGCCGCAATCGGATCATCCGCAGGCGTCAGCACCCGCCGCCCGGTGGAAAGCTGTTGCTGCGTGTGCAGAAGATCGCTCCACTGCGACTGCAGCGAACTGACCCCTTTGTCGTAAATCATGCTGGTCGAAATGCGCATCACGATCTCCTTAACGACTGATCGCCAGAATTTCGTCGAACAGCGTCTGCGCCACCCCCATCACCTTGGCGGCACTCTGATAAGCCATCTGGTAGCGAACGAGGTTGGCAGCCTCCTCGTCCAGGTTCACGCCGGAGAGGCCGTCCCGGGCGTCGGTCGCCTGGGTCAGCAAGGTCTCCTGAGCGGCTTCGTTCACCTGGACCTCACGCGTCTTGTTGCCGACCTGGGTCACCATCTGCGCATACACGGACTGAAATGTTGCCGTCGGCGTACCACTGCTGCCGGCGAGCATCAGCTTCGAGGTTTGCAGCGCACCAAGCGCCACCGCGTTGCGGTTGTCGGCCACACCTGCAGCGGTCGGGCTGAACACGAGGCTCTCCCCGTTTGCCCATGCACCGACGGCGGTGAATTCGAACGAGTAATCGACGCCGCCCTGCGAGTCAGTGACCCGGAAGCGTGCGCCGGAACTGTCGGTTGCCGGATTGTAGGCCCCGCTCGCAGTCCAGGTCCCGGTCGAAGCATCGTAACGCTCCAGCGTTCCGGCCGAAGCGGTAAAGGTGTTTGCGCTGAAGCTCAGTGTAATCGGTGAGAAGTCGGCGAGCCCGTCACTGTTGGCGTCGATGCCGTCAACAGACAGGGTTTTGACCCCCTCGATCCGCTCACTCACCGCGCCGCTGTAGTTGCCGGGCGCCACACTGACAGGGTCGCCCACCGCGACCTTGCGCGGATCGGAGATCGCCACTGCCAGATTGCTTGCGGCATTGCGCGTAGGCTGGATCAGCATACCGGCAGAGGGAATCTGGGTCGGGTCGCCGATCGAAAAATTGATTCCGCCGCCGCTGTAGCTGCCATTGGCCTGCAATGTCAGTGGAATGGCGCTCCCACCTACCGCCTTCATCGAATAGTTGGTCCCGTCCCACGTCAGCAAATAGTCGCTGGAGGTAAGTTGCGAGACATCTTCGATCGCCACACTCGCAGACGCGATGGCGGGCATGATGGTGGGTGCGGGGCTGTTGAAGAATGCACCACCCAGCACGCCGTCCAGATCGGTACCCAGTTCATGCTGGGCGTTGAAGGTTTCAGCGATACCGAGCGCGACCAGACCTAGCGTGTTCTGGGCGGGGTCGAGCGACTCACTGCGGAAGGCGAGCAAGCCACTCAAGACCCCACCGGTAATGAGGCTCTCCGGCAAGGTATTGGACGCACCGCCATCCGAGGTGATCGCGATCATGCTGCGTTGCGGATCGGTCGGATCCTGCACCGTCGTCAGACTGTTTACGGTATTGCCCACAACCAGAGACTGCCCCGAGCCCATGAATACGCTGACCGAACCGTTGCTTTCGGTCACTGAGCTCACCTTGACCAGTGTGTTCAGTTCGCTGATCAACTGCTCGCGCTGGTCGAGCAGATCATTCGCTGCGACGCTGGTGCCGGCAACCTGCGCGATCGAGATCTGCTGGTTCATTTCGGCGATCGCACCGGCATAGGTGTTGATCTGCGTCACGGTCGACTCGATCTCACCCTCGAGCCCCGATCTGATTTCGCTCAGGCGGGCATCCATCGATTGAAAGCGCGACACCATCGCCTCTGCGCTGGAGATCAGGGACTGGCGCGATGCCACGCTGGTGGGGTTTGAAGCAACTTCCTGCACGCCTGCAAAAAAACTCTCCAGCGCGGGGGACAGGCCGGAGGTTGAGTCGGCAAGCAGATTGTTGATCTGGCTGATCTGGGCGTTGTAACTGCTATAGGAGGCCAGGCTCGCGTTGCTGTTGAGCACCTGATTTTCAAGGTACTGATCGTACGAACGTGTGACGGCGGCAATCTGGGTGCCCTGCCCGAAGAAGCCGACACCGGTGAACTGCGGACTGGCATTGCTCTGAATCACCGACTGGCGATGATAGCCATCAACGCCCGCGTTGGTGATGTTGTGACTGGTCGTCAGCAACTGCGCTTGCGCAGCATTCAAACCGGTCAAACCGATATTGAGCAAGCCTGCCATGATGATTCCCCTGAATTGCTAAGTCCTGAGCCTTATCAGCAAGATGCGTTCCAGGTCAGAACCGGCAATTTCGGCCGCTGCCCGCCTTCAGCCCGAAAGGGCCGTGCGCAGCGTGTTGCCGGCGATGATGCGGGTGAGCTTGTCGGCGTACATCGGGTCGGTGGCATAGCCTGCCTTTTGCAGGCTGCCGGCAAAGCCCGCCGGACTGGTCTGGCCCAACACCTCCGAATAGCGCGAACTGTTCGACAACAGGCGGGCGTAGTCCTGGAAGGCTTCGGCATACGAGCCGTAGCTGCGGAAGCGCGCTTTCTCGGTGTAGGCGGTCGAACCAGCGTACTCGGTGACGTTGCGCGCCACGGTCTCGCCCGTCCAGCTCGAGCCCGCCTTGATGTTGAACAGGTTGTAGCTCGAGCGCCCGTCGGCATGACGCATGACCTTGTCGCCCCAGCCGGTCTCGAGCGCCGCCTGGGCAACCATGAACTGCGCGGGAATGCCGGTTTCACGGGCGGCAGCCTGTGCATGTGGCCACACGTCGTTGACGAAATCGCGTACTGAGGGCGAGATCGAGTCGTCGCTATCAGCGCTGCGCGCCGCTCTTGCCGCCGCGTCGAGGCGGAAGATCAGATCGCCCAGCGGATCGGCATCGTCGGCACTGTCGCCCCCGCTCGCACCGGCGGCAATCGCCTGTGCCTCGCGCATCAGTGCGGCAGGATTTGCCGCCTGACGAATCACGTTGGAGATGTCGAAACCCTTGTTTTCGGTGGCGCCTGGCATGGTCAACGCGTTGATCGCGCTGGTAGAGGTGTTGCCGGTAATGCCGCCGAGCTGACGGAATAGCGCCTCGCTCATGCCATTGTTGTTGCTTTGAGCCATGTTCAGCGCCAGCTGTTGATCGAGCAGCGACTGGTAGGTGCGCGACTGCTCGCTGTCGAACATGCTGTTGGTCGGCGTCGCCGCGCGCATCGCCTTGAGCGCCATCTGCAGGAACATGGCCTCGAACTGCTTTGAGGCCGCGCGCAGCGTGTCCGGATCGTCCGGACTGGTGCGGGCAAGCCGCTTAAGGTCACCCAGCGAGCTGGGGTCGAAGGCGTTCATCTGGATGCCGGAAGTCATGTCAGCGCCTCCCTCAGATGATCTCGAGTTCGGCGCGCAAGGCACCGGCAGACTTCATCGCCTGCAGAATGCTGACCAGGTCCATCGGCTTGGCACCGAGCGCGTTGAGCGCCTTCACCACCTCGGCGAGGCTGGTACCACCGCGAACGTTCATCAGCGCGCCGCCCTCCTGATCGATGTTGACCAACCCGGACTGGGTGACCACGGTGCGCCCGCGCGACAGCGGCTCTGGCTGCGACACCTGCGGTTGGGCATTTACCGTCACGGTCAGGTTGCCATGTGCCACGGCGCAGTTCTGCAAGGCCACCGTCTGGTTCATCACCACCGAGCCGGTACGCGAGTTCACGATCACCTTTGCGGCCTGCTGCATCGGCGTCACGTCGAGATTCTCGATGCGTCCCAGGAAGGCAACCCGGGTATTGACGTCGAGCGGCGCCCGGACCTGGATGCTGCGTCCGTTGATTGCCTCGGCCGAGCCCGGTGCGACCATGTTGATCGCATCGACCACCCGACGCGCAGTACCGAAATCGGTGTCGTTGAGTTCGAAGAAGACGTACTCGCCCTGCCCCAGCATCGCAGGCACCGCGCGCTCGACCGTCGCCCCACCGGGAATGCGCCCTGCCGAAAGATGGTTGATGGTCTGGGCCGCACCGCCTGCCTGTCCGCCGGCGCCGCCGACCACCATGTTGCCCTGGGCCAGCGCATACACCTGCCCGTCCGCGCCCTTGAGCGGCGTCATCACCAGCGTGCCGCCACGCAGGCTCTTGGCGTTGCCCATCGACGACACCGTGATGTCGATCGCCTGACCCGGGCGCGCAAAGGGTGGCAGCGTCGCCGTGACCATCACCGCCGCAACGTTCTTGAGCTGAAGGCTGGTGCCCGCAGGCAGCGTCACTCCCATGTTGCCCAGCATGCTGAGGATGCTCTGTACGGTGAACGGCGTCTGGGTGGTCTGATCGCCCGAACCGTCCAGCCCGACGACAAGCCCGTAGCCCACCAGTTGGTTGTCACGCACACCGGCGATCGAAGCCAGATCCTTGATGCGCTCTGCCGCGACCGGGCCGGCAAGAATGCCCGACAGCGCTACACAGGCTACGAGCATCGAAATGAAGCGAAAGGCACGCATGGCAGCCTCCTCAGAACGGCAGGATGGCGACGAAGAAGCGCTGCAGCCATCCCATTGTGTTCGACTCGTCGATGAAGCCGCTGCCGCGGTACTCCATCCTCGCATCTGCGACCTGAGTCGATTGCACGGTATTGCTTGAGCTTACCGTGGTGGGATTGATCACCCCGGAGAAGCGGATGTACTCGTTACCCTGATTGATCGCCACCTGTTTCTCCCCCGAGACCAGCAGGTTTCCGTTCGGAAACACCTCGATCACGGTCACCGAGATCGTGCCGCTGAACACGTTGTTCGCGGCCGCCTCGCCTTCGCCGGAGAAGTCGGAATCTGCGGAAATACTGGCGTCGAGTCCGTTGAGCTTCGCGTTCTGCAGCGCCAGCAGATTGGGCGCAGTCAGGCTGATGCCGCCGCTCAGGCTGGAGCCCCGGGTCGCCGACGCATTTGCACTCTTCTCCGCCGTATTGCGTTCGACGAGGTTGATGGTGATGATGTCGCCGACATTGCGCGCACGCCGGTCCTCGAACAGGGGCCGTCCTGCGCCCGCCTGATAGATGCTGCCGGTCGCGGGTATTGCCTGTGGCCGCATCTCGGGACGGGCACTCATGGGCTGGTGCACCGAGGTCGGCGGCGTCGAATAGATCGATGCACAGCCGCTCAGCAGCAGCACCAGGACGAGCACAATCGCTTTCATGACAAGCCTCTTACAGCTGGGTCAGACGGCCGAGCATCGAATCGGAAGTCTGGATGGCGCGCGAGTTCATCTCGTAGGCGCGCTGGGTAACGATCATGTTCACCAGTTCTTCGGCCACATTCACGTTCGAGGTTTCAACGTAACCCTGATTGAGCACGCCGGTGCCGTTGAGGCCCGGTTGGTTGGGCGTTGACACCCCGCTCGACGCGGTCTCGAGGAACAGGTTCTCACCCGCGCTCTGCAGTCCGCCCGGGGCAATGAAGGTGGCGAGCTGAATCGAACCGAGCTGGGTCGGCGTCGTCTGCCCCGACTGCAAGGCGCTGACGGTGCCGTCCTTGCCAATCGTCACCGTCAGTGCATCCGACGGAATATTGATGTTGTCCGCGAGCGGGTAGCCGCTCGCAGTAACCATATTGCCGTTGCTGTCGATCTGGAACGCACCGTCACGGGTGTAGGCCGTCGTACCGTCCGACATGGTGATCTGAAAGAAGCCGTTGCCCTGGATCGCGATATCGAGCGAGCCCCCTGTCTGCTGGAGGTTGCCCTGGGTGAAGATGCGTTCGGTAGCCACCGGTTTCACGCCGGTACCGATCTGCAGACCGGAGCCGACCTGGGTCTGCTGGGTGGATTGCGCGCCCGGCTGGCGGACGGTCTGGTACAGCAGATCCTCGAACACCGCGCGCTGGCGCTTGAAACCGTTGGTGGAGACGTTGGCAAGGTTGTTGGAAATCACGTCCAGCGAAGTTTGCTGGGCATCCAGCCCGGTACGGGCGGTCCACAGTGAGCGGATCATGATGTGTTCCTCTTGACGGTGCCGGCGTCGGCAGGTGCCGCGCTTCGGCTGGGAATCTGGCAGGTTTCAGTTTAGGCCGGCAGCATCGCCGGCCATCTCGCGATTAACAATGCAAAAACCGTGCTAATCGCCGCCTTACCCCTGACCGCCGTCGCGAAATCAGCTGCTTGCCAGCAACTGGGCCGCTGCGCGGTCGTTTTCTTCTGCAGTGCTGAGCAAGCGCGTCTGCATCTCGAACTGACGGCCCAGTGAAATCATGGTCACCATCTGGTCCACCACGTTCACATTGCTGCCCTCGAGATAGCCGCCGGCAGTTTTTACCGCCTCGTCTGCCGCTTGCGGCAAACCGTCGCTGGAGCGAAACAGGCCGTCTTCACCACGAATCAGCGCGGCTTCGGGCGGGTTGACCAGCTTCAGCCGGTCAACCGTGTTCACCACGCCCTGCCCAGCCTGCAAGGCCGAAATCGTGCCATCGTTGCCGATGACGATTTCGGAATCGGGCGGCAGGGAAATGGGGCCGCCATCACCGATCACCGGCAAACCGCTTCGGGTCTGCAGGATGCCGTTGGCGCTCACCTCCAGACTGCCGTCGCGGGTGTAGGCCTCGGTGCCGTCGGGCATCTGCACCGTCAGCCAGCCCTTGCCCTGAATCGCGACGTCATAGGCCCGGCCGGTGGCCTGCATGGGGCCGGCACTGAAATCGGTTGCGACACTGGCATCGACCGCAAATGCGCGCGTATGCATTGCATCGGTCTGAACCTCGACTGCGCGCAGCTTGTGCATCTCGGTGCGAAAGCCGGTGGAGGTGGCATTCGCGAGGTTGTGCGACACCGCGGCCTGCTGGTCGAGCGTACCCTTTGCACCCGTCATGGCGGTATAGATCAGGCGGTCCATGTCGCGCTCCCCTTAGTCTGAAGTTCGATTAACGCAGGTTCACCAGGGTCTGCAGGATCTGATCCTGCGCCTGAATCGACTGCGCGTTGGCCTGGTAGTTACGCTGCTGAACGATCAGCTGCACCAGTTCCTGGGTGAGGTCTACGTTTGATTCTTCGACCTGGCCCGAACTCAGCGTACCCAGCACACCGGTGCCCGGCGCCCCGACCGTCGGCTGCCCTGAGTCGTAGGACTCTGCCCACAGGTTGTCGCCCAGCGAGACCAGCTTCTGCGGACTGGAAAAGTTTGCCATCGCAAACAGACCAAGGTCCTTGATCTGACCGTTCGAATACGTCCCCTGCAACACGCCGTTGCTGCTCACCGAGATCCCGGTCAAGCCACCAGTGGTATAGCCATCCTGCCTCGGCGAGGTGGTCACCGCCGAACTCGTGTTCCACTGCGTGGACGTTGCCAGATTGAGCGAGAAGGTCAGGTCATCCGCACCAGTTGCAAGCTCGGCTGCGGTCCGGGTGACGGAAAAAACACCATTGCCGGCAACCGTCGTATCGGGTACGCCAAAGGACGTGAAGGCAATCGATCCGAGATTCTCAAGCGGCTTGCCCGTAGAAAGCGTCGGGTCGGCAGGATCCGGAACGACATCGTTGCTCAAACGACCGTAGACACTCCAGGTATTCGGTGCCACACCGCCGACGTCGGCGTCGCGAACGAAGAACAGGCTCATCAGCGAGCCATTACCCAGACTGTCGTACACGGTCATCGAAGTCGTGTAGTTGTAGCTGTCAACCGGAATGGACGTCGCAGTAAGGAAACTGTTGATATCACTGCCCACCGGCGTCTGGTCCAGCGGGTTATGTGCCGTTGAATCGAGATTGAGCCCGACTGACGCCGTGGAGGTTTCGTTCGGGTTGACGTTCGAGGTGTCGATCTGCAGCACCGACGGCACCCCCGAAAAAACCGTCGTTCCACCCGAGGTCGTGGCCGCATACCCGGTCACCATGTCACCGCCAGAATTGACGATGTGGCCGTTTTTGTCGACGTCGAACTGGCCATTGCGCGAATAGGCGATCGAGCCGTCCGTACTTTCGAGCCGGAAAAAACCGTTGCCACTGATGGCAATATCGAGCGGATTGCTGGTCGCCGTAAGCCCGCCCTGCGTGAAGGACTGCGACACTGCAGCCACCTGCGTACCGATTCCGATCTGCTGGGACGATATCCCGCCCGTCATCGCAGAAGCGTAGGCATCGGCGAAGATCGTTCTGCTCGATTTGAAGCCCACCGTGCTGCTGTTGGCAATGTTGTTGGAAATTACGTCAAGCGCCTTGGAGGACGCATTCAACCCGCTCAAACCTTGCTGGAATGCCATGATCGTTCCTCCGGATCAGAGAATCTGCTTGATGTCGGAAACTTTGAAGATGCCCAGTGACCCGACCTGAACATCGGTGCTGCTGGATCCACGAATCACGCTGCTGACCGAGCCGAACTCGAGCGTGCGTGCAACAACACTCTCGTCGCCCTGCGTCGCGGTGACACTCAGCGTGTAATTGCCATCCGCTGCGCGACTGCCGTCGGTGGCCGTACCGTCCCAGATGAAGTTCTGGCTGCCTGCCGCCACGTCGGTGACGGTCAGGGATGCCACCTCGAGACCGGACGAATCCTTGATGGAGAGCACGACGTTGTCGGCCGGGCCGTCGAGTTCGAAGCCGCCAACAGCCCCCGCCTCGGTGAGTTGCAGGCTCCTGCCCTCGACCAGTACGCCACGCCCCACCAGCGATGCCGCCTGCAGGCTTTCTCCGGAAGACTGCGACTCCAGCAACTGCGTCATCAGGGTATTGAGCTTCTCGATGCCCTCCACCGTGCTCAGCTGAGCCAGCTGGGACGTAAGCTCGGCGTTCTCCATCGGGCTCATCGGATCCTGATTCTGCA
>Ga0172382_10003319_pt1 | contig 25613 bp, 18 predicted proteins | sample Leawel138RmetaG_FD_122245 | JGI IMG/M metagenome (GOLD analysis project Ga0172382, IMG submission 122245) | Leachate microbial communities from a municipal landfill in Southern Ontario, Canada - Leachate well 138R metaG | ecosystem: Engineered > Solid waste > Landfill > Unclassified | place...
CGGTCGAATACCACCGGTGTTCGGGCAGTTCCGCAAGTTGAATCAACGGCGCATCGATCACCGTTGCCCATTCCGACAGGCCCGCGTTTTCGAGATTCTGTCGGGTAATGGCTGCAAACTGCGGCTCGTGTTCAAGGCTGTATACATGCCCCGCGCCATTTAACTGTGCGCACCGGGCGAGCACTACAGTGGATGCGCCCGAGCTGCACTCGACGATTGTTGCGGGTTTGTGCTTGAGCGCGTGCTGCGAGATTATGAGCAGGAAGTCTGGCGACGCAGCCCAATTGCGCAGGGTCGGGAGTGGATGCTCGAGCTTGAGCAGGCGAGTCAGGTCTAGGTAGGCCTGAATCTGGCTGTAGCCGACCTTGCTCTCCTGATGGATGGCCCGCGTCTTGTCGGTGAGTTCGATCATCGCAATATGAAGGCAACGAACCTTGTATGCAACAATCACCAGCAATGCGAGGCTCACAAGGCTGGTCAGGAGGGATAGCGTGGCAAGCATGCGACAGCCCTTTTTGATGGTGGATTACGGTTGTGCCTGCGGGATGGCGCGGGCTTGTCTGCATATGCCCGACTTATCGTCGAGAGTGGCATATTCCATGGGATTGATGTCCTTGTGCAGGTAGAATCGCCCACTGGGTTTCGCAAGCTCATTTCATGGGTATGGTACGGTATCGACAGGCCTGCGGGCAAAGTAGGAGTTCCATTTTGGATATCAGGGTTGAAGTGTTGCGGGTCCTGGACGAGGTGCTCTGCCTCGACGGTCGCGGCAGAGACTGGGGGCTTGAGCAACCGTTGTTAGGTGCTGTGCCTGAGCTGGATTCTATGGCAGTGATCGGGGTGCTGAACCTGTTGGAGGAGCGTTTCGGCTTCATTGTCGAGGATGACGATGTGGATGGGCGCACCTTCGAGACGGTTGGTACTTTGGTGGGATTCATTGCGGAGAAGCTTGCTTGAAGGAAGAGCCCACGCGTGAGGCCTTCTTTCTGCCGGGTGGGCAGGATGTGCGGCTTTTCGCCCTGCACAGCGCACCGCGGAGGAATGTGCGTGGTGCGCTGCTTTTTGTTCACCCGTTTGCCGAGGAAATGAATCGTGCGAGGCGCATGGTTGCGCTGGCTGTGCAGCGTTTTGTAGATGACGGTTGGGCGGTCCTGCAGGTGGATCTGGCCGGCTGTGGAGATAGTTCGGGAACGCTGGAGAGCACGAGCTGGGAAGACTGGCTGGGCAATGTCGACGTTGCTGCCACTTGGCTGCAGGAGCGCTATCCTGTGCCCTTGATGTTGTGGGGGCTGAGGGCGGGTTGCCTGATCCTGTCTGAATGGCTCGGACGCAACAAGGGGGGGCACCCGGTGCTCTACTGGCACCCCGTTAGCAGCGGGCGGCAGCATATGAGCCACTTCCTGCGAATGAAGGTGGCGGGTGAAGTGCCTGAGGGGTTGGACGCCAGGGCAGTACTGCAGGGCATGCGTTCGAGGCTGGATCTGGGGGGAAGTGTCGAGGTCGCAGGCTATACGGTCAGCGCCTCACTGGTAAAAGGGCTTGAACAGTCCATGCTTGATTTTCCCGCTGCCTATGGTGGGAGAGTATGTGTCCTCGAGGTGAATTCAAGCACGCGGTGTGAGCTTTCTCCAATCCTGGCCAGCTTCGTGAATCGCTGGAGGCAAGGGGGCGTTATTGTCGAGTCTGGCGTGGCGACTGGGCCTGCATTCTGGCTTACGCAGGAGGTTACGCTCGCGCCCGACCTGATTGAGCTCTCGCGTGAGGCGCTGGCGAGGCTGGTCTCGTGAGCTATACCGAGCATGCTTTTTTCTTCGACTGTGAGGGGGAGGCACTCCCTGGCATCGTGGCCGTACCCGAGGCCGAAACTGGGGTTGGCGTGTTGATAGTTGTCGGCGGTCCACAGTACCGCGTCGGCAGCCATCGGCAGTTTGTAACTCTGGCACGAGGGCTGGCAGCGGCGGGGATTGCTTGCATGCGTTTCGACTGTCGAGGCATGGGGGATGGTGCCGGAGATTCGCGCGAATTTGACGCTCATGCAAACGATATCGAGGCTGCGGTCGAGCGATTTCGGCTGGCCGTTCCATGCTTGCGGCGGGTACTGCTGCTGGGCCTTTGTGACGGAGCCACTGGATCCGCTCTTTACGTAGGCTCGGGGCACGGTGTCGATGGTCTGGTGCTGATCAATCCATGGGTGTGCACCGAGGAAGGGGCTTCGCGGACGTTCCTGCGTCACTATTACGCACGTCGGATACTGGACGGTGCATGGTGGCGCAAGCTCACCAGCGGTCAGTTTGGCGTGCGGGATTCCTTGCGGCACTTCATGATGAATACACGGAATTCACTTCAGTCCGCATTCAAGCCTGCTGCACGCCAACTGCCGGAGCAGTTTCTGGATGCGTTGCAGCGCGCGTCCTGCCCTTGTCTGGTGGTGTTGAGCGGACGGGATCTCGTTGCGCGAGAATTCGAGGACTCGATGAAGAAACTCCCAGGATTTGGCGAACTGTTGTCGAGCGGGCGTGTCGAGATGATAAGAGTGGATGCGGCCGACCATACGTTCTCCCTCTCCGATACCGCCGCGGCGTTGACGGAGATTGGGGCTGACTGGATCCGGCGGACATGGACATCGTCCGGCGCCTTGGCATCGGACGAACAGTTACGGAGCAAATGACGATGAGTCGAAACCAGCATCGACGTTCGTACAACCTCGCCGCGATCAGCTTGGGTGTGTCTCTAGTTCTCGGATGCGGGACCTTGCATGCGCAAAACTTGCCGCTGGAGTGCGGGCAACTCACGAATCACTATGGTCCCTTCGACTACCGAACCGACCGGAGCAAACTGCCGGTCGTTGAACATGCGCATTTTGATTCGGGCGTGGAGTCGCTGACCCGGGGCAAGTCGACCGAGGACATCGGTGGTGATATTGACTACACCTTGCGCGCTTTTCCTAATCATCACCGTGCGCTGATGGCGATGATGCGGTTGGGCGAGCGCGAGAAAACGTCGAAGCCGCGTGCGGCCAGGTACACGGTCGAGTGCTATTTTCGGCGGGCCGAGTACTTCAGGCCGGATGACGGCCTGGTGAAGATGCTGACGGGTATCTACTTGATGAAACAAGGCAGGAACGGTGAGGCGCTCGGCAAACTGGAGGCAGCGGAGAAGCTCGATTCCGGAGACCCCAACCTGCAATATAACCTGGGCCTCGCCTATTTTCGCCTGGGGCGTTACGAAGAAGCCCTCGCACACGCCCATCGGGCTTACGCGAAGGGCTTCGCCCTTCCGGGGCTGAAGGGGTTGCTGGTGAAGGCTGGCAAGTGGCGGGATGCGGAGCAGGCGTCGCCCCCGGGAACGCCAGTGAAAGGCGCAGACGGAGACTCGTGATAGCGCGGCAGGGGGAGAGGTCGTGAAGCGGATGCTGAACTGGAAATCTGTTCGTCCCCTTCACTGGGTTGTCCGCCTTGGCTTGTGTGTGGCCTGCGCCAGTCCCGCGTGCGCAGCCGGAGGAGCACCAGCGGATGCTTATACGGGCAGTTCCGCACCAATCCCCATCGTCTATTCGTGGTCCGAGCGTACGCAAGGCGAGTTCGAATTGAAGGGGCATCGTATGACGGCACTGGATAACTACGATCCGCTGCCCGACGTGAAGTTCGTGTACTCCGGGTTCAAGGAAGCCAATGTCGTCGACCGCGATGCCAATGGAAACGAGAAAACCCTTTTCGACTGTATTGGCAACAATCAACTGCATTGCGCGGCGCTTGATCCGCGCGTGAGCCCTGACAACCGGCGCATTGCCTTTGCTGTTTTGTATGGCAAGGCGGTGACCGAAGGGCGTTGGACGATTCACGGAGTGCTTCCGATCCCGGTGCTGAACGGAGTGCATACGGGGCAGATTTTCGTATTCGATACCGTTACCGGCAAGCTGAGCGGATGGCCTCGGGTCGAGGGTGTAATTGACATGCATCCGGAATGGATCAACAACGACGAACTCGTGTTCGTCTCGACCCGCTCGAAGGTGTTTCCGGTGCGCATGTTTGGCAAAAGCCCGAGCTACGGCGGCCACCATGCGCTCCAGCGCTGGCGAGGGCATGCCGACGGCAGCAACGCGATCAATATTGGGCCGCATGATGACGTCGCGCTGCATCCGCTTGTTCTGTCTGACGGCAATATCCTGACTGCGACCTGGCGGGTGGACGAAAATCTTCATGCGGGCGTTACGCCTGAGAACCAGTACTGGATGTCGCTCACCGATCAGTTTGGCGGCAACGAAACTTCGCTGCTTGGGGCTCATGGCACGCTGTTTCGGCAAGGAGGCGTAACCAACTCACTGGTTGCCCTGCATTTCTACGGGGAACTGAGCAACGGTGATATTGCCACTTCCAACTATTACCGGGGGAGGCATCTTGGGCTGGGAATGCCGATTGCCTTTCCACGACTGCCACATGGTGTAGAGGGTACGGGCGGAGGGTTCCTGCCGGCGATCTATTCGCTGCTGCCCTGGGCTCAGGAGGAAGACAATCCGACGCATCGGGACAGGCACGGGCGCTTCATGGGCAAAGGGGGGTACCCGGTGGGATTGCCCAACGGGCAGGTGTTGCTGACCAAGGGTACGGGCTACTGCTACGAAGGGCTGACGCCAGACAAGGCCAATGCGGAGTATCTTGGAGGGTCAGGATGCGATACGGGTATTTACGTGCTGAAATCAGTTCCGTCGGCACACCCGGACGATCTGGTGCGGGTTGTTGATCAGCCGGATAGACATGAGTTCTCGGCGGATGTCCGCCTGCCCTATCAGGCGGTCTACGGGCGGCCGATGCCAGCCGTACAAAAGCGCATCGACCAAGGCGACTGCTCGCTCGGGATTGTTAATGTGCATCTGACGAAACTTCACGGAGGTGGCCCAGCGTGCACGAAGAAGGGCGCGTGTATTGAGGCCGGCTATTCCATCGCCAACCTCGACCGGCTTGCGATCTACCGCGCCGAGCCTAACCGCGAGCGTCAGCGCAGTTTGCGCAACTTTCCGCGCGAAGGTCAGGACATGACCTTGCTGGGCTATGTCAGGCCCGAGGCCGACGGTTCGGTGAATGTGCACATCCCGTGCGACATGCCATACAAGCTGCGCGGGGTGTCGCGTGATGGGGTTGAATTCATCCGCGATCAGGTGAAGCACTCCAATCGCCCCGGAGAGCATCGTCAGTGCCTTGGTTGCCACGCGGGGCATACGATGGACGACTATAAGCCTGATGTGCCCGGTTTGTTTGCGCGCACCATTGCCGGATCGAAGAAGGCTGTGGACCTCAACGCCGACTGAGCTCGTTGCTCGGGAGCAGAAGCGTGCCAGAAGCGATGCCGTCACTTGCCGGAGCATTTCCTTCCGCAGCCGCCGTGCTGCGCCGCGCGGCTGGACAAAACATCTTCCTGCCGTTTCCCGATCTGTAACAACCAATTGATCTGCTTTCACTGTTGAGCGACACCGGACGTGCGCCTTCACCCGCGCGCGTGAAGCTCGCGGGCGTGGTCTTGCTTCAAATCGTAGTGCGGCCGGCCGCCTGTGCGCCGGCCTCAGCCTTGTGCTGATAGTACAGAGGGGAGTCGGAAAATTGGGGAGGAGTTGCGGCCATGTTATGAGTTCATTGCGCGATAACGATAGCCTCAGGCTTTGGCTACCCGCCTGATTGCGGACCGTAACGAATCGATCGGAGCCTCAACGAGCCTGGATAGCGACCAAGCGAGGGCGAGCACGACCGGAAGGGCCAATAGCAAAAACTCGATGCTTCCGCGGGCAAGTGATGGGACAAGTGTGATTACGATCAATCCGGCCTGAAAATGGATCAGGTAGATAGGGTAGCTGAGATCGCCAACGATACTGTCGAGCTGGCGCAACTTGCCTGATGCGCGGCCGGAAAGTTGTATGATCAGCAGCGCCATGATTGCCATGTTTGCATAGAAATGCAGTGTGACCGCGGCCTTGGTGTTTCCGGTGATGGCGAACAGATAGTTCGCGGCAACAGCGCTGACCAGTACAAGTAATGCGCGGTTTCCACCCAATAGGCGCATCGGCAGAAGCATTCGCGATTTGAGGTGATAGATCGCAGCGCCCATAGCGAAGGGCAGTGAGGCCGCAGCGATCGTGTAGTACCGATAGCTGAAACTCGCATCCCCGGAGACGAGGTACGCTGTGTAAAGCACGCTACCGAGAAGCCAGATCATCGTTGTTACGAAGTGCTTGGAGATACCTAATCCGATCATCAGGTAGTAAGCGCATTCGACGGACAAGGCCCAGGCGGGGGGCACCAGCCTTGTGTCGGTGTGAATCGAAAGAAGCAAACCGACGTTCCTCGCGACTTCATTCATCGTGCTTGGCAGGCCGATGTTCTCATGGAAGCTGCGGGTGAGCGGTTCCCCAAGCAGGGTCACGAGTACAAGTGAAATAAGTGCGGCGAGGTAATAAATGGGGAAGATCCGCAACCAGCGGTTGATCGCATAGCGAAGGACCCCGCGGGCTGTATATCCGTATGTCTCGTGCACTATGAGCGTCATCAGATATCCGCTCAGGACGTAGAAGCCGAACACGGCATACGGGCCGATATAATGAGCGGGTCCCAGATGTTCGAGTACCACGGCAAGGGCCAGCAGCGTGCGAAAGAAACCAAACATGCGCGGGGCCCTTATCAGTTGAGGTGAGTGCAGATTCTATGTGTCGTTTGTTGTCGCGTGCTTACCTTCCTGCCATGTCCGGTATTTGTCAAACAACCAGGTTTCTGCCCCATGCGGTCGGCCTGCAACTTTCCACAGCGTGGTCACGCTCGCCGCATAAACGAGAACCCCGAGCGCAATCTTGACGATCAACACGGTGGCCGGGGCGAACGGAAGGTGTTTGCCAAGCTCGATCAGTGCCGCAGTCATCAGGAGCGTCGCGACGACGGGACGGACAACCGCCCCGGACAGGGCGCTCAGTGTGAGTGGCGCAAGGGCTGCGACGAGGAGTGCGGCTGTGGCTGCGATACCGAGTACCGTGACAGCCACGCGCAGTGCCGCGATGGTGCCCGCGTTGTCGAGCGGGAGCGCCAGCCAGACCGCGGCACCGAATACCGCAACCTGGAGCCAGAGGATGGCAACCGAGTGCCCAACGCGACCGAGTACGATCAGCACGTAGTGGCCGCTGGCGGTTAATACTTGGGCGATTCCCGCGAGCGCGAGCCACTGCAGCAAGGGGACGGCCTCCTGCCATTTGCTGCCGAGCAGCACGGGCACCGCCTCGCCAGCAACCAGAGCAAGTCCGACCGTGGCCGGTAACGCGATCAGCGTCTGCAGCTGGAGAGCGAGCAGGAACAGCCGGGTGAGCGATTCGGTTTGGTCCCGGTTGTCGGCCATGGCCGGGAAGAGGGCGCGGTTCATCGGCGCCACCAGTTCGGCCGAGGGCAGTGTGGAGAGTTCGTTGGCGAGCGTGTAGGCGCCCATGGTGCTTGTGCTGCTCCAGCGCCCGACCAGGATGCGGTGGAGGTTGTTGTGAAGAAACTCGCCTATCCCGCGCAGAAGCATCCATTGCGAAACTGCGAAGATTGCGCGGAACTGTGACAGGTCTAGACGCGGGCGCATCGGGTGCGCACGATAGCTCAGCAGGGCGCCGAAGGCACGGTTCCCCAAGGTGCCGATCACCAGTGCCCAATAGGAGCGCAGCACCCAGGCGGCAGCCAGGGTGAGCAGGAATCCGAACAGGCGGCGGGTGATCAGAAACCGGAACTCGGCGCCGAACTGCATGTTCTTGTGTAGCGCAACGACGCCGATGTTTTCCAGCCCCGCGAGCATCACCGAGAAGGCCAGCACCCGCAGCACGGGCGTGATGCGCGGGTCGCCGAAGTAGTCGGCGGCCCAAGAGGCGGCCCCAATGATGAGCATGGTGACGAGAGCGGACTGGATCAGGCGTAGTGTCCATGCGGTGTTGAAGTGGGCCTGTGTGGCATCTCGGTCGCGCACCAGGGCAACATTGACGCCAAGATCGAGAAGCACGTCGGTAAGGCCGATCACCAGCGTAGCCATGGCGATGAGGCCGATATCATCGGGGCTGAGGAGGCGCGCGAGTATCAGCAGGCTGGCGAAGCCGATCAGCCGGTCAGACCATCGCATTGCGACGGTAAACAAGGTGCCGCTGGCGATGCTGTGGCGCTTGGACGTATTCATGTAGCGACCGGACGCAGGTGACGAATGGCGCGCCCTGAGTAGTGGCGCAGTGCGGCGGCCAGACCACGTGCGGTGCTCGGGTTGAAGGCGATCAGTCCGTGGCGCTCACGGCGCAAAGGCATCCAGTCGCGCTTGTATGCGTCGTCGCCGATCAGGTAATCGATCTCGGTGACCCGGTCGTGTTCGATCGCGTGGCGCATCAGATCAGCAGTGAGCACGGTGCCAATGGAACCGTGCTGCCAAGCAGGATCGTGCGCAAGCTTGACGATTTGAGCGCGTCCGCCAGCGATCAGCCACAGTTGTACGGCGACTGCCTGATCTGCCCGCCGCATGATGCCCAGCCGCAGCCAGCCGCGCTCTGCAGCCAGTCTGCACAGCCCGGGGATGAAGTCAGGGAACGGCTCAGGACGCTTCCAGCTGGCATTGTAGACCGCGACAAAATCGGCGATGGCCCGGTCGAGCGTATTGTCCGGGCGAGTATGAATGGTGAGCGAGACGTCGCCCAGGCGCTCGATCTTGCGCCGGCTGCGCTGCAGTGTGTTGCGCAGGCGGGAGGGACGTTCGGCGATGAAGTGATCAAACGAGTCTGAGGCGATGTGCGCATGCCAGTTGCCGAAGCGGAAATAGCGATCGGCGAGCCAGCCGGCACGCCGCAGCGCATCCAGCGTGATGCGGAAGAAGGGGGTGTCGGGATCGAGTGGCGACAGGTCGATAACTGCGGGACGATCGTGCGAAGCACTGCGCAATGCGCGCAGTTTGCCTGTGAGGGCATCCGGATCGGGGACGACTCCGTCGATTGGTCCGTAGATCGGGCTGTAGAAGGTGGCCATGGATTCCAGCCTCCAAGGCGTGTCGGGCAAACGCATAAGCGGGAGTACGCAGACGTTGCCAACTGGGAGGACTGACTCAAGCGGTTCGGCGATTGCGCCCTTGGGGAGCGCAGTACGTTGCAGAAGGGCAAACCAGTCTGCGCTGAGGTGAGGCTCGAAAGGGACTTTCGGGGCTGCCACGGTCATGGGTTCGGAGTGCTGTCGGGCTGGTCGGTAACGAGCCCGTTGAGCAGTGTGGCCAGTACGGCGGTTCGGGCTCGGCGCGAGGCGGCCTGGACGCTGGCTTCCGTGGCACGGGTGCCATGCGCGGGGGCGTCAATAAAGTGCTTGAGCAGTGTTGCAATGGCCGCTGCGTCGTCGAGCGGCGCGAGGGCGTCGAGGCCAGCCGAGCGTGCACCCTGCGCCGTGTCACCAGCAGGATCGGCCAGGGTAAGAATAGGGCGGCGACTGGCCAGGTATTCATAAAATTTGGCTGGAATCTGTTGGTTGCAGTTGGATGCCTGCAGGAGCAACAGGCCGTCCGCCGCCAGCATTTCGCGGGTGGCGCTGCGGTAGTCGGTGAGCGGGCATACTTCGATGAAGGCCTCGACCCCGTAACGGCTGGCGAGTGTATGCAGCAGGTCTTCATGGACAGCGCCGCGAAAGCGCAGGCGTAGTCGGTCAAGTTGGGCGGGGACGCTGGCCTTGAGGTGGGCGAGCGCTTCAAACAGCTGGCTCGGATCGCGCTCGCTCGGGTATACGATGCCGCTGTGGACCACGGTAAGGCGCCCGGGATTGAGCGGTGCGCTGCCAGTGTCTGGCGTGGTCAGCGTATCGTCATAACCGTTTTCTATCAGGTGCATGTGGTCCGCGTGGCTGGGGTAGCGGGTACGGTATTCGGCGAGGGCGCTGGGTGCTGCGAATACGCTGGCTGAGGCGCGGGCGATAGTGCGCCGTTCGATCTGGTCGTAGCGCCGCCATTGGGCGGGGTCGACGGGGAAGCCGTCCTGCGCCATTGGATCGCGGAAGTCGGCTACCCAGGGAAGTCTGCTCGCACGTGCCAAAGTGCCTCCGATCATATGTGCGGTAGCGATCGGAAAGGTCGACCAGATCGCAGCCGGCCGGTATTTCTGCAAGGCGAGCAAACCGCTGACGATGCCGCCCCACCGCCACGACGACCAGCGGTCGGGTAAGGCAAGGCAGCCCGGGTAACGCCGCGCAATGGAGAAGTGGCGCGCGGCATCCCACGCCTGTGCACGGATTACCGGCAAGTCGGGCGGCAGGGCCGCAAGGTGGTCGGGGTGGGTGCGCTCGTAGGCCCGTGGATGGGTGGTCAGGACGATGGGGGACCAGCCAAACTCCGGCAGGTGCTCCGCAAAACGCAGCGTACGCTGAATGCCGCTACTGCCGGCAAGCGGAGGGAAGTGGTAAGCGATCATCAACAGGCGCTTCATGGAAGCCTCGTGGTCCCATTTGGCGGGGTGTTGAGTGACAGCCCCGGGATCAGGACTTGGCGTGATGCTCGAGCCACTGGCCCATCATCATCATGATCCACACCATTTCGCCGTAGTAGCCGGGGAAGGCCGGGAGGTGAGTCTTGAACAGCGCGTCGACGAAATCCTGACGCAAGATGCCTTGCTCCACGAGGGGCACGGCAGAGGCGCGCGCGAGTTCTTCCAGCGGGCGATGCTTGAGCGCCCACTGGCCGAAGGGAAGGCCGAACCCCTGTTTTTTCTTGGAAATGATCTCTGGTGGCAGGAAGTCGCGCAGGGCTTCCTTGAAGAACCAGCGCAGCGTCAGGCCCTTGAGTTTGTACTCGGGTGGCAGGCCGAGCGAAAAGTCGACGAGATCGTCGTCGAGCAGGGGAAACTTGACATCGAGGCCGGCAAGACGAGTGCTGCCAATGACTTTGGGAAGGTCAGAATCGGCGAGGGTGAAGCGCCAGTCGAAACCCAGTTGCTTGTTGACCAGTGCGTTGGCTGCGACATCGGCCCAGACTCTGCGCTGCAGCGCGAGGGGCGCGTTGGTGTCGATTGCGGCGAGGAATCCGGGCTGGAAAATGTTTTCGATGCCGAGGCGGTAAAGCAGGTTGTATTGTGCGGTGCGATCCGGCAACGGCGTGCGAGCCTGTTCGACATAGCTTGCCGCCTTACGCATCAGCGGTAGCTTACCCATTGGCGTCTGCATCAGAATGGGTTCGAGCAGGCTTCGTTTCATCAGGCCCGGCACCTTGTCGTAGTAGCCGAAAAGGCGCTGCTTTGCATAGCGGGTGTTGCCACCGAAGAGTTCATCACCGCCGTCACCGGCAAACATTTTGTGCATGCCTTCGTCGCGCGCGAGCTTCGCGCACAGGTATGCGGGCAGTACCGACGAGTTTCCGAAGGGTTGGTCGTAGGATGCGGCAACGGAAGGAATATGCGCGACGAGATCCTGTGGGGTGATGTAATAGGGCCGGTGTTCGACCCCGAAGTGTTTCGCGGCGAGTTTGGCGAATTCCATCTCGTCGTAGCCTTCAGCCTCGAAACCGATCGAGTAGGCGGTGACAGGGTTGCCGCTGCGCCCGAGCATGCCGACCACGGTAGAGCTGTCGGTGCCGCCGGAGAGGAAGGCTCCCACTGGGGAACCGTCTAGGTCGCGACGCACGGCTGTTTCAATCAATGACTTGAACGAGCGGGACAAGGGTTCGAAATCGCCGCTGGCCGGCTCTTCGAAGCGGGGCTGCCACCAGTGCGCGATGTGCATCTGGTCGCGGTCAGCCAGCAGGCGGGCGCCGGGCTCAAGGCGCTGAACGTTGACGAAGATGGTGCCGGGAGCCGGGATGGCATGAAAGTAGAGATAGTCGAAGACAGCTTGTCTGTCGATCTCGCGACGCATGGCCGGCACCGCGTTTGCACGGTCGCCAAAGCTAAGGCGATTTCCTTCACGAGCGTAACAGAAGCCGCAGGTGTTGAACTTGTCAGAGGCAAAACCGATGTTACCTTGGGCGAGATCGGCCCACAGCAGGGCAAAACGCCCCGTCAGTCTGCCGAGCACCTCGTCGGGACTTGCGAGTAGTTGTGCAATGATGTCTTCCCACCCGTGCTCTTTGATTCGCGCGGCCATTGCTGCGTCACGAACCCGGGGGTGACCCGCGACAAGCAGCATTTGCTGCCCCTTTGTGACGAGAAGGTTGTCGCTTCCAGTTTGTTCCAGTTCGAACCCTGGTGCGACGAGCTTGCCATGCTCCTGTGAGGCATTCAGAGATTGGGTGCGTCCGAGGGTGTCGAAATCGATGTAGCCGCGAATCATGAGTGAGCTGCGTCCTGGGTGTATTTGCGCGGAGCGACGGCGGGAAGGCAATTATCTCCGAGGCGGGTGGAAAGGAAGTCCTGCCCGCAAGCCTTGAAGGGTAGCAAATCATCATGTCGTTGGCACCACAATGTGACGCGGGACGTGATCAATGTCGCCTGTAATGGAAGGTCGAGTCGTTGTGCGCGGCTTCAGACAAGAATCTCAAGTGCTGCGGGATGTCCCAGAAAGAATTCAGGGCTGACGCTGGCGCCATATGCGCCAGATTGGAAAATGACGACCAGATCGCCCTCGTGTGCAACGGGGAGCGTCATTTGGTCCACCAGCACGTCGAGCGGGGTGCATAGGGGGCCGACTACCGAGACGGTTTCGACGTTGGTGGCGCTCATCCGGTTGCCGATCGCTGCGGGATAGTTCTTTCGAATGACCTGGCCGAAGTTGCCGGAAGCCGCGAGATGGTGATGAAGCCCGCCGTCAGCGACAAGGTAAGTCTGGCCGCGTGACACTTTGCGATCGATTACTCGACATACATAAACGCCGGCATCGCCAACGAGGTAGCGGCCGAGTTCGATAACGATCTCAGCATTGGGGAGTCTTTGTCCTGCTTCTGCAATGATCGCAGAAAGGTTGTCGCCAATCGGTCCAAGGTCGAGGGGCCTGTCGCCAGGGAAGTACGGAATCCCGAACCCGCCGCCGAGATTGATTGAACGGACTGGATTGGGTGCCAGTTGCGCCAGTTCGAGGGCCAGCGCAAAGCTGCGTTGCTGGGCTTCGGCAATGGCGCCGGGTTTAAGGTTCTGTGAGCCCGCGAACAAGTGAAAGCCTTCGAAGGCGAGCCCGGCGCTTCCGATTGCCTGCAGTAACTCCGGTACCTGTTCAGCGTCGACGCCGAACTGTTTTGGGCCGCCACCCATCTTCATGCCCGAGGACTTGAGTTCGAAGGCTGGATTAACACGCACCGCGACACGTGCGGGCAACCCTAGCGCTTGTGATGCATCCGCGAGCAGGGCGACTTCTCTGAAGGACTCGAGGTTGACAAGAATGCCTGCGGCCACGGCTTGACGAATTTCTGCCTGGGTCTTTCCCGGACCGGCAAAGCTGATGTTATCCGGGGTTGCGCCGGCATTGAGCGCGACCTGCAGTTCGCCCGCCGAAGCGACATCGATGCCGTCTGTCAGGCCTGCCATGTGGCATACCAGTGCGGGCATGGGATTGGCCTTCATCGCGTAGTGCAGTTTGATTTCGCGTGGAAGCGCCGTGCGTAATTCGGTGACCCGTCTGGTAAGCAACTGGCGGTCGTAAGCGTAGAAGGGGGTGCGTCCTGCACGCGCGGCGAGCCTCGTGAGCGTCATGCCGCCGACGACGAGTTCGCCGTTGACAATGGGAAACTGACTCATTGGCGCGTGTTGGGGGGCCGTATTGCGGGTACGGTTTGTTGTCATCGCTGTACGTCTGAAATGTATGGGGATTGGCCGCAGGGCGGCCGGATTGAGGTTTCGAGCGGTGTATAAGCCGACTCAAAGCTCACTGCACAGGGATTTTCGGTCGATCTTGCCGTTAGGGTTGCGCGGTAGCGGCAGGTCGCGTACTTCAATCCTGCTCGGTACCATATATGCAGGCATGCGATTTCTGCATTCGGCCAAGAGGGCGGCGGCGTCTACAGCACTGCCTGGCGGTGCGGTGACGATGATGGCGATGACCTGACCCAGCGTATCGTGCGGTATGCCGAAGGCAGCACACTCGCCGACCATCTGCGTTGCGTAGAGTATTTCTTCGATCTCTGTAGGGCTGACGCGGTAACCGGAAGTCTTGATCATCTCGTCTCTGCGACCGATGAAGTAGAGAAAACCTTCTTCATCACGCCGCACGTTATCGCCTGAGAACACTGCCAGCTCCGGGGTGACGAGCCCAGGCTCACGGCCAGCCACACCTGCGGGAAGGGGCTTGTAGCGTTCAGCAGTTTTCTCCGGATCATTCCAGTAACCCATGCCAACCAAGGCTCCCCGTTGGACGAGTTCGCCTGGCTCGTTGACCGCGCATTCTGTGCCGTTTTCGCGCAATACCAGTACTTCAGCATTGGGGATAGCCTTGCCGATGGAGTCGGGACGACGGTCGACTTCGTTCGGAGGCAGATAGGTCGCGCGGAAGGCTTCCGTCAGTCCATACATCAGGAATGGTTTGGTACGCGGTAGTGCGGAGCGCAACTTTGTGAGTGTTTCCAGCGGCATACGCCCGCCCGTGTTGGCGATGTAGCGCAAGTGGTCGCTAACGCTTTCGGGCCACTGTTGTTGCGAAAGCTGAATCCAAAGGGGGGGGACTGCGGTGAGGCCCGTGACTTTTTCCCTTTCGACTGCCCTAAGTACGTCGCGCGGCATCAAGTAGTTCAGTAACACGACCCGTGCGCCAGCATGAAAGGCGGTGGTGAGTTGCGAAAAACCAGCATCGAAGGAAAGCGGAAGTGCCGCGAGAAGAGTGTCATCGGGGGAATTCTCAAGGTACTCCGCTACGCTCTTTGCGCCCATGACCATATTTCGATGAGATAGCACCACTCCTTTCGGTTGTCCTGTGCTGCCCGAGGTGTAAAGGATGGCGGCCATGTCGCTGTCTATGATGCGGTGGCCTGCAGCAGGGCGGGCGGTGAGTATGTCCGACCATCGATGGATCGATGCACCTGGCAAAGTCGGTAGCTCTGCCGGGTCGGAAGTCAGAATTACATGACGCAGGTCATGGCAGATGGACAGTGAGTCCCTGATTGCAATGAAGCGCTCCGGGCTGGTGAGCAGAATCCGTACGTTGCAGTCCTTCAGAATGTAGCCGACCTGACTGGGCTTGAGGACTGGATTGACCGGCACGAAGGCGCCGCCAGATGAGCTGATTCCGAAGGTGGCAACGACCGTCTCAATACATTTGTCTAGGTAGATTGCAACGCGTTCCGAACGTGCCAAGCCAAGTGCAATGAGGCCGTGGCCGAAAGCAGAGATACGAGCTGAAAGGTCGCCGTAGTTGACCGTGTCGGTAGCATGAGTCAAGGCCGGGGCGTCAGGGGTGCGATGGGCGGACGCGAGGACGAGTTGATGCAGAGTGTGGGTCGAATTCATGGCGGAATGGTCTTCAAGTGCGGATTAAATATGCTCGCGAGTGAGTCTAGCCCAAAGGGGGGCGCGGCTTCGAGACAAATTTCCGCATCGTTCAAGGCTTTTGGGTGTGACGACTCGCGGCAAGACAGGTGCATGGACGTGCTCGTCGAGTGGCGCAGCGGGGCGGTCTCGATTCGCAGTGTTTTGTGACCTTGGTAAGATGCGGGGCGGTCTCGCGGGCAATGGCCATCGCGCGCATCATTGCCTGGTGATTTCCCTTGGTCTCGGGTTGGTACCGAGAGACTTTCCTGTCTGTACGGATTGAGCGGGCCTAATGATGAAGACTCGAACTGAAGCACTGCCCGCAGACGATGGCTCGTTGCGCTCCGCACGTGCAGGATTCGGAGTGCTTGGGCTGGTTTCGTTTGTTGCATTGTGCGGTTTTGCGTGGACGCACCCCTTGGGGTGGGGGGTGGGAGCGTTGATCGCAGCCAGTTTTGTGACGATTATGGCGTTGCGGCGTGAGGCATGGTTGGTGGTGGTGCCTGCTCTGGTCCCGGTTGTCGATCTCGCGGCCTGGACCGGAGAAATCTATTTTACCGAGAGCGACGCTCTGGTGCTGAGCGCTCTGGCTGTCGGTGGACTGTGGGTGGCTTTACAGCCGGGCCTTGGGCGGCATGAAGGTCCGTGGCGCTTTGGTTTGCTTTCCTCTGCGCTGGCAATTGCTATGTTGTCCAGCTATCTCGTATCGACCGCCTGGATGCCGGTACTGCCACTTGTCGGGGAGCCTTGGCTGCAGGTCGGTTACTCGACACCGGTTAACGGTTTGCGGCTGATGAAAGGCTTTGTTTGGGCAATACTGCTCCTGCCCCTGCTGGCGTTTGAGATGCGCATGCGGGAACGCCAATCGATACGCGCACTGGTTGCAGGATTGGTGCTGGGAATGACAATGGTCTCTCTCGGGGCTGTGTGGGAACGCGCCGTCTTTACCGGGTTGACGGATTTCGCCAGTGATTACCGGACCACTTCAATGTTCTGGGAAATGAATGTTGGCGGGGCGACCCTGGATGGCTGGTTGGCGTTGGTCTTGCCGTTCGCTTTGTGGCTCACGTTGCGGGAGTCCAGAGAGGTGAAGCCAGCCTTGCTGGCAATGTTGGCTTTGGCGGGCTATGCGTGTTTTACAACCTTCTCTCGTGGACTCTATCTCGGGCTGGTGGTCGGTGGCGGGCTGACGATGTTGCTGATGGCGCGCAATGCGGCGCGAACCGGAAAGCGCCCGGTCGGCTGGTTCGAGAAACTTGGTTACGGTGTGTTCGTCGTTGTGGTCGCTGGATTGCTGGACAGGGTATTTCAGACCGGAGGCTATCGTGGTTTGACTGCGATGTTGGGGTTGGCTGCCGGCGTATATGTGTCGGGGCCGATCATCGCTGTGGAGTCGCGGCGTGTGCTTGGCTATGCGGGGATGCTTGCGTTGCCGGCAGGGCTTGTCAGTATTGCAGCGTTGTGGTTCGTGCCAAAGGGCGTCTATTTGGCTTATACGCTGAGTGGGGGGCTTCTTATTGCCTTGCTCAGATTGGAGCCGGTTGGACGCGGGGTGGCACTGGCGAGCACAGCATTGATTGCCAGCCTGCTTTGGATAGCGATCAATGCTGTGCTCGTGTCTGCTTACTGGGCGCAAGAGCACGATGTGCTTCCGGCGTTCACGACAGCTGCATTCTTGCTGTTGCCTCTATTGCACGCGAGAGTCCGTCCTGCGGCATGTTGGCGGCCAGACGCCCGAGGCTGGGTGAGGCTCATGTTGGTGATGGGCGGGGTCGCTGTCGTGGTGGTGACCTTCAATACGTATTACGCAAGTAAGCGCTTCGAGACGGTCTCCGCGGATCTGGCTCAACGCTGGGAACACTGGGCAGTGTCGGCCTCGCTGCCGCAGGGTATGTCAGAGTCTCTGTTCGGGGTCGGTACCGGGCAGTTCGCTGAACGCTATTTCTGGCGTGTTCCAGATGGAATGTATCCGGGAACGCATCGTATGCAGAGCGAGAGCGGCAATGTTTACCTCCAGTTGGGAGGTGCCCGGCATGTGCTCGGCGCGGGCGAGTTGTATCGTATCTCTCAACGGGTTGTTCCGTCCCTGGAGGCCCCGCTTGTGCTTGGCTTGCGCGCGCGAGCGCCGGGTGGCGATGCCAGGTTGCATGTCGAGGTGTGCCGGAAACACCTGCTTTACGGTAGCGAGTGCACCACCCGCGAACTGAAGGTGCCAGCGAATGGGGAGTGGAACCGATTCGATGCGGTGCTTGAACAGGGGCGCCTTGGCGGTGGAGGCGGCTGGTTGCCTCGTCTGACAACGTTCTCGCTTGCCAATGCCAGTCGCGGCCGACTGTTGGAGGTCGATGACGTCAGCCTTATTGACAGGAAGGGACGGGTCTTGATCGATAACGGGGACTTCTCTGCGGCAGGCAAGTTCTGGTTCTTCACGAGTGATCGATATCACTTGCCGTGGCATGCCAAAAATTTGTGGCTGCACTTTTTTGTTGAACAAGGCGCGTTTGGATTAGTGGCCTTCAGTCTGCTCAGTTTTGTTGCTCTTTATCGCGTGTCCGTTGGGCGTGCTGCGAGTCATGTCTTATCTCCTCCACTGGCCGGTGCATTGGCGGGGTTTCTCGTTGTGGGGATGTTCGATAGTTTGCTGGATTCGCCGCGACTGGCTCTGCTCGCGTTTTTGCTGATGTTTGTTGCGCTTGGCTTGAACCCTGTTTCGCACGGAGGTTCTCGCGGCGATGGAAGCATTCGGGCTCGGTCCCGGCAGCCGATGCCTCGTTACACTTGAGATCAGGGTGATTTCAACAGGATGTTGGATCAGGGTGTTGCTGACGGCATTTTTGCATTCCACGAAAGGCGTGGGCGCTCAGCGTGAAGTGGCGTTGATATTGGATAATGTCGCTTCTGAGGGAGATGCCATAGGTATCTCGGTGCCCTGAAATGCACCAGGAGCCCAAGAGGTTACCGGCGGCAAGGGCAGCGTGCCCCATGGAAAGGCAAACTCGGCTTGTGGTGTAAGGGGCGACTCGGCTGGCTCGACCCGACCCCGCAATAACGATGAGGCTTCAAGAACAAGATCCAGTTGTGAAGGGTCCAGGGCTCCAGGGAGCAATGGATAGTTTCCTCGATGGTTTCCAGTCAGTGTTGTCGTGAACAGCCCCAAGCCCACCGTAAGATTGTTACGGGTAATTATTTGAGCGGTGGCCGGCAGCTTGTCCTGCCAACTGCGCACGAACCATGCAGGGTGCCAGCCTTCGTTGATCAGCGTGTTGTGAGATATCTGCAGGCGGCTGTCGGGCCAGTTGGGGCCTTCGGCGCCGAATGCGACCATTACCGGATTCTGGGTGTCGGAACTTTGGCCAATGACGTTTCCCACCAGAAGCGCATCGCCTCCGTTTGGCAGATCGATTTCATATGACGCGCCGCCGCCCGGGCCGTCGACGATGAGGTTGTAGCGGATCTCGCTAAGGCGGGCCCGTGATTTGATCAGGTGACCTTCAAAGCCATTGTGGAAACGGCTGCCTTCGATCGTCACGCGCTTGATTCGTCCGACATACAACAGGTGGGGCAGTCTGCTCCCGTCGCGGGGTGCGTTGGTGAATACGCTACTGCGAATATCGAGCTCGGCATCTTCAAAGTTTGCGGTAAGAATGCCAGTCTGATTGGCATCGAAAACGCAGTTAAACACCTGCAAGGCACCATGCTCAAACCGAATGCCAGCCCCGTTCCCGTCTCGCACACGGGCTCCGCGAAATTCAATGTTTTCAACAACGTAGTTGCCTTTTCGAAACACCCAGATCGCCTTGCCTTCGGCACTCTTGCCGTCGGCAACCAATACTGGTCGCCCCCCGACTCCCCGGATCTCGAGTCGTTTCTGCGTCCACACGGCAACATCTCCGCGGTAGGTGCCCGCCTTGATCAGGACCGTGTCGCCGTCCTGGGCGATCCGGGCTGCTTCGGCGATTCGTTCTATGGACTCTCCCGGGCCGACTGTGATGATCGCTGCCTGAGCGACCGTTGTTGTCAGGGCGAGGAGGTAGATTACGCAACGTAGGAGCATGAATGCCTTATGGTATTCGTTCGGCCAGAAAAAACGGACGCCGCGGACTCCGTCATCTTGCTTCTGTGTTGTTGATCATCGTCCCGATCCCGTGATCGGCAATGATTTTGGCTTTCAGGGCGGGGCAGCGGGCGCAGTGATGCTGACAGCGAACATCGGATTTTTCCGAAAGCGACATCCTCGATTGTAGTGGTCGTGGATGTAAGCAGAAAGTGGAATGTCCATCCAGAGTGGCTACCCGGCAGGTCATGAGTAATTCGATTGCGGCCAGGGCGCTCAGATCGACGAAATTCACGGTAGTTGCTGCTCCGGTCGGTGCCCAGGAAAAAGTCCCAGAACACCTTTCACTGGCCGAGTGTGGGGCGTCCGATTGCTGAGGTGCAGCTAGGTGGGTGGCGCGTACTTTGGCGTTATCGCTATCCCGGGGTGAAAGGAAAAGCGATGGGAACCAGGAACAAGACACAGATTGAATAGGTGAGGCTGACAGGTAGTCCAACACGAACGAAGTCGCTCATGCGGTACCTGCCAGCAGAATAGACCATCAAGTGTGTCTGATAGCCAAAAGGCACCAAGAAGCCGGCGCTGGCACCATACGCCACAACCATGACGAATGGCGTTGGATCTGCACCCAGTGCGCGAGCGGTGGTCAGCGCAATCGGAAACGCAAGGGCTGCTGCAGCGTTGTTGGTGACCAGTTCGGTCAGCACAAGGGTCAGCAGGTAGACGCCTATGAATGCCCCGGTGACGCCGTAGTCAGAGAACAAAAAGCGGATCCAGTCCGCCATCAACTCCGCCGCCCCCGAGTTTTCGATGACCTTGGCGATCGTCAGAGCCGCGCCGATGACAAGGAGCAGCTCAAACGGAAAGCGTCTCCGCATCTCACCGAGCGTGAGGATACGGGTGGCCAGCAGCAGAGCCGTCAGCGCGAGGAGGGCATTGAACAGGGGCACCCATCCCAGCGCCGAGAGCAGAATTGCGCAGGCAAAGCCCGATAGCGCTATCGTGCTTTGGAGTGGTGTCAGTTTGGGCCTTATCACCGTTCCGTTGAGGACATGGAAATTTCGGTCGAGGTTGCGGTGCTGCAGAAAATCCGGCCCCGCTGCAAGTAGCAGGCTGTCTCCGATCCGCAGGGGAATGCGACCGAGTTGTCCGGTGAGCCTTTTGTCTCCGCGGCGGATACCGACGACTCCGGCGTCGAACATGGTCCGAAAGTCGACATCACGCAGGGTACGATTCGCGAGTTCAGACTGGTTGGAAATGACGACTTCGACAAGATTGGACTTCAATAAGGCGTCAGCCCGCGCACCGAATACATGCAGCCCTTGAAAGCGCTGTAATGCCTGTACCTTGTGAATGTCGCCGGTGAAAAAAAGGACGTCACCCTCTGCAAGGACTTCATTAGGGGCGACTGGCGAGATGAGCTGGCCTTTGCGTTCGATCTCGAGCAGGAAGATGCCTTCGAGATTACGCATCTGGTTCTGTTCGATGGTGCGTCCTGCCAGTGGCGACCCCTGTGCGACGCGTGCTTCGAGAAAGTAGGCCGTGCCCGCTTCGTTCGCTTTTGCCGCGTTTTTTGGTAAGAGCCGGGCGCTAAACGTCAGTACGAGCAGACACATCAGTGCAACCGGCACCCCGACTATGGAAAACTGAAACATCTGCAACGCCGGCAGACCCGCTTCGACCGCGAACGAGTTGACGACAAGATTGGTTGATGTGCCGACCAGGGTGGTAATGCCGCCAAAGATTGAGGCGTATGACAAGGGAAGCAGCAAGCGTGACGGAGGCTGCAGACGCTGTCGTGACACCATGCCGAGCAAAGCGCCGACAACAGCCGTGTTATTCATGAAAGCGGAAAGCACGGTTGTAAACGTACTCAACCGGAAAGTTGCAAGGTCAGCCCGCCCCTTAAGCAGCGAGCCAGACAGACGGTCAAGCAATGCTGATCGTTCGAGAGCGAGCGAGACCAGGAGCAACAGAATGAGCGTTGCCAGTGCAGGGTTTGAAAAACTCGACAGAAGATCTTGCTGGCTGCTGAGGCCGAGCAAGGTAAAACCACCAGCCCAGGCAGAAAATAGAACTGCTGGACTGACCCGTCCGTGAACGAGGAGGGCAAGCAGGGCCACTATCGAGCCCAGAACCAGATACGCTGTCATCGGCTCAGGGTACCAATGCTTTTTCGTTCATGCCGTGGGCAACAAAATGAGGGTTGTCAAAGCCGGGTTTGCCGTAGGCAAGTGCCTTGCCGTCAAGCGTCGTGACGCCGCCGCCGGCGGCAGAAAGAACGGCGTGCCCTGCCGCAATGTCCCATTCCATTGTGCGGCCCAGGCGCGGATAAAGGTCCGCTTCGCCAGCCGCAATGAGGCAGAGTTTGAGTGAGGAACCTGCGTTGCGCATGTTGGCAACAGACCGTCCGGCCAGGAACGTGTCGAGCGCACTTGTGTCTCCGTGTGAGCGACTGGCGACGACGGTTAGTCCCTCGGGAGGTACGGAGCGCGCGCTAATGTTGCGGCGGCCCATGTTGTCCTCGACGAAAGCGCTGTTTCCGATTGCGCCCGCAAACAGGCGGTCAAGCGCAGGCGCGAACACAACGCCCAGAGTGGGAACGCCATCCTCGATCAAGGCAATGTTGATTGTAAACTCGCCATTCCGGCTAATGAACTCCTTGGTGCCATCAAGCGGATCCACCAGCCAGAACAGTTTGCCTACGTCCGGGATGTCGCCAGCCGCTGCGGCCTCTTCTGCAACGATTGGCACCCCGGGGAGCAGTGTGCGCAGGGCCGGTAGTATGAGGGCTTCAGCGCGCTCGTCCGCTTCGGTGACGGGGGACGCATCGTTCTTGTCACGCACGACGAAGTCAGTGCCATACACATCCATGACAAGCTCGCCGGCCGAGCGGATAAGGGGGATCAGGTGCTCGATAATCGCCAGGCGCTCTGAAAATGTCATGTTCGTGCATCCGATGTGAGAAAAAGCATGCTGTATTTTAACGATTACTTTTATATTCGATGCAGTCGAGAGCGGGTTTAGTGACTAATGTTCATGACTTATTTCCGGTTGGGGAGCAAGTCATGTGGCGTTCATGCGAATAGGCGTGGTCACAGGACCCTGCCGGCTTTACTTTTTTACAGAGATCAAAGATGACCCTGACCCACTTGCAGCGACTGGAGGCAGAGAGTATCCACATCATGCGAGAGGTGGTTGCCGAGGCTGACAATCCGGTGATGCTCTACTCCATTGGCAAGGACAGCGCCGTAATGCTGCATCTGGCCATGAAGGCCTTTTACCCTGCCATGCCCCCGTTTCCGCTGCTCCACGTCGATACGCGGTGGAAGTTCCGGGACATGTATGCGTTCCGCGACCGGATGGTGAGCGAACTCGGCTTTCGCTTGCTCGTGCATGTCAATCCGGAGGGGATTGAGAAAGACATCAATCCGTTTACCCACGGGTCGGCAATTCACACTGACATCATGAAGACCGAAGGCCTGAAGCAGGCCCTTGATAAATATGGTTTTGATGTTGCGTTCGGCGGCGCACGGCGTGATGAAGAGAAATCGCGCGCCAAGGAGCGCATCTTCTCGTTCCGCAGCGATCAGCACCGGTGGGATCCAAAGAGTCAGCGTCCGGAGTTATGGAAGCTATACAACACGCGCAAGCGCAAAGGCGAGTCGATCCGGGTGTTTCCGATCTCGAACTGGACGGAACTCGATATCTGGCAATACATCCATCTGGAAAAGGTGCCTATTGTCCCGCTCTACTTCGCAGCGGAACGACCGGTCGTTGAACGCGACGGCAGTCTGATCATGGTAGACGACGAACGTATGCCACTTCGGCCTGGAGAGGTGCCGCAGATGCGCAAGGTTCGTTTCCGTACGCTTGGCTGCTATCCGCTCACAGGGGCGATCGAGTCGTCAGCAGACACACTCCCCGCGATCATCCAGGAGATGCTCCTGACCCGCAGTTCGGAACGCCAGGGGCGGGTTATCGATCATGATTCCGCCGCCTCAATGGAAAAGAAAAAGCAGGAAGGATATTTCTGATGGCCCACGTCTCGGACCTTATCGCCACTGATATCGATCAGTATCTGAAAAATCACGAGCACAAGAGCCTGCTGCGCTTCATTACATGCGGCAGCGTTGACGATGGCAAGAGTTCGCTCATTGGCCGACTGCTTTACGAGTCGAAGATGCTCTTTGAGGATCAACTCGCTGCCATCGAAGCTGACTCGAAGAAGTGGGGCACTCAGGGTGAGGCGATCGATTTTGCGCTGCTCGTTGATGGATTAGCCGCAGAGCGTGAGCAGGGCATTACGATTGATGTGGCCTACCGCTTCTTCTCGACGGACCGGCGTAAGTTTATCGTTGCCGATACGCCAGGGCATGAGCAATACACCCGCAACATGGTGACCGGGGCGTCGACGGCCGATGCCGCCATTGTCATGGTCGATGCACGCAAGGGCGTGCTGACGCAGACGCGGAGACACAGCTACCTGGTGTCCCTGATCGGCATCCGGCATGTGGTGGTGGCGATCAACAAGATGGATCTGGTGGACTACGCCGAGCCGGTATTTTCGCGAATTGTCGAGGATTACCTCAGCTTTGCGCGTCAGATTGGCCTGCAGGATGTGACTTTCATCCCGATGTCTGCAGTCAAGGGTGACAACATTACGGCACCGAGTGAGCGTACGCCCTGGTATCACGGCCCGACGCTGATGGCTTATCTGGAGACGGTCGAGATCGACGAGATGCGCATGCAACAGGCTGCGTTCCGCTTGCCTGTACAGTGGGTCAACCGGCCCGATCTCGACTTCAGGGGCTTTGCCGGGATGGTTGCCGGTGGCAGCATTCGCCCGGGCGACCGGGTAAGAGTCCAGCCTTCTGGCAAGGAGAGCACGGTGGAGCGAATCGTCACGCGTGACGGCGATCTCGACGAAGCTGTTGTCGGGCAGTCGATTACGCTGACGCTGGCCGACGAGATCGACATATCGCGTGGCGACATGATTTCGAATGCACTCGAACCGGCTGCCACGGCGGATCAGTTCGAAGCCGTGATCGTGTGGATGAGTGAGGAGCCACTTCTTGCTGGGCGCCCCTATCTGTTGAAGATCGGTGCACGCACGGTCGCCGCCACGGTGACCGACATCAAGTACCAGGTCAACGTCAATACGCTTGAGCACGTTGCAGCTAAAAAACTCGAGCTCAATGCCATCGGCGTGTGCAACATCAGTCTGGACCGGGTCATTCCTTTCGATCCCTACGTGGAGAATCGGGATACCGGTGGTTTCATCCTCATCGATCGCTTAGGCAATGGTACCGTTGGCGCCGGCCTGATCCATTTCGCGCTTCGTCGTTCGCACAACATCCACCTGCAACATGTCGACGTTGATAAGGCCGCCCGGGCTTCAATCAAAGGGCAGACGCCTTGTGTGCTCTGGTTCACTGGCTTGTCCGGCGCAGGCAAATCAACCGTTGCGAATTTGGTCGAGCAGCGCTTGCTGGCTGCTGGCAAGCACACTTACCTGCTTGATGGCGATAACGTGAGACATGGCCTGAACAAGGATCTCGGTTTCACCGATGCTGACCGGGTGGAGAATATTCGCAGGGTCGCAGAGGTCGCGCGGCTGATGGTGGACGCCGGACTGGTGGTGTTGACGGCCTTCATTTCCCCTTTCCGGGCAGAACGCAAAATGGCACGCGGACTGGTGCTCGAAGCGGAGTTTCTGGAGGTATTCGTCGATGCGCCGCTGCACGTCGTCGAGCAACGTGATGTCAAGGGGCTCTACAAGAAAGCCCGAAGCGGAGACCTGAAGAACTTTACCGGAATCGACTCTCCCTACGAGGTGCCAGAGAACCCCGAGATTCGTCTCGATACCTCTGTCATGACTCCAGCCGAGGCCGCGGATGCCGTGATTCGGGCGTTGACTGAGCGGGGGGTGTTGGGAGGGGGCTGAGCGAGAGGGTCCGGACTGGGGCGCTAGGCTCTGTAATATGACTCAGGCCATCGCGACGTATTTTGTGATGGCCGGCCGGGTGGGCCGGCCATCTTGCTTCACTTGCTCTTGATCATCGTCCCCACCCCGTGATCGGTGAGGATTTCCAGCAGCAGGCAGTGTTCTACGCGGCCGTCGATGATGTGCACCGCCTTTACACCGTTGCGGGCAGCGTCCAGCGC
>Ga0172382_10003320_pt1 | contig 25600 bp, 23 predicted proteins | sample Leawel138RmetaG_FD_122245 | JGI IMG/M metagenome (GOLD analysis project Ga0172382, IMG submission 122245) | Leachate microbial communities from a municipal landfill in Southern Ontario, Canada - Leachate well 138R metaG | ecosystem: Engineered > Solid waste > Landfill > Unclassified | place...
ACCATTTCTGCGTCAATGCGCCTTGGATTGAAATGCCTGTGAGGCTCTGAACTGATTAGATATTTAATGTGATTGGTATGAAAGCAAGATGAAGAGAGTGGCGAGCGGAGTGTTGGATTGTGTTGGCAACAAAAAGGCGCCGTAGCGCCTTTTTGTTTATAGAAGGTGAAATGCTAGCGCTTACAGCTCCATCACACCGTCCATTTCAACTTGAGAATCCTTCGGCAATTGCTTCACGCCGATAGCAGCACGGGCTGGGTATGGCTGGCTGAAGTAACGGCTCATGATTTCATTTACTTTAGCGAAGTGGCTTAAATCAATCAGGAAGATGTTGAGCTTAACGATATCGTTGATTGAACCACCCGCAGCAGTACAAACCGCCGTTAGGTTTTCAAATACTTGCACGACTTGTGCTTCAAAATCATCGCTGACAATTTGCATTGTGCTTGGCACGAGCGGGATCTGGCCAGATAAATACACTGTGCTGCCGATTTTAACCGCTTGTGAATACGTGCCTATGGCCGCTGGGGCGTTTTCGGTCGCTATGATGATTTTTTCTGCCATGACGCTCTCTCTAGTGTTGAGTTAATTAACGATTACGGGATGTGCGCAGTACTTCGGGTAGTACCCTAATTCGGCGCATCACGTTGGCTAAATGGATCCTGTCTTTCACCGAAATCCGCAGGTTGATCAAATACACGCGACCATCGCGTTCTTCAGTGCTGAGGTTGTGAATGTTTGAACCTTCGGCGGCAATGATCGAGGTGATCTTCGCCAGTGCACCTTGGTGGTTAACAATTTCCACCCGCAGATTGGCTTGGTAATCAACGCCTTCAACATTATCCCATTGTACGGGAATATATTTGTCTGGCTCGCCTTGATAACCACGAATATTGGCGCAGTTTTCCATGTGTACCACTAAGCCCTTACCTTGGCTCACGTGGGCTATCACGGCATCACCTGGGATGGGGCGGCAACAGTTAGCAAAGGTAACGAGCATGCCTTCGGCGCCACGAATTGGCATCATGTGGCCGTCGCGACTCTCTTGATTCTCAAGATTATCGCCAATCAAACGCTGGGCGATAACAATACTCATGGCATTGCCAAGGCCGATGTCGGCGAGCAGCGAATCGAGCGTGGTATGTTTAGTATCGCGGATCACTTTTTCAATCTGCTCAGGCGCAATGCTATCGAGTTTAGTTTTGCCTAGCGCATGGTTGAGCAGGCGGCGACCGAGTGCAATCGCATCATCACCTTTAAGGCTTTTCAGCACTTGGCGGATTTTAGCGCGAGCCTTGCCAGTCACCACAAAGTTTAACCAAGCGGCATTCGGACGCGCGCCTTTGGCGGTAATGATTTCAACGGTTTGGCCTGAAATTAACGGTTGGCTAAGCGGATACGCTTGGCGGTTAACGCGGGCTCCGACGCAAGTATTACCCACGTCCGTATGCACTTCGTAGGCAAAGTCTACCGCGGTTGCATTCACGGGCAATTCCAGAATGCGACCTTCAGGGGTGAACACATAAATCTCTTCAGGGAAGAGTTCAGTCTTCACGTTTTCAACGAATTCGAATGAGGTGCTGGCGCTTTGTTGTAATTCCAACAAGCTTTGCATCCACTTACGGGCACGCACTTGAGTCGTCGTGCCTTGGCCTGTTTGCGCCCCGCCTTTGTAGGCCCAGTGTGCAGCTACCCCTTTGTCGGCCATCTGATCCATATCTTCGGTACGAATTTGGATCTCAACGGGCACGCCATGTGGACCAAATAAAGAGGTATGGAGTGACTGATAACCGTTGGCTTTAGGGATAGCGATATAATCTTTGAAACGACCGGGACGAGGCTTATAAAGTCCATGCATGGCACCGAGTACGCGATAACAAGTGTCGATGGAATCGACTATCACCCTAAAGGCGTAGATATCCATCACTTCTTGGAATTGCAGTTCTTTACTCTGCATCTTGTTATAGATGGAGTAGAGGTTTTTCTCGCGACCTTTGACTTTCCCTGGAATACCCGCATCGTTTAAGCGCGTATACACAGCGGCTTCAATGCCTTGGATCAATTCTTTGCGATTCCCACGGGCGGCTTTAACGACTTCTTTAAGCACCCGATATCGCATGGGATAATAAGCTTGGAAACCTAAGTCTTCTAACTCGGTCTTGATGTTATGGATACCGAGACGGTTAGCGATGGGCGCGTAGATTTCTAAGGTTTCGCGGGCGATACGGCGACGTTTGTCGGGACGCAGTGCGCCTAAAGTACGCATGTTGTGGGTTCTATCGGCAAGCTTGATGAGGATAACGCGGATATCCTGCGTCATCGCCATCATCATTTTACGGAAGTTTTCAGCCTGAGCTTCTTTCTTGTCGCGAAATTTAAGCTTATCGAGTTTTGACACGCCTTCGACGAGTTCGGCCACCGCGACACCGAATAGTTCGGCTAAATCGTCTTTGGTGACATGGGTATCTTCGATAGTGTCGTGGAGCAGTGCTGCCATCAGCGTCTCATGATCAAGACGCATGTCAGCAAGGATGCGGGCAACCGCAACCGGATGAGTAATATAAGGTTCGCCACTCGTGCGCATTTGCCCTTCGTGGGCATCGCGCGCAATCTGGTACGCCTGCTTGAGCAATTCTACCTGTTCAGGTTCTAAGTAACCGGAAGCAGACTCCTTTAGACCTTCAAACAGATACAAGTGGCAGCTCTCCTTTTACCTAAATAGGTTTTTACTCAAAAACTATAATGAACGACCTTCAGCAATGGCTGCAACCGCTGCAATTTCAGCTGCTTCACGTTCACGCACCGTTTGACGCTCATCTGCATCTAAGGTGTGAGCGTTAACTAAACCTAGTTCGATTTCACGCAGGGCGATAACCGTGGGTTTGTCGTTCATCTCTTCAACCATAGGGTCTTTACCCTGCACGGCGATTTGGCGAGCACGACGCGCCGCAACCAAGATCATATCAAAACGGTTGCCGATTTGTTCTACGGCGTCTTCTACAGTTACGCGAGCCATGTGTTGAAACTCCAGTTTATCTAGGGAAAAAATGACGCAAAATTGTACACTATGACAGCTATCCTGCCAACAGATCGTGAAGCATATCATTTTGCGCGTGGATCTGACTAGCACCTGTTAAGCGCTGACTGCGAATGATGGCACGCAAATCGGCTAAGGCAGTGTCAAAATCGTCGTTGACGATAATAAAATCATATTCTTTATAGTGGGACATTTCCGATACGGCTTGTGCCATACGGCTGGCGATAACATCGCTACTGTCTTGTCCGCGACCAGTGAGGCGGCGTTCTAGCTCGGCTTTAGAGGGTGGTAGAATAAACACACCAACGGCTTCTGGCATCACGGCTTTAACTTGTTCGGCACCTTGCCAGTCGATATCGAGGAAAACATCGATACCTTGGGTGAGCGTATGCTCGATCACATGGCGCGAGGTACCATAGTAATTGCCAAACACTTCTGCCCATTCAAAAAAAGCATTTTCAGCAATTAAGGCTTTGAATTGCTCAACATTAACGAAGTGATAGTGTTGACCATCAACTTCACCTGGGCGTGGTGCGCGGGTGGTATGAGATACCGAAACCTGCATGTCGGCTGGCTTGTCTTTAAGCAAGGCTGAAATCAACGAGGATTTACCTGCGCCACTTGGCGCCGACACAATAAATAAATTTCCGCGTGCGGTCATGAGCTAAATATCCAATGGGTTAACGCAAGAAGGCCCAGAAAGCCGAGTATTATACCGATTTTGACCATAGAAATACTAGGGCTTGTTGGCTGGCAATTTAAGCCTATTTTAGATTTACTTCGATATTATGTGCATTTTTATCCGACTTGGGTCGTAGGCACTGACAATTGCGGGTAAATTGGTTACGCTCGTGCGAATAAGGCAATGAGTGTCTTTTTGTATCTCGTTTTTACAACAATAAAGGAAGGGTCGTGCTGTTAAAATCTCTTTTCTGCCTTCACGGGCGTGATTCTCGTCCCCGTTTTGTCGCAATCAGTGTTGGCGTTTACGTCTGTATTGTATTTGCCGCCGCTGCTTTTGGGGCTAATTTTCTGATGTATTTGCTGGCATTGTTGGGTCTACCTTTATTAGGGCTCACCAGTTTGCGTCGTTTGGCCGATGCCGATAAGTCAAAAGGCTTGATTGGCGTATTTCTATTGCCGTTAATAATTTTTATCGGCCTGTTAGCGGCCGGTGTGCATATTGCCTTAATTGGATTGAGTTTAGTGTTAGCCGCGGGACTGACATTTTGGGGCTGGCGCTTTCCTGCACCAACGATAGTGGATTATCGCTACGGTTATTTCGGTCCTGAGCTGGATGCACCAACATCACAGGCAATGCCTAGGCGCCGTGTGGAACCGACTATCGTTCCTAAAACCATCGCACCTAAAACCATCGCACCTAAAACCATCGCACCTAAAACCATCGCACCTAAAACCATAGATCCTAAAATCGTAGATCCTAACACTATAGACCCTAAAGCCATGGCATCTAAAACTGCCATAGATCCTAACATCATTGACCCTAAATCTATTGTTGCTCAAGACGTTGCCGTAAGACAATCGGCAAAATCTACCTCTCATATTCAAGCACAACCTCAAGCTGAAAGGCATGAGCCGCATGTTGAGCAGCTTCATGCCCAAACCATTAGCGCTGAGACTGTGTCTGAGCCAGAGGTCGATTTATCGACCCATGTTGAATCTGTTTTAACATCGCCGAGGGTTGAGCCGAGTGTTAGCGCGGCGGAGGCAGAGCGAGAGGCGTTGCGTCAAGATGAGCTGCGCTTTGATGCGTTAACTCGAATGACGCAGAATCCTGCCGATTTTGTGATACCAGACAGCCATGCAGATTTCCGTCCTGCTAATACTAGCCGCGTTGAACAGACCCACATTGAGTTGGTCGATGTCGATGTGGACAATGTTGATTTGAAACATGTCGACTTTACTGCGGCGCAATTAGATCCTGCCGAGCGTAGTGCTGAACCCGGTTGGCGTTTTACCGCCGAAGAAGATGACGAGCCTGACAGCTTTAACGATAGAGATCATGCCGAAGAAGTGCGTCAGCGCCGCGCCGAAGCAAAAGATTCTGGTTCGATGACTGAGCTATTTCGCGGTTTATTTGAGTTTTTGGCGCCACTAAAGCGTTTCTTGGTGTTGCCTAAGATTAAACTGCCGAAAGTGGAACGCCGTTATTGGCGCCCAGTAGGAATTGGCTGTGGCGTGGTGCTCTTGATTGCCTTGGTGTGGGGACTTTGGCCAAATGGTGATGCAGAAACGGGTGATGGTGCAGAAGTTGTCACGGTTAACGCGATTGCGCCCTATGCGGGTGAGCGGGTGACGCTCGCGTTACCGGACGGTTTTTCTGTGGCGCTGGAGGATGACATCTTGATCATGCGTTGGCTCGGTGAGAAAGGTAAAGCACAAAACCTGTGGTCCTTAGCGACGGCAAAGGGAGATAAAACTTGCAGCGTCTTATCCTTTAACAATGGCACTGACTATCGCCCTGTGACTGTGGATCTGAAAGCGGATTCCGCTTCAGAGGCGCGATTCTCACCACTCGATACTCAGGCCATCATTATTGATCTCGCTCGTCGAGGTAATATTAGCCTGTGTGGTTATAAGTTCAGTCTTAAGGGCAGCCAAGCGATATTGGAACAAAATCGCACCTTTGGCGATTATATTGCTCGTTAAAAAAGTCTGCAGCTAAGTCGATAAAAATTCTGCTTAAATGCTAGTCACAATTAGAGGGGTAGATTACACTTTTGCTCCTCTTTTTCTCAAACCGTACTTTAGGTTGTTTAGGTCGCTGCGGTTTGGGGAAACACCTTTAAATTTGAACTGAATATATCAATCCAGCATGAATACAGAATTGACCTTAGTCATTATGGCTGCGGGGCTAGGTAGTCGTTTCGGCGGCGATAAGCAATTGGCGGCACTCGGCCCCGCGGGTGAACCCATGTTGGTGCTATCAATCATGTCGGCCATTCGCAGTGGTTTTCAGCGTGCTGTGCTGGTGATCCGTCCAGAGTTAGAAAGTGAATTAACTGAGATCCTGACACGATTTTTGCCAGCCGATTTTGAATATCATTTTTGCTATCAAGTCTTAACGGATTTACCCGAAGCGGCGCAGTTGGCGGAACTTAGCCACAGGCTTAAACCTTGGGGGACGGCCCATGCACTCTGGAGTGCGCGCCATCTTGTTAAAGGGCCAATTGCCGTTATCAATGCAGATGATTTTTATGGTGATAGCGCTTTTGCTTCCTTAGCCAAAGGCTTAAGCATGAGGCCAACTGAGTGGATGATGGTGGCCTATCCCATAGAACTCACGTTGTCGGAACACGGTGGTGTTAACCGTGGTCTGTGTCAGGTTGAAAATGGTCAGCTTAAATCGGTCGCCGAATGGCTCAATATCGCCGAGCAAGCTGGCCACTTAATGGGTGATGGCCCGCAGGGTCATGCTAATTTGCCGGCGCAGTCCTTGGTCTCTATGACATGCTGGGGCTTCTCCCCAAACATATTTGATGTTATTAAACGTGAATTAACCGAATTTATCGGGCAACAGGGTCAACAACCTGAGTCTGAATGCTATTTACCCGCCATAGTACAAGCGGGAATTGAGCAAGGTTTGCCTGTGTATGTCGATGTTGCCTGTGAGCCATGGCTTGGCGTGACTTATCCGCAGGACACTGTCTGGGTAAAACAAAAATTAACGGAGTTATTGAGTGATTAAACTCATCAGGCAGTCAGTGTTGCCTCATTTTGGTATTGAATCTGCCGAGGCGAAAATTTCTGCCCTCGGTAATGGCCACATCAATGATACCCTTTTAGTGCGATGGCCTGCGGGCGAATTGGTATTGCAGCGAATTAACACTGAGGTATTTAAAACACCCAACGCTTTGGTCTGCAATGCCGATAAAATTAGCCATCATTTATGCGCTAAGTCATTACAGCAACAATACGGCCTTAAAGTCGTTAGCCCATGTTTAACCCAAGAAGGTGAGCTGGCTATCGATTTAGGCGAGCAAGGATTTTGGCGTGCGATCAGTTACTTGCCCCATAGTCTCAGCATTGAAGTGGTTAAGTCGGAACAAGAAGCGGAAATGGCGGCTAAGGCCTTTGGGCATTTTGCCTCAGCCTTGAGTGATTTTGATGCGACAGAGCTTGAAGATGTGATCCCTCAATTTCACCATTTACCGGGACGCATGGCCTTACTAAAGCAGGCCGCTGAACTCGATAGTCAACATCGTTTAGCGCTCTGCCGTCATTGGGTCGATTACGCGTTATCTCAGCAGGCTTTGCTGGATGAACTTGCAGAAATATCGCCAAAGCTGCCGCTACGAATTTGTCATAACGACACTAAAATCAATAACATGCTTTTTGATAAACGCGACATGTCCAGCATGGCGATTATCGATTTAGATACCTGTATGAAAGGTCATCTTATGTATGACTTCGGCGACATGGTACGCACCTTCTGCTCGCCAGAGGAGGAAGACTCTACGGCCTTGGATAAAGTCCAAGTGCGCCAAGATATCTTCGCCGCGATTTGCCGTGGCTACTTGAGCGAGTTGGGTGACGTCTTAACGGAAGATGAAAAACGCAGTCTATGGCTCGGTGCGCGGGTGATCTGTTTGATGATAGGCGTGCGTTTTTTAACGGATTATCTTAACGGTGATGTGTATTTCCATATCCACCGTGAAGGCCATAATCTGGACCGCGCCGCCAATCAGTTTACCCTGTACCAAAGCTTGCTCGACCAAGAGACTGTGCTTAAAGCTAATTTCTAATTCAGCGCTTGGATATCTGTGTATTGGTATCTGTGTACTGATCCAATGTTAAAGCGTGTAGTCGAAAAACTTACGGCTTTGTGGGCCTGCGCTATTGGTGTTGACCTTGTTGGGGTGTTTATATTCGCCCCAACTTGCCACGTTGCGGCCCACGTTAAGTTTAGGGAAACTCAGTGGCTCGCTTAAACCTAATGTAACATCGCTATTCTTCGCGTTTGCTTCCATTCCCAAAAATTGCAGTAACTGACTCAAGCTTCCTGCATGGCTAACATCGATTGAAATAAAGTCTTCCCGCCCATTAAAGTAAGCAAACACTTCTTGCTGATGCTTTTGATAACAAGCAATTAAGTGCTCACTGCTGGCAGGTTCCGCCACTTTATCTATGGCGAAAGTATGCCTAAAACTGCGCTTTAATATTGGATGGAAGCGGCCCGTTTTTTCATCCAAATGGGGCGCCATTTTACCAAGTAACATCTGCATCGAAGGCAACCAAGTATTGATATCGCGGTCGAGATAGACAAACACAGCCTCGGGAAATAATAAATCCAACTGCTGATAATCGCTGAAACAAGGCGTGTCAGACACTGCATCGGCCAGCATAAATGCCTGTTTAGTAAAGGCCATGTGCGCCACTTTTAGCCCTTGCTCCAATAGCGCCACACTCACACTCGTGGTGCCCGTGCGTGGCAAACCTATGATAAAGACCTTCTGCTTTTTCACCTTTATCTGTTCGTCACTGAGCGCATTCGACTGGGCTGGATGCATTGTATCTGGCGTAGCAATCTGTGAATTACCAGTAGGTTGAACATTGCCGATACGCTGTGCATTAGCAGTACATTGTACGTGAGTAGAGGTTGGTGAATTGTTGGTGTTATCAGGCATAGGTTAGGCTCAGAATGTGTGTCAGCGGTGCGGTAAAGCCGTAAGTTTTCACTTCGGCGTTTCACATTGGCGTGTCAAATCAGCGGCGGTATTATATCTCAGCGCGAAGGCTTTGTCGGTGACTATACATATTTGTCGGTGGCTATACATAAAAGTCACGCGCAACGCCAATGCACCACAGTAAAGGCGGCACTAAATTGTATGATAGCTGCACTGTAGCTGCACAATAATACAAGTGGATGACCGCAAGGCTTAGAAACGAGCTCCCGGATTACCAACAAGGCTCATTTTCCTGTATTGGATAGCCATATTGGTATTGATGAGGCGATTATTAGCGCTATTCGACTCATAATGTGAGGCGAATAGGTTTGTTAATCGCCTCATTATGTGAGTAGAATAGGCTTGTTATTCGACTCATGGGGTAGATATGTGGATTTGGCAGCAAGCCGATTGGCCTAAGTTTCATTGGAACACCAGCAACATTGATGCCTTGCTGCGTCAGGTCTATTTCAATCAGGGCCAGTTACTTGGCAAGCAAATGCTAAGTCACGACGATAGCTTATTAACTTCAGACGCTGCACTCGACACTTTACTCGCTAACATTATTCATTCCAGTGCCATCGAAGGTGAAAAGCTCAATGCTGCTTCGGTACGCTCATCCTTGGCTAAAAAACTCGGCGTGACTGAAGATAAACCGTATCCGACAACAGCGCAAACCGATGGTTTAGCTGACATTATGCTCGATGCTTTAAAAAATTTAGAGACTGAATTAACCCTCGAACGGATATTGGGCTGGCATAAACAGTTATTTCCCCAGGGTTATACATTGTTTAACCCCGTTATTGGTGGAACGCTGCGTGGCGATACACCTATGCAGGTTGTCTCTGGCCGCATTGATAAACCAACAGTACATTTTGAAGCACCCTCTAGAGCGTCATTGGATGCTGAACTCTCGCAGTTTATCGAATGGTTTAATGCTTCACGGCAAGCGCAGGTTTTAGATCCGCTTATCCGTGCGGCGATAACACATCTTTGGTTTGTTACTCTGCATCCACTTGATGATGGTAATGGGCGCATCACGCGTTTATTGACTGATTTAGCTTTGGCGCAAGCGGAGAAACGCTCGATTCGTTTTTACGCTATGTCGGTCAGTATTCTTGCCCGTCGCCAAGCTTACTATGACATTTTAGAGTCTACCCAAAGGGGCGATGTCGATATTACTCCTTGGTTAGTCTGGTTTTTTGAAACCCTCAATGATTGCTTACTCAATGCGATGGCAGATGTGGGCAGAACGCTGTCGAAAACGCAGTATTGGCAAAGTGTCGACCAATCTTTATTGAGTCAGGAGCAAGCCAAAATACTCAATCGGATGTTAGACGGCAATTTTGAACTAGGGATTAATAGTAGCCAGTATCAAAAAGTCGCTAAGGTGAGCCGCGCCACTGCCACCCGTCATCTTGCGCAAATGGTCGAACAGCGCTTTTTAGTTAAAGCCGACGCCGGCGGCCGAAGTACGAGATACTTATTGCCACTCAGTTTGAAACGATAAGGGTTAGGCATGCTATCAAGCACTTGCATTCCAGTGACTCGGAGAATAGAAACCTAGGGTTTCTAAGTTTATGAACGAGAGCCATGGAAGGCGAACTGGCAGTTAAATAGGGAAGTTGTTCAAGTCCCTGGATGCTCAACCGTTACGTCCTGTCACGGATGGTCACTTCCATGCTAGTGCCTGATCCTGTTAGCCTTCGCGCATATCTGTTAGCCAGTAGAACTAATATTTGAGATAGATACTGGTCTAAAGCCGACGTCAGCGGCCGAAGTACCAGATACTTATTGCCGAGTGGGAAATATAGGTATGTTTACCTTGGTGGGGCTCCGTGATCACTTGCCGAACATCTTTCCCGTGTGTAATGACGGCCTATGTCGTAAGTAATCGATTAGTTTATGTAATAGGCATAATGCTTCCTTATTTCAAAAAACAGCTGGTGGACTCAATGCCACTTGCTGCTTAGCTGTGCCATAAATTAGTTACAGCAAAGAGATGATATATGTGAGAATTAGTGCGTCCTGTTTGTATGTAATTGATCAATAATTTTTTTAGGCGAAGCCCATGTTGTGATTTAAGTTGAGGTATTCACTATGAGATTAATTAAACAGAAAGAAGTAATGGATTGTATAGGGCTGGACCGTTCAACTATCTACAGCTATGTGTTATTGGCTAAATGAGGGCTGTAACAGCCTTTATATGGGTTGAAAGAGGCCTGAAGGACTGGCTTTTAGAACGGATTACCGATCAAATCGCCAAAAAACAGTAAATCATTCGAAAAGAATTAAAAATTGATGAATAAAAGTATGGATATTTAGTCGTTTAATGGTAAGAATGCGTAGTAACCCTATAATTTATGGTGCAATTTTGGAGCTATGTTGCCTAACTGTACGAATGTAATTGATGCGACACCTAAGGCTGACTTTCTAATTAAGTCTATTGCTGAGCAGGGATATACCCTTGAAGCTGCAATTGCTGACTTAATCGATAACTCAGTTACTGCTAACTCAAATGTAATCCAAGTATTGATAGATTCAGACATCGAGCCATTTCAGTTGTTTTTAGCTGACAATGGCGATGGCATGTCGATTGATGAGCTGATCCATAACATGCAATTTCCAAGTTCGAATCCAGAGGGGGAGAGAGCTCAGTTTGATTTAGGGCGGTTTGGTCTTGGGATGAAGGCGGCTTCATTCTCTCAGACTCGGAAATTTACTGTATTGTCGAGAAAACGAGGAGAAGAGGATTACCATGGCCTAACTTGGGATGTCGATCACTTAGTAAAAACCAAGTCGTGGGAGATAGTAGTTAATAACCAAGCTGAAATTAATCAACTTTTAAGTGATTTTAATAAGTTAAACAATGAGTTTAACAGTCAAGTTTCAGAGTTTTCTCCAAATACAATAGTTATTTGGTCAGGGCTTTATAAGTTTGAAAAATATCTTAAAGAGCATAATAGGAAAAAGGCATTACATAGAGAAATCGTTCAAAATACCACAGAACATTTGGGGGTTATTTTCCATAGATTTTTAGAAAACCCTGAAAACCCATTAACTATTAGGGTTAATAATTCACATATTAGGTCGTTCAACCCATTCCCTGAAAGTAAACAAAGCCTTAGAAAACTTGAGTTTAGGCAAAAAGACTTCGGTAAAGACAACATAAAATTAGAAGGGTTTATTTTACCCTCATCCAGTATTAAAGACTCACAACAACCAGGTAACACTTGGACACCCTCTAATAAAAGCCTGTTAGATATGGAAGGTGTATATATCTATCGCGCAAATCGGTTGATAATTTATGGTGGTTGGAATGGCTTAATCAGAAAGGCTCCTAGACTTCAACTGGCTAGGTTAAGAGTCGATATCGGAAATAAAGCTGATCATTTACTCCACTTAAATGTAGCTAAATCTCAAGTCATGATCCCTCATGACCTAATTAAAGCTTTTAAAGGGTATGTTGAAGAACTAACGGCTGAAGCTGAAAAGGAGTTTTACAATAGGGGGATAAAGAAATTTGATCATAGCCCAAGTGATAAAGAAGCCAAGTTTCTTCGAAAAATTCATTCTAACAAAGGCCCGTTACTAGAGATGAATTACGAATTTCCGTTACTGAATGATTTGGTAGGTTCATGTAACTCAGAACAAAAAACCAAGTTAAATTTGTTAGTTAGAATGATCAATACCACTATCAATAAAATTAGAGATACGCATGAAGACGTACCTTTTTATAAATGCGAAGAAACTAAAAACATTAATTTTGGTGAAGCCATCTTGAACCTTAGGGAAAATGGCTATAGCAATGATTTTATTAAGAAAAATCTCATCAGTGAACTAGGTATAGACTTAACGACGTTACCTACTGATATTCTTGAAATACTGGAGTAATAGATATGGATAACTATCGCTTTAAATACCAAGATGCAATCAAAGATAAAATTAAAGAGCACTTAAAAACAGCTAGTTTTGAATCTTTAGACGAAGTACGTTCAGAGTTAGCAGATAGAATCTTTTCTAGTTTAGCAATCGTTGCAGAGCATTTAAACTGGCCGAATATAGATAGAGAAACCTTTGAAAGTTACTTTGAAGTTGTTAGAAAAGAGGTTCAATCAAATCATGTAACAACAATCAAAGCCCCCAATCTTTTATCAAAGAATAAATCAACTTGGCTAAATGATTCTAGAGAAAATGAAATCAAATGGAATTACACTGAAAGGTACTTAGAGTATTTGCGGGGGCAAGGGCGTTCAGAATCTGTAGTAGAAGAAATTAAAAACTCGAGCTATAAAATTTTAAGTAAATTGGCGGACCCTAAGAGTCAATCTTCTACTTTTATTAAAGGCCTTGTCGATGGAGATGTGCAGTCAGGTAAAACAGGTAATTTTAATGCTGTAATCAATAGAGCACTCGATTCTGGTTATAAGCTGATTATAGTTTTATCTGGAATCATGGATGATCTCAGGTCACAAACGCAAGCGCGGATAGACAAAGACGTAATTGGTGATGGTAAAGGTGTTGGACTCAGGCAAGCTTTTGGCCATCAAGGTGATGAAAGTGTTTTCCAAGTTGTTTCAATTACTTCTGAAGACGCTGATTTTAATAGACCTTTAGCTGATGCTAACTTCTCCTTAAATCAGACCAATATCATGGTTTGTAAAAAAAACGTCAGCATATTGAAAAACATCTTGCTTTGGTTAAAAGACAACTTGCCTAAAGGTGCAACTAAACACAGCCTACCTTTATTGATTATTGATGATGAAGCAGACAATGCTTCTCTAAACAATGAAGGCTATAAAGGTCAAAACTATGCATCTAAAATTAATGGTCATATTAGAGCAATATTAGGTATCTTTCATAAAAAGTCTTATTTGGGTTACACAGCCACTCCATTCGCTAATGTCATTCAGGATAGAAATGCAGCATCAGAAGAAATGTGGAGTATTCCCGACAAATCAAATAAAGGAATAACAGAGTCTTTATTTGAGCAAGTCGATAATCTATTTCCTGATGACTTTATATTTCTGTTAGATACGCCGACAAATTATATTGGGGCACATCGGATTTTTGAAACATTACAGCCCTGCAAAAAACTTCCGATTGTATTTGATATTGATGACTATACAGCCAACTTTCCAAGTCGAGTAATGGAAGATGGTGATGACATAATTGGTGTTGAACGGTTTGATAATAAACAAGACTGGGAAAATAAAGTAGGCAAGTTTGGTTACTATTTAAACTTTTCCTCATTTAGTGAATACAAAAAAGGCACTCGAGCTTCTAAATCTGTCGATAATTTCCCAATTGATTTACCTAACAGTATCAAAAATTCTGTGATGTGCTTTGTTCTGGGCATTGCTGTTAGAGAAACTAGGCGAAAAGATCTTATTCTCTCTAAAGTATATCAACCCCATAATACTATGCTTGTGCATATTTCAAGATTTACTTCATGGCAAAATAAATCTAGTAAGTTGATTCATGAATTTTATAGCGATATCGAGACTAGGTTAAAAATGGATAAGCCAAACGGGGCAAATTCGATCTATCGAAAATTTGAAAAAGTTTGGTCTGACTATTGCGCTGAAATTGTTGGCTCTATTCATAGTCATCTACCTGAAAATTATGTCGATGACTACATGCAACCAGTCTCGTTTAATTCTATAAGTCCTTTATTGGTGGATGCGGTATCAGATATTGAAGTTCTGGCATTGAACAGTGACACTGGAAAAGAGCTTAAATACCAAGATGAAAAACCACGTAAAGTTATCGCTATTGGGGGGAATAGATTATCTAGGGGCTTTACTCTTGAAGGTTTAACAGTTAGCTATTTTGTACGTTCGACAAACTATTCAGACTCTCTCCTGCAAATGGGCCGATGGTTTGGTTATAGACCAGGCTATTTAGACTGCTGCAAATTGTTTACATCTAGGGATTTAATTTCTAAATATGATTCAACATCTAGATGTATTGACGAGCTAAAAGAAGAGTTCAAAAAGATGGAGCAAAAGGGAACACCAAGAGATTTTGAACTAAGGGTTAGAAAGCACCCTGGAGTTTTACAAATTACTCGCCCAACTATTTTGAAAAATACAACAAGCACAAAATGGTCTTACCAAGACTCTCTAGTAATGACAACAGAGCTTGATATTACTAAAGAAAAAATTAGTAAAGTATGGGCTGATTTTAAAAGTATAGTTTCTCCTTTGTTTTCTGCGGCCAAGGAAGTAGATTCATTACTTACTATCACAGTATCTTCTAAAGAACTCATTAAAATTATTGAATCAAATAACAATTTTGATGAGACTAGAAATAATCTAATAAAACAATATGTAAATAAATGTGTTGAAAAAAACTTACTAACATCTTGGACTATAGCAATTAAATTGACAGGCTCAGCGGCTAAAGAGAGTGGTTTAGGAATACTCACCTCTGATGAAACAGGCTTACCTAAAGATGTTCAATTAGCGGTTCGAAGTGGGCCAGCTCAAGAGAAAGGAAATCATTTTTATGATGAGTTCATAAAAGATCAGAGGTTTAAACCTACTGGTTCATCTGCGAATATAATGAGCGGAGGAACAGATATGAAAGTTGCTCTTGATGAAGACCAAATACTTTTAGCAGAAAAAGAATTTATCAGTCAAAAAGTGTCTGAAATTTTAAACAATGACCCAAATATCAATGAAGAAGATGCTCTAATAAAAGCTCAACGAAAAACCAAACCGGAAAAAATATATCGAGAAAAGCTAAATCAAAACCAAGGTGTGCTTATATTTTATTTGTTAGACCCCTACTACGTCTTCAATCAAGTTCCTGGGAAAGTAGACACCATTATCCAAAGGTTATTAAAAGAAAGAGGCCAATTACTTAATGAACCTTTGGTTGGTATGGCAATGGGTTTTCCTCCAATATCAAGAAAGTTAGATCCTTATGGAGAGTATGTTAAAGGTGATTATGATCTAGAGATACTAGATGAAGATGAAGATGAAGCTTCGGATGAATTATTACCAACGGACGCGGTGCTATAATGGAATTAAGTGATAAATGGAAACTATTAGAATCTCAAAAAATTGATTCTGGGTTAAGCACAATCAGATTTGAGTCTGATGGGCCGCTAGAAGTTTTTTTAGCTGTTGACGAAAAATCGAGTCATGCAATATTAATTTATCTTCCTTCCACATTTATCCCGAAATTTGATGTTCTAAGTAACGATAATTTAGAACTTATTTTTTTTAAGCAAGGGCATTACTTCCAAATTAGACTATTAGACTCTGACTTTACATCATTGTTCGATGATCTAATTATTTCGTTAATTGATTCAATTAAAAACATTGCTAATGCAGAAGATGCATCTAAAGAGTTTATAACTATCTATATAAAATGGAGTACATTCTTTACTAAAACTTTTGATAAGAAACTGAGCAAAGAGAAAGTAATTGGGATTTGGGGGGAATTGAGTTATTTACTTAAGCTAATTCAATTCACATGTTCAAGTGTTCCGATCGATAACATTTTAAAATCGTGGGTAGGACCATTTGGTGCATCACATGATTTTGAGCTTTCCAGCTCTTCAATTGAAGTAAAGACCAAACAATTAACCTCTTGGATGATAAGAATATCTAGTGAATATCAACTCGAGAATATTGATGAAAAACCCCTCAATTTAGAAGTCATCTCTGTTATTGAATCGGAATATGGTTTATCGATTAAAGATTTATTCTTGAAAATTAAGGAGCATATAAATAAGAAAAGTGGAGATGTCACTATACTTTTATCTGCTTTAGAGAAGGTGAACCTTAGTGAGGAACGTCTGTCAAAGTATTCAAACTTTTTGTTTTCTAGAAAGATGACAGAAACCTTTGACTGTGATATTGAATACTTTCCCAAAATTAAAGCCTTTGGGTTGCATAAGGCAATTTCGACAGTTAAATACAATTTAGATGTTAGAGAACTACAAGAGTTTAGAGTTTCACAGGAGAGCTATTAGGTGGAAATAAGTGCAGTTTTAAATACTAGAGAAGACTTATTAAATTCTAGCAAGAATGATGATGGCTTTTTACAACAAAGTTTGCTAATTGATGAAGTAATGCCACTGCTATTAGAAACTAAGGTGGTTGACTCAGAGGATATTAATCATACTTATTATCTTTCTAACGACGATAAAATAAAAATCAATGGTTATACTGTAAATAGCACCGGCGAGCGGCTACAAATATTTATAGTTGATGATAATTACTTATCTGAAAGCAACGATGAATTCTATGTGTCTCTACGAAATGTCTATGATGAACAGTTTAATAGAGCTATCCGATTCATTTCTTCTGCAATTCAAAATAAACTCGAAAATGTCCAAGAATCTGAGCCTATTAAGCCACTACTTGCTAAATTAGGGAGTGAAGACGGATTGACTCAGTTTGATGTTATTGAATTTATTTTAGTAACCTTATCTGCTACCGTTTCTTTTAGGGGAGAAGATACTCAGTTACGTACTATTCATTATAAAGATGAAATTAAAAGTTTCTCACATAAATTTTTAGGTGAAAAAACTCAATCAAAAGAACTTCTTTTCATCAAAAGAGTTGTCGATCTAAATTATTTGGCGAATATATATGCCTCACAAGGTAGGGCTGAGCCACTTAAAGTCGTTTTTAAAGATGTCATTGGCAAGAATATTGAGGTTATTAAAGCTGCTGATGAAGAGGATTTTGAATCTTACTTATGTGTTTTAGATGCACCTATTTTAGCCGATCTTTATAAAAGATATTCAAGTCAGTTATTGGAAAAGAATGTTCGTTCATTTTTACAATTCAAAGGTGTTAACCAGGGGATAAAAAAAACTATTAAGGATGAGCCTGAAAAGTTCATAGCCTTTAATAATGGTTTAACTATTACTGCTACAGAAGCAAAAACATCTTACTATAAAAAATCACTATACTTAGAAAGCCTAGACGACTTTCAAATCGTAAATGGTGGGCAGACAACAGCTTCAATTTACTTTTCTCGTAAAGAAGGGTTGGATATTAGTAATGTAAAAGTAGTGGCTAAGATTAACATCGCTAAGACGAGTAAATCTAAGGATTTAGATGACCTAATTTCTAAAATAAGCGAGTTCTCAAATAGTCAATCTAGAGTATCTAAAGTAGATCTTCGATCTCGTAGTCCTAAATTAGTACAGTTAAAATCACTCAGTGAAAGTGTTCTACCTCCATCAGGAAATAAGTGGTTTTTTGAGCGAGCAAAAGGTGACTTCAATACTCAAGTTAGAAAAAGTACAAATGGTCAAAAATTAAAGAATGAATTTCCACCCAAAAAACGCTTCACTAAAGAGTTACTAGCCAAATATTATTGTGCTTGGGGAGATGCACCGCACCTAGTAAAAAAAGGTGGAGAGAAAGTTTTTCGCATGTTTATTGAAGATATTGAGCCTGAAAACGGTGACGGTATTGCTATAAATCGTGAATTCTATGAAAAACTTATTGCCAAAATAATATTATTCAGGACGATGGAAGAAGTATATGGGCAAGGAAAGAATGCTATCGGACAGCTTCGTTCAGCGGCCGTTCCATATGCTATCTCTGCTATTTACAAGTGGACTAATACTACTAATGATGGCACATTGATTCTGGAAAAAATATGGAAACAGGAAAGCTTAAGTGATGGACTCATAGAGTATCTTAAAGAGCTACTATTCCTAATGAATGAACTTATTAAAAAGTATTCTTTAAGTGAAGATTATGGAGAGTATTCTAAAAATCAAGAATTATGGGTAGCAATAAAAAGATCATCAGAATTAAATAAATTCATGGATTCATCTAGTTCAAAATTTGCGCTAAGCTTATAGGGTTATCTTATTAACTATCTGATTTAAATTTGTTGATTTGATATGGTCGATATTTCCGCACTTTAGTTGATTGTAATAGTGCACAAGCCGTCACAGACCTTTAAAGGAAATTATCTTATAGAGACCTGTGCTGTAATACCTAAACTGCCTACAAAGCAATGTGAAATTGCGATTGATGCTCTTAAAAAGTTGCAGGTAGAAGGTTTTACAGCTTTTAAAAGTCAATGATGTAATAAAGATTAACGGTAAGCTTTAAAGAAATATATCTGCATTTATTAAAAAATATCAAATGGATAGCAATTGTAAAACAACTTGACCAATCTGCTGTGCCAAATATGGTGGTACAGCATTGCCCACTTGCACATATTGTTGAGTTCTATTGCCCTCAAACAAATAATTATCTGGAAAGGTTTGCAGTCTAGCAGCTTCGCGTACTGTCAAACTTCGACATTGCCTAGGGTCATAGTGAACAAAATAATGGCCATCTTTCGAGATATGGCTCGTCACTGTAGTGGCATATTTGTTAGCTGATTGAACTCTGAAGCGATCTGCATGCGTGCCAGTTGTCCAATTCTTATGTTCAGGTGCAAGTTCTTCAGGAAAGTCGCGGGACTTTGGTGAGACTCCATCATTCAACTGTGCATAAGCTGCGCAGAAGGCGTATCGCAATAAATCTGCTTCAATATGACCACGTGTTTCATGGTTCAGTACACATCCTAATGAATCATCCAGTAGCCAACCCTTTAAAGGCTCTGGGACTTGGTTGTTAACTCGATTTGTATGAATGGATGATGCACGCGGTAGATCTAATAATGGGGTTAAATCTAAATTGTTGATAGCTGCTTCTGGGTAAATCTTTTTAAATGCCTTGACTAGCTGCTTTGAGTGTTTTGTGATCGTTTTTTCCCAAGCTATTGTGGTATCTGATTGCTTTGAAAAGCCGCTCCTTAAAGCTGGTAGGTCACTTAGCGTTTCTTTAACTGTTATGGATTCAGCTGCCCGAGTTAGTATTTGTGGTGTTTTTTTAATGTCATCGCGTACCCCAAGCAGAATGACTCTGTGCCTAGCTTGTGGGATGCCATATTGTTCTGAGCGTATTAAAAAATCAGCAGAGTCAGAATATTGTGGATTATTGGGATTGTCGGCATTGATGACTAAAGAGTAAATTCGATAGCTAGCTGTATCTTTAATTTTTGTAACACGCCCTGGGTTTCTCAGATCTTTAAGTATCTGTGGAAACATCACTTTACCATTTAATTTTGCTGATAAAATGCCTCGAACGTTTTCCATAATAAAAACGTCAGGTTGTGCAATAGTGAGTACTTTTAAATACTCCATATAAAGAAAATGGCGCTCATCATTTTCTGCTTTATAGTCTTTATTACCCGCATTTCTAGAACGACCAGCTAGCGAATAAGCTTGGCATGGTGGGCCACCAATAACAATTTTTGGACCTTGATGCTTATTGGCAAGCTCTCTTATGCGTGCGTGAATTAAATCGTTATCTCTGCCTAGTGCTCGAGGTGCTTCTAGTGTTTCTTCTTGTGCGGCTAGAGCCTCATTAGGATAAAGTTTAAACAACTGTTCACGGGTGATTTTTCCTTGAACATAATCGTAGTAATGCTGTTTTGCAGTAGGCTCTTTAGCAAGTTTTCTGAATAAAGCTCTCGTAGTAAGAGTTTTATGTGCAGAAGGTTCTTTTTCAACCGATACACCTATTTGAAATGGTTTATTTCCGTTTGCATGTGTAGTTGATGAGATACCCTCGCCAAGGCCGCCTGGGCCTGCGAAAAGATCAATTACAAGAACTTCGCCTGATTTCATTCGCTGCAATAACTGTCAAAAAATTTTGAGCAATCATACCAGGAATGATTAAGCTAGTAATCAATAGATTGAGTTATTGGTTGCTTTCTAGGCACTTGATGTAAGTCAATGCTTCTGTCAGTGCAAAATCAAAATGAAACGCTAGCCCTGATTGAATTTCTTCATTATCAAAGCATACGGACCATTCAAAGCCTCCCCTGAACCGATCTGGGTTTCGTTCGATGTAGATTACGTATCCACACCATTCTTCTTCATAAGATACAAAATAAGCCTCTTCAAACTGGCTAACGGATTGGTATTCCATGATGTAAACCTAGTGTATTGGTGGGCTTATATTTTCAGTCATCGCTGTTTTATGTTCCACGGACTATGAGTCACATCAAACAGTTTTCTTTTGTTAGTCGGGCATTTATGTCGTTTGGGTTATTAGGTAATCAATGCGAGATGCTGCAAATTAAGTCACTGTTCCGAATGGTAGCGCGGCTGCAACTGGGGTCCGCTAAGCAGACCTTCCGCGCTAGGGACAGCGTGGTGGAGCCCCCATGGATGGGTTCACGGCGTGTCTGTGTGCTGGGCCAGTTGCGTAGCACTGTTACTGGCGGCTAATTAGTTTCAAGCTTGGTTTTTCAGCTTTGGGTGCATCGCCGCATTATCGCTACGGTTTAATATCATGGTTACCGTATTGAAACGACCTTGGCGCTCAGTTGCTGTTTTATCTGCTCTAGATAATCAATCAGTTCACTGGGTTGTTCAAATTCAAGCTGTAGTGTTGGCTGAGAAGCGGTACGAATTTCTGGGTGTATGTTGTCGCCGTCATTTACGGCCGAAATGATGGTGTAGCGGGGATAATCTTCTTCGCGACAAATGGGGTCGGCATAGTCTACCCAAAGAATAAAGTAGTCGCTTTTTTGTTTGAAATAAAAGCTGGGGCACATGTCATTTTGGTAGCTTTTATCAATGAGAAATGGGTATAAGCTTAGGTCGAAGCCAAGATCAAATTCATAGCCAAATGTTTGATGGTAAGCACTCATATTTCTGCCTTTAATCATCGCATTAAGTGATGTTAAGTATAGTTAAAGTATTTGCTTAACGAACTGTTTTATCTGGTTTAAATGTGTTTTCATTAGTCTGTTTTGGCTGTGTGGTTATGTTCGTTATAACCATTATGTAAAGCCGTATTTATCCTTAACCCTATCTAATAATTGCTTAATCTCTTTGCTAAGAACTCAATCAAAAATTCAATCAATACTGTCACTTTGGTTGGGAGGTATTTTCGTTGCGGATAGTCTGTGAGCGCCAGTATCTTCTTTAGAGAAAGTACCGACTAGAAAGCCATTCATATAAACGTCAAGTGCTGCCATTACCACTCCTGAGCCCATTGCTTATTGTTAGATGGGCCTGTATCACTGTCACTCGCGTTGCGAGGTTTGAGTTCTATTTCGAGTTCGAGGGCTGATAAGAGTTTGAAAAATGTATCAAGTTTAGTGCTGTCGGGATTCTGTTCGAAGTTGGAAATAGTGCCTTGGCGTAAGCCAATTTTCTCACCAATTTTAGCCTGAGAGAATCCCTGTGATTGGCGAACATCTTGTATATAAGCGCTAAGCTGTTTGGTTGTGGTGATCTTCATCTTGAATTCCCATTATTTCCCAATACGCTTTAAAGTATAAACATAACTTAACACGCTATAGCGTATAGTTAATGTTTAAGACGTTACAGCGTATAATTTGTTTATATACGTTGTAGCGTATAAATAGTGGCTAAAAATGCAAGTGTAGTATTGATTAAAAACATAAATCTGATTGTTCAAATGATTCGCTATCCGCCGCTCGAGAGAGTCAGTCTGATGGTCTATTGTTTATTTTTCATAGGGGGTGAAAGAGAGTTGTCCTTCCTCATTACTGACAAGTGAAAATTTACCCTAACTTGCCACTCGCCAGCTTCTCCATCAAAAATTCAATCAATACACTCACCTTAGTCGGCAAATGTTTTCGCTGTGGATAAACCGCGTAAATGCCATGTTCGGGGAGGGGATAGTCTGCGAGCAAGGCTTGTAGGCGGCCTGTTTGTAAGTCGGCGTCGACCATGAAACGGGGTAGGTTGGCTATGCCTACACCATCGAGTGTGGCTTGGTGGATGGCATCACTATTGTTGACTTGATAGTTACCGTTCGGCTGGATACGAGTTGGCCCCTGCGGGCTTAAGAAGGTCCATTCAACACCATCACGAAAATATGAGTAGAACAAACAGTTATGTTGGCTAAGTTGCTGTGGCGTTTGTGGCGCAGCGTGGCGAGCAAGATACTCGGGTGAGGCGCAAATGACACTTAAACAAGGGGCGATTTTACGGGCAATAAGGTTTGAATCTGGCAGTTCGCCGATGCGAATTGCCAGATCAAATCCGCCAGCAATTAAATCGGTTGTCTTATCATCCATCTGCATTTGCAGCTGTATTTTCGGATAGCGGCGCAGAAACTCGGGGATCAGAGGGGCGATATGCAAGCGGCCAAATACCATAGGAACTGCGATGCGTAAATTGCCCTGAGGCGCTTGTTGTAGCTCAGAAATGGCGTCTAACCCTTCCTCTGCGAGTTTAACGGCAGGACGAACATAGTCAAAATAGCGGGCGCCCGCTTCGGTAAGACTTAAGCTGCGAGTAGTACGGTGCAAAAGTTGAATACCCAGACTTTGTTCTAATTGGGTAATGCGTTTACTCACAGCCGATTTACTCAGTCCAAGCTTTTGACTTGCAAGCGAAAAGCTACCGCATTCCACGACAGTGACAAAGATAGGTAGTGCCGAAAAGTGCTCCATGGTGTCCTTAGATTATCGCGTTCCCCTGCCATTATTGTTGATGATACCTCAACAGTCAGTTTTTATTATCGTGGTTATCATCGCCCTTGATGCAAGGTAGACTAATGCACTTGCTGATTGCGGGTGTCGACTGTGAAGCCTAGTTATTTTCGCGCTCATCGCTCATGTTTATCGCTTATCTTGATTACTGCTAGGTAGTTAGCCACAGTGTTGCCGCAATCGCCGATGTACCATTCTCTATGCCACTGAACGGCATGGGATGGGTCTTAGCTATTTTGTCAGAAAGAGAGTTCCTATGTCCTTGCCTTACCAATGGATTTTGTTCGATGCCGATGAAACCCTATTTTATTTCGATGCCTTAAAAGGGCTTAAATTGATGTTTAGTGAGTTTGGGGTCGATTTTACCCAAGCCGATTTTGACGAGTATCAGTTAGTTAACAAACCACTTTGGGTTGATTATCAAGATGGCAAGATAACTGCCGCCGAGTTGCAAACCATACGTTTCGAACCTTGGGCTGCCAAATTATCTGTCACGGCCATGACGCTCAATAGTGCCTTTTTATCAGCAATGGCCGAAATTTGTTCGCCGCTACCCGGTGCTCGCGAGTTATTAGCCGCGATCCAAGGCAAAGCCAAATTAGGTATCATCACTAACGGTTTCACTGAGCTACAAACCGTGCGATTAGAGCGTACAGGCTTACAGCATCATTTTGATATTTTAGTGATTTCAGAAAAAGTCGGCATAGCCAAACCTGATGTGGGCATCTTCGAACATGCCTTCGAACTCATGGGGCATCCTGAGCGTGAGACTGTGCTTATGGTCGGTGATAACCCGTATTCAGATATTCAAGGCGGTATCAATGCAGGTATTCATACTTGTTGGTATAACGTCCATGGCCACGGTGTACCCGCCGGTATCGCCCCGCACTATCAAGTGAGCTCGCACCAAGAGCTGTATAGTTTGTTGTTCAGGTGAGTCAGCAGGCACTCAGCTTATGCTGTGAAGCCACTTAGCGAGTCAGCGCTTCACGGATCTTTCGGGCTTTTTCCTTACCTATGCCTTCGATTCGGATTAATGCCTCTTCGGGGGCTGTGAACACGGCCTCGATATTTTTGAAGTGGCAGAGCAGTCTGCTGGCAAGCCTAGGGCCGACTTCGGGCAGGCTTTGCAAGATAAACAATTGCTGATTTTTCTTGCGTTTGGGCTTACGTCCCGTGAGGGTTAATTCATTTTCTCTGCGATTTAACTGAGTGGCGCAAAAATACAGTATTTTGGCCGTTTCAGTTTGCGATAAACTACGGAGTATTGGGATATGGAAATTGATTGAAATGGAACATAGCGCTCCAATGAGTGGCTCTCTACGGATCTGGTAGCCTGAAATATCTTGAGTACAGCCTTCGATGAGTAGCGCCGTATAGCTTGCACTCGTGGCTAGCCTAGCAACTTGAGCGAATAAGCGCCCATCACATAGAGATTGCACGAGATCGGGCAAGGTCTTGCGTTCAATAATCCAATCATTGAGTTGATAATCACCCAATTTTAGGCGTTTTTTGATGAGTGAGAGATCTTCGTGCAGTGATAGCTCATAGATGATGGTTTCTGCATGTTCTCTATCGTCATAAAAGAGAGGGATTTTAGCCGCTGCCAATTTTAGTGACCTCAACCGAGTGACATATTCAGGATTGTTTATGAGTGTAGTCAGGTTGAGTCACAAGTACCAAAGTTGTCTTCAGCTTTCTGAGTCGCCGAGTTAAAATTTAGTTCTACCTATATCTGTTCGTTTGGCCAGCAGCATTAAGACAGCGCTAGAAAATCAATGTGAGTTAGCTATGAGTGAATATCAGTATTATCGATTCGAATGTGTTAACAGTAGCTTATCGGTCCCTCAGCGGAATAGATTAAGGAATATTTCTAGCCGAGCAGAGATCACCAGCCACTCCTTTTGTGTTCAATATCATTACGGTGATTTAAAGGCCGATCCGGAAGCCTTAATGATGGATTTTTTTGATATTGGCTTTTATTACGCCGATTGGGGCAAGTAAATGCGTATCTTAAATTGCCCGCAGGTACTATCTCCGATGCCTTCACGGCAATTATTGCTGATGGTTACGCGTCCTTTGTTGAAGATGAAAAGTGTCAATTACTGATATTCTCCCTTGAGGAAGATGATAACTACCGTGATGATGAAGATGCGGAATCATTTATGTTTCATCTGGCGGCGCTAAGGGCAGAGTTATTGGCGGGGGATTATCGCGTCCTGTATTTCCATTGGTTGAGTCGAGCCTACGATGATATGGCATTAGAGCCCTTGCCGCTTATAACCTTTGACTTTCACCACTTAACAGCGGCGCAATTGGCATTTACCGACCTTTTTGACATTCCTTTGTCATCGATACGTGC
>Ga0172382_10003321_pt1 | contig 25598 bp, 25 predicted proteins | sample Leawel138RmetaG_FD_122245 | JGI IMG/M metagenome (GOLD analysis project Ga0172382, IMG submission 122245) | Leachate microbial communities from a municipal landfill in Southern Ontario, Canada - Leachate well 138R metaG | ecosystem: Engineered > Solid waste > Landfill > Unclassified | place...
GTATAGATTTGACATGCTTAATCAAAATTCAGTATCTCAGGGTTTAAGGTGCTTAATAGGCGCGAGCAGTAAAATTTGCTATGCACAACCCATTGATATTATATAACCGTATGCACAGTATGCGTATCACCAAAACAAATGCAGGTGCTCGGATAGCTCTTATTAAATCAAAAGGTTGCAATAAAGGATGATATAGTAACTTTTTTGGATGGGGTTCAGGGGTACGGAGGTTCAGTTCCGAATTCAAATGAGAATTCTTTTAAGGTCGAGGAAGTTCTTATATATCGATTTTATAAAGGCTTGTTTTTAAGGAAATGATATGATAATTTCGATTAAACAAATCAAAATATGATATGATTAAGGCTTATAACCAATTCAAAGGGAGAAGCGGTTGGATGGCGAAATCACCTCAATATATCTGGCAGAGACCTGACTGGACGAACTTCACCTGGGGGAGTAAAGAGATACTAAATCTCCTCGGGAAATGCCGGTTGGTCCAGGGAAAGCTCCTTGGCAAAGTAATCGACTTGGGACTGACACTTGATGCTCAGGCCCATGCCGAGGTTCTGGCTGAAGAGACCATAAAGACATCAGCCATCGAAGGAGAGAAACTCGACATAAGTTCTGTACGGTCCTCTGTAGCTCGAAAACTTGGTCTTCCCTCTGCAGGTCTCCCTGTAGACAGGCATGTCGATGGCATCGTTGCCGTGATCCTTGATGCTACAATGAACCATGCTGAACCCCTCACGTCTGAACGTTTGTTTGGATGGCATGCAGGGTTGTTCCCGACTGGATATTCGGGAATGCATAAGATAAAAGTCGGGTCATGGAGAGGGGACCAGCCAATGAGAGTGGTTTCAGGTCCTGTCGGCAAGGAGAAGGTACACTTCTTGGCTCCTCCGGCTGAGAGAATCGAAGGGGAGATGTCTCAGTTCCTTTCCTGGTGGGATTCGAGCAGGGGCAGCATGGAGGGATTGATCCGTGCAGCTATCGGGCATTTCTGGTTCGTTACCATCCATCCTTTCGAAGACGGCAACGGACGAATAGCACGGGCTCTCACGAACATGGCTCTTGCCCAGGATGATTCTCAGCAATACAGGTACTACAGCTTGTCTTCTCAGATCATGGAGGAGCGGGAGAGCTATTACGATATCCTGGAAGCCTGCCAGAAGGGGGGAAGCGACATCACCCGGTGGCTTGTCTGGTTTCTGGAATGCTTTTCGCGGGCAATCGACAGGTCCGAGCTCATTCTCTCAGGAGTCATCAGAAAGGCTAACTTCTGGAGGATGCATGCCCAGGCATCACTGAACGAGAGGCAGCGCAAGGTAATCAACAAGCTTCTCGATGCAGGGCCGGATGGCTTTGAAGGAGGCCTTACCACAAGGAAGTACGCTTCCATGGCCAAAGTGAGCAAGCCGACTGCCTTCCGTGAGATCAACAGGCTCCTCGAGCTCGGCATCATAAGCCAGAATCCAGGCAAGGGAAGAAGCGTGAGCTATGGCCTGATCTGGCCCTGATATTTGTCTTCAGGGAAATTCATTCAGCAATGGAGCACCTCTGGTTATAAATATGCTCGCAAAAATTTTTGTCTTTCCATCGCATATGACTCAAAAAGCAGGTGGTTTTACTGTGCTGAATTTATGATAAAAGTTTTCCGCTCCCCTAAAAAACCGGGCCCTTACGGGAAAGTCATAATTCTTGCCTCGTGGGGATTGTCATGCTAAGGGAAATGAGAACGCGAGGGGGTTTTCTATGTCGGAAGAAAAACTCACACTGGGACAATATTTCAAGAAAGAAAGGGAGGATCGCGGGATTTCACTGAAGGAAATCGAAGAGATGACCAAAATACCCGCCCAGACCCTGAAATTTCTCGAAGAAGACCAGGTGGACGTACTCCCTCCCAGAGCATTTCTGCGCGGGTTTCTCCAGGTTATCAGCAAGGAATTCGACATGAACGAGGAAGAGCTCGTCAGTCATATGGACGAAACATTGGCAGCTCATGGAAAGAAGGAGGAAATCCGCAGCAGGTTCATGAAAAACACCCGGGTGGAGAACTTCACCCTTCAGCGGATCGTGATCATATTCGTGGTTATCTTCCTGCTGATCGTCATCTTTGGTTTTTCCATGAAAACCTGCGGGGGCCCTGCACAGCAAGGGTCGGCAGGCGCGTATGCGCTTGCGGTGTCCGGGGACGTCCCGGAAACCATACCAGCTGATTCCTAGGAGTATCCCGACAGAGCACTCTCCATATTCCTCGTGAGGGATTGGTATGCCGGTAAAAGCAACCGACGTAAAACTGCTGCAAGATTATATCGAAAAGGGCTGGGAGTTCCATATCATCGATATGCTCCATGATCTCAAACCCGTGGAGATCGCCGAGCTTATCGAGGCCCTTGACGAGGAGTCCAGGGGCAAATTCTTTGTGCTCCTGGACGTGGACACCGCGTCTGAGGTGATCGCCGAGCTTTCCTCAGAGTCCCGGGAAGACGTTATCGACGGCATGTCCGATAAGGACCTGGCGCGGATCGTCCAAGACATGGATTCCGACGATGCCGCCGACCTGGTGGGCGACCTGCACGCCGAGCGCGCGGAACGGGTTCTGGCTGAGCTCAGTCCCGAAGATTCCTACGACATCAAGTCCCTGCTCAAGTATCCCGAGGACACGGCCGGCGGCATCATGCAGCGGGAGTTGATCTCCGCGCACCCCAACGCGACCGTGGACGAGGTGATCGCCCAGATACGCAGGCTCCACACGGAGATCAACAATATCTACATGGTCTATGTGGTCGACAACCGGCGTGCCCTGGTGGGCACCGTGCCCCTGGTAAACCTCATCCTATCCAAACCGGATTCCACCATGGCCCAGATCATGGACCTCGACCCCCTGACCGTGCCGGTGGCCATGGACCAGGAACAGGTGGCAAACCTCTTCAAGCGCTACGACTCCATGGTCCTGCCGGTGGTGGACGAGCAGGGGTTTCTCCTTGGCCGGATCACGGTCGACGATATCGTTGACATCATGGAGGAAGAGGCCACCGAGGACATGTTCATGCTCGCGGGCGCTGAAGAGGATCTGCTGAGCTCGTCCGTGGTCAGGAACGCCTCCACCCGGATCCCCTGGCTCTTCGTGAGCTGGATGGGAGGAGTGCTTGCCTCCTTCCTCATCAGGGAGTTCGAGTCAACCATCAGCAGGGTGGTGGGTCTGGCCGCCTTCATGCCCATCATCCTCGGCATGGGTGGGAACGTGGGGACACAGACCGTTGCGCTGATCGTGCGCGGCATCGCCACCGGAGCGTCCTCCATGAACTTCCGGAGCATCGTGCTCAAGCAGATGGGGGTGGGCGTTCTGCTGGGGGCCATGTTCGCGGTCATGCTCGGCCTGATCGCCTTCTTCCTCTATCCGGACGAGAAGCGGATCTCCATCGTGGTGGCCCTTGCCATCACGATCTCCATGTCGCTGGCATCATTCATGGGCACCTTCCTGCCCTTTCTTTTCTACAAGCTCGACAAAGATCCGGCCATCGCCTCGGGCCCCTTCGTGACCACGACCATGGACATCCTGGGGGTCACGGCATACCTGGGTATCGCGGGGCTGCTGCTCTTCTAAAGTGTCATGAACAGGATCACCACCGACGCCATCATCCTCCACAGCATCGATTTTCTCGAATCAGACAAGATCGTCTGCGCCCTCACAAAGGAGAAAGGCATGGTCCACGCGATCGCGAAGGGTGCCAAACGGAGCAAAAAGCGCTTTCCCGGCACCCTGGAGCTGTTCTGCGAGGTATCCATGGATGTCTTTGTCAAACGGGAGGGAGATCTGCACCGGCTTGAGTCGGCCCAGCTCATCGACGCCCATCTGGGGATCAGGGAGGACCTCGAGCTCCTGGCGCACGCCTCGGTCCTGATGGAGCTCGTTAAGGAGCACCTGGGGTCCATGGACCCGAGCCCGGTCACCTACGAACACCTGCGCTCAGCGCTCAAGGCCATGGAGCCCGATCGCCAGTGGTTCTCGGTGTGGGCCGTGGGCCTGATGAACATCCTCTTCTCGCTCGGCTACGGGATCGACCTGGCCCGGTCAGGCAAGCCCGGAACCTTAAGGTCGGTGCCGGCGGGCATGCTCTCGCGGGAGGCGGCCACCCTTCTGCTCAATGCCTCCCGGCTTGAAGGGGAGGTGCTGCAGAGACTCTCCGTCAAGGCGTCCCTGAAAAGGGAGATTACCTCCTTTCTCCTGGCCGTGTGTAACAAGGTGTCCGAGAAACGGCTCAAAACCGTTTCCTTCCTCGCGAAGCTGCTTGATTTTGACCTGAACCAGTGATAGAGGGGACCATTATGGACTTCCAAGAACTCATACTGAATCTGCAGGATTACTGGTCCCGTTACGGCTGTCTCATCGGGCAGCCCTATGATCTGGAGGTGGGGGCCGGGACCTTCAACCCCCACACCTTTTTGCGGGCCTTAGGCCCCGATCCCTGGAACGTGGCGTATGTGGAGCCTTCACGCAGGCCCACAGACGGCCGGTACGGCGAGAACCCGAACCGGCTCCAGCACTACTACCAGTTCCAGGTGGTCCTCAAACCATCGCCCGTAGACGTGCAGGAGATCTACCTGGATTCTCTGCGCCAGCTCGGGATCGATACCCTGGAGCACGACATCCGGTTCGTAGAGGACGACTGGGAGTCGCCGACATTGGGCGCCTGGGGCCTGGGTTGGGAGGTCTGGCTCGACGGCATGGAGATCACCCAGTTCACCTACTTCCAGCAGGTGGGAGGCTTTGACCTCGACCCGGTGTGCACCGAGCTCACCTACGGCCTGGAGCGGATCGCCATGTTCCTTCAGAACAAGGGATCGGTCTACGACATCATGTGGAAGGGCTCGACATCCTATGGCTATGTCCATCACGAGGGAGAGCGCCAGTGGTCCACCTATAACTTCGAGCTGGCGGATGTCCCGACCCTGCTCAAGCTCTTCAGCCTCTATGAAGAGGAGGGGAAGAGGGTCGCGGAGAAAGGCCTGGCCCTTCCCGCGTACGACATGTGCCTGAAGTGCTCCCACACCTTCAACCTCCTGGATGCGCGCAACGCCATCAGCACCACCGAGCGCCAGTCCTATATCGCGAGGGTCAGGGAGTTGGCCAGGGCCGCGGCACGGCTCCATCTAGAGAGCCTTAGCGAGAGGAGCAAAGCATAGGAATGGCCAGGTCACTGCTGTTTGAGATCGGCACCGAGGAGATACCCTATAGCTACATCGTCCCTGCCCTCGTGTTCATGAAATCGTGGATTTCCGGCAGACTCAAAGAGGCAAAGCTTCCGCTTGAGCCTGTGGATGCCTTCGGCACGCCCCGGAGGCTCGCCGTGAGGGTGTCCGGGCTTCCGGACTCGCTGCCCGACACGGTGGAGAACCGGATGGGCCCGGCGAAAAAGGCCGCCTTTGACGCGGACGGCAACCCCACCAAGGCGGCATTGGGATTTGCGCGCTCGGCCGGGGTGGATATCTCTGAGGTGGGCTTTGCGCAGACACCCAAGGGCGAGTACCTCTGCATCACCCGGACCATCCCGGGCAGGCCCGCTGATGAATTTCTGACAGAAGTGCTGCAGAACATGGTCTCCCAGATCCCCTTTCCCAAGACCATGAAATGGTCGAATCCCGGCGTGCGCTTCGCCCGGCCGGTCCACTGGATCGCGGCCCTCTTTGGTGAAGAAGTCCTGCCCGTGAGTTTCGGCAACGTGAAGGCCGGCAGGCAGACCCGCGGCAACCGGTTCATGGCCGGAGACCTCGTCGATGTCCCGGATGCCCGGGCATACGAAAGTCTTCTCACCGAACGTTTCGTGGTTCCCGGCATCGAAAAGCGCAAAGCCCTCATCTGGGAGGGAGTGGGCATGAACGCCCGCAACCTCAAGGCCCAGGTGAAGGACAAAGACCTGCTGGACGAGGTGGCGAACCTGGTGGAATATCCGCACGTCATCATCGGCCGTTTCGACGACGCCTTTCTCGATCTGCCCGTCGAGGTCCTGGTGACCGTGATGAAGCATCACCAGCGGTATTTCCCCATGTATTCCCTGGAGGATGGATCGAGCCTGCGGCCCTACTTCGCCGCGGTGAGCAACATTGTGCCCAAAAGCGACGCCGTGGTCCGCACGGGCAACGAGCGGGTGCTTAAGGCCCGTCTTGACGACGGCAAGTACTTCTTCGAGGAAGACCTCAAGGTCCCTCTGGAAACGTATGCTGAGAGACTGAAAAACGTCATCTTCCACAAAGACCTGGGCACCTCGTATGAAAAGATGGAGCGTTTCCGGAAGGTCGCGCTGTACCTGGCCGATATGCTGGCGCCTCAAAAAAAGGAGAAGGCGGCAGAGGCAGCATACCTGTGCAAGGCCGACCTGAACAGCCTCATGGTCTGCGAGCTGCCCGAGCTCCAGGGCATCATGGGCAGGGAGTATGCCCTGCGGCAAGGCCGCGACCCCGAGGTGGCGCGCGCCATCCATGAACACTACCTTCCCACCTCGGCGGAAGACGAGCTGCCCTCAGACGCCATCGGCGACCTGGTGGGCATCGCCGACCGGATCGACACCATCTGCGGGTGCTTCGGCGTGGGTCTGATTCCCACCGGCACCTCCGACCCCTTTGCCCTCAGGAGGCAGACCATTGCCATCGAGAACATCCTGCTGGTAAAGGGTTATCGTATATCCGTCTCCGGGCTCATCGACCAGTCGCTGCTGCAGCTCGCAAACCGGCTCAAGAGAGACCGCGCCGAGGTCAAGGATGACGTGCTGTCCTTTTTCCGGTCCCGGTTCGTCTCCATCCTTCAGGCACGCGGCATCCCCGGGGATGTGATCGATGCGGTGCTTAAGGGCTTCGACGATCCCGTGGACACCTTCATGCGCGCCCAGGCCATAACGGAAGTGAGGCAGGAGGAGTGGTTCGCGGCCATCTCCTCGGCCTCCAAGCGGGTGGAGAACATCCTGAAAAAAACCCAGGCCAAGGGCGCCGTATCGGAGGCCCTCTTTGTCCAGGACGAGGAAAAGGCGTTGTATGCGCGTTTCCGAGAGATGGAAGACCCCTTCATCGCACACACGGCCAAGGGAGAGTATGCCCGCGCCCTCATGCTCCTGGCGGGCATGAAAGAACCCATCGACGCCTTCTTCGACAAGGTCCTGGTCATGAGCGAAGACGAGGATATCCGCAGGAACCGCATTGCGCTGCTCAAGAGCCTGGTCGGACTGTTCGACCAGGTGGCGCAGTTCTCGAAGATATCCTTCTGAAGATAGTTAAGGATATGACTGGCACCCGCCCCGATAAAGCAGTGAGGAGGAGAGCCGACGATTCGAGCACGTGGGACATGCGGGATGCGTTTTCCATCGACGTGGACCGGATCCTTCACTCCCAGGCGTACACCTCCTATATCGACAAGACGCAGGTGTTCTACCTCGTAGGGCACCAGGGGATTTCCCACCGCGTCATCCATGTGCAGCTGCTTTCCAGGATCGCCCGGACTATCGGCCGCAGGCTCGGCCTGAACGACGATCTCATCGAGGCTGTGGCCATCGGCCACGACATCGGGCACCCTCCCTTTGGCCACGATGGCGAGTTCTATCTGGACGAGCTCTGCACGCAGGCGGGCATCAGTCCGTTCAGGCACAACGTGCAGGCGATTCAGGCTCTGGAGCGCATAGAGAAGGGCGGCAAAGGCCTCAACCTCACCCTCCAGGTCCTGGACGGGATTCTCTGCCATAACGGCGAGACCACTGAGCAGGCCCTGTGCCCCGAGTCCTCGCTCTCCTTTGACGACCTCGACCATAAGGTCGAGCTCATCCGCCAGGGCCGGAGCCCGCTGCCCATGACCGTGGAGGGCTGCCTGGTGCGGATCGTTGACACGGTGAGCTACATCGGCAGGGACATCGAAGACGCCGTAGCCCTTGGCATCATCTCCCGGAGTGACATTCCCCGGACAGCGTCTCAGGTCCTGGGGAATACCAACGGCAAGATCGTCTACGCCCTGGTAGAGGATCTCCTCCGGCACTCGGGAGAGGGCACGATCTCCTACTCGCCCCGCGTGTTCGGGGCCTTGAAGGAGCTCAAGCAGTTCAATTATGAGCAGATCTATCTCAATCCCCTGGTCAAGGCCGAGTCGTCCAAAATCCGGACCATGTATGTTCTCGTGTTCGACCGGCTCATGGAGGATCTCCTGAAAAAGAGGCCCGAGTCCAGGATCTGCACCTGTTTTCTGGCGCGGCTCGATCGCGGCTACGAGGAGAACCACCTGCCCGGAGAGATCGTCAGGGATTTCATTGCGAGTCTCACGGACTCCGCATTCTTAAGGCTGTTCCAAGAGCTCTTCGTGCCCGAATATCGGGGACGGGTTCAGATTTAATGGGGATAGTGAGCAATCTACCGATCCCGGCTGTCTTATCTCAAAGGGAGAGCAGCATGCGAATGTACCCGGAGCGGGTTCATTCCGCCTATCACCGGCGGCGCTTGATCTCCTCGTCCTGCCTGTCGGCCATGATCAGGGACATGAGATCCTGGACCTCCTGCGGCAGCACCGAGACTGCCCGGCCCGTGGTCAGGGCATAGTAATAGACCTGCGCAGCCTTTTCCAGGAGCTCGGCGTTGCGCCTGGCATGATCCAGATCTCTGCCCAGGGACAGGGCTCCGTGGTTCTGAAGGATATAGCAGTTGGCGCGGTTGCCGAGCTTCGAGACCACATTGTCCACGAGCTCTTTGCTCCCTGACAGCGCATAGGGCACGATCTCCACCTTTGGCCCGATTGCGCCCGCCACCTCGTCGAACAGGGCAGGTATGGGCTCGTTGATCAGGGAGAAGACGCTCGCGAATATCTGGTGGGTATGCACGATTGCGCCCGCGTCCGGGCGGCTGCGGTAGATCGCGAGGTGCATTGCCGTCTCCATGGACGGTGCCGCGCCGGCCTCTTCCAGGGGCCTGAGATCGAGGTCCACTACGCAGATGTCGTCAGGGGTCATGGTTGCGTACTCGCGCTGGGACGGGGTTACGGCAACCGCGCTCCCGCCTTGGAGAAGCAGGGAGACGTTGCCGCCGGTCCCCTGGACAAAACCCTGCTCAACCAGCGCCATTATGCAGTCGAGCACCTGTTTTTTCTGTACGTTGTATTTTCCCATGGCAAGTCCCCCCATTATTTCCAGGATCTCTGATCCACCATGAACGGGACATCGTCCCCCAGGGTACCGGCGGGCACGGGTTCAATGGAATCGATCTTGACGATACAGATCTCCCGGAAGGCCTTGTCGAATCGGCTGATGAGCTCCCGGAGCGCATTGTCGGACGCATCGGTTTCCAGCCGGGCCCCGAGATGGTCACGGTGGCCTGAGCGGGTGACAGCGAGCTGGAAGCGCAGCCCGTCAAAGAGCAGGGAGAGCCTTTTCACCTGGCTGGGCGCCACGAACATGCCTCTCACCTTGATTGCATCACCCAGGCGCCCGGCAATGCCCGAGAGCATCCGGGAAGCCCTTTTACAGGGGCATGAGCCGGACATAAAGCTGGAGAGATCCCCGGTGCCGAAGCGCAGGAGGAAGAAGACGGAGTTGAGCCTGGTCACCACCACCTCGCCGAGCTCTTCTCCCTCAGGGAGGTTTCTGCCGGTCTCCGGATCCACGATCTCTACAATGACCTCCTCGCAGATGTGCCAGCCGTTCTTTTCCCGGCACTCATACGCGATATCGCCCACCTCAGTGGCCCCGTACATCTGGTAGGTGTCGATGCCGTACTCCTCCTCGAAGCGCTTTCTCATGGAGGGCTGCAGCGGCTCCGCGCCGAAGCTCGCCCGTCTCACGGAAAAGTCCCGGGCAAAGTCGTGCCCCATCTCGGCGGCCTTGTCTATGATGGACATGAGGAAGCTGGGTGTGCCCGTATAGCCCGTGACCTTGAGGTCGCGGATGAGCTGCACCTGCTGCTGGGTTCCCGACGATCCCGAGGGCACGACCGTGGCCCCCACGTGCCTCAGGCCTCCGTGAAAGGTCAGGCCCGCCGCCACCATATGGTAGGAGAAGGCATTGAGCACAATGTCGCCCCTGCGGAACCCGGCGGCCCAGTATGCCCGCGCCCACAGGGGGTCCTCCGGGCTCAGGTGCGGCTCGTACACGGGACCTGGCGAGGTGAAGATCCGGTCGATATCGGTTTTTGTGTCGCAGAATCCCCCGAAGGGCGGGTTCTGGGCCTGAAGCTCGATGAGCCCGCTGCGCGAGATGACCGGCAGCTTCTGGAGATCGTCCACGGTGCGGATGTCATCGGGCTGGAGCCCGCGCTCGTCGAAGATCTTCCTGAGCGCCGAAGAGCGTTCATACCCCTGAACAGCCATGGCGGCGATTCTGCGGTTGAAATATTCTTCCCGATCTTTTCCCGCCAGGGTTTCCTTTTCATCGAAAAACTCATGCATAGGCCTGTCCCCCTCGATCAGTGAGCTTCGTACATATGATCTTGCATCCTGCGGCCAAAAACAGCGCTATAACTGCTCAAGATACTTCACATGTGCGCGAACCCTGTACTGAGCAAAGCCGCATCTTGCTTATAGCCATCTCTTTCGCCTGCGGTACGACTTGATATCTTTATACGTCCGGGTCTTGCCGCCGGCGCTCATCCCCAGGTAGAACTCTTTGACGTCCGGATTTTCCCTCAGGGCCGGGGCCTCTCCCTCCATGACGATCTTCCCGTTCTCCATGACATATCCGTAGTGCGCGATCTGCAGCGCCATGTTCGCGTTCTGCTCGACCAGAATGATCGTGGTTCCCTGCTCCTCGTTGATCCGTCTGATGATCCGGAAGATCTCCCTGACCACGAGCGGAGCCAGGCCGAGCGAGGGCTCGTCCAGAAGCAGGAGCCTGGGGTGCGCCATGAGGGCGCGGCCCATGACGAGCATCTGGAGCTCGCCGCCGCTGCAGTATCCTGCCAGGGACTTCCTGCGCTTGGTAAGCGCGGGGAAATAGTCGTACACCTTGTCCAGGTCTTTTTTGTACGGCCTGGTCCACCGGGTTGCGGTGCCGACCTTGAGGTTTTCCTCGATGGTGAGGTACTTGAAGGGCTGTCTGCCTTCGAGCACCTGGATGATCCCCTTGCGCGTGATCTCCTCGGGCGAGGAGTTCTGGATGAAAGAGCCGTCAAAGGATATGGACCCGTCCGTCACCTTGCCGTTCTCCGGCTTGAGCAGGCCGGAGATCGCCTTGAGCGTCGTGGTCTTGCCCGCGCCGTTGCTGCCGAGCAGGGAGACGATCCGATGCTTTTCCACGGACAGAGACACCCCCTTGAGCACCTGGATCACGTCGGAGTAGACCACACTGATGTTGTTGAGCTGCAGGAAAATGCCGTTTTCGTGTTCAGTCATACATCCCTCCGTCAGTAGGAAAACGGCCAGAGCCTGAAGTTCGAGCGGACGATCCGCCAGATCTCGGCAAGGCCCTTGGGTTCAAAGAGGATGAAGAGCACGATGGCCAGGCCGAAGGCCAGTTCCCTGAGCGAGGCCATGTTGAGCCCGAAGCCCGTTGCCATGCCCATGCTCATGAAGATGTCTGTGAGCCAGCGCAATATCTCGTTGAGCCCGGTGATGAACACCGCTCCGAAGATGGCCCCGGGGATGCTGCCCAAGCCGCCGATGATGACCATGGCGATATACTCCACGGAAAGGCCCAAGGTGAAGGGCTCGGAGGTGATGCTGATCATGTAGAACGCCCAGATGGCGCCTGCGAACCCGGCATAAAACGAGCTGATCCCGAAGGAGAGGAGCTTGTAGGGGAAGATGGGGATTCCCATGCCCTCAGCGGCCCGGTCGTTGTCTCGAATGGCGATGAATGCCCTGCCGAAGCGGGTGCGCATGATATTCTTCGTCATCCAGGTCACGAGCACCAGACAGGTGAAGATCACGTAGAAAAACGGGCGGTCGCCGTCGATCACCAGTCCGAAGAGCGTGGCCTCGGGCAGGACAATGCCCATGGTCCCCTGGGTCAGCGACTCCCAGTGGACCAGGAGGTATTCGATGATGAACTGGCCGGCCAAGGTGGCGATGGTGAGGTAGAGTCCCTTGAGCCTTCCCGATGGAATGCCGAAGACCATGCCCGTCAGCGCGGCCATGAACCCGGCCGCAGGCACGCAGACCCAAAAAGGCAGGCCGAGCCGGGTGGCGAGGATGGCCGCGGCATAGGCGCCCACGCCGAAGAAAGCCCCGTGGCCCAGCGAGATAAGCCCGGTGTACCCGATGAGGATGTTCAGGCCCAAAGCAGCGATGGCCGCGATCCCGATCATGTTGCACACATAAAGGAAGTAGGGACTGCCGACAAAGGGCAATACCCCGAAGAGCAGGGCAAGGCCCGCCAGGAGCCAGAAACGGCCGAAGTCGGTCTCGAAGATGGTGATCTCCTGCGCGTATGATTCCTTGAAGTTGCCGCAGGCATGGAAACTGAACCTTCGCATGATCCCTCTCCTATACCCGCTCGATCTCCGCGAGCCCGAAGAGCCCGTAGGGTTTGATGAGCAGGATGCATACGAGTACTGCATAGGGCACCACGTCGCGCAGCGAGGGCGAGATGTACCCGCAGGTGAAGGTCTCGAGCAGGCCGATGATGATCCCGCCGATGATTGCGCCGCCTATGCTGTCGAGGCCGCCAAGGATCACCACAGGGAAGACCTTGAGCCCGATGGCGCTGATCTCGTGTACATTAATGCCGTTGATCACCCCGAGCACGATCCCGCTCATGCCCGCCACCATGGCCGCGATGGCCCATGACAGCGCGAAGACCTTCTTTACGTGGACCCCCAGCGACAGGGCAGCGGTCTGGTTGTCCGCCACCGAGCGCATGAAGATTCCCTGGGGCGAAAACTTGAAGAAGAGCCCGAAGAGCACGAGAAAGACGATGCCGATGAACGACGACGCCACATATACCGGCGGGATGAAGACATTGCCGAACTGCACTCCCAGACCTGCGGGCAGGAACTCAGGGTAGGTGTGGAGGTTGCCGCCGAAGAAGAAGAGCAGGATCCCCTTGAAGATGGAGGCCAGCCCCACGGTGAGCATGATCACGAAGATCAGGGATTCACCGATCAATGGCCGTAGAAACAGGCGCTCGACCGCAAACCCCAGCACGAAGCTGCCTGCGAGCGTGAGGAGAAAGGCCAGATAGATAGGGAGCCCGGCCCAGGTGGTGAGCACCAGGAAGAAGAAGGCCCCCATGGCGAGCAGCTCGCCATGGGCGAAGTTGAGCACGCTCGATGACTTGAAGATCATCACGAACCCCATGGCCGAAAGCCCGTAGAGCAGCCCGATACTGAGCCCGTTCACCAGCAGTTGTATGAAAAAGTCCATCCCTTACTCCTTAGTTGATCATGATAACCCTGGCATTCCTGCCCAAGGGATCTTCTCATTTTTCATCCCCCTTCCTGAAGGGAAAAGGAGAGAATCGAACAATGCATTCATTCTCCCCCGAGCCGATGCAGGCCGCCTTCCGGAAGCAGGATATCGCCCTCTGCCATCACTCCACGCTGATCACCCTGACCGTGGTCCGGATCATGCCCACCTGCCCGTCGCGGTAGCGCACCTTTCCTTCCACCTCCACCTCGTTCCTGCCATCGTACATGGCCTCGATCATGGGGAGGTAGAGCCCGTAGACGAACCTCCTCCTGACCTTTCCCGTGCGGGTGAGCTCTTCGTCGTCCGCATCCAGGAGCTTGTAGAGGAGGACGAACTTCCTGATCTTCATGGGAACTGGCAGCTGCGTGTTGACCTGGCGCACCTCCTCAAGGATCAGCTCTTCGACCCGGGGCTGCTGGGAAAGGTCGGTATAGGTGGTGTAGGGGATCATGCGCTCCTCGGCCCAGTTGCCCACGTTGCCCATGTCGATGTTGATGAGCGCCGTGATGAACGGGCGGCCCTCGCCGAAGATGACGGCCTCCTTGACAAAGAGCGAGAACTTGAGCCTGGTCTCGATGAAATCGGGCGAAAAGGCGTTGCCGTGCTTGTCCCGGATGATGTCCTGCTTGCGGCCGATGATGATGAGATGCCCGTCACTGTCGAGGTAGCCTGCGTCGCCGGTACGGAGCCAGCCTTGGTCGAAGGAGGCCCGGGTGGCGTCGTAATCGTCGTGATACCCGGCAAACACCGTGTCGCCCGACACCAGGACCTCCTGGTCCTCAGAAATCCTCACCGCGGTCCCCGGCAGCGATGTGCCCACGGTCTCGAGCTTGACCTGGTCATCGGGTTGCACCTGGAAGATGCCGCAGGTCTCGGTGAGGCCGTAGCACTGCTTGAGGTTCAAGCCCACGGCCCGGAAAAACCGGATGACATCCGGGCTGATGGGGTGTCCGCCGGTATAGGCGCTGACGAAGCGGGAGCAACCCACCCGGTCGAGCAGGGGTCTGAAGACCGCCAGAGACGCCCAGGCATTGAGCATCTTGAGCCAGACAGGCGCGGGTCTCCTTTCGGCCTCGCACTGCACCACGGCGCTTCCGATCTTTTCGGCCAGGGAGAAACAGGCCCGGTTGACGAACCCGGCATCGTCGATCTTCACCCTGATCTTCGAAGCCAGGTCTTCCCAGAATCGAGACGAGGTAATGAGCACCGAAGGGCCGATCTCCCGGAAGTCCTGCTGAATGGTTTCCACGGTCTCGGGGAAGTTCATGGTCATGCCGCCCGCGAGCGTCACGCCCACGCCCCACATCTGATCCACGATCCAGGCGGGCGGGCTCATGGACATCCAGTCCGACCCCACGCCGACGGGCACCGAGGAGAGCCACTGGCGCGCCATGGCGGTGAAGTTGCGGTGGGTGAGCATGGCGAGCTTCGAAACCCCGGTGGTGCCGGAGGTCATGATCATCAGCGCAGTCTCGTCGGCCCTCCCCTTGCCGAGCTCCTGCTCGAAGAGGCCCGGGTGCTCCCGGTCGTGTTTTTTCCCAAGCTCCAGGAGCTCGCGGAAGCTTATCAAAAGGGGGTTGTCTCGGTAGGGGCCCATGCCTGTGGGGTCGATGTAGACGATGGTGCGCAGGAAGGGGAGCTTGTCGATCTGTTCCAGGAGCTTGTCGATCTGCTCCTGGTCCTGCGCCACCACGAGCGGAGACCGGACCCGGATGAGGGCCTGGACGAGCTCGCTTGCCACCGCCGAGGTGAAGAGATTGAGCGACACGCCCCCGAGGGCCTGGGCCCCGAGCTCGCTGAACAGCCACTCCGGATGGTTGTCCGTGATGATCGTCACGATGTCGCTGCGCTTGAGCCCCAGCGCCATCATGGCAAGCGCAGTGTTTTTCACGTAAGCAAAATAGTCTTTCCAGGTGTATCGCTGCCAGATCCCGTAGGCCTTTTCCCGCAGGGCCACGTGCCTGTGCCCGAGCGTTTGGGCCTGCATGGACAGGACCTGCGGGAGAGTGAGGTGCGCATACGCGCCTTGGGGTGTGCCCATGGTCTGCTCGTGATTATTCGTTGCCGGCATCTGCTGCTCCTGATTCCACGATCATGTCGTCCGCGCTCAGGTCCGTGGATTCTCCGAGGTATGCCCTGATCACCTCGGGGTGGTCCTGAATCTCCTCGGGAGGCCCCTCGGCGAGCTTCTCGCCAAAGTTCAAGACCACGATCCGCTTTGATATGCTCATTACTATGGACATGTCATGCTCCACCAGGATCATGGTCTGGCCCCATGAGCCGTTCAGCTCCAAAAGAAAGCGCACCATGTCTTCCTTTTCTTCCAGGGTCATGCCCGCAAACGGCTCGTCCAGCACCAGGAGCCTGGGCTCCAGCGCCAGGGCCCTGCCCAGCTCCACGCGCTTGCGCATGCCGTAGGGCAGCGAGCCCACGAGCTCCTTGCGCACGGACTGGATCTCGAGGAAATCGATGATCTCTTCCAGGACCCGGTGGTGGCGGATCTCCTCTTTCCTGACCGATGGAGCGAACAGCGCGGCCGGACCGAAGCCGTAGCAGCAGTGGATGTGGCGGGCCAGGAGCAGATTGTCGAGCACGCTCATGCCCGGGAAGAGCTCGATGTTCTGAAAGGTCCGGCCGATCCCCATGCGCGTGAGCTCATGGGCAGGCAGCCTGGTGATGCTTCTGCCGCCGAAGACGATGTCCCCGGATGTGGGGCGGTAGAACCCGGTGATGCAGTTCATGAGGCTCGTCTTGCCGGCCCCGTTGGGGCCGATGACCGCCACGAGCTCACCGGAGGCGACCTCGAGGGTCACACCGCTCAAAGCACGGATCCCACCGAAGCTCAAGGAGAGGGAACGCACCTGAAGATCGGCGCGCCTGCCCTCCATGTTCTCGGTGCTGAATATGCTCGGTCGTCCCCGGAAAGCTCTCATGGAATGTGTCCTTACTTGAGAATCCGGATCTTTTCCTTGCCCGGGATAAAGAAATTGGTGAGCGGCACGTAGGATCCGTCTTCCCTGACCTGTACGATCCGAGCGGTAAACGAGGCCCCGTGGTCTTCTTTCGTGTAGGTGACGTTCGGAACCAGGCCGCCGAAATCCTCGTCGACAAATGACTCCAGTGCCTGGTTGATGGTCTCGGGCGTGATCTTTCCGGATTTCTCATCGGCCCTGATGAACGCGCGCTCCATGATCATGGCCACCACCACCCCTTCCCAGTATGCGGTATCAAAGGAATCCACGGTCTTGTACCTGTCCCAGAGACCCATGACCGTCTTGACTCCGGGGGTACCGTCCACGGGAAGCCCCCCTGGAAACTGCATTTTCAGGCGGTCCCGTATGAGCCCCTTGCCCATCTTGAAAAAGTCGGGGTCTGTCGAGGTCCAGGTGCCCAGGAACACGGGATCGTAGTTGATCCGATCCGCGCTCTTGAACGCAGAGATGATGGCCGCGGGCAGGATCTGTATGAAGACGTACTCAGCCCCCTTCTCCTTGAGCCTGAGCAGTTCGGTGGTGACGTCCACGGTCTTGGGCGGGAACTCCTCGATGGCCACGAGATCGACACCCTTTTCCCTGGCATACTCCATGCTGGGCTTGTGAATGGAGCGGCCGTAGGCGTTGTTGTAGGTGAGGAGGCCTACCTTTGGCGGCTCGCTGCCTTGGTGGACCGCCTTCACGTAGTCCAGGATCGCGTAGCAGTCAAGCCTGTAGCTGCCAAAGGGCAGGTACATGAAATCAATGGGCGGCTCCAGGATCTCCCATGCCGTGGAATAGTTGATCGCGGGTATCCCGTAGCGCTTGATGATGGGCTTGGCATTGAGCCCATCACCCGCACCCCAGGTGGCGATCATGTCCACCTTGTCCTGCTGGGCGAACTTCCGCACAGCCGAGACCGCCTCGGGCACCTTGTAGGCGGTGTCCACGAGAATCAGCTCGAGCTGTCTGCCTGCCACGCCCCCCTTGACCTCGTTGACATACCGGAAATAGTCCTGGTGCCCTTTCGCGTGGTACTGTCCCCACGTGGACGCCGGGCCCGTCAGGTTTATCGCCGCCCCCACCTTGATGTTCTCCGCACAGGCCACTGCAATGAGAGCCCCGCAGAGAATCCCCATACCCATCACTGAAACCTTAAGAAACCCAAAAATCCTTCTCATGCCATGATCCCCCTTGTCTATTGTGCTGCTCATGCACACATGCTCAAGGCACAGTGCATAAAAAAAGGCCGCGGGTAGATCCATCGGGTCTACCCGCGGCCTTTTTTGACTAGCTCTTCTCTGCTCAGTGAAAAAAAGCTTTCAGCAGGTAGACCTAACCAAAAAAGAAAAAGAAGCTGGAACTGGTCAGTGAAATATAGTGTGCCATGGAAATAGGTAGTTAAAGAAAAAAGAGAGGCAAAGTCAAGTAAAAATTGGGCCATGATGCATATCGCACTGGAGCCCCGACCGGACGATGGGTGTGGAAGGAGGGCATTGTATTGAAAATACAATATGCTGAGGCATATATCCCTGCGCGGTTATTCCCGAAAGGCAACAGCCAGGCGCTCTGCCTTAGAGAGGAGGTAAGCGGAAGACTCAGGAGAGGGGATACCTCCCTGAGCCCGGCATGAAAGGGACCGTCCGGATGAAAAAATTTCATGCAACAGGGAAAAAGTTTGCATTTCTTGGGATCCCGGGATGGTGGCGAGTTTTCAATACGATATGATTTCTGGGAGTTATGATTTGCACGTATATTGCATTTTGTATGGATGGATTTCTCTGCATATGTTTCATGGGAATGAATGGATTGAAAGCAAAGATGAGGGGGCCGTTCATGGGGACACCGTTTCTACGCTGGGTGATAATACTCTGTCTTGCCCTTGTTCCCGCCTGTTCGTACTTTGAAGACGACGATGATGACGATGTGGTCGCTGCCGAGCAGATCACCACCTGGTCCATGGTCGATGCGGGAGGATGGCACAATCTCGGCCTGAAGTCCGACAGCACCCTGTGGGCGTGGGGCTACAACTACCATGGCCAGCTCGGGCTCGGGAACTGGAAGGAGCGCCTGGCTCCCGAGCAGGTGGGCCTCGACGCCGACTGGATATCTGTCAGCGCGGGCGGCATGCACAGCCTGGCGCTCAAGGCAAACGGTACGCTCTATGCCTGGGGATGCAACATCTACGGCCAGCTCGGAACGGGCAATTCCAAGGGAATCCATTCCCTGCCCGGCCAGACGCACATTGACGGCACCGACTGGGTTGCCGCAAGTGCGGGTGAACGCCACAGCCTCGGCCTGAAGGCAGGCGGCACCCTGTGGGCGTGCGGCAACAATGAAAGGGGCCAGCTCGGAGACGGCACCACGCAGAACAGATCGAGGTTTGTGCAGGTGGGCGCCGACACAGACTGGACGGCCGTGAGCGCGGGCGGCATGCACAGCCTGGCGCTCAAGGCCGACGGCACGCTGTGGGCCTGGGGCGACAATCGCAGAGGCCAGCTGGGCTTTGATGAACCCGAGGCGGGCTATCTGCCGGGCAAGGTCACGGAGGAGTCCGACTGGGTTGCCGTGAGCGCGGGGAGAGAGCACAGCCTGACGCTCAAGGCCGACGGTACGCTGTGGGCCTGGGGGGCGAACAACTCAGGCCAGCTCGGAGACGGGTCCGCGGCAGACAGGAGCACGCCTATGCCGGTGAATGAGGAGTCCGACTGGGTTGCCGTGAGCGCGGGGAGAGAGCACAGCCTGGCGCTCAAGGCCGACGGCACGCTCTATGCTTGGGGGGCGAACGGCTCAGGCCAGCTCGGCGACGGCACTCTTGAAGGCAGCAGCGTGCCGGTGCTTGTTGACAGCGGTCTTGCGTGGACCCTGGTCAGCGCCGGCAGCGCCCATTCCCTGGGGATCATTTCCGAGGGGGCGCTCTGGGCCTGGGGGGCGAACGGCTCAGGCCAGCTCGGAGACGGCACCGTTATATCAAAGAACGTCCCGGTCACCTCAGGCGAGATCGCGGCGGAAGAAGAGGAGGGAGAGGAAGAGGCTGAAGCCTTGGCCCAATAGCAGCCCGGAATGGGTCCGACAGCGATTGAATGCCCGGCAACGTGGCCGGCCCTCAACAGAGAGCGCGGCAACTCTCAGATCACCGAGGGGATGGATGCGTAGTGGGCCAGCCTCTGGCGCTCGGGCAACGCGAGGAAGGCATCGATGATCCCGAGCATCCGGCCTTTTTCGGCGTTGAGCCTGCCGAAGACCTGCAGATAGTTGTTCGCATGGTCGCAGGCAAAGGTCGAGCCTTCGGCATCGAGGCCATCGAGCAGATATTTGAGCTCCACTACGGTGCCCTCGGGCGTCTGCTCCCGGAAGTCCCCGTTTTTAAGCTTTTCCGAGAGCCGGGACAGGGGGTGGATGTAGAGCCTCCTGATCCGGATAAAGTGGGGCTTCACCTCGTTGAGCACCTTGACCGACTCCTCGACATGCTCCTTCCAGAGATCCCGCCCGCCCAGGCCCAGGAGGAAGTAGAAGCTGAGCTCCATGCCGGCTGCCATGACCTTTTCTCCCGCATCGATAAGCTGCCGCTGGCTGGTGCCCTTTTTCTGGAGCCTCAAGACCTGGTCGCTGCCGCTTTCGAACCCCACGTGCACCCGGTTCAGACCTGCCCGGGAGATGGTGGATAGATCCTCTGGAGACTTCTTTGCCAAGCTGGACGCCCTGCCATAGGAGGTGATCCGCTTCACGCGGGGAAACTTGAGCCGGAGGTGCTGCAGCACCTCTACCAGAAAGGAGGCATCCAGGCTCAGGGGATCGGCATCTCCCAGAAAGGCTGTGGTGAAGATATCGCCATACCTCTCGGAAAGGGCGTCGATATCCTTCAGGACCTCTTCCAGGCTCCGCTGCGAGTAGGGCACGCCGAAGAGGTCGTATATGCCGCAGAAGGCGCAGCGGTTCCAGTGACAGCCGCGGACGACTCTGACCAGCAGGCTCTTTGCCTCGCTCGGCGGCCGGATAACCAGTTGTTCGGGAACATGCATGAGCATCTTTATAGGGAGAATCTCCTGCCGGGTCAAGGAGGCGGACAGTGCTTGCGCCGGGCAGTACCCCGGTGCTGTTCTCCCAAAACAGCCCGCCGGGCCGGACTAACCGACCATCCCCGGAGGGGCCCATTTGATGGATTGGCCTGTCATCTTCTCGGCAAGGATCTTGTACTTCTCGTGGATCATCCTCCGGTCGAACTCCTGGAACTCACGCATCATTTCGTCAAGTTCTCCCTTGCTGAAGTAGTCCATGGACTGGTGGAAGAAATCCCTGTCCTCCTTGCGGATGTGTTCCGGATAGAATCGGGCAAGAGACTGGAGGTGGCCGGTGATCTCCTCCACCGTATCCTGGCCTTCCAGGTACTGTTCGGTTGCGGCGGCGAGTTTCTTTACCAGGTTTCGTGCATGGACGTGCTCGTCGATGAGCTCCAGCATGATCTTCCGGTGCTCTGGCAGCAGGTCTTTATTCTCCAGCCTCTTAAAGAGGATGTCCTCCTCCTTGCCATGGTGTGTGCGGTCGGCATAGGTTCTGATGAAATCGACCGCAGCCTGGATAAAGGCCGTATCCACCCGGTTTGTCTGTCCGATCCCGGCAATCTGATCGGGGAAAAGGCCGATGACCCGCTCGATGAGCCGGTGTTCCCACATCAAGATCCCAACTGGTTTCATACCCGAACCCTCCCATTTTCTCTTATCATCTATGGTAAGGTCTGGAAGACCTTCGTCAAGACCGGAGATGCCTGGCGGACCTAAAAAAAAGACCTGCAGGCGTGTTTCCAAAAAAGGCGCGCCATTTATCTGTTGATGAATGGATAATATTATACTAGAGAAATCAGTGCCGGTTACGATCGGAAGGTCTCGTTCCTTTTCGAGAGATACCGGGGCCGGCCGCGCAATTAAATCATTACCGGCAAGGAGGATTACATGGCAACAGGGAATCTCGAGCAATCGCTTGTGCTCATCAAGCCCGATGCGTTGAAGAATTCGCTGACCGGATACATACTCTCGCAGTTCTCGGAATTCCACACCGGTCTTCGTTTCGCGGCCTTGAAGGTGGTTTCGGTGAACCTCGTTCTGGCAGAGGAGCACTATGCCGAGCATAAGGGCAAGTTTTTCTATCCGCCTCTTCTCGACTATATCCGGGGGTATCTCCATTATCCCGATGACCCCCGAAAACGCAGGGTCATCGCGATTGTCTACCAGGGCCCGGGCGCCATCAAAAAGATACGGGATATATGCGGCCCCACCAACCCCCACGACGCCCGCGTGCAGCGGCCCGGGTGCATCCGCGCCTTGGGCACGGTGGTGCCCGTCAAGGACGAAGAGGGGAAGATCATCGGGGACCGGGTCGACAACCTCATCCATGCGTCCGCCAATCCCGGGGACGCCGAGCGCGAGATAAAGCTCTGGTTCAAACCCACGGATATTCCGGCGATCATGCGGCAGTACCCCACGGAGATCAACGAAGAGCACTATTACTACAAGGACAATATCGTATACGCCGAGCACCGGCCGGGGAGCTTCTGCTTCATATCTCCCGGAGATCTCGTCTGGAAAACCGACCTCGAAGCGCTCAGGCCTGCTGTTGCAGGCAAAGAGGCCCCCTTGACGGTCAGCGCCGTGGTGGCGAAATACCTCATCAACAAGGAGAGCGAGAGCCTGTAGCGGTCGGGACGTACTTTTTCTCATGGCCGGTTAAAAAAGAGGGAAACCTTTCTTCACGCACAAAATTTTTTCAGACAAGGAAATCCATGAAGGTCTGTTATGAGACCATCGGCGAGATGCATTGCGAGGTGAAGGATCCCGCGCGCGCACCCCGCTTTTACACCGCATCCGCAGTCAAGGGGGTCATCGAGATCTACGAGCCCTTCCTGGAAGGGATGGACTCGCTTGGGGAGTACGAGCAGATCGTGGTCATCTTCCACTTCCATCTCTCCAAAGGCTATGTGCTGAAACAAAAGAGCCCCACGGGCAGGACAAAGGGCGTGTTCAGCCTGTGTTCGCCCATGAGGCCCAATGCCATCGGCATGTCCGTCCTGGAGCTCGTGAAGGTCGAGCCGCCGTTTCTGCATGTGGAGCACGTGGATCTCGTGGACGGCACCCCGATTCTGGACATCAAGCCTTTCAAGCCGCCGGAAGGACACTGACAGGGCACTCTCGCATGTTGATATTCCAACAAAGATTGAATTTTTCAACTCGATATGATTAGTACTTCAAAGACAGCCCAGGGGGTGTTCGCGTGATTCTTGAAATTCTTCTCGCAACGCTCGGGGGCCTAGGCCTCTTCCTCTTTGGAATGCATCTGATGTCGGATGCGCTCCAGAGGATAGCGGGGTCGAAGCTGCGCCGCATACTGGAGAAGCTCACCACGAACAGGGTCGTTGCCGCCATGGCCGGCACGGCCATCACCGCCATCATCCAGAGCTCAAGCGCCACTACGGTCATGACCGTGGGCCTGGTGAACGCCGGGCTCATGAGCGTACAGCAGGCACTGGGCATCGTGCTGGGCGCCAATATCGGCACCACGGTGACGGCCCAGATCATCGCCTTCAAGCTTGCCGACGTTGCTCTGCCCCTGGTGGGCGTGGGCATGTTCATGAAAATACTGAGCAAGCGGGAGAAGGTTCGCTACTGGGGTGATTTTCTCCTGGGGTTCGGCCTGCTGTTTTTCGGCATGCTGGTCATGCAGGAGGGCGTCATGCCCCTGCGCGATGCCCCGTGGGTCACCGATATCTTCGTCCAGTTCTCCAGGATTCCTGTCCTGGGTGTTCTGGTGGGAGCGGTGATGACCATGATTTTTCAGAGCAGTTCCGCCACCGCGGGCCTCGTGATCGCCCTGGCCTCCACCGGGATGGTGGATTTTCCCGGGGCGGCTGCGCTCGTCCTTGGAGACAATATCGGAACCACCATCACCGCGAACCTGGCTGCCATCGGTACGAGTGTCTCGGCAAAGCGGGTTGCCCGCGCACATTTTCTCTTCAATCTCTTCGGCGTATGCATCGTTCTCGCGATCTTTCCGTACTTTGTGCAGTTTGTCGATCTCATTACCCCAGGCGATCCGATGCAGGTGACCGCGACAGGTGTCGTGCCCTATGCCGCAAGGCACGTGGCCAACCTGCACACCCTCTTCAACGTCACCAACTGCCTGCTCTTCCTGCCCTTCCTGGGGGCGCTCGGGTGGGTCGCCTCGTTCATCACCCCGGGCGAGGAAAAGCCCAAGGTCTTCCGGCTGGAAACCCTTGCCCCCACCATTTTCGAGACCCCCTCGTTCGCACTGGACGAGGCCCGCCAGGAGCTCGACTATATGGGCGGCGAGGTGTTCAAGATGCTCTCGGTAGCCGAGATGCCCCTGCTGGAAAACAAGGAAACGGAAAAATCCCTGGAGGAGATCAAAAAGACGGAGGACATCGTTGATTCCCTCCAGAAGGAGATCAACACCTATCTCGCCGAGCTCTCGCGCAACTCCATCACCGAGAAGCAGTCGCGCGAGGTCTTCTCCATGCTCCAGATCGTGAGCAACTTAGAGAGGATCGGGGACCACTGCGAGAGCATCGGGAAGCTCTGCAAGAGGCGCAACGAGTTTAATCTCGATTTTTCTGAAGAGGGCAGGAAAGAGCTCTCGCTGATTTATCACCACACGAAGATGTTCTTGAAGACCGTAGTCGACGCCATCACAGACACGCCTGGCGACCTCATGGAGCAGGTGCAGGGCTTCGAGCCCAGGCTCAACGCCATGCGCAGGGAGATGAGAATCAATCACATGGACCGGCTCAAGACCTACAAGTGCGACGCGGATGCCGGGCTCATCTTCATCGATCTCCTGACCAGCTTCGAGAAGATCGGAGACCATGCATATAATATAGCAGAGTCACTGTCCGGATTGACTCTGGGAGGGACCCGTGAATTACGATATGCCGCTGTATAGGCCGCCGTCCGAGGGGCGGTCGCTGATATTCCAGATCACACTCGGTTGTTCGTGGAACAAATGCCTGTTCTGCGGGATGTACAAGGGCAAGCGATTCAAGGTGCGGCCCTGGGAAGAGATCGAAAAGGACATCATCGAGATGTCCTGGATGATGCCCGACACCCGGAAGGTTTTTCTCGCCGACGGCGACCCCTTGGGAGTGGAAACCGGTTTTCTCATCAAGGTGCTGGATCTCATCAACAAGAAGTTTCCCCGCCTGGAGCGAATCAGCACCTATGCCGGCCCCACCAACCTCATGGAGAAGGACATCGAAGAGCTCAAGGAGCTGAGGAAACGCAAACTCGATGTCCTGTATCTCGGCATTGAGACGGGCAACGACGCCCTGCTGAAAAAAATCTGCAAGGGCGCCACGGCAGACGAGATCATCGAAGGGAGCACAAAGGCCATCGATGCGGGCCTGCGCATGTCCACCTTCATCATCTTAGGGCTGGGAGGCGTGGAGGGAAGCTTCGACCATGCCAAGGACTCCGCCCGCGTAGCCAATGCCATAGATCCCCAGTTTCTGGCCTGTCTCACCCTCATGCTCGGGCAGTACGAGGAAATCTACGAGAAGAAGCTCATGGGGGGCAATTTCAAGCTGATCGACCGGATGCAGTCGCTCCAGGAGCTCCGGTGGTTCGTGGAAGACCTCGACGTGTCAGACTGCAAATTCGGGACCGAGCACGCATCCAACCATCTTCCCCTGAACGGACGCCTTCCTCAAGACAAGGATGGGATCCTGGAGATCATCGACCGGGCTCTCGAGGGGGGCAGGTCCGGGATGCTCCGTCCGGAGTGGCTGCGGGGGCTCTAGCCTCTCCCTGAGCAGACCTGGCAGGTTCCCGCCCCTTCCGGCCTCTCAGCCGGGCGCAGAGGGACGGGCCCGCACGCCTTGGGAGGTCCTGGCGCTGTTCCGCTGCTCTTTCGTCTCAAAGGGCAGCGAAAACGGCTTGAGGCCGGACGCGCTTTTGTCTGTCCGGGAAAAAACCTTTCCGTTCTTCCTTCCCGCCGGGCGAAACAGGGTTTTTCATGGCCGGGAACTTTAAAAAAATACAGCCGGTAAGCCGGTGCAGGCGATCTGAGGCGCCTGAGGTAAAGTCATCCCGCTAAGGCCCGGGATCCCGGGCCTTAGCTGCCCCGGCGCGCAGCCGAAAGCGAAGCCTGATTGACAGATACCGGCACAATGAGCTACCAATGGTTTATTTCGGAGGAAGATTGTGGAAGTGAAAGCAATACGTGGAATGAGTGACATCCTCCCCGGCGACGTGCCA
>Ga0172382_10003323_pt1 | contig 25586 bp, 10 predicted proteins | sample Leawel138RmetaG_FD_122245 | JGI IMG/M metagenome (GOLD analysis project Ga0172382, IMG submission 122245) | Leachate microbial communities from a municipal landfill in Southern Ontario, Canada - Leachate well 138R metaG | ecosystem: Engineered > Solid waste > Landfill > Unclassified | place...
TAATACCTACACTTTCAACATTACAAGACAATCACCATCAAACAATGCATTTTTAGATGGATTGGTAGTGGATGAAGACGGAAATAATCTTTTAGATTCTATCTTTAATAAGACGACTTTAAACTATACATTAAGAGTTGATAATGATGTTACATCAATAGATTTAAGTTATATAAGACCAGCTGGTTCAACTGTAACTGGAGACACTGGTACACTTAACTTATTATCTAAAATTAATATATTTAGAGTTAATGTTACTGCAGAAGATGGAGTGACTAAAAAGGTTTATACTTTAAATGTTTATAAAACAAATGATAATAATGAAGTAACTGATATTTTAGTAGATGAAGCTTCACTTATTGATAGTGTTGATTCAAGTCCATTTATAGCTACTCGATTAAATTATAATTTGGGTACTGTATTATATTCTAAATCAACTATAAAAATTGAACCAACTCTTGCAGATCCAAGTGCAAAGATTTGGATTAATGGCAGTTTAGTTACAACTTCAGCAAATGTTAGTTTGACTGAAGGATTAAATACGATTACTGTTTTGGTTAAATCTGAATATGAACATGAAAGAAATATGGCAGGTTTAACTTATACATTAACAGTAAATAGAACTCTAGCAAGCAGTGATACATCTATTACGGGAATTAATGTAAATGGAATTAGTGTTAATGGATATGATACACTTGATTCTGATACTATCTTTTTACCAAGTGGTACAAAGTTTGCATTAATTGAAGTACTAGGAAAACACGCAAATGCAACAGTTTTATATGATGGAAATACAAGTAATAATATAATTTTAAGTGGATCAACATTAAAAACAGTTACTGTAAAGGTTACTGCACAAAATGGAGATTACAAGAATTACTATGTTTCAGTTCAAGCTGCAAATACTAATAATGCCATTGATAATATTATATTGTCAGGTATAAGTTCGAGTTTGTTTAGCTTTGATGTAAACACAAAAGAATATACTATTGAGGTTCCTTTTGCGATTAATTCAACAATTGTTACTGTAACAACACCAACAGGAGCAAAATCAGTAGTAAGTGGAAATGGTACATATAGTTTAGTTTCATCTAATCAATATGATAATACAATAATTGTATATGCGACTAGTGAATCTGGTGTTCGTGGTGATATGTATACTATTAATATCAAGCGTGAACCGGCAAGTTCTGATACAAATATTTCAGCACTTCAAATATATAAAGGATCTACCGCTACAATTGGAAACGAACTTTTAGATCCATTGACATTTGATCCTGAAGATGATTTATATGAGGTTAGAGTAAATAATGACATTACTGCTGTATTTATTACCGCTACAAAAGCTACAAATGAGACAATTACTGGATTAGGTAGAAAATCTATAGTAATGGGAACTAATATTTACTCTGTTCAAGTTACTGCTGAGGATGGTTTTTCAACAAGAATTATTAACTTGAAAATTGTTAGAGCAAATGATAATAACACTATTAGTAGTATTTTAGTTGATGGAGAAAGTAAACCTACAACACCAAATGGCGAAATAGATGAGATTGTTCTAAATACATCTAGTAATCCATATCCATTTGCACTTAAAACTATTAATATTGCAGGTGTGTTAGAGGATGCATCAGCGAAACTATTTATTGATGGTGCACAAACAATAAGTTTAAATCACACCTTAAAAGAGGGGCAAAACACAATTGTTGTTTATGCTGTTAGCGAGTTTGGAACAAAGAGTCGTGAGATTCATATTTCATACTATCGTCAAAGTGCTGCTACTGACACAACTCTTAGTAGTTTAAGTGTTGAGTTAGAAGATGGAACACCTCTTGTTTTTGATGATGTTGTTTTTGATCCAAGTATTGAAAACTATGTTATAACTTTAGGCGATCATGATTCGTATACAAAAGTTATTATTAATGCATTAGGTGAGGATTTACCATTTAAAGAAGTGACTGGCCAGTTAGGCTTACAAAACCTCAATTGGATTGGTGATTCATTAAATCATAAATTAAATATAATTGTTACTGCAGAAAATGGTAGTAGCAGAACCTACAGTGTTACATTCTTAAAGAATTCAACTTTAAATAGTAATACTGGTATAAATAGTTTATCAGTTAAGGATTCTAGTGGAAAATCATATATTAGCTTTATTGATGATAATATAGCTAACAAAGGTAGTATTACACTTCCATTTAGTGTTTCCACATTAATCTTTAATATTGTTACTAGTGATCCAAGTGCAACAGTTAGTTGGGATAATGCTGTGATAGGAGCAAATACATTTGCTCCAGGAACAACGACAATTGTATATTTTAAAGTAACTGCTCAAGATGGATCAGAGGGAACACAATATTATTTTGAAGTTTCAAGAGAAATTGCTAAAACTGATCAAACCTTAAACACATTGAGTGTTAAAGATAAATTCGGTATTGAATATATTAGTGTTTTTCCAAATCTAAATGGAACCAAAATTTTCAATATTCGTGTAAATGATAATATTGATGAAGTTACAGTAGCTGGAACAGTTTTGACTGAAAACAAGTCACGTATTGTTAATGGATTAGGCACTTACAGCTTATCATCAGGTTTAAATACAGAAATTAAGGTATTTGTTCAAGCTGAAGATGGAACAATGGATAGTCCATATATCATTAATGTTTTAAGAGCCAATAACAATGCAGAAATATCTTCAGTAGAAATTGATGGAACTTCTATTGATTTAACAAATTTTGTTTTAGATAATACAAGTGGTAGAGATATTTATGTTCTTCAACTTGATAATGTAATTTTCTCAAAAGAATTACTTAACATTGTTGTTACTTCAGAAGATTTAAAAGCTAGAGTTACTGGTGGAGGTAATGTAAGTTTAAGACAGGGTACTAATTCATTCACATTCTTTGTAACTGCCCAAGATGGCGTTACTACTTCAAAAGAGTACCGTATCGATGTATTTAGAGAGTCTCCAAGCAACAATAGTTCTTTATCAAACTTAGAATTTATTATTGACGGAGTTGATGTTCTAACTGATGCCAATACTTTTAATCCAACAAAAACTCTTTATGAGGTAAATGTCGAAAGAGGATTATCATCAGGAATAATTACTCCTACTCTTGGTCATATTGCACAGTTTGTCTCTGGAGATATAAATGTAGTAACAATTAATCAAGGAACTATTAGTGAATACCGTATTATTGTTACTGCAGAAGATAAGGTTAGTGTTACCACTTATGTTATTAAGGTTTCTTCATTTAGTACAAACAATAATATATTAGATATTAATGTTGTTGATAATACTTCAAGTTTGCTTGACTTATCACCTATCTTTGATGCTTCTACTTATATTTATACATTGGATAATGTTTTATATAGTAATGATAGGATTAAATTTAACTTAGTTTTAGAAGATAGTCTCTATGCGACTTATACAGTTAAGTTCAAAAATGGAAATATTGTTGATCCAAACAATGTCACGTTAAATACTGGATTAAACACATTTGAAATTTTTGCTACAAGCGAAAATGGAATTATTGGTAATGTTTATGAGATTTCTATAACTCGTGAAGCTGCTGAAGTAAATACACATTTAAATAATATTACTGTAAGAGATTCTAATGAATTTGGTGATATTCTTCCAAATGGAAATATAACAGTTCTATATGGTAAATATGATTATACAATTAATTTAAATGCATCACATACAGCTACTAGTATTTATATTAATGCTGAGGCATTCTCTTCAAGTAGTAAGATTATAAGTGGATTAGGCATTCATCCTTTAAGTAGTGAAGGGGCTACTCCAATAAAGATTACAGTTGAGGCTGAATCTAAAGATACACAAGAATATTATGTTACTATTGTTAAGGGCGGGATAAGTCCTGTGAGTAGTGATAGTGATATTTATAGTGTTGAGTTACTACATAATAATATTGACTACTTAGATTTAGAACCGAGTTTACTTCCAACAAGTATGAGTTTGGATTTACCTAATTTTGTTGAGAGCGTGTATTTAGATATTACTGCTCATTCAAAAGCACAAATTATCGGCAATGGTGTTTATAATTTAATTCCTGGAGTGCCTGTTGTTATTACATACAGTGTTATTGCTGAGGATGGTCTTTCAACAAGTCAAGAATATCAACTTACAGTTACTAGAACTGCAAGAGTTGAAAATACTCTTGAAGATTTATTTATTACTGTTGATGGTAAGAAGATTTTAATTGATCCTGTACAAGACATAAATGAAGTTATTGTTGGTATGGATGTAACTGAAGTTACTATTGGAGGAGTTCTACCAGCTGGTGCAACAACTAGCGGATTTAAAACATATCCAATAAATAGTAATGAAGAGATAATTTATCTTACAGTTACATCTGAATCAGGTGATGATAAGATTTATTCAGTTAAAGTAATTAGAAAAAATAGCAATACAAATATTACAAGTATTGTTATTGATGGAATAAGTTATGATTTATCTGACTTCAATAATAAGGTATTATATTTACCTAATGTAACATATACTAAAAATACTATTAATTTGCTTGTTACTCCAGAAGATGATAAAGCAAATGTTATTGGAAATGGTGTAATTAACCTAGACCCTGAACATAATGCTATTAAATTTAGAGTAGAAGCAGAAGACAAAACTTTGGGTGATGAATATACAATTATTGTCTATCGTGAACTTATAAGCGATGATGCAACTTTGAAAGATTTGTTTGTTGAAGTTGGTGGAGTCAAGATTTTGTTTAATGAAGTTTTCAATCCTAATAATTTGACTTATACGCTAACTATTAGTAGAGGGGTTTCATTATATATTAATGCTGTGAAAAACCATTCTAACGCAAGTATTGGTGGTGATTATGGCAGTATAACAATTGCCGAGATAAATCAAGGTGGTGTAACTGAATTTAGAATTCATGTTACTGCAGAAGACGGAGTTACTAAATTAATTTATCGAATTAATGTAACAGCAAAAAATAATGTTTCAGAAATTAATGATATTACAGTATTTAATCAAGATTCTGTTAATCTTCCATTAAATGTTTCATTTGATAGTATGGTATTAAGCTATTTAGTAAATGATGTTGAATATGCAAATGAGTTTATTAGCATTACATCAAGTTTTGAAGATTCATATGCAAGTTTAATCGTTAAGAATTCTAATGGAACAATAGTTGATCCATCAAGTATTAGTTTATTAGTAGGTAGTAATGTATTTACTGTGTATGTACTTGCTGAAGATGGTATTAGTACAAGTTCTGAATATAGCATTACAATTAATCGTCTGGCAGCCGATACTATAAACACATTAACAGATTTATATGTTACAAGAACAAATGAATCTGGTGAGGTGTTGAGCTTTGTTGAAGGGGATTTTAATCAAAGTATTAATAGTTATACAATCTTCTTGCAAAAAACAGATACATTAAGTAATCTTTATATTCATGCGGTTAAAGAAAGTTCTAAATCGACAATAAATGGTGATAAATTAAGAACAATAACTGCTTCTGATAGTAATCTACTTAGAATAGATGTTATTGGAGAAGATTTGACAGTGAATTCTTACTTTATTACTGTTATACGTGGTGGATCAAGTGATAATACTAGTGATGCTTCAGTATTAGAAGTTAATTTACTTGATAAATCTATGAACAATTATTTGTCTAGCTTTAATAAGAATGTTGCAGTACAGAACCCTATTTCTGTAAGCTATAGTGTAAGCAGCTTATTCTTATTAGTAAGTAGTTACCCTAATGCAACAGTAATTGGTAATGGAAGTTATGAATTAACTCCTGGAGTTCCTAAAACGATAACTTTCCAAGTTATTTCTGAGGACTTAAGTAACACTAGTTTACTATATTCAGTAACTGTTACAAGAGAAAATCCTGTTGATGATAACTATTTAGATGATTTATTTATTGATGTTGTTGATGATCTTGGCAATACTGTAAGAATTGAATTAGATCCAACTAAATTATTAAATGAAGTTAGCATTAATAAAAATGCTGAGTCAATTATTGTTGATGGTAGTAATTCATCTGGATCAATTATTAAGGGTCTGGGAGAATATACTATTGATGGCAATGAAAAAATATTAAAAGTTATTGTATCAAGTCCTAATAGTGATGATAAAGAATACATTATTAGACTTCATAAAGCAAGTAGTGATACTGATTTTTCTTCAATTAGAATTAATGGCGTTGAAAGACTTCTTGATTTTTCAGATAGAGTATTAGATTTGGGTAATGTTAATTATTCAATGAAAACATTGAGCGTTGATGTAACTGCAAAAGATGAGTTTGGATTAGTTAATGGTGATAGTAGAAACTACTTTATCGAGTATGCTTTAACTAAAACTGGTTTAATTGAATACCATATATTTGTTTTAGCAGAGGATGGCACTGTAGGTCCTAAATATACAATTAGACTTAATCGTGCAGCTCCTAATACAAATGCTAATTTAAGTTCATTAACAATATCTGATAATGAAACATCAACAACGCTACTACTTAATCCAGCATTTAGTTCAAATGTTACCAAATATACAATTGATTTAACTGATTTGGGTAATGTTAGAGAGTTGCTAATAAATGGAGTAAAAGAAAGTATAACTTCAACAGTAAGTGGAAATGGTGCTTACATCCTTAAAACTGAACAAGGACAAACATCACAAATATTTAATATTATTGTAACTGCTGAGGATGGAGTTACAATTAAGAACTATGAAATTTTAGTTACTAGAGATGTCACTCCAGAAGATGATAACACAATTAATGAAATTTCTTTAATCGGTAGTGATTCAATTAACTATCTGGGATTAGATGGTAGTAGTTTATATAACTTTGAATTATCAAAATATGAGTATTTTATAAGTGTTCCATATGAGGTGAAAAACGTTACATTATATATTAGTAATAATAATGGAGCTACTCCTTATGGTTTAGGAAGACATAATATTACTAGTAAAACCACTGAAATTGAATTTTACATGGTTTCTAAGAGTATGATTCCTTCTAATACTTATAAGATTACAATTATTCGAGATGATCCAAGTGAAGATAATTTATTATCAAATATTATAATTGATGGGAAGACGGTTACTAATTTCTCTCCAGATGTGTTTGAATATACAATTAATGTTGTTGCTGAAAAAGTTAACCAAATATCTTTAGATGCAGTATTAAATGATCCAAATGCATTAATGACAGGAGATATTGGAATAATTGAACTTCCAAATGGTAGAACACAGTTAAAGATTAATGTACGTGCTGAAAGTGGAGATGTAAAAGTATATACGATCAATGTAGATAGGCTTAGTGGTAATAATAATATTAATGATATTAGTTTAAACAATGGAGCGATTAATCTTTCATATCAACCTGATAAGCTAGTTTATCGTACTACTGTTTCTTATCAAACAACTTCTATTAATGTTAATGCTTTAAAAGAACATTCTATGGCGACATTAGAAGGAACTGGGCTTAAGACATTAAATGTTGGAAGTAATTACTTTACTGTTTTTGCTACGGCTGAAAATGGAGATCCAGGAACTTACTATCAAGTTGAAGTCGTAAGAGAAGCTCCAAGTAGTGATAGCTCACTAAAACTTTTGGAAATCTATGAATATGAGAATGGTCCATTAGTTAGCTTTAATCCAGTATTTATGCCGACAACTTTAACATATAACATTGCACTTGAAGAAGATGCGGTGCTTAATTCATTATTTATTAAAGCTGAAGCTAATAGCCCTTATGCTAGAGGAGTTAGTGGAACTGGATTTAAATGGTTACGAGCTGATGTTGATGGAAAATATCATAATATATTAGAAGTAACTGTTCTTGCAGAGGATGGTGTAACATCTACGACTTATACAATAAATGTTTACCGTGATGTTGATTTAAGTAAAGATGTGACAATTGGTGGACTAGAACTAATTGGAAGTAATGGTACTAATTATTTAGGTACTGATAATATTGCAATTACTAACTTTAATCCAAGTATTTATACTTACACAATTACAGTTCCTTACAATTTAGCATCAGTCACTTTAAATGTTGCTACAACTTCAGCAACAGTATATGGTGCGGGAACTAAGAGCTTTGGTGCAAGTTCATCTGTTACCTATGAGATGTATCTTGTTTCACAAGATTCAACAGTTCAAACGGGAACCTACTTTATAGTTGTTGAGCGTGAGGCGGCACTTACAAGTAATAAACTTTCAAGTTTACTAATTAATGAACAAGATATGCTTAATTTTAATCCTGACGTTACTCAATATGAGATTACTCTATCTGTTCAAAAATTCACTAATATTTTGATTTCTGCTACAGCTGAGGACTCATCTGCAGTTATTAGTGGAGATATTGGTGGACATAGATTAGTTGAAGGAACACAAAGTTTTGTTATTGTTGTTACTGCTCAAAGTGGTAATAATAGAACATATACAGTGATTGTAAACTATGTGCAAAGCAATGCGTTACTAGAGGATATATTAATTTATACATCTAATAACGAGGAATATATTCCAGATGAGGCAACATTATTTAAAGGTCTATCTTTTGATCCGGAAACTTTTGAGTATACAATAAAAGTTGACAAAATGGTTAAGACATTTAATATTAGTGGAGCTGCTCAAGATTTAGCTAATGCATTAGTTATTGGATTCGGAACATATGATTTAGAAGATACTGGTACAAAAATCAATATCTTTGTTCAATCTGCTGATGGTAAACAACTAGAAAAATATGTTTTAAATATTTTAAAAGAAGATTTACCTAGCAATAATTCAAAACTTAAGGATTTAAAAATAAATAATGGTGAGTACAAACTTACATTTGACCCAAATATCAGAAGCTATTCAATTACTGTAAAGAATGATGTTACTAATTTAGATGTTGAAGCAATTACTGATTGTCCGTATGCTGCAGTATCAATTACTGGTTCTGAACAAATAGATGAAGGTAAAAACGTATTAATGGTCTTGGTACAAGCTGAAGATGGAAGTGTTTCTTTCTATCAGGTATCAGTTATTCGTGATTCTGCACCAGATTATTTCTTGTTAGTAATGTTAATCGTGGCATTTTTAGTTTGGGTACTTACAATTATATATTTCTTAATTTTCTCTAATAGAAATAAAAAAGGCAAAAACCGACCAGTGGTTATTTAAAAATCTGATGGGAAGGTGGGTAAAACCACCTTCTGCATTAGATAGGAGGCAAAATGTATTATTTATCATCTACAAAAAATATAATTCTAACAATCAATTTAATGGTGGTGTTTGCTTTACTAATATATATCTTTTATAGAGTTATTAAGAAAGAATCAAAATCTTATAAAAAGAGAAAAGCACTATCTATTAATGATATTGTTAGATACAAGGTATTATACAAATTTTTAAAGTTTCAAATATATAAAAATAGTGATGTTAATGAATTTACTTTACTTATGGTAAGTATAGACAATTTTGAAACAGTTGGTAAATATCTTAACAAGGAAGAAGAGAGTAGTTATCTAAAAAAGGTGGCAGCTAACTTAAGAATGAATTTACCCTTACATGGAAAAATGGCTCAATCACCAGATAGGCCTAACTTTGTTATTTACTTACCAAAGATATATGAAGAAGAACAGATTCATCAGATTACTAAGAAATTCAAACTTTCTGCTGAAAAGAAGATAAATATTCGTGATGCAGTATATATTCAAAAAAATGTTAGTATTACATATACTATTTATCCAAAACATTCAAAAGAGCTGGATGAACTATTAAGTAATTTGAAGTTAACTATGTTACAAGTTAAAAGACAAAATGGTAATTTAGTTATGAGTTTTGACAAGGGTTTAAAAGAGTTTCATCCTGAAAGATTTGAAATTTTAAAAAATGCAATTAAAAATGACGAAATGAAATTATATTACTACCCTATATTTGATCCGATTAATAGGGAAATTTATGGGACAGAAGTTATAGTAAATTGGGATAATAAAACAAATGAAATCAAAACATTAAGAGATTTATTGTTTTATGCTGAAACATCAAATGATGAGTATTGGTTGGGTTTATGGGTATTTGAAAAAATGCTTGAAGCCCACATGAATTTATTAAAAGTAATGGATACAAAAGAATATTATATATTTATGCAAACTAGTATTAAACAGTTTAATAATGATGATATAATCGAAGTTGTTGAAAGAATTACTAGAAAATATCATGTTGAACCAAGAAGAGTTGTATTTCAAATTGTTAATCCAATTGAAGCTAATTCATCTATTAAATTGATGAAAAATATTATAGAACTTGAGCGTTTAGGTTTTAAATTCTGTATTGAAGTCAATAAGATAGAAAATAGATTAAAAGTTATTATTAATGAGTATTTAGTAAGCTTTATTAAAATTAGCAAAGACCTAATTCTAAATGAAAAAACCGACACATTAGATTTAGAGAAATATGCTAGGGATAAAAATGTTGATATAATTGTTACAGATATTAAGAGCATAGAAGAAGGTAATAGTTTTGTTGATAGGGTTACTTATCTTCAAGGGAACCTCGATGGTTTTCCTTGTGTAAAAGAAGAATTATTATCACTTGTTACAAAATATCGTCGTTCACTATAAGGAGGGTTAAGTTATTATGGAACAATTTGCAAAATGGTTTATAGATTTTTTCCAAAAACTGCTTAGAGATATTGGCGATTTTTTTGTGCAAATCTTTGATGCTGTATATAAGCTGTTTTATCCAAATATTAAATCATATATTTACGATTTTAAATCAGCTTCAGCTACATTTTCTTCAACTGAAATGATTTTGGCTGTTTTAGCAATCGTAATAGTCGTCTTATTGTTTTTAGGTCTGTTGTTTCTAATATTTATTCTACTTAGAAAGTATATTAGATTCACTAAAGAAGAGAAAACCAAAGATGAATTATTTCATGAGATTTCTAATTTAAATAGTCAATTAGCAGTTTTACTGGATGGTAAAAATGCATCTGTCGCTTTAGGTAATGAAGATTTAGGATTTGATACTAGTAGTGGAGTAACTTCACCAAGACAAAAAGAATCTAGAAAATTAGAAAAAGGTCGATTTGTTAAATTGGTTAGAGTTGATGAAAAATATCGTTATTCAATTTTACCGACTAAAATGACTGAAAAGAATCAAATTGGTTTGCAAGAATTAGTTAACAGATTTATTCATTATTCTGGTTCAGAACTTGGTCTTTTCTATGATAAAAAAACTATCTCAACATTCTTTGCTGGAATGGCAGCATCTAAAATATTAATACTTGAAGGTATTTCAGGTACTGGTAAAACATCTCTACCATATGCCATGGGAAAATTCTTTTCTAATCCAGCCTCTATCATTTCTGTTCAACCTTCATGGCGAAACAGAACAGAAATGCTAGGTTATTTAAATGAATTTACCAAGAAATTTAATGAGACTGAGTTTCTAAAAGTATTGTATGAAGCAACCTATAGAACAGATGTAAACTTCATTGTATTAGATGAAATGAATTTAGCTAGAATTGAGTATTATTTTGCTGATTTCTTAAGTATGTTAGAAATGCCTAATCCTAATGAATGGTTGATTGATTTGGTTCCTGATCAAATTAGTAGTGATCCAATTCATTTAGAAGATGGCAAACTAAAGATATCTCAAAATATCTGGTTTGTAGGAACAGCCAATAAGGATGATTCAACTTTCACAATTACTGATAAAGTTTATGATAGAGCTTCTTCAATATCTATGAACAGAAAATCTGATGATATTGGTTATGATCCAACTGATTCAGTTGTAATGAGTTTTGATTACTTAGACAAGTTATTTAAAGATGCTCAACAAGAATTTGAAATTAGTCCTGAGATAATGGATAGTTTATATAAACTAGATATGTTTATCTCAGAGAAGTTTGAAATTGCTTTTGGAAATCGTGTAATGAAACAAATCAGAACTTTTATTCCTGTCTATATAGCATGTGGGCAAGATGAGCTAGAGGCATTAGACTATTTGGTTTCTAGAAAAGTAATTAGAAAATTTGAAACACTTAATTTGCCTTTCTTACAAACAGAACTTGAAGAACTTGAAATTTTATTTGATAAATTATTTGGTAAGGATAAGTTTGCTGAATCGAGAAAAATGCTTGATTCATTCAGTAAAATGTTATAGTCCGGTATTATATAATGAAAAAAAAGTATGATGCTGATAGGTTTTTGTTTAATGTAATGTTAAATGTGGATAAACTCGAATTAGAGAGTGATTTCCCAAGTATGTTTTATGACTCATATTACCGAGGTAAAAGAGAAATATCACAGAAACAAGAAATTCTTTCTAAGAGGTTTGATATTAAATGGATTGAAACGATTGAATCATATTTGAATAGTTTAAATATTATTGCAAGAACTGTTAAATCTAATTTAAAATATGAATCTGAGGTTGTCCCAGTTGAACTTGCTCGAAATATTAGTAGTGAGTCAGTAGTTCATTTAACAAGTCATACTGAGAATATTAAGGAAATTACTGAGGAGGGTGTTATCCCTCAGAAGATTCTTACAAATTTATCAGAAATTGAATATGGTATTTATGAGAATCGTTTTATTATGACCTTAATACTGAGGTTAAGAGACTTTGTAAATGAACGTGTTAAGATAATTAAAGAAAACTTATCAACCACAAAAAAAATAGATTTTAAGTTTGATAGTACATTTATATATGAAGAGGCAAATTATCAAATATCATTAAATATTAATCAAGAAGAAGCAAGTGGTGTAAATAAAATTACTGAGTACAATAATCATGTATATGAAAGAGCAGAAAAGTTACTTAGACTAATTAATCGTCTATATAGAAGTCCTTTCATGGAACTTATGAAGGGATATAATAAAGTAGTTCCTCCAATTATGAAAACTCAAGTAATTTTAAAAAACCCACACTTTAAGAATGCTTATTTGTTATGGTTATTTTTAGATAAAAATCAAAATTTTGAATTCGATGTTGAAAATGAAACTAGTGATATGTTAATATCTGGAAATTATGATTATGCATTAAACAAAACTATATTATTAATGTTTTCAAATTTATTGCTTCATGATGGAGATAAGGATGATGGATCAGAGATTGATAAATCCCGTGAGGCTTCACGTAAAGATCCTTTTATTAAAGATTATTCTAAACCTATTATTGAAGTGGGTAGTGAAAATATTGAACTAGAAGAAATTGGACTTAATGAGTACTTTCTAGGAAAAGCTAGAGAAATCTTTAAACAAGAGATTGAAAGAAATATGGAAGTGGATTCAGATTATAAGATTTCACTTAAGAAAGCATTACGTGATACAATGGGTATTACAAATGCTCTATATGCATCATTTTTCGAGATTGACGCTGATGAAGATATTTTTAGGAAACTAGTTAGGTCTGAAGATCCAATGCTTGCATACGAAGAAGCCAAGAAAAAACATGATATTGCTAAGACAATTAGACAAGAAAAAGAAAGAGATTATTTAGAAGCTATTGAACTTGAGAAAAAATGGGCTACAGTTCTAGCACAAAAACAAGAGAAACTTATCGAATACGAAGAAAAGAAAATTGATGAGTTGGTTACTAAATTTATTAATGCTAAAAAAGAAGAGTTTGAAAAAGTTGATAAAGAAATCGAAAATGATTTGGCTAAAGATAGACAAGACAATATTGATAAGCACAATGATGCTTTAAGAAAAGAGTACAATGATCTTAAAGAAAAACTTGAAGAAGAAAGAAGACGTATTGAAAATGAGACTACATCAAGAACTGATAAAGCGCTTGGTGAGTTAAATAACTTACATGAAGAAAAAAGAAGAAAAATGCAGCTTATTGCTCAAATGAAACAAGTTGAGGATATGATTAAGTATAAGGATGAAAAATCTAAACTTAAAGTTATGTATGAAAGAGCTCTAGAAGTTTTAATCGAAGAGAACAAAACAGGTGAACAATCTGCTAAGATTAAAGATATTAGAACAGAGTTAAACAAACTTGCCAATGCAGAAGCAAAAGCTGTTGTATCCTTAAAACTTGCTGTAAATTCACTTCAAGAAGAATTGGGAATTGTTGTTACTAAAAAGAGTCTTTAGAATAATTAAAACAACCACATTTTGTGGTTGTTTTTTATTGCACGAAAATTTTCTAAACAATTGTAAACAAGCTTTTTTTATTGTTTTAAGCTTTAAAAGCAAGTATTATGTTAATTGGTTTAGAACCTAAAATGTTAGCTTAATGCATTTAGATAGGGAATGAATAATACTTTTTTAAAAACTATTGAGTTATGATTTAGTTACATATTAATTATTAGTGTTTGTGTATATGTTGGAGCATAATAGGAATAAAATGAAATTATATACTAAAAATTTATATTAACATTTACACAGTTTAATGGTATAATAATAAGGTATTGTTATTAAGGTAATAATAACGTTATCAAAAAAATACAAATAATTTTATGGTAAAATATATATGAGGCGGTGTACTTATGATTGAAAGATATAGCACTCCACAGATGAAGAAATTATGGAGCGATGAGAATCGTTTTAATTCTTTTCTGAAAGTTGAATTAGCCAGTTTAGAAGCTTTAAGTAATTTGGGTATTGTTCCTTTATCGGATTTTTTATTGATAAAGAATAATGCTCGTTTTGACGTTTCAAAGATTATAGAAATTGAAGAGATAACGAAACATGATGTTATAGCTTTTACTAGAGCAGTTTCTTTGAGTTTAGGTAATGAGAAGAAATGGTTTCACTTTGGTATGACTTCCACGGATATAGTAGATAGTGCTAATAGTCTCATTATTAAAGAAGTTAATGAAATCTTACTTTTAAAAATGTATAAACTTCTTGATGTGTTTAAAGAAAAAGCTATTAAATATCAAAGTACACCTTGTATTGGTAGAACCCATGGTATGCACGCTGAGGTAACTTCATTTGGACTAAAGTGGGTTTTATACTATGATGAGTTACTTAGGTTAATAGAAAATTTCAATAACTCTAGAGTTGCTATTGAGCAAATAAAAATGAGTGGTGCAGTAGGTAATTTTACTGTTTTACCAATCAAAGTTGAAGAAATTGCTAGTAAGATTTTAGGTTTAGGATATGCTAAAGTGTCAACACAAGTATTATCAAGAGATCGTCATACTTCATATATATTCAGTTTGGCTCAAATTGCATCTTTAATGGAAAAAGTTGCTACAGAAATTAGACATTTATCAAGAACTGAGATTATGGAAGTTTCTGAATTTTTTGATATTGGTCAAAAAGGCTCTTCAGCAATGCCCCATAAGAAAAATCCTATTGCATCAGAAAATATTTGTGGATGCAGTAGAATAATGAAAAGTTATGTTAATGTTGCATTTGAAAATAATAATTTATGGCATGAAAGAGATATAAGCCATTCATCAAGTGAAAGAATTATGTTGGCTGATGCAACAACATTGCTTGACTATATGTTAGAAAGATTTATTAAAGTTGTAGATAAATTAATTGTTTATGAAGATAGAATGAAAAAAAACATTTCCCTTACTAATAATATTGTATATTCAGGTAGTGTTCTTAATATGTTAGTAACAAAGAATTTATCACGCGAGGAAGCGTATGACTTAATTCAACCATTAACATTTAAAGCAATTGAAGATGATATTGATTTTTACGTTTTAGTAAAAGAATTAAATTTGCTATCAAGTGATGAACTACAGGAATGTTTTAGTAATGAATATTATTTAAGAAATGTAAGATACATATATGAAAGAGTAGGAATCTAGGAATGAATAAAACTGTTGTTGTTATAGGAAGTCAATGGGGAGATGAAGGTAAAGGTAAGATTACTAATTACCTAAGTGAGGCAGCTGATGTTATTGTACGTTTCCAAGGTGGAGATAATGCAGGACATACAATAGTATTTGATAATAATACATATAAATTACATTTATTACCATCCGGTATTTTTGATGAAAACAAGAAAAATATCATGGGTAATGGCATGGTTATTAATCCAAAGAGTTTAATAAAAGAATTAGAGGATATAAGAAGTTACGGATTTAAATGTAACAATTTATACATAAGTGATAGAGCCCATGTTATTTTTGACTATCACAAGGTTTTGGATGTTTTAATTGAAGAATCATTGGGAGATTTAAAAATCGGTACTACAAAAAAAGGTATTGGTCCGGCTTATACAGACAAGGTTAGTAGAATTGGAATCCGTATGGCTGATTTTGTTAGTGATGATTTTGAGGAAATATATTATAAACATTTAGCTTTAAAAAACAAAGAAATCGTTCGTTTGGGAGGGGAACCTATTTCTAAGGATTCCCTAAAAGAATATTTAGTTATTAGAGAAATTATTAAACCATTAGTGTGTGATACTATTAGTTTAATTAATGAAGAGCATAAATTGGGAAGCAAAATATTGTTTGAAGGTGCACAAGGAGCTTTACTCGATATTGATTATGGAACATATCCATATGTTACCTCAAGCAGTCCTTCTAGTGCTGGAGTCGTAGTCGGGTCTGGTTTAGGTGTAAATAAAATAAATGAAGTTTTAGGGATTGTAAAGGCATATACAACAAGAGTTGGTGAAGGTCCTTTCCCAAGTGAACTAAATAATTCTTTAGGAGACCATATTCGTGAGGTTGGACATGAATATGGAGCTACAACTAATCGTCCTAGAAGAATTGGTTGGTTTGATAGCGTGCTTTTAAATTATTCATCAATGGTTAATGGTTTAACAGGATTAGCTATAATGCTTTTAGATGTTTTAACAGGTATTAATGAACTACAAATATGTGTTAGTTATACACTTGATGGTAAAATAATTAACTCGATACCAGCAAGATTAAAGGATTTTAGCAGGTGTAAACCAAATTATATTAGTTTACCGGGTTGGAGTGAAGATATAACTAATGTTAAGAGTTTTGATGAACTTCCGGTAAATGCTAAAAACTATCTAAGAAAAATAGAAGAGCTTGTTGGTGTTGAGATTAAATGCTTTTCAGTAGGACCAGATAGAGAACAAACTATTATCATGAAAGAGATTATTTAAAAATGAAAAAATATGATGTTATAATTGTTGGGGCTGGCCCAATGGGTATTTTTACCGCTTATGAATTAATGGTCAAAAGACCTGATTTTAAAGTTTTACTAATAGACAAAGGCCATGATATATATGATCGTAAATGTCCAATCCTTCAAGGTAAGATTAAACAATGCCCTATGGATACTAATGGATATAGCGGTTGTAAACCTAGTTGTTCAATGACTTGTGGATTTGGTGGATCTGGAGCATATTCAGATGGTAAATTCAATATAACCAATGAATTTGGTGGTTGGATGGATAAATATATTAATCCAGAAGAAGTTTTAGATTTAATAAAATATGTAGATAGTATAAATTTACTTCATGGAGCACCATTAGAAATAACTGACCCTAATACTGAAAAAGTATTTGAAATTGAAAAGAAAGGTATTGCTAGTGGATTAAAACTTCTTAGAAGTGAGGTAAGACATTTAGGCACTGAAGTGAATTTGAATGTTTTAAAAAACATAAACCAAGAAATGAAATCAAAGATTGATTATATGTTTAAAACTGAAGTTTTGGATATACTTGTTGAAGATGAAGTTATTAAAGGCGTCACAACTAAAAGCGGACAAACCATATATAGTGATTATGTAGTTATTGGTGTTGGTCGTGGTGGCAGTGATTGGCTAAATCAAACTTTAGGTAAGCATAAAATTGAGTTTAAAAATAACCGTGTTGACATAGGTGTTCGTGTAGAAACTAATGATATTATCATGGATGAAATCAACAAATATTTATATGAAGGAAAATTCATATTTAATACAAGCGTTGGTACAAAGGTTAGAACATTTTGTTCAAATCCTAGTGGACATGTTGTTATTGAAAACTGGAATGGAATAATGGTTTGTAATGGCCATGCATTTAAGGATATAAAATTGGGAAGTAGAAATACAAATTTTGCTTTACTGGTATCGCATGAGTTTAATGAGCCGTTTAAAGACCCTAATGAGTATGCTAGACAGATTTCTATTCTTGCTAATAAATTATCAAATGGATCAGTTATAGTTCAACGTTATGGAGACATTATTAAAGGTAGAAGAAGCACTGTTAAAAGAATCACAGAAGGTTTTGTGGTTCCAACACTTAAGGAAGCTGTTCCTGGTGATTTGGGCTTAATTCTTCCTTACAATACAATGAAGTCATTAATAGAGATGATAGAAGCATTAGATAAAGTAACTCCAGGTATTGCAAATGATCACACATTATTTTATGGTGTTGAAGCTAAGTTCTATAGTGATAGAGTAGAAGTAAGTAATGAATTTGAAACAAAAATTAAGAATCTATTTGTTGGTGGAGATGGAGCTGGTATTACTAGAGGTCTTGCTCAAGCTGGTGCAAATGGAATTAAAGTTGCTAGAGTAATCAGTGGTAGAAAGTGATGGTGACATCACTTTTTAACTTCCTTTTCTTTTGCAATTTATAGTTAATTATGATAGAATTAGTTAGGTGATTTTTATGAAAGATAAATTTATTGAAATAAATAAAAAAGCAGCATTAGCTGGCTCAAGTTTAATTGTATCTTCTAAAGATGAAATATTAGAAGAATTAAATTATGGGTATAGTGACTTAGATTTAAATAAAAAAGTAACAAGTAATACAGTCTTTAGAATCGCATCTATATCAAAAATGATAGTAGCTTTAGGTATTATGAAATTATATGAAGAAGGATTACTTGACATTGATAAAGACATTAGTGAGTATCTTAATTTTAATTTGAGAAACCCTAAATATCCTGATAAAGTAATTACAATAAAAATGTTAATGACTCAAACATCAAGCATCACTGATGGAAAAGAATATACTACAGGCTACAATTTAATTAATGGTACAAATAAAGATGTGAATTTAGAAGATTTATTATTGCAAGATGGAAAATATTTTGTGGATGAGACATTTGATGATAATATTCCTGGAAGTAAATTCATATATTCTAACTTTAATTGCGGTATTTTAGCTTGTGTTATTGAGAATGTCAGTAATAAAATTTTTACTGATTATATTAAAGAGGTATTATTAACGCCTCTTAATATCGATGGCTCTTTTAGAGTAAGTGATATAAAGAATGATGATATAGCGACTTTATATTATTATAAGGATGGTAAACATATTGTTTCAAGGACAAAAGAAAACTTTTTGAAAAATGAATATAAGATATTTCCATTAGGTCAAAATTTTCGCGGTCCAGCTGGGGGATTGTTTATTAGTATGAAAGATCTTTCAAAAATAATGAGGGTATTTATGAAAGAATCAAAGTTGTTTAAAAAGTCGACAATCGATTTAATGTTAGAAACACATTGGCAAGGTATTGGAGATGGTGAATATCGTGCTAAGGGTCTGCAAATCATGATTCTTGATTATTTTGATAATAAAAGATTGTTTGGACATTTTGGAGATGCTTATGGAGCTAAAAGTTTTATGCTATTTAATCCAGTTAAAAATATTGGTATATGCTATATAACTAATGGTGGTGGATTCAAATATCAAGATTTTGGAATATGTGATATTCATGAAGATTTAATCAATCTGTTCTTAGATAAATATTGGAGTAGCAATGCTTAAATTTCCAGCAAATAATAAAATATATATTACTAGTGATATTCATGGAGGAAAGCACCTCCTAGAAGAATTGGTTAGTAAGGTTGAAAAAGACAGTTTCTTATTTTTAATTGGAGACTTCATTGAAAAAGGAGAAGACTCTTTAGGTACTTTAGAATATGTTTATGAACTTTCTAAATCAAGTAAAGTATTTGTTACAATAGGTAATAATGATCATGCTTTATTAAGAGCTCTTGAACCGGGTAATATCGATTTCTTTATTAATAGACTAGATAAGCCAACCTCGATACTCTACCAAATGAAAAGGAAGTTAAATATTAGTGATCCGTTTTTGCTTCAAAAGGAAATAAATATTGTCTATCGGCATTTAGTTGAATTTTTAAGTAGTCTTTCTACATATTACATTATTGATAAGTTCTTATTAGTTCATGCAGGGATAAACAAGACTATTGAAAATAGTAATTTGCGAGATTTTATTGGTCAAGATAATTTTTATAACCATGGACATGAAACTGATTATACAGTAATTTGTGGTCATTATCCAACAGCAATGTATCATATAGATGAATATAATAATAGTATTTTAATTGATGAAGAAAAAAGAATAATCTGTATTGATGGTGGATATAAAGAAACAAATCTTGGACAATTAAATATGTTAGAAATTAGAAAGCATGATAATAGTTATATATATAAGAAACATTACGTTGATGATTTTAAAAAAGAATATATTAATGTAGATCATGTAGGTTATGGAAATAAAAGAGGAATTTGTTTTCCAAATTATGAACTCAAAGTTTTAAATAAAGATGAATATTTCAGCAGTGTTATGACTATTAATACTAATGAAATATTTCAAATAAAGAATGAATTAATTAAATGTATTGATAACAAGTGTTATGCAATTGATGATTGTCCTAACAATCATTTAAGTATTAATAAAGGTGATGTCGTTAGTGTTATTTGGGATAATTATAAAGGTTATTCATTAGTTAAGAAAAATGGCATTTGTGGATGGATAAAAAAGGAGAATTAGCTGATGATTAAAAATGTGTTAATTGATTTAGATGGAACATTATTACCAATGAATCAAGATGAGTTTCTAAATGGGTATTTTAAAGTTATTGGAAAGAAGTTTAAGGATTATGATGTTCAAAAGATTATGGTGTCATTAAATAAAGGAATAAATGCAATGCTACATAATGATGGAGTAGCAACGAATGAAAAAGTATTCTGGGAAGTGTTTTTTAATGACTTAGATAATGATGAAAAAATAGCAGATATATTTTTGGATATGTATAAAAATGAGTTTCAAAGTTTGATTAAATATACTAAGCCTACTCTTAAAGCAAAAAAATTAGTTGATTTAATGAAAAGAAAAGGATTGAATATTTATGTATGTACAAACCCATTATTTCCAACGATAGCAACATACTCACGATTAAAATGGGCAAATTTAAATCCTGAAGATTTTAATCATATAACAACATATGAAAACAGTAGTTATTGTAAACCTAATATTAATTATTATATTGAGGTTTTGGAAAAATTTGATTTAGATCCTAAAGAATGTATTATGATTGGAAATGATGTTCTAGAGGATTTGGTTGTTAATAAATTGGGAATAAAAACATTTTTGTTAACTGACAATTTAATTAATACAAGAGATATTGATTTTGTTAGTGATTACGAGGGTAATTTTGATCAATTATTAGATTTTTTTAAATAATACATACTCAAATAAATCACGTTTATCGTGATTTTTCTTGCATTTTAGACCTAATGTATGATATATTAAAGATAGAGGAAAATCATGAAATTTGAAAATGTTCAAAATTTACTTTTAACTGAGAATTTTAAGATATTATTAAAAGAAATACAAAGATGTGATAATAGTATTTTTAAAAAAGGTATTAAGTTATATTGTCACTATAAAATTAATAATGTAGCAAGAAGTAAATATAATCCTTATTTTTACTTCTTATTAAATAAAGATATACATAATGTCATTAATGATTTAAAGAATATTGATGATTTATACGCAAACTACTATTTAGGTTTGTACTATTTTTCTATTTACAATTTGGATTTAGCATTTGAATATTTCTCCAAATATTCTAATGCATGTTATACTTCATATATCGGTCAAATAATGATTGAAAAAGGTGAGCTATTAAAAGGAATAACTCTTTTAAATAATAGCAAAAGCTTTATTCTTAGTTCATTTTACTTGGCAAATTGTTACAGTAACAATTATGGAGTTCACTATGATTTTAATACTTGTGAGAGTTTATATAAGTATTGTGCTGATTTAGGGTATCTTGATGCCATCTATCATTTAGCTGTTTTATACATTAGTACTGATCAAATAAAATATGGACCTAAGTATTGTTTAGATTTAATGGAAAAAGCAGCATTAAAATATCATACAAAGAGTTATATGTATGTTCTTTACTATTATTATTTAAGGGATGAAGTTTTGTTTGATAAGTGGTTTGAATACTTAAAATCATCAGATAATAAGGAATTAATCCAATTAATAGCAAATGACTTTAAATATGGTTATAATTTTGAAGTTGACGAGGTTAAGTCTTCAATATTATACAATCTATAGGGTGGAAAAATGATTTGTCCAATTTGTAAGAAAACTATGATTGAAAGTAAACATAGGGTTTTTTGTGACTCTAATCATAGTTTTGATAAGGCTAAGAGTGGTTATATAAATCTCTTATTAAACAGTAGTAATAGTGGTGATAATAAATCAATGATTGACTCTAGAGAGATGATTATGGGTTTGGGGTATTATCAACCACTTGCTGAAGAAATAAATAGAATTCTTTTAAAATACAATATCAAGAGTGTTTTAGATGTAGGCTGTGGAGAAGGTTATTATTCAAAATTTATCAGTGATGTTTTGAAAATAAATGTTGTTGGTATGGATATTTCTAAGTATGCTTGTTTAAGGGCTTCTAAATCGACAAAGGCAGTTAAATATATAGTAGCATCTATGAAAGATATACCATATGAAGATAATTTTTTTGATGCAATATTAAATAATTTTGCACCACATTCTGAAGATGAGTTTTGCCGAGTATCTAATAATTTATTAATTAAAGTCATACCAGGCACTAAACACATGTTAGAAGTTAAAAACTTTTTGTATAATGATATTATAATTAAAGATAGTAAAATTCAAAGTTTTGTTGGCTTTGATTTAATTGAAGAAGTAAACCTTACTTATAGCAAATATGTTAATCATGTCTTGGATCTAGTAAGGATGACTCCATATTATTACAAAACCAAGATTAATGAAGATGAATTAATGGCATTTGAAACTAATGTTACTTTTGATTTTAAACTGCTGATATATAAAAAAAGGTGAGCATTGATGAAAAACCACAAGAAATCAACTTTTATCACTTATTTAATCATAGCAATCACAGCATTATTATTAGTTGTGAATTTTTTAGATTATCAAGTTGATCAAAATAAATCATTTGTAGATTCTTTAGAAAACACAATTAAGTTAAGAGTTGGTGTTGCTAGAAATTACTTACAAATGAGAATTTCTCAGCATGAAATTATCTTGGAAAATGTGGCTGTTGAGTATGGTAGTGAAGGTGTTTTGCCTAATGATCTTGGTTTAGGTGAAATCGAAATTGTAGAATATAGTGATTTGGATCTTTCTTATAAGGCTAGACTGACAAATAAGACTTCACATTTTACTACTGAAACTTACGCATTAGTTTTTTTAGTCCCGATTTATGATGGTCCTATCATTGATAAAGTTTTAATTAATAAGTTAGAAAATCTTAATCCATTATTAGATCAGTTCATTACTTCCGAAGAAGATCAAATGTTTTATGTTAATATGTATGGTGACTATATATTTAATGGAATTATTGGATATAACATTAATGATGATTTTGAAAGTATAGAAGTAATAGGTAAAGATATTGATAATATCCTTGAGTATATGAGAAGTTCTAGTAGTGGTATCATTAGACTGTCTATAAACTCTGAGTATTATTTTACATATGAAAATTTAGGTGAAATGTTTATCATTATGCTTACAGATTCTACAAAAGCCGATTTGGATAATCAAAACACCATAAATATTGTTTATAATTTTACTGCTAAAACCATTGTTATTTTATTCACATTCTTTGTTTATATTATAATTGTTTTTATTAGAAGACATAAAGTAGTTCAAAAAAGTTCCTTACAAATGGAAACATTGGATAATTTGAAAACCGGAGCTGTTGCTTTAGTTGATCCTCTGGATAACCTTAGATTTCTATACTTTAATGAAGCCTTCACAAATCTAGTCGGATATAACAAGGAAGAAATTGTTGAAAGCTTTGATAATTGTTTAGTAAATTTTGTTCATAACACCGATATTGAAGAATTTAATAATAAATTCCAAGATGTGATTACAAATAATGTGGCCGAAATAAAAGTACGACTAATCACAAAGAATAAAGGTATAAGATGGATTCATTTTAATTTTAGTATGAGTTCAAAAAATGATACTTGTACAATAATAATGATTGATATTAATGATAGCAAGCGACTCAATTCTCTAATCAAGAATCTGGTTTCAACAATTCCTGGTGGTGTTATGAGACTTGATGCGCGAAATTTTGATATATTATATGCTACCCAAAGTTTTGCAAAATTGCTTGGATATAATCATAAAGAGTTTTTAGTTTCATTTAGAAATTTAAGTAGTTTGGTTCATCCTGATGATTTAGATAAATTAGAAAACAGCAAAATTACAAGTGCTGATAATCTATACTTAGAAATTAGGTTATTAGGTTTTAATGGTAGTTATATTTGGGCCGCAGTTCATGGGAAAAAAGTTATTGAAAATGGTGAGATTACTTATCATACAGTAATTATGAATATTTCTGAACAAATTAAGACATTAGAAGATTTAAGAAAAGAAACTGAAAGGACTAAAACAGTCCTTGAAATGACTGATGAGTTTATTTTAGAATACTTTATAGATCAAGACAGATTGGTATCGACTAAAAAATGTGTTGAAGTTTTTGGCTTCCCAATCATAATTGAGAACTTTTTTAAGAATATTGGCTCTATGAATAAAATACATCAAGAAGATATATCTGTACTTGCCGAGGTAGTTGGAGATTTAAATAATATTAAACCTGAATATGCTGCTGATATACGTTTAAAGGATATTAGCGGTAATTACCGTTGGTATAATTTAAAATGTGTAACGCTTTATGAAAATAAAGAGCCTTATAAACTATTATCAAAACTAACTGATATTAACGAACAAAGGAAAAGAATTGATAACTTATTAGATATTTCTCAAAGAGATTCTTTAACGGGATTATTTAACCATAATAGTTATGCTAGGAAGGTTGATGATTACTTTAGAAACGAAGGCAATAAAACAACAAGTATGTTAATCATATTTGATCTTGATGATTTCAAACAGGTTAACGACACTTTTGGTCATCAAGTTGGTGATAAAGTAATTGTTGAATATTCCAAAAGGTTAAAATCTTACTTTAAGAATTATAGTATTGTCGGTAGAATTGGTGGAGATGAATTTTCAGCTTTAATTAAAGATATTGGAGACAATGCCATCAAAACTATTGAAGAATTGCGAACCCTTTTATCTGAACCAATAGATATTGGGCAAGATTCATTAGCGGTAACAACCAGCTATGGAGTTGCTTTCTATCCTGATGATGGAATAGTTTATGAAGAGGTATTTGCAAATGCAGATACTGCTTGTTATTTTTCAAAAAATAATGGTAAGAATTTATATAGTCTTTATGACGAATCTATGTCAATTGATAATACTGACATGAAGAACATTACATTTAAGACTTCAAAAGTTGATGAAATTCTATATAATGCAATTACTACTATTAGTAAGAAAAATGATATTCACGACTTAACTGTTGAA
>Ga0172382_10003324_pt1 | contig 25585 bp, 25 predicted proteins | sample Leawel138RmetaG_FD_122245 | JGI IMG/M metagenome (GOLD analysis project Ga0172382, IMG submission 122245) | Leachate microbial communities from a municipal landfill in Southern Ontario, Canada - Leachate well 138R metaG | ecosystem: Engineered > Solid waste > Landfill > Unclassified | place...
AACGAAACGCCGTAAAGCCATTTGTGGTAGGGATGCGAAGCCACACCGAGCTTGCGATGGTATGGCGTAGCGTCCCGGACGCAGGGCGAACCGGGGCCGTGCGAAGCACATACTTGTCCCGAGCCTGAATGTCGCCGGGTTAACTGGGATGTTACACGGCGACTTCATGAAGGCCGGGACACGCTTGTATTGTGTCGTTGCCCCCTGTCAGTGCTGTTCTATACTCACCAGGCACACGCTGATCTCGCATCTGAGCGGGCAGGAGGCATGGCATGGGAGCTCTCAGATTCTGGCCTGCTACTGTGTTCCTGTTCTGTGCCTGTTGTGCACCACTGGTGGCCGCCCAGGTGGCCGTCAGGGAATTTGCCGTACCCGACGGCTCCCACCCCCATGATGTCGCCCCCGCGCCCGATGGCGGCGTCTGGTACACCGCTCAGCGCAGCGGCGCCTTGGGCTGGCTCGATCCGCAGACCGGGACAACACGCCACATCGACCTGGGTCACGGCTCCAGTCCACACGGTGTGATCGTCGGCCCGGACGGTGCGCCCTGGATTACCGACTCCGGTCTCAACGCCATTGTCCGTGTCGATCCGGCCAGTAGCGAGGTACGTATCTTTGCGCCGCCGGTGGGTACGCCTAACATGAATCTCAACACCGCCGCCTTCGATCAGCGCGGCATACTCTGGTTCACCGGACAGGCCGGCTATTATGGCCGGCTCGACCCGGTGACCGGTCGTATTGAGGTGTTTGCGGCACCGCGCGGGCGCGGCCCCTATGGCATCTGTGCCGCACCGGACGGCAGTATCTATTACGCATCCCTCGCGGGCTCCCATATCGCGCGCATCAACCCCGGCACCGCCGTTGCCACGGTAATCGAGCCACCTACACCACGACAGGGGGCGAGGCGCGTATGGGCCGACTCTTCCAGTCGCATCTGGGTCAGCGAGTGGCAGACCGGAAAGGTCAGTGTCTACGATCCGCAAACTGCAGAGTGGCGCACATGGAAGCTGCCGGGGTCCAAGCCGCAGGCGTACGCGGTTTACGTCGATGGCAACGACATCGTCTGGCTGTCGGATTTCGGCAGCAACACCATAGTGCGCTTCGATCCTCCCAGTGAACGGTTCACGTCATTCCCACTACCTAGCCGCGGCTCCCGCGTACGGCAGATCTTGGGGCGCACGGGTGAAATCTGGCTGCCGCTCTCCGGTGTGGACAAGCTGGGCGTCATTCACGACGTGGGGCTGCAGCAGTGATCGATGGAGGTGATGTATGAAACGTCGTACCTTGCTCAGGGCCACCGTCGCCGGCGCAGAATGTGTGCTGCTCATCGGTGCTGGTCTGCTTAGACCACAGCAGGTACTGGCCGCCTGGCCGGCATGGGCCTTTAACGCCGAGTCGCTCGATGCGGCCCTTGCCGCACTGACCGGTGGCATACCGATCACCGATAGCAATGCCGTCATTCTCAATATGCCGGCACAGGCCGATGACGGCCGCACCGTGCCGTTGGAAGTAATCAGCCATGTCCGCGGTACCCGCTCGATTGCCCTGCTGTCTGAAAAGAATCCCTTTCCGGCGTTGGCGCGCTTCGACTTGACCCCGGCCGTCGCACCGAAAATCAATACCCGCATCAAGATGGGTGGCAGCGGCAAGGTTGTCGTGCTGGTGGAGGCGGACGGACGTTACTACAGCACCTCACGTCAGGTGGAAGTTGCGGCAGGCGCTTGTTAGAGAGGGGAGGGGTTCATCATGGCCAATGGAATGAGTCCTCACCGCATCCGCATCGTGCCGATCGATGGCGGTGCCGATGTACGCGCCTTGATACAGCATCCGATGGAAACTGGCACCCGCAAGGATCCTGTCAGCGGCAAGACCATTCCGCGGCATTTCATTCAGGAATTGAGCTGCGAACACAGTGGAATTGAAGTAATGCATGCCTACTGGAGCTGGGGTATGGCCATCAACCCGTTTCTATCCATACACATCCAGCGTGTGCAGGCGGGCGATGTGATACGCGTTCGCTGGATCGACAATACCGGCCTGGGCGAATCGCTGGAAGGAGTAGTGCAGTAACACTGCAGAAAGGGAGGCCAAATTGCCGCACCCGACGGTCACAGTCCTTGCCGGTGGGCATGGTGAATCTCCCACACAGATAGGCGCCGTGGTAGTAGGGATAGGCCTCCAGCGCATCCCGGGTGCTCTTTGGCTGGGCATGATATCGGTCCTGAATATCGGCGAGTGATTTACCGTGCCATAGTGTCCATGGGGTGGATGGCATGGAGGCATAAGCTCTGACCATGCTCGAAACATTGCAGAATCGGCATCAGAACACAGTGAACTCTGGAGTAATGAATGATTGGGTTCTGACACCGATTGAGCAAGGTGTTTTATTCTCAGTCATATACCAGGCGGAACTGGCGCATCATTTCATGATCCTCATGCTCGAGAATGTGACAGTGGAACGGGAACAGTTCCTCACTGAGGCCAGTGGCCCGGCCAGCAAAACGTGCAATTACCTGTACAAATTCATGCGGCCCGACCCGTACGGTGTCCTTCCAGCCGGTTTCATGCGGGTCTAAGCCGAGATTGGCACCGGGTACCAGCTTGCCCTTGCGGTTCTCCGTCAGCCTGTAGCGACCGACAACCTGGAACTTCACCAGGTGGATATGCATCGGGTGAACCATTTCTGACTTGTTTACCCAGTTCCAGATTTCCACTGTGCCGTTCTGCACAACGTCGGTTATCTCGTGCCAGTGCATGTCGTTGATGAACCACTCCGAATCATCGACACGCGGGTCGTATTTGTCTTCGAGTTTGAAGTTGCGTTCGGTCACCGCCTCGGCTGTATCGAGGCGAGTGATCGGGCGCAGTTCGTCAGGCAGGATAACTTCGTCAGAGGCACTGCCAAAAATACGGAACTGCATTATGTCCCGAATGGGCGTTTCATCCACTTTCTCACCATGCCTGGACGGGTGGGTATTGAGCAAGGTGATGTCGTCGCCACTGGCCAGACCGCCGGCACCGAAATCAATGATCAGATCGGCGCGTTCGCCGGGTGTGAGCGTCACGGAACTCACGGTCAATGGTGCCGGCAGCAGCCCCTGGTCGGTGCCGATGATCTTGAACGGCAGCATGTCGGCGCCCAGCTGCAGGGTATAGGAACGGCTATTGGAACCGTTGAGAACGCGGAAGCGATACTGACGCGGCTCGACCTGCATGTACGGCCACGCCTTGCCGTTTACCACCATGACGTCTCCGAAGAAGCTGTCATCGAACTGGCTATCGTAAGCCAGGCCACCCACCTTATTGAGGCGCCGATCCTGCAGCACCAACGGGATTTCATGCGCTTTGTCGGGCAACTGGCCGGTGGCGATGAGATTGTCTTCGAAGTCATCCCGCACCAGGAAGAAGCCCGCCAGTCCCATATAGACGTTCAGCCGCGTGTTGCCCAGTGCGTGATCGTGATACCAGAGGGTGGCGGCGTCCTGGTCAATCAGGTAGTCATACACCGCTTCCTGACCAGGCAACAGCGTATCTTCCGGATAGCCATCCGCAGCCTGGGTAATATGGCCGCCATGGAGGTGTACCACCATCTTGCGATTGTCTTCGGCACCGTGGACCGCGCCCAGAACCGATGGGTCGATTTCCAGGAAATGAGATGCGCCCGGGTCAATCGCCAACTGATTTTGCCAACGCACCCGTGTCAACGTACCGCTCCGCACCTCGAAAGTCGGGCCGGGAAACGCCGCTCCCTCGCTGTCGCCATACCCCCAGACGGTCGTCATCGGGCCAATGTGGCTGTGCAGTTCATGCTGCAGTTGCTGTGTTGCGATGACGTAACTTCCATCCGGCGATGGATTAAATATACGGGGGATAGGCAGGGGATCGATGAAGTGGTCAAGCGCCGGCGATTCGCCACCATGGGCCGTACGCGCTCCAAATCCCAGCGGCAGCATCAAGGCGGCTCCGCCGGCCACCGTTGTTTTGAGAAAATCCCGGCGATTTAGCGGCCAGCCGGAACCATATCGAGATCTAGCCATGGTTGTGCCCTCCGTCGATAAAACGCCGACGCTCTGGTGCGCCGGTCAACAGGAGGGAAAAGGCTAGTGCAGGCCGCTCGAGCGGCTATGGGGTGGATCACTTATGGCAATGGAAAAGCCCACTTCAGCCACTGATAAAATTGCGGCGCTACCGCGAAGACCCTGATTCACTGCTGTATCACGGTCATCTGTCATATCGCAAACCTTGTCCTGATTCCCTTCGTCAACTGCACGGCGCCAATCATGACGGCACCGACCACCAATCCGGCCAGCAGTTCGCCGGCGATGGAGGGAAGGGCTTCCAGCAGGTGATGCACCGCCTCGATGTTGTGCACGTACATGCCGCCGCCAACCAGCAGCATGGCGATGGTGCCGACCACACCGAGCAGGCGGATCACCTGGGGCAGGGCGGCAACGAGCAGTTGGCCCAGGGTCTTCAGGCCGCGTGCACCGAAGCCGGTGCCATCGCCGGCGCGGGTGATGAGATGGATGCCGGCATCGTCCATGCGTACCAGCAGGGCGACCAGGCCATAGACGCCGACGGTGGCGAGCAAGGCGACGAAGCTGACTACCATGACCTGCATCGGCATCGATTTTTCCACCACCGTACCAAGGGCGATGACGATGATTTCGATGGAGAGGATGAAGTCGGTGCGTACCGCCGCCTTGATCTTCGCCGCCTCGCGCTGCAGCACGTCGTGCCGCTCGCCGGTATCACGCGCGGCGATCTCCTCGTGGTGGCCATGGTGGCCGGTGACCATTTCGTAGACCTTCTCGGCCCCCTCGTAACAGAGATAGGCGCCACCGATGAGCAGGATCGGCACGATAAGACCGGGCAGGTAGGCGCTGAGCAGGAAGGCGATGGGCAGGATGATCAGCTTGTTGATGAACGAGCCCCGGGTGATGGCCCAGATCACCGGCAACTCGCGGCTGGCATGAAAGCCGGTGGCCTTTTCGGCGTTCACCGCCAAGTCATCGCCCAAGATGCCGGCGGTCTTCTTGGCCGCTATCTTGCTCATCATCGCTGCGTCATCAAGCAGCATCGCCACATCGTCCAGTATCGCGAAAATTCCGCCGGCCATGTGTTCGTCCCGTTCCGGTTGGTTATGTGGTTATGAAGGAAGCTGTTCCAATATGGCGCGCATTATATGCGATTCATCGCTCGGCACAGTACCCTTGGGCAGGAGTACATCGTCCAGGAAATGGCACGCGCGGCACAGCCCGGCTGTCGCACAAGCGTCCGCGCTCAGGCCGGACTCAGGGGGCTGGCTCCCGTCAAGGCGAGCAGGGTGGTCATTTCGTCGGCGGGCAGCGGCATGCTGTAGAAATACCCCTGCAGATAGTCGTAATTGAGCTTCACCAGAAAATCGCGCTGCGCCGCGTTCTCCACGCCTTCCGCCACGATCTTCAGGCCCAGATTGTGGGCCAGCGCAACGGTGGCGCTGCAGATCTCGGCATCGTTCTCATCACGCTCGATATCACGCACAAAACTCCGGTCCAGCTTCAGGGTCTTGATCGGCAGCCGCTTCAGATAGCTCAGTGATGAATAGCCGGTGCCGAAATCATCGATGGCAATGCTGATGCCCAGTGCACGCAAGGCATTCAACTGCGCCACGGCCAGTGCCGGATCGTTCATTGCCGCGGTCTCGGTCACCTCGATCTCAATGTATCGGCCGTCGAGCTGGTGCCGCTTCAGGATGGTTTCAATTTCGTCGCCCAGGGTTTCCAACTGCAACTGCCGGGCGGAGAGGTTGAGTGCGATCTTGTACTCGCCGATACCGAGCGATCGCCAGGCGACCAGTTGACGGCACGCCGCATCGATAACCCAGCGGCCGATATCGAAAATGATGCCGGACTCCTCCGCGATAGTGACAAACTGATCGGGGTAGATCAGGCCATCCAGCGGATGGTTCCAGCGCACCAGCGCCTCCATGGCGACGATATGGCCGTCGCTGGCACGAACCTGCGGCTGATAGTGGAGCTCCAGCTCGTCACTGTGGACGGCCACCCGCAATTCGCGCTCGATGCGTAGCCGCTCGTTGGCGGTTACGAGCATCGCCTCGTTGAAGTAGTGGTAGCTGTTCCGTCCATGCTCCTTGGCATGGTACATCGCCACGTCAGCCGCCTTCATAAGGTCATCCACACCCGTACCGTCGTCCGGGTAGATGCTGATGCCGATGCTGGGGCTGGTATTGATCACATTGTCATCCACCTCATACTGGCGTGAAACCTTGTGCAGGATATTCTCCGCCACTACGGCGGCATGGGAGTTGTCCCTGATCGCCACAAGCACAATTACGAACTCATCACCACCGATACGTGCCACGATATCACTGTCGCGCACGCAGTCCTTGAGCCGTTCTGCCACCTCGATCAGAAGCTTGTCGCCCACCTGATGCCCCAGGGAGTCATTGATATTCTTGAATCTGTCGAGGTCGATAAACAACAGGGCGAGACGCTGTTGCTCACGACGGGCACTGGCGATCGCCTGCTCCAGGCGCAGCTCCATGCTGAAACGGTTATGCAGGCCGGTCAGGATGTCATGGTGCGCCAGATGCTCGATGCGCGCCTCAGCCTCCTTGCGTTCGCTGATATCGGTGAAGCTGGCGATATAGAACAGCACTTCTCCAGCCTCATTGCGAATCGCAGAAATTCTTATCCACTTGGGATAGATCTCGCCATTTTTCTTGCGATCCCACAGTTCTCCCTGCCAGAAGTTCACCTCAGCCAGGGCTTGCCACATCTCCTGGTAGACGCCGGCAGGTGTCTTGACGCTGGCCAACAGCTTGGGGTCCCTGCCCATGATCTCCTCAGGCAGGTAGCCCGTCTGCCGGGTAAAGGCGGCATTGACATCGACGATGTGATTGTCTTCGTCGGTTATCAGCATCGCCTCACCACTGCTATCGAAGGCATTGGCATAGAGCCGCAATTCATCGGCGCTTTTTTCTGCATCACGCTTGGCTTCGCGCAATGCGTCGTGTGCCTGCCTGATGCTGTTCGCCATTTCTTTCATCGAGCGGGTGAGATTGCCGACCTCATCCTGCGAGTCGGCCGGCAGCGGGGCATCGAGGTTTCCGGACGACACCTCCCTGGTCCATTGCAGGAGATGCGAGATGCGTCGGGTGACCCGGCGCATGACCAACAGTGAGAACAGCATCAACAGACTGACGCCAGAAATCCCGAAGGTGATCGTTGCATTGAGATTTCGGCCGGCGTCCGCTGCCAATTGCTGGCGTAGTTGCATTACATCCTCAAAGGCGTGTCGCTTCAGCCAGCGCAGGTCTTCGGTCACCGCGGGGAGGTGATTGTTATCGCTGGCGGTCAGTTTGATGAAAGCGGATTCCTTTTCAAAATCCTCACTCAGTTTCATTATGCTGTGAATCTGTCCAAGGTACAGCGTAACTGAGTCAGACAGGCGCGCTCGATATGTAACGAAGTCTGGAACGTCGGAATATCCGCTGACAGAAATCTCGTCGATTCCCAGCAGAAGTGACAATATGGTGGTTTCCAGCTCTTGATGAATCTGTTGCATTGTGCTGTATTCTTCGCTCGCCAGGTGGCGCAGGCTCAATGCCCTGATGGCGGTGACGCTAGACTCGATGCTGTCAATCACCTGCAGCCGCCGGTCACTGGAGGAGTAGACCCGGCCCAGGTCGCGAACGGAGTCCTGCAGCATGAATGCCGAATAGATCACTGCAACCAGACAGATGCTCCCCACCAGCAGCATGGGTGCGATCAGCTGCAGGGACAGCGGGCGGTCCGGCAGTCGCTGCCACACCGAAGGTGGCCTACTCGGAGGCATATACCCGGAACCCTTCCATCTCGAAGATCGCCTGAGCTTCCTTGCTTTGCATGAAGCGCAGCAGCTCGGCGACGATGGCTCTGTCCGCGGCGCTCTTGAGCGGGGCGGCATAGTAGCGAATCGGGGTGTGCCAGGTCTCATCGACCTTGAACAGTATCCGGTGGCTCGGGGTGGTATTGCTGCTGAACATGATGCCAACCGTCGAGCCATCCGCTACGGCCAGGGTATCGGCCAACAGGGTGATATGCTTTTTGGTGATTATCTTGCTCTTCGCCGCTTCCCAGATGCCTGTGTGCTGCATTGCCTCCTTGGCATAGCGTCCAAACGGCGCGGTGCTGGGATCGCCAATCAGGATCGTTGTCACCCTGGGGGTGGCCAGCTCTGCCCAGGCACTGAGTGCAAGGGGGCTATCCTTCGCCGTTGCTACCACCAGTTCATTCCCCCACGGGCTAATCACCTGCTCCGAGCCGACCAGGCCAGCGCTGACCATGAAGTCCATCCACTCCTTGCTGGCGGAGACATAGATATCGGCACCTATTGCGCCGCCTTTCAGGCCCTTGGCGAGCAGACCTGACGACTTGCACTGGTAGTTGATGTGGGCGCCGCTACGCTGTTCGAAGAGCTTGCCCATCTTTTGCATGGCACTACAGGTGGAGTTGGCGACCGCGACACTGATCGTATCTGCGGATGCGCACGCCGACGCAAACAATGCGGCAAGAACACACAGGGCAGCGGGGACAGCACCACGCAATATCTTGTTCATGGCCGGCACTCCTGCAGAGTTACGATAGCAGTCTGAGAGACTGCGCAGCAGTTGCGAAACAACAAAGGGATAAGGCGGACTACAGGCGATGCCCCTGGCAGCCTTCCACAAGAATCTGATTCAAAACAATGAGCTAGTGAGCAGACGGTAACAGGCACGCTGACAGTGGTCATTTTTTGGTCGCTGGACATCCACAGGAATAGCGGAATGCATGCAATTTTATAATCCTGATAACGATTTTCGGCAGCAGTGTCAAGGGAACCATCAGCGGCGCAAGGGCGTCCCGTAGCTCAACGTGTAACCCGCCGCACACCCATGCTCGCCGGCCGGTCAATCAGTCCGTCGACGCCGTCCATGGCAAGCGGGCTATCACGGGGGACCACGGTGGCGGGTTATCTGGTGGGGCGCCTCTGGTTTGCCGAACGCAAGCGGGAAATCCAGGACGAGGTGGACGACGAGGTCGCTTACCGCCGTGCCCGCCGCAGCGATACGGGACTCGTCGATTCGTTCAGAGCCAAAAATCCGCACAGCCTCAATGCCGGGCGCAAATGGCGGCGCGGCGTGAATTTGCCGCCTGTGTCGATCGGATATACCGTGCCGTCAATGCTGGAAACGACTCGACGGCCATCAACCTGCCGCTGAGCCGCTACGACGAGTATCGCCACGCCATCGAGCTGTATGAGGAAATCTACCGGGACATGCCGGGCTGGAGGCAGACCCGGGCAATATTCTGCCTGGCGCGGCTGCTGATTACCGGATACATAGCGCAACGCACGTATGCCAAGGCGAGTGAGGTGGTGCGATAGGCGCAGGGAAGTGTGCCGGAATTCGTGTTCGCTGAACCCGGCCAACGCGAGTTGCTGGCTGCTGTGGCGCGACAAATCAACGGCTAGACAGCTGTTCCGAAACACTGCCCGCAACAGCGCGTCCCGAATTTGTGGTTCGGATGCCCGCAGCAGGATGAATTTCCTTGTGGCTGGAAAGACCGGCCGTGCCGGGATAATCGCGGCGGCACTGTTCCGGTACATACCTGGTGTCCCGGGCTGGTATCTGCCAATGCCTTGAAATATGCTTCATCCCAACGACAACCACGCTACGCAAGGGCTCAAAGCCATGTCACCACTTTCGCAAGAATTCACCAGGGCCATTGCGCTCATCGATGCCGCCAATGGCGAAGACCCGAATATCGAAACGGCCGATGGCAAGAAGTGGCCGAAAGAGCTGCTCTATTCCCAGCGGATGTCCGACGTCCTGCAACGCTACACTCCGGACGCCGACGAGGCGCAGCGGCTGGCGATACACGCGCAGCATATCCAGCGCTGGAAATCGCCGCGCAGCGACTACCCCATGGACCGCAACGGCTATCTGCAGTGGCGCACGGCGCTGTACAAGTTTCATGCCGAGACCGCGGCGGCGCTGCTGGCGCAGGCCGGCTACGGTGATGAGTTCATCGAGCGGGTGAAGCAGGCGGTGGGCAAGCGGGCGCTCAAGCTGAATCCCGACACCCAGTTGCTGGAGGACGCGGCGGGCCTGACCTTCATCGAGCATTACATGCTGGATTTCGCGGCCAAGCGCCCCGAATACGACGAGGCCAAGTGGATCGATATCATCCGCAAGACCTGGAAAAAGATGTCCAGCCGCGCCCAGCAGTTTGCCCTGACTGGCGGCATCCAGTTGCCCGAGCCGCTGGTTCCGCTGATCCAGAAGGCCTTGGCGGACTAAGGAAGGGGGCGGGCTTGGAATGGGTGTCCGGGATTGTTGTGCATCCCGGTTGTGCACTCGTCGGCCAGGCCCAGGCACGCATGAAAATGGAATGGGTATGGTCGCGTCGGGGCTGGCTCTTCAGTGCCTTCCCATGGTTCAAGTGGGCGATCTACGCACTGCTCACGCTCAATGTGTACCTGTTCGTCATCTCACAGACCCTTATCGAGGGCCTCGACTCACTGGCCTGGGTTGTGCTGCTCCTGCTGCTGGAGTGGGAAACCAGCCGGCTTGGACGACAGGTACTGCCGCGCTGGGAGCGATGGCTGATTCATGGTCTGCGCATAGGCGCGATTGGCGTGATCCTCTGGGCGGCTTGGCAGTATTCCACGGCCGAGTACATCACCGCACATGGTCGGCTGGACCAGTTCAACGCCTGGCTATGGATTGCGGTGGTCTTGGCCCTCGAATACGAGGTGCGCTGGCCCGGCTTCTGCTACCGCTGGGAATGGATGCTGCGCAATGCCGTCAAGACTGCCCTGTATGGGGGATTGATGGTGATCGCAGTAATGTGGGGGCTGAGTGACGAGCCCGGTTCCCTGTTTGATTTCTATGACGCCATGCTATGGATCCTGTGCTTTTTCGTCATCGAACTGAACATGTTTCGATTCGAGAGCGAACAAATGCACATGAATGCCGGCCATTTGCAGGATGACGTGAATATTGACGGATGATGACATCATTGCTGCGAGTATTGAGGCTCGTACGGCGGAGTAGCGTCTGCGGCTGGATGCGGTGCATGCGAAGCCTAATTATGGGATATCAAGATACGTGGGGGCTGATGTTTAATTATCTACGTGCGGGGGTGTTGCTTCTCTGTCTGGCACCAATCTCCTTTGCGGCGGATGTACCACGCAAGTTGCTCAGCGCATGGTCAACGGATTGTGAACGCATCGAACAGAGCCGGTGGTTTGCCCTGGAATCACATGGGGCGGACAAATACATGTTTATTTACTGTGCGGGCTTTAAATGCACCCCCTACCCGGGCTTCTGGGAGCCATTTGACGTATATGACGATCCGAGGGTCATGTGGATCAGCGCTAGCGAAATGGAGGTAAGCAACCGTGACAAGGACGCTGGCTGGGAGGGCTATATCGCATTCCATCGTTGCATGGATTATTGAATCCGTTATGGGGCAAGGGGACGTGCCCGGAACGATATTCTAACCGCCATGACTGAGAGCGTAGGAGAGATGCAGGCGGAAGCATGCGCGGCGTGACGGTGGATGGGGCTATTCCGTACTACGATGTGCGCAAGAGTGATGCGCGGGGATACAAGACCTGGATCAACCGTCCCCTGGGGGGATGGAGCGGGAAACGAGACTCGAACTCGCGACCCCAACCTTGGCAAGGTTGTGCTCTACCAACTGAGCTATTCCCGCTGTGGAGGCGGGCAATTTTAACGGGTTGTGCGCGCCTGTCAACGCCGAATTTTCAGCGCACGAGGCGCAGCGGCACAATTCGCCGCGCGCCAGCCCTGATCAGCGCCATGGGAGGTCGCTGATGACATCGGGTGCGCCCTGCACGCTGGTTTACTCCATCATGTCGTTGATGACGTTCTTGAACCAGCTGTGGGCGTAGCTCACCTCGCGCTTGCGCAGCTCCGGGCTGGCGTTGAGCGGGGAGACACCGCCTGAATTGGGCATTTCTTCCACGGTCTTGGTGGCCGGATTCCAGCCGTAGACGGCGGCGACGGAAATGCCGAAGTCATCGCCCAGGATGCTGTAGCAGGTGTTGGTGAAGGTGGGGTCCGCCGGTTCACGGCCGTTGAAGCGCTCCGCGATCGCCAGGGCGGCGACCTTGGCCTGGGAGTTGGCGGCATAGGCCGACTTGGGCATCGGCGAGCCGGCCGAGGAATCGCCCAGCACGTAGATATCCTTGTGACGGCTGGACTCGAAGGTGCGCTTGTCCACCGGACACCAGTCGCCGTCGGCCAGGTCTGCTGCATAGGCGAGGGCGCCGGCCTTTTGCGGCGGGATGATGTTCAGCACGTCGAACTGGTATTCGTCAAACTCCGCCTGCACGCTGCGGGTCGCCGGGTCCACCGATTCAACCTTGCCGCCGGCCGCACCGCTCACCCATTCGATCATGCTGTTGCCGCTGCCGTAGCCGTATAGTTTGGTCCAGCCCTCGATGTACAGACCCTGCTTGGAGAAGGCGTCCTTGGGGTCAAGGATGATGACCTTGGCGCGCGGGTTGTGGCGCTTGCAGTACAAGGCGATCTGCGAGGCGCGCTCATAAGGCCCAGGAGGACACTTGAAGGGGTTGGGCGGGGCCACGATGCCCACGGTGCCTCCCGCCGGCATGGCCTTCAGCTGGCGGAACAGGAGTTCGGTCTGCGGACCGGCGTTCCAGGCATGGGGAATGGTTTCGGCGGCTTCCTCGTCGTAGCCCTCGATGGCCCCCCACTTGAAGCCGATGCCGGGGGAGACCACGCAGGCATCGTAGTCGAAGCTGTTGCCGCCTGCGGTCTGTACCGTCTTCTTCACCGGGTCGATGCCCACCACCGTGTCGCGAACGACCTCGACACCGTGACGGCGCAGGCCGTCATAGTTGAAGGTGAGGGATTGCAGGGTCCGGTCGCCGCTCAGCACCTCGTTGCTCATGAAGCAGGAGGTGTAGCTGGGCTTGGTTTCGATAAGGGTGACGGCGAGGTTGGGATCGAGCTTGCGCAGATACTTGGCGGCGGTACAGCCGCCCACACCGCCGCCGATGACAACGACACGGCGGGGTGCGCCCAGGACCAGCGATGGAAAGCCGAGGGTGGCTCCAAGCACGGCGGCGCCGCCGGCCATGCGGATGAATGCTCTGCGTTGGATATTGGTCATGGTGGGTTTCCTCGACGCCGCCGTCACTGCTGGCTGCCGTAGTAGTGGATGAGGGCGGGGATGGCTTGGTCACCCTCGTCCGCGATGGCGTCGTCAACCTTGCGCTTCATCTTGCGCGGCCACTCCCGCTTGCCGGCCATAAAGTCGGCCATGGTGTATTCCAGATAGGGCATCCATTGGCCGGCCAGGGTACCGGCATCACCGGGGCGGCCGCCGTTCTCGTGACACTTCTCGCAGTATTTGTCGTGCAGTCTGGTGCCGCGTGCGGCGAGCGCCGAGTCGTACTGTTGCGGTACCAGGCGCAGTTTCCGGCCGGCGAAGAACCAGGCCATGTCCTTGAGCTGGGCATCGCTGTAGCCGCGGGCGATACGGTTCATGATGGTGGCGTTGCGCTCATTGGCCTGGTAGGCCTTCATGGCGTCGAAGAAGACCTCGGGGTCCATGCCGGCGATGGCCGGCATCGACGGGCCCACGCTGGAACCGTCGGTGCCGTGACAGCCGGCGCAGGTGAAGGCCAGGGCCATGCCCGATGGACCGGCGGCCGGCGCTGCTGCCGGGAGCAGCGCCAGCACGGCGATGAGGAGATTACGAATATTTTTTGTCATGGTGTCGTCTCTCTGCATGTGTGCCGTGGGCGTTAGTCTGGCATGGTCGCCAGGCCGATCAGCACCAAGGTGAGCAGGGCAAGGCCGGCCATGATCAGCACGCTGGTGATGAACGAGGCCGCCAGATCGGCGCGACGCGATGGACGCTTGACCAGATGCTTCTCCAGCTCGCCGGCGGCGACCAGGCGCTCGTATTCGAGGCGGTGGTCATGCTTGAACTCCTCTATGGGTATCGCACCGGTGAAGATGGTGGTGCTCATCGGGAAGCGCTCGGGCCGGAAATGCACGTTAAAGAAGTGCACCGAGTTGAGGAAGATGGCCGCCAGCAATGCCTCCTCGGCATGGATCAGGGTGGCGATGTTGAACACCCAGCCCGGCAGGATGGCGGCAGTCGCCTCCGGCGCGAATAGGATGATGCCCGAGGAGCCGATTACCGCCGCGCCCCAGAACGGCGCCCAGTAGTCGAACTTCTGCCAGTAGGTCCAGTGGCAGAACTCGGGGCGCGGACCGCGACCAAGGAACCAGCGGAACATGTTGCGCAGATCCTGCAGGTCTTTCATGTTGGGCAGCATTGAGGTGCCGCCGAACCATTCGAAGGTCTTGCGCTTGCGCCAGATGTTGGTAATCGCAATGGCCAGGTGGACCAGGAAGATCGCCAGCCAGATGATTGCAGCGGTGCGGTGGATGATACCTTCCATCTGCGGCCCGCCCAGGAAGGCCACCACCGTCTTGGCCCAACCGGTGTGGGAGAACAGCAGGGTGGTGCCGGTCAGGATCAGGGTCATCGTCGAGATGGCGAACAGGGCGTGAATCCAGCGCCAGGCCACGGAGAAGCGGCGGAAATAGACGATGTCGGGGCGGTCAAGGTTCTCGATGAAGCCCTTGCCCTGGAAACGGTCCATCAGCTCGCGGTACAGCCAGAGCAGCACGTGCACCCAAAAGAAGGCGATGACACCGAAGATTAGCCCCTGCATGAAGCGCTTGGCCCACCAGAGCACCGGATAATTCTCCATGTCGTCCGCATCGCCGTGCGGCCAGAAATCAAGAAAATTCTCGTTGGCATCGGTGTGGCAGTTGCGGCAATTCTCAAGGCGGTTGTTGGCATGGATGGCGGAGGTGGGGTCATCCTTGCTCTTCACCTCATGGCCACCGTGGCAGTCGTGGCACTTGGCGGTGTTTGTATAACCGAGCCGGTGCACCTGGCCGTGGTAAGAGGAGAAATAGGTACGCTGGGCGTCCTCGTGACAGTCACCGCAATTCTTGGTGATGGCCCGCTTGGCAGCATCGCCCTCCGGTGAGCTGATGGCGTGGGTGGTGTGACAGTCGGAGCAGACCGCCGACTTGCTGTCGCCCTTTTCCAGCACGGCCTTGCCGTGGTCGGAGGTGCGGTATTCGGCCAGTTGTTCCTCGTGGCAACGGCCGCAGACTTCCGGGTTTTTCAGGCGCTTCTCGGCGCGCTGAATGCTGCCGAGCTCGCCCACATTGTGGGCTTCGTGGCAGTCGTAACAGGTGGCGTTGGTGCGTGATTCATCCAGCTTGTTCGGCTGGGCATGGATGGAATCCATGAAGTTGTCGATCTGCTCGTTCACCACCTTGAGCCGTTCGTGCTTGCCGTCCGGATCATTCTGGTGCTTGGCCCAGGTCTCCCGATGACATTCGACGCAGCCGACGATAACTTCCGGTGCCTCACGGTGCGGCACACGGCGGATGGTGGTGTGACAACTATTGCAGTGCTGCTCGCCGTGGACGCTTGCTTTGATCTGCTCTGACATGACGAAGATGTTGACCTTGCGGCCGTCGTCGCGGACATCGGTCTTTTCCTTTTCGTCGCCATGACAGGTGAGGCAGCGCTCGTTGGGAATGACGCGCTTGCCCGTCGCGGGATCGAAGTGCTGCAGGATCGTCTCGCCTTCCGGCGCCGCGTTTTCAGCTGAGGCTGCAGGCGTGATGTACAGGCTGAAGACGGCTGCCCACAGGCAGGCCAATGCCGTGGCGGCGATGCGTCGGGGCATCGTATTCATGCGCAAATTTCCTTTGATGATTGCGACGGCTCAAGTGCCGTCGCATGTTTTTATAATCTGTTATAGGCCGGAAACGAGTGACAGTAGTTTCCGTAAGCCTTGCGCCTTATCACCGTCTGCATGGAACCCGTTGCAGGTGGCTCGGCGCTGTTCAGGAGAGAAGAGGCGTGTGCCCTGACTCCTTCAGGAAAGTGGTATAGCAAAGGCAGTGCCAATTCAAGAACCGCAGAAACGGAGACTATTGTTTGCTGTAACAGCCGGCGCAATCTCATGTCATGACACGTGACATATGACAGACATATTACACATGCCAAATTTGGCGTAATCACCGGCCTGGGCAATCAATTTTTCTGTCATCACAATCTTTCGGCTGCATACGGACCGAAATGCGGCACATTTTTGCGCTTACGCAAATTCCATGCATTCAGTGCAAACGATACTGCTGCGCCAGTTACAATAGCCGCCCATAAATCTGGATACCGGCCATGACCGAAACCCTGCGCCTTGCCAAACATCTTTCCCACACGCTGCCCTGTTCGCGCCGCGAGGCCGAGCTCTATATCACGGGTGGCTGGGTGCGTGTCGACGGGGTGGTGGTGGATGAGCCGCAGTTCCGGGTCAGCGCGACCCAGAAGATCGAACTCGATCCGCAGGCCAGGGCCGAGCCGCAGGAGCCGGTCACGATACTGATGCACCAACCTGCGGATAGCGATCCGGCTGCGGCGGTGAAGCTCATTTCGCCCGCCTCGCATGCGCCAGATGATGCGAGCGACAGACGGGTGCTCCGGGGCCACTTCGTGCGGCTGTCTGCTGTCTTGCCATTGCAGCCGGGCGCGGGCGGTCTGGCCGTGTTCACGCAGGATCGGCGCGTAGTGCGCAAGCTCAGCGACGCGGCTTACCCGGTGGAGCAGGAATACATCGTCGAGGTGAGCGGAACCATGGCACCCGGCGGTATCGAACTGCTGCAGCACGGGCTGAGTTTCGCGGGCAAGCCACTCGCCTCTGGCAAAGTGAGCTGGCAGAGTGAAAACCGGCTGCGCTTCGCGCTCAAGGCACCACAGCCAGGCCAGATCCGCTTCATGTGCGAGCAAGTGGGGCTGCAGGTGGTGGCGATGAAGCGCATCCGCATCGGCCGGTTGCCGATGGCGAAGCTGCCATCGGGACAGTGGCGTTACATGGATGGCAGGGAGCGATTTTAGTGCATACCCGGCTGATTTCAGGGCGACACCATGGTTGTCCCGACGACCGGACTCCACGGCTCCAATCGTATGGTCGCCGGGTGCGTCAGGAGCACGGCTGAAAGCTCTCCGCGACACGAGCAACCCGTTTCACATCTCCTGGCCTATCGCGGGGATTAGCCCTATATCTATCCTGCCGAGGCGTCTGAGCAGAACTTCAACCGGAAGAACCCGCTGCGTTGCAAGGTCTGCAAATACAACGGTGGGCCCGGCTGGAAAAGCCTTGGGGTTAAGCACAGCAGACAGTCGGCGGCATGACAGGCGACAGGTCAACCAAGGACAGCCGGTTTTGCACAATTGTGCGGTGGCTGTTTATCTGGCTGGCACATCGGGCTCCGCCTGCACTGAATCCAGAGCGTCTTTCAACGTTTCTTCGGGCAAGGCATTCAGCATCTCCGACAAGATTTCGGCGGCATTCACCACGCCGGGCGGCAGACTGCTGGCATCGGTATTTGTCACCAGCACCGCCGCTGCGCCGACTACCCGGAGCAGCTTGGCCCGCTCGTTCATCAGCATTTCGATCTCTTTGCTCAACAGTTCGATTTCCTGTCTGTTCATCAGTAATCCTTGGGAAAATTGATTGGGGGGGAGACTGAGGTACGCCAGATCCGCCGCATACTTCACTAGGGGAATAATGCGCCAATCCCGTGATACAGACCATGGGTATCGATATCCAATTGCCGTGCGGCCCTTTGCCGATCATGCCCCGGCACAGGAGCAACGGTTACCGTGCCGGTCCCGGCTGGGACCGAAAGTGACCCGACGGTGCCAGATAACCGGTGAGGGGCGCCGGTTTCTTAAGAATTCCTTAAGCTTTTGCAATTAGACTAAGATATCGCAAAAAACAGGGTTTTCCGGAACACATGAGATATCCCATTTTTAGGTTCATCAGCAGTCTGTTGCTGGCCCTGGCCATATGTCAGCCCGTTTTCGCACGGCCAGCACCGGATTTCACCCTGCCAACGGATGGTGCGCCTGTCAACCTGCAGGGGTATCGGGGCAAGGTGGTGTATCTGGATTTCTGGGCATCCTGGTGCATCCCGTGTCGCAATTCCTTCCCGTGGATGAATGCCATGCACCAGCGCCATGCCGACGAGGGGCTGGTGGTACTGGCCGTGAATCTTGATCAGGACAGTCAGGAAATTCAACGCTTTCTCGAAAAGTATCCGGCCCACTTCACGGTCGCCTACGACCCGGAGGGGCGCATCGCCGAGCTGTATCAGCTGAAGGGGATGCCGACCAGTTACCTGATCGATCGGCAGGGTGACATCGTCATGTCGCATGTCGGTTTCAGACAGGGCGACACTGCCCCACTGGAAAAGCAGATCGAACAACTGTTAAGCCAATGACCCGCAGGATGAGAGAAATGACAAAACTTGCGCTTTCCTGCCTTTGTTGCAGCCTGCTTCTGGCGGGCTGCAGTTTGCAGACTGTCAAGCCGTGGGAACGGGATATCCTGGCGCAGAAGAAGATGCAGCTGGACCCCTATCCGAACGATAGCTACCTGGATGAACACATCTATTACAGCAAGGAAAGCTCAAGCGGCGGTGCCGGTGTCGGCGGAGGAGGTTGTGGATGCAACTGAACAACAAACCCAAGCAGGTTCGTCATAGCCTGACGCTGGCCACCGCGACCTTGCTGGGCAGCGTGTCGGCGCCTGGTTACGGTGCGACGGCTGATGACTGGGAAATTGACAGCAGCGTGCTCTATTACGCCGAAGATGGCCGTGTCAGCGCCATTGAACCGGTCGTCCGCGCCCGCAAGACTATTGGCGATGACGAGTTTCTCTCCTTTCGTCTGGTCGTGGACAGCCTGACCGGGTCGTCGGCCAACGGTGCGATCTCGACTACCTCGGCGCAGACCTTCACCAAACCATCCGGTGACGCCACCTATACCACATCGGCCAACAAGACGCCGCTGGACCCGAGCTTCCATGACACCCGTGTGGCCTTGAACGGTGAGTGGGAGAAGCCGTTGCAGAACAATCTCAAGGGGATCTTCGGTGCCAATGTGTCCAAGGAGTATGACTACACGTCCTTGGGCGCATCGGCGACCCTCGCCTGGGACTTCAATAACCGCAACACCACCTTCACCACCGGCCTGTCCTATAACCTGGATACCGTCGAGCCGGTGGGGGGGATTCCCGACGGCCTGACCGCCATGCCCACCACGGCTGCGGTCGAAAAGGCCCGCCTGGGTGACAGTGACGACAAGACGGTAGTGGATGTCCTGCTGGGCGTTACCCAGGTCATCGGTCGCAAGACTCTGATGCAGTTCAACTATGCCTATGGCCGCGACGATGGCTATCTGACCGATCCGTATAAAATTCTCAGCGTGGTTACCGACGCCAGCACTTCAACACTGGCCGGAACGCCGTATTTGTACGAACAGCGACCTGACAGTCGGGTACGCAATGCCCTGTACTGGAAGACCGTGCACCAGTTCGAGCAGGATGTAGTCAACTTCAGCTATCGCTACTACTGGGATGACTGGGGTATCACATCGCACACCTTCGACGCGAGATATCGCTATGAGCTGGGTGGTGGCCATTACCTGATGCCACATGTCCGCTATTATCTGCAGGACAAGGCCGACTTTTATCACTACAAGCTGGTGGACGGGGATATCCCGCGCTATGCCAGTGCGGATTACCGCCTGGGCGATTTGAGTACCACCACCATCGGTCTGAAGTACGGCATGGAATTGAGTGAAAACAGCGAGTTTGCCGTACGTGCCGAGATTATGAAGCAGCAGAGCCGGGGGAGTGGTACCACCTTCCCCGATGTGGATGCCATGATCTTGCAGCTGAATTATTCATTTCTATTCTGAGTCCTGGTTGGGAAGGCGAACTTCCTTCTTTAGGCAGGCTGCATTGCAGCCTGCCACCATGTTTTCGGTTCGGCGTGCTACGATGACGGCTGACACCGTGATCCCGCTCTGAGCATGGCACCATCGGTACATATCAAACCCGGTAACAACTTCTGGTCTGGCCATTTTCGCGCCATGGCCAGTCCCTGCGAAATACTGATTGATACCAGCGATCGGGCTCTGGCGGAGCGACTGGTCTGCATCGCGCAGGGCGAAGCGCTGCGCATCGAGAACAAATTCAGTCGCTACCGCGATGACAACATCATATATCGCATCAATCATTCCGCCGGCCAGCCGCTGGAAGTCGACGCCGAGACCGCTGCCCTGCTGGATTATGCTGAACACTGCTACCAGATCAGTAACGGGATGTTTGATATTACGTCCGGCGTGTTGCGTCGGGTCTGGCAGTTCGACGGGAGCGACAATGTCCCTCAGCAGGCACAGGTGGCGGCTATTGCTGAGCTGCTGGGCTGGCACCGGGTCAATTGGAAACGGCCGCTACTGACCCTGCCCGAAGGGTTTGAAATCGATATGGGCGGTATCTGCAAGGAATATGCGGTGGATCGTAGCGCAATGCTGCTTGCGGCGCAGACCGACGTCAGTTTTCTGATCAACTACGGCGGCGATCTGTATGCCAACAAACCGCGCCGCAGTACTCAGGGCTGGGTCATCGGGGTGGAACAGCCGGGCCAGGGCACCCAGCCGGCCGATCTCAACCAGCCATCTGCGGCGGTGGAAAACTTTGAGCTATGCCGGGGAGGGGTGGCAACCAGCGGTGATGCCCGGCGGTTTTTGCTCAAGGACGGGGTACGCTACTCGCATATCCTCAATCCACTCACCGGTTGGCCGGTCGGGAATGCGCCGCGTTCCGTTACCGTGTTGGCAAATAGCTGTACCGAGGCGGGCATACTCAGCACGCTGGCCATGTTACAGGGACAGGGTGCCGAAGCCTTTCTGGCAGGGCAGCACGTACAGCACTGGGTGCTGCGCGACTAGCGAGCGGCACGACTACCATCCCTACCCCCGGCAACACTGCACGGCCTAAACCGAGCGTACCTGCAAAGACCAGGATGCCCAACCCAGGCATCCGCTCACGGGATTACAGGAGCCGTTGTTCACGGCGCCTGAACCAGGCCTTCTCCAGCTCCACCAGCACGAACAACACCATGCCAAAGGCCAGGATGATGGCCCATTCACTCCAGCCCAGGGCGGTCGTGCCGAACAGAAACTGCAGTGGCGGTGCGTAGGTGAACAGTAGCTGCAGAATGATCAGCACACCCACGGCAATGAGTACCGCACGGCTGCCCAGGATACCGGAGTGGTTGAATACGGGCTCCAGGATGTAGCGGCTGTTGAAGAGATAGACCAGTTCCCCCATCACCAAGGTGTTGATGGCCGCGGTACGGGCGAGCGATACATCCGCTCCCAGCCATTCCATCCACAGGAAGTGACCGAAGGTGCCCGCCAGCAGCAGCACCGAGACGAATCCCACGCGCCATATCAGGAAGCCTGAGAGGAGGGGCGTGTTGGGTGGCCGCGGTGGGCGCCGCATGACACCGGGTTCAGTGGGCTCGAAGGCCAGGGCCAGGGCCAGGGTTACGGCGGTGACCATGTTTACCCACAGAACCTGGGCCGGAGTGAGCGGCAGGGTCAGTCCCAGCAGGACGGCGGCCATGATAGTGAAGCCCTCGCCACCGTTGGTGGGCAACACGAACAGAATCGCCTTGCGCAAGTTGTCGTAGACGGTACGGCCTTCTTCCACCGCATGGACGATGGAGGCGAAATTGTCGTCGGCCAAGACCATCTCGGCGGCCTCTTTGGCGGCCTCGCTGCCCTTGATGCCCATGGCCATGCCCACGTCGGCACGCTTGAGTGCCGGGGCATCGTTGACACCGTCACCGGTCATGGCCACCACATGCCCGTTGGCCTGGATGGCGCGCACCAGCCGCAGCTTGTGTTCCGGTGTGGTGCGGGCGAACACGTCCACCTGCCGCACAATCCTTTCCAGCTCGTTGTCAGACACCTGCTCCAGCTCATGGCCGGCCATCACGCCTCCTGCGGTACGGATGCCGATTTCGTCGGCGATGGCCCGGGCGGTGACTGCATGGTCGCCGGTGATCATCTTCACCCCGATGCCGGCTCGCTGACATTCCCTGATCGCCGCGATGGCCTCAGTCCGCGGCGGGTCGATGATGCCGCACACGGCTACCAGAGTCAGCCCGCCGCCCTCTACATCCGGAAATTCCAGCGTGTGCTTGTCTGCGTCCACCGTCTTGACTGCCACCGCCAGCAGGCGCTGCCCGCGGGCGGCGATCGCGTTCATGCGGCTATCCCACTTCCCGTGCTCGATGGCGCGATCACCGTCGCGGGTACGTTCCCTGTTGCACACGGCAAGCACACGCTCGGGGGCGCCTTTGAGGATGATGAAGCGCTGGTCGCCGGTGTGATGGTGGTGGAGGGTGACCATGAACTTGTAGGCGGATTCGAAGGGGATCACGTCGTCGCGGGGATAGCGCTCGTTGATCTCGCTGGGAATCAGACCACCCTTGAGTGCCGCCACGACCAGCGCCCCCTCCGTGGGATCGCCTTCCGGTACCCACGCGCCGTTACGGCACTGTAGCTCGGCATCGTTGCACAGCAGGATCCCACGCAGTGCCTCAGCAAGTACCGGGTGTGCATCGGGCTCCACGTCCTGGCCATCCCGGTTGAAGCCACCGTGGGGTTCGTAACCCACGCCGCTCACCTCGAAGGTGTCGTCGGCGGTGATGATCGACTTCACGGTCATTTCGTTGCGGGTGAGCGTGCCGGTCTTGTCGGTGCAGATGGTGGTGACCGAGCCCAGAGTCTCCACCGCCGGCAAGCGGCGGATGATGGCATTGCGCGTTGCCATGCGCTGTACGCCGATGGCCAGCGTGATGGTCATGATGGCGGGCAGGCCTTCGGGAATGGCCGCCACCGCCAGGCTTACCGCCGCGAGGAAGGTGTCGAGGAAGTCATTATCACGCACCCAGAAACCGAAGGCGAAAGTCAACGAGGCCAGGGCTACGATGGCCAGCGACAGCCAGCGCCCGAACACAGCGATATCGCGTAGCAAAGGGGTGGTGAGGGTTTCCACCTCGCCCAGGAGGGTGGAGATACGTCCGATCTGGGTGTCCGCACCGGTGCCGATTACCACCCCTCGCCCCTGTCCGAAGGCCACCAGGGTGCCGGCGAAGGCCATACAGGAGTGGTCGCCCAAGTCTGCGTTTGCGTTGACCGCTTCGGTTCGTTTATCCACGGCCACCGATTCGCCGGTGAGCATCGCTTCGTCGATGCGCATGTTGTGGACACGGAGGAGGCGCAGGTCAGCGGGTACCTTGTCGCCTGCCTGCAGGAAGACCACATCGCCGGGCACCAGTTCTTCGGCGCGTACAGTGCGCCGTTGCCCGTCGCGCAGCACCAGGGCCCTGGGTGAGAGCATGTTGCGTATCGCATCCAGGGCCTGCTCTGCCTTGCCTTCCTGAATGAAGCCGATGATGGCATTGATCAGCACCACACCCAGGATTACCCCGGTATCCACCCAGTGCTGCAGGAGGGCGGTGCCTACCGCGGCGGCGATCAGCACGTAGATGAGCACATTGTGGAATTGCAGCAGGAAACGCCGCAGTGGCCCGGTTTGTTCCGGTGGAAGCAGGCGGTTGTAACCATACCGCTCCAGGCGTGCCCCAACCTGCGCGCTGGAGAGGCCACGTTCCGTGGCGTCCAATCGATTGAGAATCTCCGCACTTTCCTGACTGTGCCAGGCGATTGGGGTGGGTGGGTTGTGGTTTGGCACGGAGGGTTCCATGGTCACATGTCGGAGTATAGGCAGAACCGATGCCCTATTGTAAGGAAGGTCAGGCCCATGCCTCGGACACGCGTCGAATCGTCGCCGGGAACTGCGCTCTTGTACACTATCAGGATTGGCGCATGCATGCGGTCGCATGAAACGCATACCCGTATAGACGACCGGCTGCATGAATGGATGTGGTAAGTGTATTGACCAATTACCGTGGAGAGGCCTGTGTCATCGTTTTGTTGGTGGGAAGGGGATGTGCTGGTGTTGAACATTTTGGGGCGTCCATCGGCCAAAACCACCGCCATCGGCGTGGTGAACGGCACCCAGCTGGAAATCCACGTCGCTGAACGTCCGGTCCGCGGCAAGGCCACGGCACACATGGTCCATTTTCTTGCCGGGGAGTTTAAGGTTGATGAGGAGGCGATCAGCGTAGTATTCGGGGTCTACAACGTGAACAAGCAGTTGCGTATAAAGGCGCCCAGACGGCTTCCGCCGAATATTCCATTTCCGCCGCCAGGCGGTGGAAGCTGACGCGTTCAGCCATATTCGTAAACATCCTTGTGTCGATCTCTCGGCTGGCGGGAGGCACCTTTCGGAGCCCGCCACCGGCACATACTCGACCTTAGTTTGTTGGCATCGCAGCGGGTTTTCGCGGTGGTGTTTGGCGCGGCTTCTTGCCGCGCACGATCTCCAGGAGGCGGTCGCCGTGCTTTTCCACCAATGCGGTGGCCAGCTGGTGGGCGCTTTCGGTGGGCAGTGCAACACCCGCATCCATTGCTGCCTGCTCCAGCAGTTCCGCCAGGTTTTCCTCCTGCTCCAGACGGGCATCGTAGGCCTCCGCTTCAGCACGGTTATCGAACATCGTCGTCGGGTCCTTATCGCTTGCGAATTTAACAATTACAGCCATTTTCAACTGACTCCTTATTGGTGTGTGCCATATATTTCCCGCGGGCATCGGGGGGGGCTACGTCGCAAATGGGGTGCTGTCGTACGTATAGCAATACATCTGCAGTACTGGATTGCTGTATTCGATACTGTATACCCATACATGTATGTAGAGCAAGCGCGCTACATGGCTACCAACCGATTGGGTGACGCAGCAAGGCTGCGGATATCTTCTGCGATGGTTTGGGGCATTGCGCGATCAGGAGTGATGTCCGCCCCGGATGGAATTGTGCAGTCATCGGGCGCAGGTGTGATGCGTGCTCGCCAGGGTTGGCGCTGGAAAAGTACAAACCGGGCGGGCTTGGCCCTGTGCCGGTATCAAAATCCCTTGCGCAACAGCGGCAGCATCTTGCTCAGGATGTCATCCACTCCCATACCGACCAGATGGGTGAGGGAGACGTAAGACTGCAGGGCGTTGATGCTGGCGTCTTCCTTTGAGGCGGTGCGTAGTCGTTTCATGAAATGGATGTTGACGATTTTCAGCTCGGCGTAGAGCTGTTCCAGCCCTTTCAGTTCCCAGTCCGGTTGTTCGTGGCCTTCGCGCTGGCTCAGGTACTGCTTGACAAGATAGGCGCCGGCCAGACGGTGGAAGGTTTCCTCCAGGGTGGCGAAGGGCAGGTGGAAGTAGGCAAGCGGCTTGAGGCGGGCCAGGATGGGGCAGGCGCTGGAGGCCATGATGACCCCGAAGATTGAGTTGAGGAAGGTCTGTGAGTCGGTGTTCTTGAAGTAACTGCGGTTGCGGGTGTGGACCCAGACGTCGGCACGCTGGATGGAGAGTCGGCGTTTTTCAAGGTAGTTGTCGCGTCATCCGTTTTCATCAAGCCGCCAGCAGTTCAGTCGTCGCCGGTCGCTCCGGGTTAAGCATGACCGTGCCGATAGGCGACCAGTTGCGGGTTGCTCC
>Ga0172382_10003327_pt1 | contig 25580 bp, 29 predicted proteins | sample Leawel138RmetaG_FD_122245 | JGI IMG/M metagenome (GOLD analysis project Ga0172382, IMG submission 122245) | Leachate microbial communities from a municipal landfill in Southern Ontario, Canada - Leachate well 138R metaG | ecosystem: Engineered > Solid waste > Landfill > Unclassified | place...
AGGGCCCAGTCCATGACGACCGGGCCCTTGCTTCATCTTAGCTTTGGCTCAATTACTGAAACAACAACGCGTTGCGCATCAACTCGGCACCGTCTCCGGTCCAGTAATTGGCAAAAACATTACTCGACGGTGGAAAGAAGTTCAGATCCACGCGGTTTCTCCCGTTGAAGTTTCCCCGTACGACCAGGGGTCGACCATTGCCCCATTCGGCCACCACGATCCCCCCGTTGATGGCACCTCCGGTACTTGAGAGGGAATTGGTGGCTGCGAATGTCGTCACGTCAACGAGTAGGGGGCTTCCTGGCTCGTTGATTGTGCCGAGAGAGTCGGATGGGAATGCGGTTGTTGCTCCCACCAGTATCATAAGGTAGTCGTCAAGAAATCGGCCGCCTATCGCGTAATTGGTGACGCTAGAGGCCTGGGCCGTGACAACCCGCCCGCCGCCATCGAAATAGTCAGCTAGCACGTCCCCTAAGGCGGTAGGGTTACTGAAAGGGGAATTACTCCACACCAGAACCGCGTCATAATCTTGCAGATCAGCCAGGGTGGGTGTTGAAGTCTCGGCATCGATATCATCGACCACCGAGAACACACCGGTTGCCGTCAGCTTGGCCTGCACGTCGGCGGCATAATTATCGCTGTCAGCGTGAACTAGCGCAACGCTGATAGTTCCAACATCGAAGGCCTCTGAAATGGCTGTGGCCCCGTCGGATTCGGCCTGCAGAGTGAATCCGGTGCCTACGCCAGCAGTGGCCGCAAGGTCGCTCGGAAAGGTGGCCAATCCGTTGATGGTGTCGACCGTGGTGGTGCCGATGAGGGTCGCGGTGCCACTGGGGTCGCTGGCGATGGTCAGAGTGACTTGAGATACCTCGGTCACTCGATTGCCGAAGGCGTCTAGAACCTCGAGCGTGACCTGAGGGTCAAAGCTTGCCCCTACCTTGATATCGGTAGGCTGCTGCACAAAAGCAACCTGGGTTGCCACGTCGGGGGTGACCACGAAGGCCACGCTCTGGGCCGAATCAAGCCCTGGGGAGGTGGCGATAAAGGTGTAGTTACCGGCCAGATCCACCGACAGGTTGTCGAAGGTAGCCACGCCGTTGACGGCATTCCTGGTCAGAGTGCCGCTGAGTGTCGCCCCATTCGGATTGGCAAGGGCAATGGTGATCTCGTTGGTGGCACCGGCCACCACCGCACCGTCCTGGTCCACCACGGCCACATTGATGGCGTTGAAGGTCTGTCCCGCAGTGCGCAACGGTGTAGTTTGAAAGACCAGGCCGGTGGCTGTGGGGCCGGTGGGTGTTGCAGGGCTGTTGGTGAAGACGAAGTTGTCGCTATCTCCACAGCCGATGAAAGCGAGGGAGAGCAGCAGCAGGCATGCAACTACCCCCCCCCGATGAAAAAGTCTACTGACAATCGAACTTGTCATATGAAGTATGAAATCCTCCCAATAAAAGTGAGGCAGTTGTTCTGTTAAGCGAATGGACAGTCCTTTAGAGTTAAATACCATCAATCTCAGGCCCGGCTACCCGCTCGTAGGTGCCGTCGCTGGTCTTTTTTAGCTTGGTCAGCCCGCCGGCGGCGATGTCGGAGTCTGAGGCCGGCGTGCTGTGGCGGCCGGGCATGCTGATCAGGCGCTGTAGTTCTCCCTTGCCCAGGGGGTTGTCTCCCCGGTGCGGGCAGTACTTGCCGCACACCGCGGGCTCGATCTTGCCTCGAACGAAGATCTCGAGTCTTTCCTCACACTTCAAGCAACGGTATTCGTAGATAGGCACCGGTCAAGTTTCAAGATCCGGACGGGTTCTCCCGCGGGGGTATCGAGGGAAGAGCCAGGGGTAGCGCACCCGGCAGGCACTCCACGCGCATGGGGGTCTGCCCCAGCAGCTCCCCGTCGGCCTGCACCGGACAGGCGGGGGAGCAGTCCACCGTGAAGGGTTCTCGCAACTCCTGAAGGTGCACATTTTTTACCCGCTCAAAACGGCCCCGGAAGTTTTCCGGGAGGGCCAGCAGGGCCTGAGCCAGGGTGAGGTTCATGCAGACCGCGTTGAGCGTTCCGTCGAAGGGGCAGGCACCCGGAGCGCTCACCATGCCGCCGCCGTAGTGGCGCACGTTGGCCGCGTTGAAGTTGAAGAAAATGTCGGACAGTTGCGGCGACTCGCCACTCTTCACCCGCACCGCGCGGTTCTTCCAGAAAGCCAGGGAGAGAAACAGGGCCAACAAATACGACAGACGGCCGGGTACCCGCCGAGCCAGGGCGGCCCGCCGTTCGGTGACTGCGGCAGAGAAGCCGGTGGCGGCACCCACGCAGAAGTAGCGAGACTCCTCGCTGCCGTTTCGCTGAAAAGTGACCCGGCCCAGGTCAGCTGTGCTCTGTTGGCCGATGGGGGAGGAAAGAAAGGTGTCGAGCTGAGCCAGGCGCCGGTCGATGCTGAAAAGAAAATCGTTGCCACTGCCCAGAGGCAAGGGACAGAAGCGAGGACCCTTCGGAAAACCTTTGTCGCCCCACCCGTTGATCGCCTCGTGCAACGTGCCGTCTCCACCGGCGGTGAAGACCACCCCGGCAAAGCCGTCCGGCAGGCTGCGGGTGTGCTCCCGGGTCTGGCCGGGGAAGCGGCTTTCCTCAATCCGGAGTTCGAATCTGGATTTCAGGTGCTCGAGGAGCTCGCTGCACCGTCTATGCCGCTGTGCTCGAGGATGCAGGATGAGTAAGCCGGACTCCATTACAGGCCCTTTAGGACCTGGTCCAACTCGTCCTCTGAGCTTTTCCAGGTTTCTTCGATCAGGTTCACGAGCTCGTCTAAAATTTCCGGGGGCTCTTCCCTACGGGCGGCAGCTTCCAGTTGATCGGCAAGCTTCAAGAGCGGGTCGGCCCCCACGATCCCGCAGGAGCCCTTCAAGGAGTGGGCTTCCCGGTAAATACCACTGAAGTCGCTCCCCCGGAGGGCCTCACGAAAGTTCTGCAGGCGGGAAGGCCATCGATCCGCGAAGCGCTCCAGGGCCTTACGCAAGAAGAGATTCCCCCCCAGAGTCACCAACTTGGAGTGCACCGAGGCATCGAAGTACCGCAAGCTAGAGGCCGTGGTGGGTTCCGGCTCATCCCACTCCTCAAAATCTCCCACGAACCATTCCCGGGCAGCTCTCATGAGTTCGGAGAGGCGAAAGGATGAGAGAAGCTTGACGTGGGTGTTGGGCAGAAACAAGGCTTCCCGCTCTTCGTCCACTGAGAGGTTGCTGGCGGAGACCAGAAGCACCCGAGCGTCGACGTGCAGTTCGCACCAGAGACGAGCGAGCTCCAACCCGGTCATGCCCGGCATGTGAAAGTCGGAGACCAGATTGGGGCAGGAACCGTGCTTGCGGGCATGGTGGAGCAGTCTGCGGGGGGAGGAGAACTCCCAAACCTTGTCGGCAAAACGACCCAGCAGCCGCTTCTGGACCAGAAGCTGCGTGGGATCATCATTGACCAGCCAGATCTCCAGGCTCACGAGTCTTCAGTTCGATGTAGCGCCTCAGCCTTTCCTTCCTGGAGGCTCGCCGCCCCTCATAAAGAAAGACCCGGCGCAGCACCGGGTCGTTCCTTACTCTTCGCTTTCCGGATTGCTCTTTTTCTTGACCCGGCGCTTTCGGAGTTTGGTCCCGTGGAGTCTCAACTCGACGGACTCTTCGGACTTTTCTTCCTTGAGGGCTTCTTGGGGCAGATCCCGTTGTCGATTGATGTGCAGGATGGGGATCTCCACCTTCAGAGTCATCTTGCCGTCTTTGTCCACGATCTTGTAGACGCTGTGTTCCTTATCGGCTCGGAGGTAGCGGGAGGTACACTCCTCGATCTCTTTCTGCAAGCAGTTCATCAGTTGGGGGGCCACTGTCTGGCGGTCGCCCACCAGCGCGGTCTTCAGCCGTTCGCGAGCAGCGTTTCGGGAGTCTTCCTTAGGCCCAAACAGTCGATGGAAGATGGGCACCTTTAAAAGTAGTGAATTCATTGCTTACCTCCTTATCCCACTTGGGCACCAAGATCGGTCGTGAGAACCCGGCGCAGTTTGCTCCAGATGGACGTCTGGGGATCGACCATCGGGGTGGCCGGGTCTACGATCCGAGCCACGATATTTCGGTAGGCCATACCTGCCTTGGAACGGGCATCGAGGATGGCGGGTTCCCCCTTGTTGGATGAGTGAACGATGCGCTCATCTTCGGGCACCTGGCCCAGCAGTTCAATGTTCAGGATGTCCTGGACATCGGACACCGAGAGCATCTGCCCGCGTTTGATAAGCCCCGGCTTGACCCGGTTGAGGATCAAGCGGATGGAGTTGATTTCGGCGGCTTCCAGCAGGCCCACGATGCGGTCGGCGTCCCGCACGGCGGAGACCTCGGGATTGGTGACCACGATAGCCTCATCGGCACCGGCGATGGCGTTTTTAAAGCCCATCTCGATACCGGCGGGGCAGTCCAGGAGAATAAAATCGAAGGCGTCTTTCAGTTCGGTGCAGAGTTTTTTCATCTGCTCCGGCTTGACCGCGTCTTTTTCCCGGCTTTGAGCCGAAGCTAGAATGGAGAGGTTGTCGAACCGTTTGTCTTTGATCAGGGCCTGACGAAAACTGCGGCACTTACCTTCCACCACGTCCACCAGATCAAAGACGATCCTGTTTTCCAAGCCCAGGACCAGGTCCAGGTTTCGGAGTCCGATGTCGGTATCGATGAGTACCACCGAGTGCCCTTGAGAGGCCAATCCGGCCCCTATGTTCGCGGTGGCGGTGGTCTTCCCAACGCCTCCTTTACCAGATGTGACGACTATAACTTTGCCCACATTACTGCCCTTTCTCATGAACGTTACCGCAGCGCTTCCACCACAACGGAGTCACCGTTGAGTCGGGCGCGAAGTGTACCTGTTTGTGTGGATTTTTTGAAAAATGAACTCTTTTTATCGACGCTGAGAAAGCGGTCGGCGATGCGCAACTGGGTGGCCTGGAGCGAGGAAGCGATGACGGTCGAGGTGCGATCGCCTTCGGCCCCGGCGTGGACCGCACCCCGCAGTTGGCCCATGACGATGACGTCGCCGTCGGCTTCGATCTGCGCCCCGGGGTTAAGATCGCCCAGCAAGACCACGTTGCCGGCAAAGACCACCTTCTGCCCTGAGCGCAAGGTCTTGCGCAGGTAAAGGGTGGGCTCTTCGTCTTCGATTCGGGGGGCTTCCTGGGACGATTCTTCCTGGACTTCCTCGATGGAGTGATCGCTGGGGACCTCAAAGGAGTCTTCCAGGACCGGGGGAGTGAGCTGCGGGGTGGGGATTGGTTCGGGGCTCTCAACTTTGCTCGAAGCGATCACGGTTTCCGGAACATCGGCCACCTTGAGTTCGGCGACCCCGTCTTTTTCCCGGCGCATTCGGCGACCCTGATGCTTGGCCAATCCCAGACGGCCGATGATGGCCCGGTAGCCGCGCTCTTCGGCAATGGTCCGGGTATTCAGGGAAGTCGATAGGATACCGTTGCAAGTAAGACCCTGATCGTGGAGGGCGGAGATCACCTGATCGAACTGATTCTCGGTGAGTTCACGCCATCCAAAATCGAAGGTCAGACTTGCATCGGTCAGGAAACCTTCCCCTCCGGAAGAAAGGCTACGCAATTCGCAGAGAAGCAACGACCACTCGGCGTCCTCGCGAATGGAGGCGAGTAAACCGTGCCTGGTGCCTTTTAAAACAAGGCTTTCGTAGCTTCCTGTCATGGTCTGAGAGACACTCCTTGAAGAATTGTTAGAATAAAATTCTAATGAACTTGAAAAACATCCTGCCAAACTTTCAAAAAATTTGTATTTTTTTCAAGCCCAGAGATCTCTCTGGTGGTTTTGGGTCTATCGCGAGCGTCGGCGCGCTGGTGGGGAGTTCCAGTTTTTGAGGGGGATCGGCTTTTCGAGCGTTCGACTGAGTTGCTTCCATTTAGCCTGATCAGTGTCAGCCACCAGAGTGTAAGCGTTTCCTGAGCGGCCCATCCGGCCGGTTCGGCCGATGCGGTGGGTGAGGAGTTCAGAATTTTCGGGAAGCTCGAAGTTGACCACCAGATCCACGTGATCCACGTCCAGGCCTCGAGCAGCCACGTTGGTGGCCACCAGCACCGAGATCTCTTGCTTGCGAAAGCTACTCATGACCTTGTCCCGTGCGTTCTGGCTCATGTTTCCCTGCAGCGCAGCGGCCGAGTAGCCCAGATCGGTCAACTGTTTGGCCAGTTTTCGTACCCCTCGTTTGGTTCGCCCGAAGACGATCGAAGTGCCGGTTTCGGTGTCTTTCAACAGGGTGCGCAAGACATCCATGCGACGCTCACTGGAAAATCGCAAGGCCACGTGCTCAATATCGGGCTCTTCGTGCTTCTTGGGGATGACCTTGACGATCTTGGGCTTGTGCAAATACTTACGACTCGCCTGGTCCACCCAATCGGGCATGGTGGCCGAAAACATGGCCGTCACGTGGTCGTTGTTCAGTCGGTCCAGGATCTTTTCCACATCTCGTGCAAAGCCCTGATCAAGCATTTCATCGGCTTCATCGACCACCGCGTAAACCACGTTTTTCAAATCGATGGCCCGGCGCTGGATGAGGTCCACTAATCGACCGGGTGTGGCCACCACAACCTGAGCGCCTTTCCGCAGTTGCTCTATCTGGGGGGTGATGGAACGCCCGCCGTAGACCGGCAGGACTTTGATTCGATCAACCTTGCTCAGCCCGGAGATGACGTCACAGATCTGATTGGCTAGCTCCCGAGTCGGAGTGAGCACCAGGGCCTGCACGCAGTTTCGCCCGGGATCCACAAATTCGAGCAGCGGAAGTGAAAAGGCCAGGGTTTTACCGGAACCGGTTTGAGCCTGGCCGATGACGTCTTCTTCTTGCAGGAGAAGTGGGATAGCCAATTCCTGGATGGGGGTCGGAGTGAGTATTTTATCTCGCTTCAGAGCCTGGAGGCTCTGGGGAAGCAGGTCGAAATCGGAGAATAACATGAAAGAGAGTCCTTAGGGAGAGCCGCTAAAATCGGCTGATCGCGCATTCACCCTAACACACGGTGTCAAGTGGGGGAAGCGCGCCCTTCCTCTCTGAAAGGGGAATCAAGATCCGGCGGGTGCTGCGCTGGGTGCTTCTTCGGCGTCTTCCTGACTCTTGATGAAGAGGTGATCCATTTCCACGTACTCGGTGGCGGCTTTACGCACCCCTTCATTTTCGATCTCCGGGTGCAGGATGATGCCCGCTGCGAAGAAGGCCGACCGATCGATGTAGATCCCCTTGGCTTTTTGCTCGTCACCAAACTTCTGCACGTCTTCGTAGAGGCGTTTGATGTGGGCCCGTTCTTGCTCCGAGCATCGGGTGGTGGCCTCGCCCAGTGCTTTGGCTTTGGCAATCAATTCTTCTTCAGAGGGTCTTTTCACAGAGTTTCTCCATCTCCCAGGGACTTTTTTGTTTGCCTAGCTTTCCGGAGACACCGCTTACCTTCCTTTGATCCTCACTCCGGATTGTGCCCGGGCCCGATAAAAGTCGCCGGTAAGGTCAGAGCAAAACGGGTCGGGACGGTAGCAGGCTGAGTGAAAGTAGAGACCGGAAGGAGGGGCGGGGTGGGGGGCCCGATCGGGATCTCGAGCCTGAAGCCGCTGGAGGAGCTTCCCACAACTCGATTCGCCCAGCCCGATCTCCACCAGAGCGCCCACCAGCAGGCGCACCATCCGCCTGAGAAAGGCGTTGGCGGTGATGGTCACGGTCACGCTCTGCCCGGACGGCCAGGGCTGCTCGTTGATCTCCACCACCAACACCTCTCTTCGGTAGTGAGGCCGATCGCAGCGTGCCGTGAAAGTACGAAAATCGTGTTCACCCAGCAGTAGAGAGGCGCCCTCTTTCATCAGTTCCAGATCCAGCTCCCCACCCAGGCACCAGGCCCGGTCCGCCCATAACACCCTTTCCCGGGGCCCGGCCCCGCTCAGAAGACGGTACTCGTAGGTGCGCGAGAGGGCCGAGTAGCGAGGGTGAAAGTCAGTTTCTCCGGCCATGGTGGCCGCTTCGGTCACCACAACCGAAGGCTCTAACTGACTGTTGGCCCCCTCCACGATGGCCCTGGCGGGTAGCTCTTCAGGGTGCTCGAAGGCTGCCACTTGGCCCAGCCCGTGGACCCCCGCGTCGGTTCGACCGGCGTACGATAAATGGATATCGCCTTTAAAGATCCGGCCGAGTGCCTTCTCCAGCTCTCCCTGTACCGTTTTGTGCTTGGGCTGGCGTTGAAAGCCGAAATACCTGGAGCCGTCGTAACAGACTTTAAAGAGATACTTCATAGAAGAAGGGGGTCTTTCCACAGCGTGAGCGCTGAAACCAGGAACAAAAATACGCTCCACACCCCGGGGCCCCGCCCGTTTTCCCCCTCTGCCGAGTTCGACTCCCACTGCTCCACCACCCGTCGCTGCTCCAGGGCTAGGCCCATGATCTCGGCCCGATGGAGGGCTCCCACGAAGATAAAGACGATGGCGTCTAGATAGAGCCTTGCTCGGCTCAAAGGGCTGCGGGGTAGAGGCAGGTTGCGGGCCATTCTGCCTGCCGTCATCTCCTTGATTTCTCGGCGAAGGAGGGGCACAAACCGGTAAGCCAGGTGCACCAGCAAGGATAGCTCCTGCCGGCTGATCCCCACCCAGCGCAGGGGGCTGAGGAGCGCTATGCCAAAACGGATGGCCTGCTGGGGCCGGGTGGTGAGAAAGAAGAGTGTGGTGAGGAGGGTGATGAGCACGAGCCGCGCAGCGTAGAGGCCTCCTTTGTGTAGACCGGGCCAGGAAAAGACCGGATGGAGGGCGCTGGAATCAGGGGCGGTCCAGAAGGCGGCAGCCAGCAGCGTGAACACCACCAGCAGATTCACCGGCCTCAAGGATCTCCAGAAGAGGAGCTGGGGCAGCCCGGCGCGCCAGGCCAGGATGCCCACCACCAGGCCTACCAGGGCAAAGGCTGATGCGCTTTGATACAAGAAAGCGAGTCCGCCCACCAGGGCAAAGAGGGTGGCCTTCCAACCGGTGCTCGCCAGATGGAGCGAGCTGGTGCCCTCCACGTAGCGGCCCAGGGCGATCTCATCGAGAAAAGAGCCGGTTTCTTTTACCGCCGCCGTTTTCAATCGCCGTCTACGTTGCTAAGCGCACGGGATTTCTGAAAGGCTGAAAAGACGGCTTTGGAAAGTACCGTGCGCAGTCCCCCTTTTTCCATCTGGTAGAGGGCATCGGCGGTGGTTCCGCCGGGGGAGGTGACCTGATTGCGCAGTTCGGCCAGGTGGGCGTCGGATTGAAGGGCGAAGTCTACCGAGCCCTTAACGGTCTGGAGTACCAGCTTTTCCGCCACCCGCCGGGAAAACCCTAGATGCACACCCGCGTCGATGAGACTTTCCATGAAAAGAAAGACATAGGCCGGTCCGGTTCCGGAGAGCGCGGTGGCCATGTCCAATTCACCTTCTCGAGAGACAAAGACCTCTTCTCCCAAGGCGCCCAGAAGAGTCTGCGCCATGGTGCGCTGCTCTTTGCTCACATCTGGCGTAGCGGTCCATACCGTCATCCCTTCCCCTACCCGGGCGGGAGTATTGGGCATGGTTCGGACGACGGACTGGTGACCCAGGTGCTTGGTGAGGGTGCGAGTGTCGACCCCGGCCAGGATCGAAATGACCAGTTGCTCGGGAGCAAACGCTCCCAGGATGCTATGGGAGACCTCGCTGAGGACTTGAGGCTTGACCGACAGAAAGACCACGTCGGCCCCCTCGATCGCCTGCTTGTTGTCGACCGTGGTCTTGACCGAGTAACGTTTTTCGAGTTGTTCCAACCGGGCGGGGTAAGGATCGGCGCAACAGATCGAAGTGGAGGGGAGAAGTTGCTTCTTAAGAACGCCGGACACGATCGCTTCGGCCATGATGCCCGATCCGATAAATCCTAGTTTCTTGCCTTTCAGGGCCTGGTCCATGGCAGTTTCGATCTCCTTATCGTTTGACTCCCTCTTACCACCATGGTCCCGCCCTTCCCTTTTCTCAAAAGGTGTCTCGGGAGAGGCCCCAAAACTCCCCAGTATGAAAGTTCTGTTTTTGGCAGCGGAGGCCACTCCGTGGATAAAAGTTGGTGGTTTAGGCGATGTGGCGGGGGCTCTGCCGCAAGCCCTGAGAGAACGGGGGATGGAAGTGAGGCTCATGCTGCCTCGTTACTACTCCATCAACCCGGAGAAGTACAAGCTGGAGAAAGTGCTGGACAACTTCCCCGTCCACATGGACTGGCGCCACGAGGAGTGTCAGGTTTGGCGTGATCAGCAGCGCGACGCGTACTTCATCGAGAACGACTATTTTTTCGGAAGCCGCCCCAACGCCTACGGTGATCGGGATGACCCGGAGAGGTTTGTGTTGTTTGCCCGGGCAGCCCTGGAAGCGTGTATTCGGATGGGCTGGTATCCGGACGTGATCTCGGCCCACGATTGGCATTCGGCGGCTGCGGTGCGACTGCACTGGGCCGCTCCCGAGCGGGCCGCCCTGGTTTTCACCATCCACAACATCGCCCACCAGGGCTACGTGAGTAACTCCAAGTGGCCGCTCTTGGGGGTCTACGATGCAGCCGGCCCCCTGAACCTCATGGAACAGGCGATCTACGCCGCCGATATCGTGACCACCGTTTCTCCCACTTACGCCCGGGAGATCCGCACCTCCGAGTACGGATTCGGTCTGGAGGGCGTACTCCGCGGCAAAAGGGATCGAGTGGTCGGGATCCTCAATGGATTGGATTATGAGAGCTGGAACCCGGCCACCGACAACGCCCTGGCCGCAAATTTTAGTGCCGAGGAGCCGGCCGGCAAGAGAGAGTGCAAACGGGCCTTGCAGGAAGAGGTGGGGCTACCCCAGCGCGCCGATGTGCCGCTATTGAGCGTGGTCTCCCGATTGGATTCCCAGAAAGGGATTCGCTTGATTCTGGATGCCCTGCCCGAATTGCTTTCCTTGACCCACGCCCAGATCATGTTTCTGGGCTCGGGCTCTTCCCAGTACGAGAGTGAGATCCACGGCTGGACCGCCGGACACGGGAGCCGGGTCGCTTCCTTCATAGGATTCAACGCGGACCTCTCTCGGCGGATCTATGCCGGGAGCGACTGCTTTTTGATGCCCTCGAGCTTTGAGCCGTGCGGACTTTCCCAGCTGATGTCCATGCGCTACGGAACCTTACCTATCGCCCGCTCTACCGGCGGTCTGGCCGACACCATCAGCAACCGGATCAACAAGGACTGGACAGGTTATCTCTTCGGACCCTACGACAAAGGGGCCATGCTGGGAGCCATCGGCCGTGCCCTCAACGACTACCCCAATTCGGCCTTGTGGACCAGGGCGGTGCTGCGAGCCATGCAGGCGGACTTCAGTTGGAAGCGTTCGGCCGCTCGCTACGAAGAGATCTTCAATTGGGCTCTGGAAGTTCGAGGCTGAAGTGATAGCCGCGGTCATCCCCGCCTACAACGAGGCCGCGGTCATTGGTGAGGTGGTTCGGGGCTGCCTGGAGTATGCGGATACGGTTTTGGTGGTGAGCGACTGTAGCTCTGACCAGACCGCCTCGGTGGCTCGTGCGGCGGGGGCTCAGGTTTTAGAGCATCCTCTTCAGCGGGGAGCCGGCCGGGCCACGGCCACCGGTTTGCAGGCCGCTCTTCGGTGGGGGGCGCGATACATCGTGACCCTAGACGCCGATGGCCAGCACTTGCCCGATGAGATACCCCGGGTCCTGGAGCCCTTGAAGCAAGGTGAAGCCGATCTGGTGGTGGGCTGTCGCTCCATCAACCGGGAAGAGATGCCCCTGATACGCCGGTTGGGAAATCGCTTTGCAAACGCCTGGACCTGGCTGTTTCTTGGAATCGCGGTTTCCGACACGCAATCCGGTTTCCGGGGCTACACCAGAGAGGCCGCGACAAGACTCCCCTTCGACGCACGAGGCTATGAGTTTTGCTCTCAGAGCCTGTGGGAAGCGCACAGGTTGGAGCTGCGTATTCGGGAGGTGCCGATCACCGTGGTTTACACCGAGTATTCCCAGTCCAAGGGACAGAGTTTTACCACCTCCCTCAAGACCCTGGGCAGGATCGGCAGGGAGGGCCTGCGGGGGTGAAGTTTACCCTCATTCAGTGGAGCTTCGCCTTCATTTTTGGGGCCACCCTGCTTCGGCTTTGCTTGCAGATTTGGCGATCGACCATCCCCCGGGGTCGAGGTCTGGTCTGGCTTGTCATTTGGAGTATCGGTCTGGTGGTGGTACTCAAGCCCGAGCTTTCCGCCCAACTCGCCACCGTCATGGGAGTGACCCGGGGTACCGACGCGGTGGTCTACACGGCTATCGCCTTGCTGAGCGTGCTGGTGTTTCGCGCTTTTAGACTGCTAGACGACCAGGATAAACAGCTTTCGACTCTCACCACGGCGCTGGCTCTACGAGACTGGGAGCAAGAACAGGAAGACTTGTAAGCCTTACCAGAGTTTGTATCCCATTCGTTCGAAGAAGTCAGGGTCATTGGTGAGTTCTCGAACGGTGTAGATGTCGATCTTCCCTTCCCGGAGCAGAGACAGCAGGCCGGTGTCCATGGACTGCATGCCGTGTTGGGCGCCGGTCATGAGATAGTTTTTCAGTTGCGAGGTCTTGCCCTCACGGATCAAGTTGGGGAAGCCCTCCCGGCTCAAAAGGATCTCCTGAACCGCCACCCGCCCCGGTTTGTCACAGCGCTTCAAGAGCAGTTGGGCCACCACCGCTTTGAGGGAATCGGCCAGCATGGAGCGGATCTGGTTTTGCTGCTTGGCGGGAAACACATCGATGATACGATCGATGGTCTTGGCCGCCGAGTTGGTGTGCAAAGTACCGAAGACCAGGGCGCCGGTTTCGGCGGCCTTGATGGCCAGGTAGATGGTCTCCAGGTCTCGCATCTCACCCACCAGGATGATGTCTGGGTCTTCCCGGAGCGAAGCCCGCAAGGCGTCGGCAAAGCTGAGCGCGTGATCGCCGACTTCCCGGTGATCGATCAAGCACTGCAGGCTGGGGTGGAAAAACTCGATGGGGTCTTCCACGGTGATGATGTGGGCCTTGGCGGTGCGGTTCAGGTGGTTGATCATGGCCGCCATGGTGGTTGATTTACCAGAGCCGGTGGGCCCGGTGACCACGCAGAGCCCACGTCGCATCTCCGCGATCTGATTGAGAATGGGCGGCAGGCCCAACTCCTCCACGGTGGGGATCCGGCTGGGAATGACCCGAAAGACCATGCTGCTGCCGTGGTGCTGGCGAAAGCAGTTGCCCCGGAAGCGAGCGATGCCTTTCACCTCGTGGGCAAAGTCGGCGTTTCCGGTCTTGGCTAACTCTGCGTGCTTTTCGTCTGACATGACCCGGAAGAAGGAGCGGATCTTTTCTTCGGTGAGTGGGGCGGCTTTGGAATAGATCAGCTCACCGTGCACCCGCAAGACCGGTGGGGAGCCCACGGCCAGATGTAAGTCAGAACCTTCGATCTTGACCAGGTGGCGGAGCATATCGTCGATATCAAACGGTTCATTGAAGACGATCTCGAGCTCGGGAGCGCGTACCGTACTGGGAGGTGGCGCGACCGCAGGAGGAGCCTGTTGGGCGACGGGAGGCGGGGCCGCTGCCTGCTGCTGGGCCATCTTGGCCGCGGCTTCGGCTTCGGCTGCGGCCTTGGCGGAGGGGGGTTCTACCGAGGTGATCTTGATCTCCCCGAAGTCGTCCTGCCCACCCCCCATGAGTTTCTTGAAAAAGGCCATGGCTTATCCTTGCTCCGCTCCGCCGTAGAGTCCCCGGCTTCTGGCTTCCTCCGCCGTGATCCGGCCGGAGTCGATCAGTTCTTGAATGTACACATCCATCGCGATCATTCCCTGGCTGCGCCCGGTCTGGATGGCGTTGGTCAGTTGGAAGGTCTTGCCTTCCCGAATCATATTGGCCACCGAGTCGATGTTGATCAAAACTTCCACCGCCGGGATCCGGCCCCGTCCGTCGGCCCGAGCGATCAACTGTTGGGTGATCACAGCCCGCAAGGTCTCCGACATCATGGTCCGGATCTGGGCTTGCTGGTCGGGCGGAAACTGGTCGATCAGGCGATAAATGGTCTTGGCCGCCGACTGGGTGTGCAGGGTGCCGATCACCAAGTGGCCGGTCTCGGCCGCGGTCACCGCCAATCGGGTGGTTTCCAGGTCTCGCAACTCACCCACCAGGATCACGTCTGGGTCCTGCCGCAGGGCGCCTTTCAAGGCGGTGGGGTAGGAATCGACGTCCCGCCCGATCTGGCGCTGGTTGATCAAAGATTTATCATTTTTGAAAACGTACTCGACCGGATCTTCCAGGGTGATGATGTGGTCGGTCCGAGACTGGTTGATGATGTTGATCAAGGCCGCCGCGGTAGAGGTCTTGCCGCAGCCGGACGGGCCGGTGATCAAGACCATGCCCTGGTGAAAACGCACGAAGTCGCCCAGATGGGCGGGCAGGTTTAGTTGCTCGAGGGTAGGCACGTTGATGGGGATCCGCCGAAGGACCAGGCTCAAGCCCTCCTTCTGCACGTAGGCATTGCCCCGGTAACGCTGCCGATAGCCGTTTCGCTCCTCGTCGAAGGCGAAGTCGAGATTCTTTTTCAGGTGTAAGGTTTTAAGGGTTTCCGGACCCAGAACTTCGCGTGCCATCTGCACGGCGTGGTCAAACTGCAGTCGATTGGTGCCGATCGGCTCCAAAATACCATGAACCCGCATGCGGGGTATGGCTCCGGTGCCCAGATGAAGATCGGACGCCGCCATCTGGTGCATTTTGTCGAGGTAGGGCTTGATGATCACCTTCCCCAACTTTGCCAGACGGGCTGATTCGCCTTCCGAGGTCTACCAGATCCCTAGAAACATTTGCGCTTCTTCGGAAGCGTGCACACTGGGATCCCAGCGAGGTTTCCAGACCAGATTGACCTCGCAGTCTTCCACCCCATCCATGCGCTTGACGGTCAACCATACCGCACTTTTGAGTTCCGGGCCCACCGGGCATCCGGGAGAGGTCAGCGTCATGTTGACACCCACCTGGCGGGTCTCGGCGTTAGGCTCCACATCGTAGATGAGTCCGAGGTCCACGATGTTGATCCCGATCTCCGGGTCGATCACGTCTTTCAAGGCTTCTCGGATCTGCTCTTCGGTGGGCATTCCGCCGTTGGTCGATGCTTCTTGCTCTTGCTCGGGGGGAGCGGTATTTTCAGACATAAGTTATAACTCCTAATTTGTTGATTGCTTGCGCAGGGCGCCTTCGAAAGTTTCCCAGGCTAGCAAGGCACACTTGATTCTCACGGGGTAGTAGCGCACCCCACCTAAAGCTTCCAGTTCATCGAGGTCCAGCGGACTGGGCTCGGGCTCCCGCACGGTGAGCCAGTCCTTGAAGGCTTGGCGGTACTTTCGAGCCTCCTCCACGGTTTTTCCTCGTAGAATTTTGGTGAGCATGGAGGCCGAGGCCAGGCAGATGGAGCAGCCGACCCCGTCGAAATGCACCTTCTCAACCTTGTCGTCCACGATCTTGATGAAGAGTTCGATTTCGTCGCCGCACGAGGGGTTGATACCCTCGTCGTAGTGGGTGTGATCGGTGAGGGCTCCCTTGTACGGGGGGCGGGCGTAATGCTCCAGGATAATGGATTTGTAGAGATCATCGTCGGCAGCGATGTCCATCATAGGATCTCCTTAAAGACTTCACGGGCTTTTTTCAGCGCCAGGACCAGGGCGTCCACGTCTTTTTTCGTGTTGTAGAGGTAGAAGGAGGCTCGGGTGGTGCCCTGCCTTCCTAGTTTTTTCAAGAGGGGTTGGCAGCAGTGGTGGCCGGCCCGAACGCAGACCCCTTCCCGGCCGATCAGGGTGGCCAGATCATGGGGGTGGATCCCGTGAAAGTCGAAACTGAGCACCCCAGAGCGCTTGAGGGGGTCTTGGGGCCCGTACACGATCAGTCCGTCCAGGTTGGAAAACTTCTCCATAGCATAACCGACCAACTCCAGTTCATGGGCTCTGATGCTGTCCATACCCACTTCTTGAAGGTAGTCCACGGCCGCCCCCAGGCCGTGCACCCCGGAGATATTGGGGGTACCGCCTTCAAATTTGTGGGGAAGTTCGGCCCATCGCACTCGGTCCTGGCGCACGCTCAGGATCATACTGCCACCGAAGCGGCACGGAGGCATAGCGTCCAGCAGTTCCCGCTTGCCCCAGAGCACACCCACCCCGGTTGGTCCCATCATTTTGTGAGCCGAAAAGGCCAAGAAATCCGCCCCCAGCGCTTTCACGTCGGTGGGCAGGTGAGGAACCCCCTGAGCTCCGTCCAGTATTACCACCGCCCCGTGTTCTTTCAGTTGGGGGACCAGAGTTTGGACCGGATTGATGGTGCCCAGGACGTTGGAAACCCAGGAGAGGGCCACCAGTTTGGGCTGGGCGGCCAGGATCTCAGGAAGCTGAGCGAGGTCCAGCTCTCCCTCATCGGTCACCTCCCACCACAGCAAACGCGCTTTTTTTCGCTCCGCCAACTGCATCCAGGGCAGGAGGTTGGAGTGGTGCTCCATGAGAGTGACCACGATGGTGTCGCCTTCGGAGATGTTGGCTTCACCCCAGGTTTGGGCAACCGTGTTGAGGGCTTCCGTGGTTCCGCCGGTGAAGATGCACTCGGCCGGATCGGAGGCGCCGATAAACTCGGCCACCTTTTGGCGAGTCTCCTCGAAGCGATCGGTTGCCCGCACCGACCAATCGTACACACCGCGGTGCACGTTGCTGGCCCCTAGGCGGTAGTGATCGGCCATAACCTCCCGGACCTGCACCGGCATCTGACTGGTGGCGGCGCTATCCAGGTAGACCACCCCTTTAAGAAAGGGGAAGTCCTCTGTTATGGCGGGCATGGTTTTAATCGTCGAACTCCACGTAGACGGATTTCCCTCGGATGGAAACCTCATAAGTATCGATGGGAAAGACCGCAGGCGGTGCGGTGACCGTCCCATCGCGCACATCAAATTTACCACCGTGGCGGGGGCAGACGATTTGACATCCGTCAAGTTCCCCTCCGCCTAATTCGGCGTCATCATGCGAGCAGCGATTTTCCAGGGCATAAAACTTACCCTCGAAGTTGCAAACAACCACGGCAGAGCCGTCGACTTCCACGACAACCGCCTGATTTTCGGGGAAATCAGAAACAACCCCCACTTTGAATCGATTCATCTCGGCACTTTCCCTGGGGTGCCGGTGGTTAGTTAAACGCCGGCACCCCGTTTACTCCTACTTCCCAAGCACGTGGTCCATCTTCTCGGCCACCAGGTCCATCAGATAGTCGACCACCACGGGCTGTTCCACCCGGTTGACGACCTCCTGAAAAAAACCTCGGACCAGTAGCCTCTTGGCCTCGGCTTCGTTTAAACCGCGGGTACGACAGTAAAAGAATTGATCCTGGTTATAGGTAGTAAAGGTAGCGCCGTGGGTGCAGGCAACGTCGTTGGCCTGGATTTCCAGTTTGGGCATGGAGTCGGCTCGAGCCCGGTCGGACAACAAGAGGTTTCGGTTCTGCTGATAGCCGTCGATCTTTTGGGAGCCAGGCTCGCACAGCACGTTTCCGCTGAAGTTGCTGCGGGACTCGTCGGCCAGGGCCACGTGAAACAAGACATCGCTCACATTGCAGCCCACCCGGTGGTATTGATTGAGGTCGAAATCGAAGTGTTGTTTATGGGAGGCCATAACCAGGCCGTTGACTTCCGATTTGCAGCCCTGACCCTCCAGATCGGATTCTACGAACAGTTTCGAGACCTTGCCGTTCAGTCCCACGTACAGGACCTGCAGGTGGGCATCTTTCCCCACTTCGGTACGGATCATAGGCACGCAGTTGGTGGCCTCACCCCAGTCTTGCACGAAGACGTAACGCACGTCCGATCCGTCTTCTACCTTGATGTCGATGACGGGGCAGGCCAGAAGTTCGGCGTCGTCACTCCTGAAAGTCTCGATCACCGAGACCTTCGAAAACTTACCGACGTGCACCACGCTCTTCGGTAGGGCAAGCGCGTTGTCGCCTCCCTGGAAGGTGTGGGTGGCGTGCAGGGCCAGGTCTTTTGCGTTTACGTCTTGGCCCACGTTCAGCACAGTTCCGCCCTGCCACAAAGCCTGGTTGACGGCGGTGAAGCTGTTGATGCCGTTGTCCCGCTTGCGGGCCATCAGTTTCATCAGTTTCTCATCGTACAGATCGTGGATGCATCCGAAGCTCACTCCGTCGGGGGAGCTACCCTCACCGATCTGGCCAAATTCAGTGCTGGGGGCGACCACTTTCTTGCCTTCCAGTTCGACCCACTTGGGGCTGGTTCGACGCCAGGCTTCATCGGTCCGGACCGGGAAGGGCAGCTTTTCGTACTGCTCCATGCCCTTGATTCGCTCGGCTTTCAGCCAGTCGGCCATCTGAGCGGTCAGGGTATTCAGGGTTTCTCTATCGATTGCCAGTTTTGTCATTGTTGCTGGTGTCATTTCTTATCTACCACCGGGTTATCCGATGGATCCCTCCATTTCCAGTTGGATCAGGCGGTTCAACTCCACGGCGTACTCCATGGGGAGTTCCTTGGTAAACGGTTCGAAAAAGCCGTTGACGATCATGCTGACCGCGTCGTCCTCCGACATTCCGCGACTCATCAGGTAGAAGAGTTGCTCTTCACCCACCTTGGACACGGTTGCTTCGTGGCCGATGTCGGCGCTCTTGTTCTCGATCTCCATGTAAGGGAAGGTGTTGGAGGTCGACTTTTCGTCCAGGAGTAGAGCGTCGCAACGAACGTTGCACTTCACGTTGTGGGCTTTCGGCATGACCTTCACCAGACCCCGGTAAGAAGCGACGCCGCCATCTTTGGAGATCGACTTGGAGAGCACGGTGGAGGCGGTGTTGGGTGCCAGGTGCACCATCTTGGCCCCGGCGTCTTGAAACTGCCCCTTGCCTGCGTAAGCGATGGACAGGACTTCGCCCCGGGCGCCTTCTTCCATCAGGTGCACGGCCGGGTACTTCATGGTCACCTTGGAGCCCAGATTTCCGTCGATCCACTCGACGGTGGCGTTTTTGTAGGCCTGGGCTCGTTTGGTGACCAGGTTGTACACGTTGCTGGACCAGTTTTGAATGGTGGTGTAGCGGATCCTCGAGCCTTCCAGCGCGATCAACTCCACCACCGCTGAGTGAAGCGAGTCGGAGGAGTAGGTAGGGGCGGTACATCCTTCGATGTAGTGCACGCTCGAGCCCGGTTCTGTGATGATCAGGGTTCGCTCGAACTGGCCCATGTTTTCCGTGTTGATGCGGAAATAGGCTTGTAGCGGGATTTCCACTTCCACGCCCTTGGGCACCCAGATGAAGGAACCGCCGGACCAGACGGCCGAGTTCAGGGCCGAGAACTTATTGTCGCTGTAGGGAATGATCTTGCCGAAGTACTTCTTCACGATGTCTTCGTGCTCGCGCAGTCCGGAGTCCATGTCCATGAAGAGGACTCCCTGGGCTTCCAGATCTTCTCGGATGGATTGATAGACAACCTCCGACTCATACTGGGCCGAGACCCCGGCCAAAAACTTGCGCTCGGCTTCGGGGATACCCAGCTTGTCAAAGGTCTCCTTGATGTAGTCAGGAACATCGTCCCACGATTTTTCCGTTTTTTCGGTGGGCTTCACGTAATAATGGATGTTGGCGAAGTCGATCTCGGAAAGATCGCTACCCCAGTTGGGCATAGGCCGTTCGTTGAAGTGTTTCAGGGCTTTCAAGCGATAGTCCAACATCCACTGAGGTTCGTTCTTGCGGCCACTGATGGCTCGGACGATCTCTTCGGTCAGCCCCTTTTCGCTTTTAAAGAGGGGAGCCTCGGTATCGTGGAAGCCGTATTTGTAGTCTCTACCGACTTCTTCTAAGAGTGCTGCATCTGTTGTTGACATGGAACTGTCCTTTCCTATACGTTGGCCGGCTCAAGGGCGATGCCGTGAGCCTTCAGGAGTTCGTCGTAGCCCTTTTCTTCCAGCTCCAGAGCCACTTCTGGACCACCGCTTCGGACGATTCGTCCGGAGACCAGGACGTGCACGAAGTGGGGCTTGATGTGGTCGAGCAGGCGCTGGTAGTGGGTGATGACCAGGGCGGCCATCTCGGGGCGTTCTGTCATCTGCTTATTCACTCCGTCGGCCACCACTTTCAGGGCGTCGATATCAAGACCGGAGTCGGTTTCGTCGAGCAGCGCGAGGGTGGGCTTCAAGAGTGCCATCTGCAGGATTTCGCAGCGCTTTTTCTCTCCCCCGGAGAAGCCGTCGTTCACGTAGCGGCGGGCAAAGTCGCGGTTGATCCCAAGCTCTTCCATGGTGCTCATTAGCTCTTTGCGGAAGGGCAGAGGTTTCACATTTTCGGCCCCCCGAATGGCTTTCACCGAAGCCAGCAAGAAGTTGCCCATGGAGACCCCGGGAATGGATGTGGGATATTGAAAAGCCAGGAAGATGCCGGCCTTCGCGCGCTGGTCGGCCTCGGCTTCGGTGATGTCCTCGCCCTTAAACAGGATCTGCCCTTCGGTCACTTCATAAGCGGGGTGACCCATGATCACATTGGAGAGAGTGGACTTGCCGGAGCCGTTGGGGCCCATCAGCGCGTGTATTTCTCCTTCGTTGATGGTGAGATTCAGGCCGCGCAGGATCGGTTGTCCTTCGATTTCGGCGTGAAGATTCTTGATTTCTATAAGGGGGGTTTTAGCCATGATACTACCTCTTGCTTGTTTCTAGTTATCCACCATGAGCATTGCCCGTAGTGGTAGTGCTTAAACTCTTTCTGCCGCTCAAGATGTCGGCCAACGTTGTGCCTTCCAAGACGCGTGCCACCGAGCTTTCTAACTCGCTGCACAGACCGCGACAGTTGCAGTCCGAGTCGGAACGACAGGTTTCAGATTGGAGTTCGGGGTTGGTGCAAAGCATGGGGGGCAGGATGCCCTCCACGGATTTCACCAGTTGGGCCACCGTGATCTGCTCGGGGGGTTTACCAAGGGAATAGCCACCCTTGGCCCCGCGCACGGACTGAACCAGTCCACTCTGTCTGAGAGAGGAAAGGATCTGTTCGAGATAGCGCCGGGGAATCTGTTCACGCTCCGCGATCTCTGCTGAGGAGAGGCGGTCGTTGGAGGCCGCCAGGGTCAAGCAGGCACGCAGACCGTAACTGGATTTCGTTGTCAACTTAAGCATCTTTAGTGAGCACTTCGCGGCCTGAGCCTATCAATCCCTACTAAAAAAGTCAAGATTAAGAACGGGGTGAATTTTAACCCGGAAGCGGTATCACCACGATCAGCTAAACTCGGCTTTGTTCTTCTCGAACCACTCTTTGGCCCGAGTGACTTCTCGAGCGATATCCTCGGCCGAGGTCTTGGGGTTCACCTTGCCGTAATCGAACTTCTTGTCCTGTCCCATGGACCCGCTGATTCGCTGCAAGGAATTGAGAGTGGCGTCGTCCACTCGAGACCAGGCGCTCCCGTCGTGGTGAACTCTTGAAGTTTGGCCTAACAGGTTGGGGTAGGAGATGTCGTAGGTGTTCTTGGCCTGATCGGCCAGTAGCGGCATGAGTTTCGGAACTGACTGCAGATTGTTTCGGGCAGCGGCGAGTGCCGAGGCAGCCTGGGAGCGAACGAAGGGGTGGGGATCTGAGAGCAGGCCCTGCACCTTCTCTACAAGGCCCTGCTTTTCAGCCTCAGGCACATTCACGAGAACCAGCGAGAGGGCGCGCCCTCGGACACCCGGGTCCTGGTGGTCGAGCAGGGAGACCAGGACCGGTTGGAGTTCGCTCTGGTAGCCAAGGCTCTTGTGGGCCATGCGAAACATGGCTGTGCTGGCCAGCGCCGGCTCTGCTTTCAGAGCTTCGGCCATGGTTTTCAAGGTGTCTTCACTCTTGTTCCATTCACCTCCGCCCGAAGTCAGGGATTCAATGGCCTCGAGGCGGGCTCCGATTTCGCTGTGGTTACGGGCGATTTCGTTGAGCTTTGCAGCCACCTGGGGATAGTCGGCGTCCCGCAATTGGGTGGTTTGAGCGGCCTTGAGGGCCCAATACAGAACCGGCTTTTCGCTGTGGTCCAGGTTTCTTAGTAGGGCCGCGATGTAGGTCTCATCGACCGGGTTCTTGTCTTTACTCCCGGCGAAAGTGCTGTAGGTCTCCTTCATACCTTGAAGGGCGACCGCGAGGAGCGCGGGATCATCAGAGCTGGAAGCGAGATAAACGAAAGCCGGACCGTTTTCTTGCTTGCGCAGTTCGGCCGAAGCCGACGAGGAGTCCAACAATTTGGGCGCAAGGGCCGTGGCCTGAGCTTCAATCTCTGCGCTGAAAGTGGCTTGCTCAGGAGTAGAGATAGGGGTAGCAGTGGCTGTAACAGCGACGGTGGAAGCAACCGGCGTGGGGGTAGCTGCGGTGGGGTCGGGTGGTGTTTGGGTGCACCCGGCCAGCGCGAAGGCAAGGACCGGACCCCAGAAAAGGTTCTTCTTCATGGGGCTGCCCATTAGGACTTCGGGGAGACTAAGTCCTTCGTGTGGAAGAAATTGAGACCGGAAATGTCCCAACGGTAACATGTTGGCGATTTCTTCTTCCCCCTCCCATCGCATGATGAGATCACCATGAGCATCTCTCCCATCAGGCCTAAGGCCGTCCCGATTTTTAATCCAGGGTTAAAAGCTGCTGTCCACCGTGCCGCGGAAACCAGCAAGGAGCCGCAGGATGAAGTCGTTCTGCAGGGGAGCCCGGCGGAGCCGCCGGCAAAGCCTGACCCGGGGGTGGTGCGACAGGCCATCCCGGGAAGCTATGTCGTGTGCATTCCCAAAAAAGAGATCGGCTCGTTTTCCGAGGTTTTCGGCGATAAAGTCGATCGGGTTCTGGGTAAAGCCGGGGAGGCCACTTTTCTGCTCCTGCACCAACAAGGGCTGGACCCGGAAGATATCGAGGGCTCTTACCCCGGCATGCAAGTTATGCCGAATTATCACTACGGTGGTGAGCCGTATGACAAGCCGTTGAAAGGCTCCACCGAGCAACTCCCTCCCCTGCCGCAAAAGCCGCGCCATCTGGATATCATTAACATCGAGCCGGCCTGGGAAAAGACCCGGGGGCAATCTTCGGTGCTTTCCGCCGTGACCGACACCGGGATCGATGCCAACCACAAGCAACTCAAGCCGTCGATCTGGGTCAACCCCGACGAGATCGCGGGAAACCACAAGGACGATGATAACAACGGCCGGATCGACGACATCATCGGCTGGGACATGAGCGATAACGACAACGACCCCCACCACATCGGCAGCAGCCACCACACCCACGTCCACGGTATCTTGCACGCGGCCGGCAACATGAACGGGGCCACCGGGGTGGCCCCGGGAGCCAATTCCATGGCTTTGCGAATTTCGGGAGGTAAGCGGGGATATAACACCGCCGTGGTGGTGGAGTCGTATCTCTACGCTTTGAATCAAGGTGCCAAGAGCATCAACACCAGTTTCAATATCGACGGCTTTGTGGGAGACCAGGCCATCGCCTCGACCTACCGCGCTCTGGCCGACAACGACGTTCTGCTCTTCAACTCCGCCGGCAACTCGGGAGCCCTGAACCCGGCTCGTTCGGCCTTCGAAGACGTGGTGCTGGTGGCCAGCACCGACACCGCTCCCGGGCGGGTGGACAAAAGAAGCTCCTTCTCAAACTACGGTCACGGTATCGATATCGCCGCTCCGGGTCGAGACATCCTCTCCACCATCCCGTTGGACCGGGTGGGTAGCCTGAGCGGTACCAGCATGGCAAGCCCGGTGGCCCTGGGCGTGGACGCCCTGGTGCGCAGCGCTCATCCGGAATGGAATCGGGAGCAGCGGTGGGCGCAGATCGCCGGGACCGCCGACAACATCGACGCGCTCAACCCGAACGAGGCAGGACTCCTCGGCGCCGGGCGAGTGAACGCCGGTCGTGCCTTGACCGAAACCCTCCCCCCTCCCACCCTCTCGGTGCGTGAGGAGAAGAGCCGTTCGGGCAAGCTCTCCAAGATGGTGGTCAAGTTCGACAACGTTCTGGACACCAGGAGTGCCAATCAACCAGAGGCCTGGCGTATCCTGGACTCCGAAGGCAACACGGTGAAGCTGGGAGCACCCAAAGAGGTCCGCCTTCTGACCAATGAGATAGGCTTCGATGTCAGCGGACTATCCAGCGGCGACTATCGCCTGGTGGCCTCTGCGTCCCACTTGCAAGACCCGTTCGGCCAGGCCCTGGACGGAGATCGCGATGGGGTCGCCGGTGGCGACTTCGTGAGAGAGTTCCGGGTGGGTTAGTTGTCCCTAAAGGCCGCCGCGTACGCGACCGGACCGAGCGGAACGTCTCGACCAAAAGCGAGCACTTGGAAGTAGCGAGGGGGCACCTCGGGCAAGGTCAACCGCGCATCACAGTGGAAGCCAAAGCGCCCGTAATACTCGGGTTCTCCCAGTACCACGCAGCCTTCGGAATCGACAGATCGAATCAACCTAAGGCCCTCCTCGACGAGTGCACGGCCTATCCCTCGCCCCTGCCGATCCGGTCGCACGCAGAGTGGCCCCAGACCGAACCAGTTGGAGGGTACGCTTCCGACAGAGACGGGGGAAAACGCGATGTATCCGACGAGTTGGTTGTCCTCCTCGGCCACGAGGGCAACGGAGAGGTCTCCGGCTTCTCTCAAGCCGTGGACAATGGCAACCTCGGTTTCGCCTCGATACTCCTTCCCTTTGCTAAAAGCTGCCTCGAGAATGGAGCTGATGGCGTCGTGGTCCCGGGGCTCTTCGGACCTTAAGGTGAGGAAGTTCGACATTGATAGGATGTTTCCGATTTGGGGGTCGTTGAAACTCCAAGGTGGGAAGGAAGGCTGTTTTGCCAGGTAAGGAGAATTTTCTAAGTAAGGAGAATTGGCTATGCATTCCATTGTGACAGCGAAGGGGCAGACGACGATCCCACGTTCTATCCGGCAGGCCTTGAAAATCCAGCCTGGAGATCGTTTGGAATATCGACTAGAGGGAGAGCACGTGATCATCTCGGTGCTGCCGGGGCTTCGGGAGCTGAAAGGAGCTTTGGCAAGCGATTTGGGTGCGGATTTGTCCTTTAACCAGATCCGGGCAATCAGCGGCTTGACGCGAGCCCAGAGCTAGCGACTGCTTAGCACCGGGCTGCCGGGGCTTCGGGAGCTGAAAGGAGCTTTCGTTGAACATTTAGGAGCCCTCCCAGTGTTCAACTGGCTGAAGGACGTTGTGGATATTTTTCTCCCCAGGCCGGCAGATCCGAGGCTCCAAGCCCTCGCCCTCAAACACCTCTTCAGGAGCCACTCAGAGCCCCTCTGCGGCATCCCTTCAACTTTTTAGGATTTTCGGTCATCAGCCTCCATTTAGACTCCTTAGATCATCTCTAAAAAATTTCTCAAACGGCTTGGTTGTGCGTTTTCTTTGCTGTCTATTTTTTGACTAAGATGGCCTATATGGGTTAAAATGGGGTATGAAATCTCACATCACAAACCCCGCCTACTTTCGTCTGGACATGCTGCTCACTCTGGGGGTGTCGCAGGTTCATGAGTTTGCCCGCAGAGCCACCGCCACTCTGACCACTTATCGTCTGATCCTTGGCCGCTG
>Ga0172382_10003328_pt1 | contig 25580 bp, 23 predicted proteins | sample Leawel138RmetaG_FD_122245 | JGI IMG/M metagenome (GOLD analysis project Ga0172382, IMG submission 122245) | Leachate microbial communities from a municipal landfill in Southern Ontario, Canada - Leachate well 138R metaG | ecosystem: Engineered > Solid waste > Landfill > Unclassified | place...
ATATGGATTTGGAGCGACTATGGTGGTGATAAAATAAGGGGAGACTTTAATTATCTGGCCTAATGCTAAAACCACTGCAGATAAAGAAGTACAAACTATATTCAGAAAGCTGAATGATTCTGTGCAAACCCAAGAGTTTGACTAAATTCATTTCGATGGCATCCATCATTTCAGAATAGAATCGGAAAGATTTAAAGTGAAGATGATTGAGCAGGAGTTCCTTAAAAGGATGTTTTTTTTGAATGAAGGATGAAGAATTAAGAGCTTATATTCTTATATTTGTAATGAAAAAAACATTAGTGCATTCGTGGTAAGTGATTAGTTATGGATAGTATTGAGATATATAAGAGTGATGACAATAATATTGAGTTGTCTATAGTTTTTAAGTCAGAGACTGTATGGCTTACAAAAAGTCAAATGTCTGAACTTTTTCAACGGGATCGCTCAGTGATATCAAGGCATATATCAAATGTCTTCAAAGATGGAGAGTTGGATGAAAAAGTGGTGTGTGCAAATTTTGCACATACCACTCAACACGGTGCGATGGCAGGAAAAACACAGACATCTAATCTCGATTATTACAATCTTGATGTAATTATATCTGTAGGTTATCGAGTGAAATCTAAGCGAGGTACTCAGTTTCGTCAGTGGGCAACGCAGCGTTTGAAAGATTATTTGGTGCAAGGATATGCAATTAATGAAAAGCGGTTAACTCAAAAAAATCAGGAGGTCGAATATCTTAAAACGGGTATACGCATTTTGAACCGTGCATTAAATGAAGAATTAACTCAGCAAGAGTTTGAAATGCTTAATGTGTTTGCAAAAGGATTGGAACTATTGGATGACTACGATCACGAAAACTTGGATAGTAAAGGCAATACAACTACCGAAACTATTTATCCAATATAAAACTTCTATCCAGCTCTACGCCAGCACAAAATCCAATTGCTTCTTGTCTAAATCTGCGCGGGCAACTTTGACGGTGATTTCGTCTCCTAATTGGTATTTCTGTGGTTTGTTCAAAAACTAAGTTCTTTCCGGTTGTTGTGTGATGAAAAATATTGGTAAATTTACCCTCCTGTTTTCCGCACCTTTTCGGGACATCTAAATTAGTTTACTGACATTCAGACCGTTGGTCCCAATGTGGAAAACAGAAATATGGATTTGGAGCGACTATGGTGGTGATAAGATAGCGGGGGGCGCTATCTCTTCCCTACCCCCATAAACAAAGGCAGGAACACAAACATCGCAAGTAACGAGATGATCAGTCCTCCGGTGGTACCGGCTGCCAAGGGGAACCAAAAGGCTTCTTTGTACTTTCCTATCATAAAAGGGATGAAGCCGAGGACGGTAGATGAAATGGTGAGGAAAACGGGTCGTATCTTGGCATTCCAGGCTTTCAAATAAACCTTGACCGGCGACAGTCCCGGATGACTCAGGCGGATGTTGTTGTATTCATGCAGCACGTAAATATTGGCGTTGACGGCTAAGCCTGCCAATAAGATGAAAGCCGCAAAGCCCCCCTGGTCAAAATTCAGATCGAACCAATAGAATGTTAAGAAAACCCCGATAAACGATATGGGAATGATGAATACAATGATGAATGCCTGCCGCAAGGAATTGAATAAAATGCCGGTGGTGAAAAAAATGATGACCACGATTAGAAACAACATCCAATAATGACTGCTGTCCTTGTCATTTCCCCACCAATATCTCATGATATCACTTTGTACTTTATAACCTAAGGGTACAATTTTGTTGAATGCATCGATGGTTCTTTCCATCACACTATACCCCTGAAAATAACTCCCGATGTATTCGTATTGCAAGCACAGCAGGTATTGCTGGTTTTCCTTGGCAATTTCCTGTGACACCTGCGCCTTTTCGATGCGTGCCACTTCCGTGAGTTTATACAGTTTGTCATTTCCAATCAGACCCGGATAATGTTCCATGTTCCAGATGTCCAATTCATTGGCCTGTTTGGAATACAAACGTATGGGTTCTGTGCGTCCGTCCTTAATCCAGGTTCCGGCATCCACATTCCGGTTAAACAAGGGAGTCATCGAATAGAATAAATCCATGGGCAAGATATTCATTTGGGCTAATTTAACCTGATCCAGATCGAATACAAATTCCATGTAATCGCTTTTGTACCAGCTGAATTTTGAATCGATGGTTACTTCCCGGATTCTGCGGTGTTGAAGCAAGGAATCGCGCATATTGCGGGCTATGGTATTCAGTTCATCGTAATTATAACCCAACAATTTGATGCGGCTGGAACCTGCCTGTTCTTTGATGTCGTTACTGAAACCGTCTCCCACTCCATATACACCCCAACTGCCGCCACCCAACTCTAAGGACTTGCTGATTAATTTGGATTTGAGCAGGTAGGGAAACGATCCGCGCTGATGTTCTTTGGTGAAATAGATGCGGATACCGGCTTGCCTGCCGTTGTAAATATTAGTTTCAAACTGCCTGACTTCCGGATATTGCACGATGTAATTTTCCATCTTCTGAATCAGGGTATTCATCTGTTCTTTGGTGGAACCATTCGGCAGGGAAGCCGTAACATTGAGTGCTGTTTCGCTGCGTTCACCCGAATAATACGAACCGTTTTTTACCTTTTGAGCAAAAAGACGCATGGTACCGCCCAAGGCTGCATCTGTTACCGGCTTTATTTTTTCTTTGTAAAAAACAGAACCCAAGGATTGATTGTACAGGTGGGCGGCTTTTCTTTTGACAACTGCCAATTTTGTGGTGTCCGCTTGTTCCTGCATAGTCATTTCAATTTTTTCCGGCAGCAGGAATACCGGCAATCCAAAGGACAGAACGAGTAACAGAATCAGCCACACCCGTTGACGGTACATAAAAAAGATAATTTTTTCATAGCTCTTGTTGAAATAAATCAATGCTCTTTTGTTTCTCAGTTGATTGAAAAATCGCCTGTTTCCACGTTTTTCCAGCTTACGTTTTTTTCGACCTTTCGTAATCTTAAATTTTTCTATCATCGCCGGAACCAAGAAAAGAGCAATCAGAACGGACACCGTCAGGTTGATGATAATGACCCAGGAAAAATCCTGTAAATTCAAACGTACCTTTTCATCCATAAAAAAGATGACCGACAATGCACCGACTGTGGTTGCCGTTGCCGTCAATATGGCTAAAAAGACCTTTCGGTTTCCCCGCTGGATGATCTGATCGGACATAATAATGGCATTGTCAATAATCAAAGTCATCGAAATGGTTAAACCAGCTAATGAAAAAAGCTGCATCTCCAATTTCAGTAGGAAATAAAAGATGGCAGCAATGGCAATATTGATGAGCAAGGAAGTCAGTATCAGCAGGGAGTATTTCAGGTTACGATAGACCAAGAACACAAAACACAACAAGATGATGATGGTCAGTCCGGAACGGAAATAGATTTTATCCAATTCTGCCTGAATGTATTCGCCGGCATCGTAAGATAAATGAAACTCATACCCCTCCGGCAAATTGGTTTGAAGCTCTTCCAATACGCTTTTGATTTGCTTGCCCAAAGTCAGTTGATTGGCACCCTCTTCAGCTGCAACCGACAAGTAAATCGAATTCAAGCCGTTGATGCGGTAATAGCTGGAAGTTTCTTCTTCCTCATACCGGCTTGTCACCAATTGATTGAGGCAGATGATATTGCCTGCGTTATTTTTTACCTGAATCAATGCCGGATCAAACTCCTGATCGTTATCTCCGGAAATCAAGGCTATCCGTATCCATTGCTCACCGGCATCTTCTTCGGAAATTCTCCCCAAACCTAAAAATTCTTTGGTCAGATAAGCATATACCGCCGAACGGATGTCGTTGATACTGACATGATAGTATTGCAATTGCGGGTAATCGTACTCCAATTTATACACCATGCGGCTTGCTCCGCTCACATCGATGCGGTCGATTCCCCGGATAACCGACAGCTTGGGTTTGATGTTATTTTCCACATACTCCTGAATGGCAACCGGAGAAAAGGGAGCGTTGACCGTATAGGAAAGAAACGGACTGTTGGCTTCGCCGGTAGTGCCCGAAATGCGGATGGACGGATAGCTGACGCCGGCAGGCAAGGACGACCAGGTTTGGCGGATGATGGTGGATATTTCAAAACGTGCCAGATCAGGATCGGTATATTCCGACAAACGAATGTGGATATTGCCGTAGCCGTTGGCTGAATTGGAGCTGATTTCCTGAATGCCTTTCATGCGGCTGAGCATGGCTTCCAATTTGGAAGTCACTTCCATCTCCACCACCCGTGCCGACTGACCGTACATGGAAAAAGAAACGGTGACCTGTGGCAGTCTGCGGGAAGGATTCAGCTTTACCGACAACTTGGGAATCAGTAAAACACCCAGCAAAGACAAGCACACGGCAATCAAAATCACCGAAAAGGAAGAAATCCGATTGTCTCGTTGGTGTGTTTGATGTGTGGTTGTTTGGCTGTTCTTCTCCTCGTATGCCATGATTGGTTTTTTTATCCTAATTGTTTATAACTACTTTATATTTAGTCCTGTCTTTCAATCCTCAACTGCCTATTATTCAACCCCCAACCCCCTAAAGGGGGCTATTGCATCCTGCAACAATTCCTGTTATTTCGCACACTCCAAAGTCCCCTTTAGGGGATTTAGGGGTAAAATTCAAAATATTCATCCCCTTCATTTATTCAACCCCCAACCCCCTAAAGGGGGCTATTGCATTCTGAAACAATTCCTGTTATTTTGCACACTCCAAAGTCCCCTTTAGGGGATTTAGGGGTTATCCTCCGTCATCTGTTACAATCCCATGATCCGGTCAAACTGCTCGGGCAGCACTTCTTCCCGCTCAAAATCATACAAAGTCAATTTGCGCAATTTATAATAACTGCTCCAGTAATCCTGTAAGCTGTACATATAATTCCGTTGGGCTGTATTTTGCCGGTTCAAAGACAGGGTCAGGCTGTTGAGATCGGCTTTGCCGATGATGAAGCGGTCTTTGGTTACCTGATACGCCATGGTAGCCAGTTCCAACGCTTCTTCGGCACTTTGAATCAAATCCTGCCGGATATTGAATTCATCTACCGTCATGATGATTTCCTGTTCGAGGCTTTGACTTTGTTGCTGCACCGAAATACGCGTCACATTCAGGTTGTTGATTGCCATATTGGCTCTTCCCTTTCTAACGCCCCAGTCAACCAACGGAATGGTTAAACCCACGCCCACAATGTCTTGTTCGAGCGGATTTCTGTAAGCTCCTCGAAAATCGTTGGCAACCTGATTAAAGCCGACACTCACGGAAACATTAGCATCAAAAGTCGAGCTTTTTTTGGTACGATCCACTTCTCTTTCCGATTCAAGAATGGTTTGTTTGTAGGATAAATAATCGGGATTGTTCTCTTTGGCATATTGCATGGCTTCCTCCGTTGACACATACAACATACCGGGACGTTTTGGCATATCCAGGCGTAAATCGGATTGTTCCTCCAAATTCAGGAAGGAAACAAAACGGAACATGGCTTTTTTCAGGTTGTTTTCAGCCGTACGAAAGGTATTTTTGGCATTGACCGCATCCAATTTCAGGGTCAATAAATCACCTTGGGAGATGGAGGCAATCTGCTGCCGTTCTTGTCCGATTTTATACAGGGTATCGGACGAAACAACGGTTTCCTTTGCCATGTCGTATTCCAATTGTGCCATGGCTAAGGCAAAGAAATAGCTCACCACCGATTCAGATATTTCTTCCCGGGCATAAACCAATTGCCGCTTGGCTCTTTCGTATTTCAGGGGTTCGATTTTCTTCTCCCATTTAAAACTGTTGAAACCAAAAAGGGATTGGTTGTAGCCCACGCGGATAGGTACGGATGAGAATTGCGAATACACATTGTCGCCCAAATTCCGAAGATAACCCAATTCGGAATCGATGTAAAAGGTACCGCCCGTCAGGTCAAAGTTCTGACTGACAGCCAGATTTCCCGAGGAATACAGCGATTGTTGCCGGCGATAAATGTCGATGTTGTTTTCGGAATCGTACCGGCGCGTAAAATCGCGGTTGTATAAAATCGGTGTGGTACGCAAAGTCAGCGATGGCAGGCGGGCAGCTTTGTATGAGCGATACTGCCAGTAACCCGACAAGTACAGATTTTTTGCCCGAAAAGCCTGCAATGAGCTATCCGCCGCAATCTCGATGCTCTGCGACAAACTCAGGGATTGTTGCTGTGCCCAACCATGCCCCAAGGTGATGGTTGCGAGGATGCTTGCAATCAGGATTTTTTTCATGTCAGTCCTTCCATTATTCATTATTCATTATTCATTATTCATTATTAGTTCTTCGTTCTTCACTTTTCCTAAACACCGCCCAATACACCAAGGGCACCACAAACAAACTGACGGGGGTACCGATGAGCATACCGCCGATGGTAGCTATTGCCAAGGGTTTTTCGAGGCTCGATCCTAAATCGTTGCTAAACAGGAGCGGTGCCATACACACCATGGAGGTCAAGCTGGTCATCAGGATTGCTTTCAGTCGCCGGCGACCTGCTTCATGGATTGCCTCCATCAGGTGCATGCCGCTTTTGCGCAGCTGGTTCATCACATCTACTTTCAAAATGGAGTCGTTGATGATGATACCGGTGCTGACGACTATCCCGATTGCCGACATCAGATTGAGGGTATGCCCCGTTACCATCAGCAACGCTAAGGCAAAAGTGATGTCTATCGGAATTTCTAACAAGACAATCAGGGGCAGTTTAAAATCTTCGAACTGTGCTGTCAGGATGAAATACATCAGCAGCAAGGAAATAAACAGAATGACTATCATCTCCCGGATCATTTGCCGGTTGGAGAAATAACTTCCCGAAAAACCTATATCCCAGTCTTTATCTTGTCCGAACTCCTGCCGGAGCTTTTCCACCGTCTTTTCTGAATTTTTAAGATCGAAGAAATAAAAAGGCAAATATTCGCCGGCACTTCCTGCTACAATGGTTTTCAAGTCTTCCGCCGGACTGACGGAGACAAAGGCGGCAAGCGGCACTTTGTTTCTGCTGCCGTCCGGGTTGCCCGAAACATCTATCAAAGTGTAATGCAGGATATCGCCCACCGTTTTTTCATCTTCCCCCAGTATCACCGGCAGGTACTGCTGCTGCGAACGCAGGGTAGCAAACTGATTTTCCTTGAAAGCCGTTTTTAATGCCTGATAGATGGCGTTGTAGGGCAGGTTGTACAGCAAGAGTTTTTCGCGGTCGATGCGCAAGTTGAGCTGGTTTTGAAAGGATGCACTGACGGGTTTTTCACCGCTGACTGCTGCCAATCTTTCCACCAACCCGTGTACAGTTTCCGCATCTGAGGAAGTATGCTTGCCGGCGGTGTAAAACTCTACGACCAAATCGGCTTCTCCGGTCGTGAATATCTTTTCGAAAATAGTGCCGGCAGGAGCAAAGGTGATTAAAGCACCGGGATGAAGCTGTTCAAAATAAGTTTCGATCGCTTGTTTCAAGCCCGGAATGTCCCGGGCTGTTTGGGTACGCAGGTAAATTTCCGATTCGGTGACCGTCAACTCCCGCTCGCTGTTGAGCAGAAATTGCTGTGCCCCTATCAATCCGGAAATCTCTTCCGCATGGCTTGTCAAAGCACGGGACAAGGCAAGGCAACGTGTCTGATTTTCCATCACGTGTATGTTTTCATTCCATTCGATATGCAACATCAATTCATTTTGATTGATGTCGGGCATTTTTTCTTTGGGAATGAGGGTAAACAGCCAAAAGCACAAGGGAAAAACCGCAATCAGGATGAACGCAATCAAGGCTTTGTGTGAAAACACCCAGGCAATGCCGTGATCGTAGAGTTTTTCTGCCAACGAATCGGTGCGTGTATCGGTATCTGTTTCTTGCTTCTTTCTCTGTAAAAAACGGGGCAGTTGAATCGAATAAACGATTTTATACAAGACCGGTAGAAAAGTAATACCCGTGATGTACGAAACCAACAGACCGACAGTAACCGAAAATGCCTGATCGAAAAACAAGGCACCCGCAATGCCGCTCAGGAAAATCAACGGCAGAAATACAGCGATGGTCGTCAGGGAAGAACTCAACATGGGAGCAATAACTTCCTGCGTTCCGACGACACAAGCATCTGCCAGCGCCAAGCCCTTTTGCCGGTACTGCCCGATATTGTCGGTGACGACAATGGAGCTGTCTATCATCATCCCCGAAGCAAGGATCAAACCCGTGAGCGACACTACATTCATTGACACACCGAACAGATAGAAAAACAACAAACTGATGGTCAGTGATATGAACAGACTGATGCCGATGACAAAAGAAGAGCGACCGTCTTTAAGAAAAAGTACCGAAACAAAAAACACAAAGATAAATGCCAGCAGTAAATTTTCTTTCAGGTTGTAGATGGTATAATCCAAGAGTTCGGTCTGATTTTGAGACAGATTGAATTCTATGGCAGGATAATCTTTCCGGAACTGTTCGATCACTCCATCCACAGCCTTTTGCATGTTCGCCATATTTTCTTCCGATTGCTTGACCACGCCCAGCACAACTGCACGTTTGCCGTTGTAAAGCACCATCCCCTTCTCCTTTTCGGGCGTCATCTCCACCTTGGCTAAGTCTTTCAGTTGATAGATGCGGTCGTTTTTGCGGATGTAGATATTCTGAACATCTTCCACCGTGCGCAGTACCGAACTGAAACGGATCACGTATTCATAATAGCCGTCTCGTACCAACATGCTGCCCGGCTCCACATTGTTGCTGTTGAGGGCAGATTCAATATCCGACAGGCTGATGCCGCTCACATCCATCGTGCGACGGTCGGGAAAAATCAGCACCTGTTTTTTCACCAAGCCTGAAATATCTACCATCGCCACCTGGGGAAGCTGCTCGAAACGCCTTTTGATGACTGTTTCGGCAAAATCGCTCAGTTCGATGAACCGCAGTATGTCGGTAGGTTCAAAGCTCTTATCGGAGCGAAGCGTCAGGTCTAAGTTAAACACCGGAATATCGGTGGCACTGGCTTTAATAACCCGTGGACGATCGGTTTCGCGGGGCAGGTAGTTCATGGCAGCATCAATTTTCTCGTTCACTTCGATGAATGCCAGGTCGGTATTGGCTCCGTATTCAAAACTCAGGTGGATGATGGCATTGCCGTCACGGGTTTCACTGCGGATGTCGCGCAACTTGGAGACTTGCAGCAACTGGCTGCGCACGCGACTGACAACCGTATTTTCCAATTCACGTGCGGAAGTATTATCGCCGGAAATCTGAACCGTAATTTCAGGAATGGCAATATCGGGCAGGAGCGATACCGGAATATTGACATAGGTGATGATGCTGACAATAAAGAATGCCAGAAAAGCCATAAAGACCGATATGGGGCGTTGGATGAGGTAGTTAATCATGGATTCACGATTACCGGTGCTTCATGCGCCAGGTTAATATTTCCCGAATAAATAATCGTATCGCCGGCATGTACCCCCTCGGTAACCACATAGCTGTCGGAATTTTCCTGTGCCGTCTGCACATAATTCCACATGGCTTTGCCCTTGTTGAGCGTAAACACGACTTTGCGGTTGGAACGTAATACCAGGGCTGTTTTGGGAATCACCAACTGTTTGTTCATCACGCGTTGCACCCGCACTTTTACATGCATGCCTTCTACAAAGACATGCTCCGGATTGGCAATCACCGCCTTGATGCGCACCATGCCGTTTTTATCGATAAGGGGATTGATTTCGGTAACTTTTCCTATCAGTTCATATTCCGCCTGCGAAAAAGGCGACACAATCACCTTGTCGTTCAGCTTGACCAAAGACAGCTCATTTTCTAAGATATTGAACACCACCTCCGGATGCCGGTTATCTATCAAAGTACAGAAAGCCTCCGATCCCGGCTGGTTAAACTCTTTGGCAGTCAGGTTGGCAACCACCCCGTCAAAAGGAGCATACAAGGTAGCGGCATCCAAATTATAACGTGCCACATTCAGGTTATTCTGTTCCTGGGTATAACCGCTCCGGATTTTGGCAATCCGCAACACTTCAGCCGGAATATTGGCCGAATCTTTCAACGAATACCCTTGTCCGATCAGCACATCCTGCAATTCCAACTCTGCCCTGCCGAATGCATTTTCCGACATACGCAGGCTACTCTCCAACTTGAACTGATCCAATGCAGCCAACTGTTGCCCTTTCACCACCCGGTCGCCGTTTTTCACGTATATCTTCCGGATAATTTCCTGCGACTGAAACCTCAGATCGGCTTTGTGCATGGCGGCAATGCTGCCGTTAGACAACAGTTCGTAACTGAAATCGGTATAAGCCAAGGGCATGACCTGCACTTCGGCGGTCATCTCGTCAATTTCCGTTTTGTCTTTTACTTCCGCTGCCTGCTCCGGGCTTTGATGCTTGGTACATCCGACTGCGATTACCAAAAATACCATACAAAAAAGGGCTATTTTTTTCATGTTGTGTGTGTTGTGTTGATATGAGGTTCAAAAGTGTTTTATTTCAATTGCCTGTAAATTCTTGCTGTTCTGAGTGTTGATCGCTTGCTTTCTTGTTTTTCTATGGAAATGATTACCCTGTTTACTGTACCGACAACCAGGCGTTCAGGAACACATCCGAAATAACGACTGTCGCGTGAGATGGGCGCATTATCACCATGCACACAATACAAAAGCGTATCATTCTTTGTTTGTATTGCAGCAACCCGTTTGATCAAAAGCAAGGCTTCATTTTCCGGACTGTTAAACACAATGATGTCTCCAACTTTGGGTTGGCGGATGCCCGGTAAACGATGATATCCCCAGTTGATTTGTGCATCAGCATTTCTCAAGGCAGCAATGTGTGTAAAAGCATTTACCAACGGAATGTCTGCCCATCGTTCAGGCATCCTGCTGCCATAGCTGAACTTATTGATCCAAAGCCAATCACCTGCAAGAATTGCCGGCTCCATGCTTGCGGAAGCAATGTGGCAGGGTTCGCCGATAAAAATTCGGATGCCTATCGCTATAAGCACCACTACCATCAATACTTGCACAACCCTTTTGACAGTATGTTTCAATCTTTTTATCCGTAGTGGGTAATGTCCTTGCATACCGTTTTTGTTTATTTTGTAAAAATAAATATAAAATTCATGATAAAATTCCACAAAGTTACGATAATAATGGCGATTAGTTTTGACAAATAAAAATTCAGCTTTAATTTATCGGTTAATATCATCAGGATCAGATTATTTAATCCCAACCCAATAAGCGAAACGATGAAAAAGCCGGTATATTCAACCACGATTTGATTGCTATGACTTTCAAAGGTCCATATGCGGTTCAACACATAATTGCTTGTTGCCGCCAATATAAATCCGCAAGTGTTGGCAATATACTTGTTGACCTTGATTTTCTCTTTCAGCAGCCAGGTAATGCCAAAATCCACTGCCATGCCGGAGAAACCGACAAGGCAATATTTAATAAATTTAAGCAGGATGATTATCATTATTTACTTGTTAGATAGAAGGTTGATGCTCAGGTTTTGCGTACAACACAAAGACAAACCGGTATTTGTCATAGACTTTATAAAATTGATCCAACCAGACAATCCAATCCGGAATGCTTTTCTTTTCAATTTGGAATCCCTCTTTTTCCAGCTGATCAGATTCATGGTAGCACGCATAGAGCATCACCAAGTCATCGTTTTCAAGTTTAACTTGGGTATCAGCTCTCAGTACAGTTGCTAAATCTTTCACAGTCACTTTGTCATTTGCATAAAAGCGAGGCGTCAATCCTTTGATTTGGTAACCCAACACATAAGGATTGCTTCCGGCAGTGGTATAGAGGTTTACATGATCATAACGTTTGTCTATATACTGTAAGATTTCCATATTACCATCTGAAGCCGGCTTAGATGACAGCATCACCAAGCCGCCCATATTGATAAGCAGTGCTATCACGCCTATGGGGTAAATTACAGCACGGATCGCCGATTGGTTGTTCCAACGTTTTTCTATGTGTTGCAGTGCCAATATCAACATTAACGGGAGGAAATTAACAATTGGAAAGAGGAAGCGCAATTCTTTGTGCGCTATCATGGAATGCACCAAGACAAACGGCAGCACACACCATACAAGCACATGCTTGTAATCGAAAAGCAGCAACACTGCCATGGATCCGAGCATCAATATCCCTATAACGGGCGTTGGGGCATTCAGTATCCGCTCCAAATAAAAATACCAGGGCGAGACACCAAAATGCGAGGCAACATCTTCCACCATGTTTACATAGAAATAATTCCATGGAGCAAACACCCAATTACCATAGAACCAGGCATCTAACAAAATACAGACAGCTACCACCATCACAGCCCCCAACATCAACATTGACAACTGCTTCCAATGTGATTTTTTCACAACAATGAGCCATACAAATAAGCCGAACAGTGCAATCGCCATTTGATACCTGAATTCAAAACTAAATCCCCACAGTATCCCTGTCACAAAATATAACCGGAAGGCAGGCTGTTTACGCATATTATTCAGCAGTGCCACTGACAGCAGCAGGGTAAGTCCTGACCATGTTTCAGATGAGAACCGGACATTCACAGCCGGTAAAAACCACAAAAGAAACGACAACAACATCAAGAGGCTGTGATATTTGCCCGCAATCTGTGATTGAAAACTCCGGATAAAAACCAAAATGCAACAAGCAGCGAACAAGGCAGTGAGCAAGCGCAGCCCCAAAGCCAAATGAAAAGGATTGGTTATGCCCAGCAGCCCTAAGCCTTTGAAAACAGTTAATGCCAACATGGGCTGCAAGGCAGGACGTATTTGCGCATCATATTCCCAGCACAAATCAGCACCGGTATTCCACCCGCCTTTCAAACCTGCAAATTCAATGATTTGATAATGCTCGTCCGGATGATGGTAGCCGTTGCTGTAGATGGCGGTAAGCAGGTAAACGGCAATGATGACTATGGGAATAGAAATTCGTTTTAATATTAACATTGCGTATTCGTTTAATCCGTTTCAATAAAAGCCTGAACCCGTTCTAAATAAAGTATGTCATTTGCCGGATTGTTATTTTGTGGAATATAGAAGTACGATACAGTCATATCAGCATTTAATACAAAATAGTAGGGAAATCCGATATGATCCAGTGTCCACTGAAAAGGATCATGTTCGACTCTATAAATGGGGAGCGAACATGATTTCATTTTTACATAAACGGCAAAATGTCTATAGTTGAAATAAGAACCCAATATCAGTACGGGGAGCTTTTTTGTATCGACATTCTTTTCCAATAAATCCTTGTGACTTTCATAACAAGAATTGCAATGCAGCTCAGAATAATAATATACCAATACTTTCCCGCGGGCTGCCAATTGAGACAAAAAAACAGCATTACCCAAAGAATCCATACAGACAATATCGGATAATTCACGTCCTGCCAATTGATCGTTCAATCCTTTCCCCATTTGATACAAGGCTCTTTCAATATCCATTTCGTTATTTGAATAAGACTGATTGAACACAAACAGTCCTATAGTTATCAAAACAGCAGCAAGCACAATAATTCCTGTCAGTCTATTTTTCATTCCCAATATTCTCATTTAATTCACAAAACACCAATACCGGATTGGATTCTTCGGTTAAGCCTCCATACAAATCTTCCAAAAACTGTCTGTCCGGCTCATGTTTATACCACTCTTCTTTGTTCAGCATTAAATGAAATGCCGACACAGCAAAAACAACCGTATTCTCGCCAAAACGAGCTATAGGTTCTTGATTTTTCAAAAAAGGAAACAAAGGATGGCTGCCTTGTTCTGTGCTGAAAAATGTTTGCTTGTTTGCATGGGAATAAACTACAAAGGGATATCCGCGCGGAGTCGCGATATTAAGATATGTCAAATCTTGTAATTCAATAAAATCTCCATTAAAAAAATAATTTCTTTTACGGTATTCATCGAATAACTCTGTTGTGATTTGATCATTTAAGGGCGGCATACCATTCCAAACAATGTTGATGTGATATTTGGGTATAACCATGCTGTCGGTGACCAAATAGATATCATTGGAAAAATTAGGGCTGAAATAAACCTCACTATTAAACGTTCTAAGGGGTCTAATCATAACAGTTTGGAATTGATTGCTTTTATAAAAATCTACACAATCGCCATATAGTATATTGTTAGAGCTATCTGTTACGATTAAAAGCTTATTCTTAAATCTTCCTAAAGTTGGATCAGGTAAACCTGTTATATAATAAGCTTTACATCCATTATCAAGGTATTCAAAATACCTCAGCATAAATGGGGTGTTTTCAGAATAATCATACCGTCCATCTAAAGTATAAAATAGCACCTTATTTTGACTGTTATCAAATACGGCTAAGTTGTTTTTTAAAGATTCAATACAGATATTATATATATCAATATATTCTCCCGGACCTTGCCCGATTCTTCCAATCGGATATTTGTATTTTCCGGTCTTATCAAACACATAGATAGACATGGACGATTCGTTGTCTGCAACTATAATCAGACTATCAGTAAAAAGTATTTGAGAAATCCTACCGATGATGTTGTTATCTGTCGTTTCTAATTTGACAAACTGAACTTTTTTGATGATACTATCGAGGGATAAAGCTATTTGATGTTTAGCATCAATTACAATTTCTTCAAATTCCGGCACAACATCCCTTGTGCCTGTAGTGCCGCAAGAGCACAGAAAAATTAAGGATGCACAGAGTAGTGCTGATAAGTCCTTTTTCATGATATTAATTTGATTATAAAAAGATTACTAACTGATTTATGTCCAGAATTAAAATAGTTCATACATCACCACAATCGGATTTGAATTCTTGTCTGCTGCCTTGAGAATCTCTCGAAGTTGTGGATTTAAAGTGCTCTCATGAGATTGTAAAAAATCATTTCCAAAAGCAGGAAAATGACCAAAGTAGATATTTTCAAATGTTGCTGCAGGGGCAACGACCACATCTTTCATGACCGACGGCTGCGTAATATTCCACTTATAGACAGCATGGTTTCTTTTATCCCAAATATGAGCTGAACTTATGATAAATTGTTTAAATGGATGTTGGATGTTAAAAATTGCCGTATTCTCAGTACTTCGAAAATCACCGGAATATCTCGTATAGTGATTTTCCTTAATTAAATTGGATATCTCACTCTCTGACAAGTCATTATTCCTTTTATTCCAGATGCTTTTTTTCTGATTAATTACATATTTCGGAGAATAAGTAAAATCTGAATTCAATCGATAGGTCGTATCCGAATTTAGCGGTGTATATAATATTTCTCCATCATAATCAGACATGAAACTGTTGACTATATAATTATTTCTTTGAATGGGTGCTAAAGCAAAACCTTTATACAGGACTGAATCTTTTTCAGTAATCAAGATGGAGAAGTCATCTTCAACGTTAAAATCTTGTTGATGGGTTAATAAATTAACATAATGATTGTCAATGCGAGTCATGTAGCAATTTGCAACACTTTTTTCCCGTTTGATGAAACTGCCATCATGCATGGAGTAATACATGCGCACACGCGCTAAAGCATCATTTACGACAATCTCATTTTTAAATGTATCAATGTAAAAATCCCAAAGACTCAAGTATTCTTCAGGTCCTTTTCCTTTTCCACTGATAAGAAATAACAATTTTCCTTTTCTGTCGAATACAAAAAGTTTTTCAGCAACAAAAGAATCCATAATAACAATATGTTTATTTGTCACCTCCATTTTAGTTATTTCTCCAATATACTCTTTCGAATCTAATTGCATGTAATTGATTGTTTTTATCATGGATAGAAACTTGTCTGTATCAATATTTTTTGCTTTTTTAATATTAATGATTTGAAAGGAATCATTAAGGCGGATTAGTGTCGGAGTATGTGACATTTCTATACGTTCCGTGTGGTTCTCAAATTTATTATTGATGCAACCACATTGCACAATCAGTACGATGAATATGTATATATTAAGTTGTTTCATGAGTGTTTATTATATTATTGTGTTTTATTAGATGCCGACTGAATTACAATCGGCATCCATGATAAACTAAGCATTCCTGCATGGACTTGCCTGTAAGCAATTCCCATTTCCGTAATTACAGGTAACTTTGTGTCCGTCAATCTTGATTACATATGGAGGTATCCCATAGGACACTTGACATGTTGTTAAAACTGGTAGCCAATTTTTCCCCCAATTATGTGTGTCAGTTGTATTCCATTCTTTTCCATTCCACATAAAATTGCTTCCACCTCCGTTACTATTACTTCCATCGGTACTGTTACCACCATCCGTACTATCTCCGCCACCCGAGCCATTCGATTGCGCCAGTACTTCCACGTGCAGTTTGTTGTCTTTGATGCCGTAGTCATTGAGGGCATGACGTACATTCAGGGCTACGGCTATCAATAATGCCGCAGTGCCCAATAAAGTTAATTTGATATTTTTCATACAAAAATCATTTTAAATTTGTTTATAAACGATATGATTTACTGACCGTGTCTATCATTTCAACGGTAAAGCCCGCCTTTCAAATCTGCAAATTCAATGATTTGATAATGCTCGTCCGGATGGTGTAACAGTTTCTGTAGATGGTGGTAAGCAGGTAAATGGCAATGATAACTACGGGAATAAAAATATTTTTTATTGACAATATACATGTTAACTCAAATTATAGTATTTACTTTTTAATTTTACCCTTAATTACAAAATGAGTATGGTTTTTCCTGTTTTTAAATTTTATAAATAGGTTGTACTCAATATAACCATATTCCCTCGGTTTATATTTGATCTCAATAACAGTTGAGTCTCCTTTCTTTATATAATAATGTTGAGGAATAGCTGTAATACAGGCACAAGGAGTATCTATATAATCAATAACAACAGTTTTTTGAGCTAAATTTGTATAAGTAACAGCTAAAGAGACAGTGTCAGTAATTGCTGCAATTCCCCAATTAATATGGGAGGGAATTTCTAAATCCGCATATTGTGATTTTTGTGTGCAGCCATAATTTAGACACAAATTAGATATAATTATTACAAAGCATAAGTTTCTCATAAAATTTTGAATTAAAAATTAAAATAGTAATAAATCAAAATTGGATTGTCATCTTCATAGGTATCTTTCACAACAATTTGTGCCATTTCACTTTCTTCCCAATAATGCCTGATTGCTTCCTCTGCCGGGATGGCGCAAACAAAAGCCTTATCCGTACTTCCAATTACATAAGTAAAAAAGTTTGTCAGTGTTGATGCTCCAACTAAAGGATAATAACTTCCGGTATGCTTCTCAATATCCCAAAACAGTCTGTAAACGACCCGATCCATATCAAATAAAAAGTGCATGTAATAATCGGTTGCATAAAGCTGTTTAATGCCGGTGGAACGTTTCTTGGCTTTTGCTACAGTAAGGGCATCTAAAGCGACTTCAAAATTTCTATTAGTAAAATCCGCCGGAACTAAAGGTTTATGCTTTCCTTTGAATACATATACCGGTAATATCTTTTTCTCGACGTCATCATATTTATAGATAGTATCTGATAAAAATGCAGACAAGTATAAGGTGTTTTTTGATTGCGTCATTTTTGAAGTACCTGAAAATGAAAGGGGTGTTTCTCCTAAAAGCAAATAAGGAACATAGTCTGAATACTGAACATATTTTATTTGATCAACTAAACGATAATTGAATGGAGTTTCTTTTGAATTATCCATTGACAAGATTAATTGATTATCTGAAGTAAGTGTCATTTTTGCAAAGTCCTCAAATACATCACGTTTTACTTTTTTAGATTCTATTAAATCACCGGAATACGTATAAGAAAATATCGTTGATTGCAGCATATCAAAAAGCTCAATACGTCGGTTAGATTTGTCCAAAAAAAAGTCATGAATCCCCAATTGTTCATTTGGACCGGAGCCTATGTGGCCGATTTGATTTAAAAAAGTACCCGCTTCATTAAACACAAACACTTTCTTGTTTTTATCTTTAATGAAAATTTTATCATCATCAAAATCAATCTTCACGATCTCTCTAATCAGACAATCATCCGTAGTTTCTAATTTCACAAATTTGCATTGATCAACATGCTCTAAAATGATATTTCTTTTTGTTATTGATTTAAAATCAATATGTATCAGTTCTTCCTGATTTGTCTTTTGCTGCCTGCAACCGTTGCAACAAAAGCTAAAAATGACGATTAAAATCAAATGATATGTTTTCATAAATAATTTTCAATAAGTAATTAAGAATAAATAGTTAGACTCTAAGAAAATAAGTATCTCTCTTTTAGATAACATGTTATTTATCATTTTATAATCTTTAAAAAAATTCTATTTCGGTCAATGTTGAGATTTCAGGAGCTTATATGATTTTATCAACATAAGCTCCTGAAGACTCATTCGATTACTTAATAATATTTTGGTGCGTTTTCAATAAAAGATTTTTTACAACAATTATTCTCTTTGTCTTCGCAATCAGGGATTCCTACACTACCTCCCACTTCCGCATAAATAGATAAGCCTGCAACAGTCCTTGTGCCAACTGTTGCATACATACCTATATTTGTATTGTATTTAATTTCAGTTGTAACATACTTTTCCCTAGCATTCCGAGTATATTTTGTTATGTCACAATCTTCAACTCCACCACTACTACTACCACCGCCGCCACCCGAGCCATTCGATTGCGCCAGTACTTCCACGTGCAGTTTGTTGTCTTTGATGCCGTAGTCATTGAGGGCATGGCGTACATTCAGGGCTACGGCTATCAATAATGCCGCAGCTCCTAATAAAGTTAATTTGATATTTTTCATACAAAAATCATTTTAAATTTGTTTATAAACGATATGATTTACTGACCGTGTCTATCATTTCAACGGTAAAACCTTGTGAGGTTTTATTTTATGGATGATTTTGTATCTTTGTCGGGCAATTCCTCCTTTCTTTTTAAGGAGAGAAGTGCGGGGGCGGTATCAATTGTGTTTCTTTGTGGGATTCGACAATGTTCCGCCCCTTTTCACTTCCCTGTGGGTTTTTGATTATATGATGCTTCTTCGTTGGTTTCGATAGATTGTTGTTGTTTGTCATTCCATGTATTTGCATCGCCTTTGTAATCTTCTCTGTCTTTTAACAGCTCCCGTATTTCTTTTTTGAGCGTATCTGTGTTGTACCAGACACGACTGCGTATATTGGCATAAATGCCCAAATACAAGATATAAGCTGCCAAAACGGATGCGGTGATGACTTTTCCTCGTCTTTTACATTTCTCAAAAAGATAAACCGCACCGTATGCCAACATCAGACAGACACCTGCCGAAGACAGATAGACATAGCGGTCGGCAACCACCGCAAAGCGCGAAAGGGGAATCAGGTGTAGGGCAACTGCGATGTGTATCAAAAAGAAAAGCAGACTGAGCAGGATGAGCTTGTTCTGCAAAATATACTTACCGAAAGCTATCAATGTTACCGTCAGTAATAAAGGGTAAAGCAGAAGCCATGCAGGCAGTGCCTCGCCAACTACCGAAGGAAACGGATAGAGGTAGGATAACTTAAATGGAAAAACGCACTTAAACATGTATTCTACCAAACTGTAACAGGCATATACAAACCGTTGCCACACGGGATAGGAAGTCTCGGCAGATAATGCTCCTCCACCGGAGGCTGCCTGTGAGAGCATGGTCATGATGCCAAAGACCAAGGAAAGCAATAGCAGGGGAGCAACTGTCAACCAAAGCTTTTTATCTTTGAGGGACTGATGCCCCGTGAACCAATACATCAGCAACACCCACAGCGGAAAAGTAACCGCCTGTTCTTTACCCAAGAATGAACACACAAACAAGAAAGCGGAGAGGAGATAATACCATAGCTTTTGATGTTTTATATACAGCAAAAAGCAATAGGTAGCCAGCAGGTAGTAAAAGGCGTACACCAAAATTTTTGAAGCGCTCATCCATGCCACCGATTCCACATTGAAAGGATGCACGACAAAAAGAAGGGCAGTCAGAAAGGCAATCCACACCGCTTGCCCCGCACCCACTTTTACGCTCACGCTTAAGCGCAGCAACTGCTCAACAACCACAAACAGAAGCAGGGTGTTCAACGCATGTAGAATCAGGCTTGCCGCATGAAAGAAAAAGGGATTGTATCCAAACAGGTTGTACAGTATCAAATACAGCAATTCATTGAGTGGAGCATATTGTCCGTGGTAATACTCGGTCAGGATTAACCGCAGATTAGTGAGGGTAAAACCACCCTCAGTGTAATGATTCATTACCACCCACTGATCATCCCAAAAGTAGAGAAAATCATGTCCTAAAATCGGAAAGTAAACAGCAACAGCAGCTAAAACAAGCAGAAGACTTAATAACTTTTTCACAATAGCATTGTTTTGTGTTTGATAATAGATTTTTTAAAGAAATTTCAGAGATTATAAAATAATTAGTATTTTGTAATCGTTTGCAAATGTAAAAAAAACATGGTTATGGTGGGTGTGCAAAACGTATATATTATCCAAATAGCAGAAATTTAAACTAAATTGGCAGAATTTGATGTTAATTTTGTTGAGGTAGTGAATCAGATTGCTAGTATGATTATTATTGTTTTTCATTCCCAATATTCTCATTTAATTCACAAAGCACCAATACCAAATTGGATTCTTCGGTTAAGTCTCCATACAAATTCTCCAAAAACTGTCTGTCCGGCTCATGTTTATACCACTCTTCTTTGTTCAGCATTAAATGAAATGCCGACACAGCAAAAACAACCGTATTCTCGCCAAAACGGGCTATAGGTTCTTGATTTTTCAAAAAAGGAAACAAAGGATGGCTGCCTTGTTCTGTGCTGAAAAATGTTTGCTTGTTTGCATGGGAATAGACTACAAAGGGATTTCCTGTAGGAGTCCTGATGTTGATATAAGTCAAATCTTGCAATTCGATAAAATCTCCATTAAAAAAGAAGTATTTCCTACAATACTCACTGAATCGGTCGCTGGTAATTTGTTTGTCTAAAACCGGCATGCCGTTGAATGCAATGTTGAATACATGAATGGTTTTGGCAAACCTGCTGTCCACAACAACAAAAAAACTGTCGGCAATCAACAATTGGGATATAATACCGATAAAATTATTCCCTGCCGTTTCCAAACGGACAAACCGGACTTCTTTGATGATGCTGTCCATCGACAGCATATGTTGGTTTTGGGCATCTATCAGAATTTCTTCAAATTCCGGCACAACATCCCTTGTGCCTGTAGTGCCGCAAGAGCACAGAAAAATTAAGGATGCACAGAGTAGTGCTGATAAGTTTGTTTTCATCGTCATTGGCTTTCATTTTCCTAAATTAGTATTTAGATGATAAATGAATAATACCGGATTACTGTTTATATCTATATCTGCATACAATTCATCCAACACCGTTTTATATTCTTTCATTTTAAATAATTCGTCTCTCGAATCATACAAAACAGAGCCATCAACGGGAAATACAACTCCATTTTCTTGATAACGAGCGATTGGTTCAAATTTACAAAAAGCATTATGATTCTCCCGTAGAAGCAAAAGTATTGAAATACTCACTAACATCGGCAAACGATGCTGCCGAACGGGATCCTGTAAGCTGGGTATTGTACGCATCTAAGAACGGAAGCAACTGGGAGACAATTGATACACGACAAAATCAGAAGTTCATAGGGCGCTACAGCACCATGGAATATCCGATAATCAGCAATCAAACATATAGCCATTTTAAATTAGTCATCACAGAAATTCAAAACGGAAGTATGTTTCAGTTGACTGAATGGCAGTTGTTTGAAAAGGAAAATACTGCTACGCCACAAATCCAGGCTTCAAAATATCAGGTGTCTGCTTCGGAAAGGGGTATTTACATTCAATCGGCTCCGGATGAATCCGTACAATACGCAGTGTATCATATAACGGGTTATTGTATTGAGAAAGGCAATCTACTCTCGGGAGAAAGTGTTCATACAGCATGTATTCCGGGGTTGAACCTCGTTTCGTTAACTTCATCAACAGATAGATATTTAGTAAAGATACTCATATAGAAAGCTGATCTTACTATCCAATTCCGTATTTTAGCATCGTAAAATCTGCACTCAACCGGAAAGGGCTTGAATACGCAGATTAAACCGTCCCATTCTGCTGCAACGCATTTCAATACAATTTAGGATATCCGACAAAAACTCACAGATAAGGGTCATATTGTTCCTTTTTAGTGTTTCATTCATCTATAAGGGTGGTTGAGTATTGTATGAAGATTTATTTGGAATTATTTTTACCGGAATATTAAGCTGTTAAAATAAGTATTCAGCATCTTGTGTTATTGTCTATTTATTAATTTTAAATTTTTATTTTTTTTATGAAAAAACTCAACTACCATTTTAGTCGAATTGCTCTCGGAGCAATTTTATGTTGTTTCTCCGGCTTTACATTGGGGCAAACCCCAATCAGTAATGCCGCAGAACTGGAAGCCATGGAACAATATGGCAATTATGTATTGACTGATGACATTGTACTAACGGAACACTGGGACCCTATTACCTACGAAAGCGACGGGGGACATTTTAGAGGTACCTTAGATGGAGACGGTCATGTTATCAAAGGTTTGAGGGTTATTCGCGGTACCAACGAAAGTTCCGAAAACAACAGACAAGGTTTGTTCAGAAGTATCAGCAATGCCACTGTCAAAAACCTGGGTATTGAGAACGCATATGTTGTCGGTGCAAATGAGATCGGTGCCATTGCCGGTTGGATCGACAGGTGTACTATCGAGCAATGTTATGTTATCAACAGCTACATTGAAGGGCGCGACCGGGTTGGAGCCATTGGCGGTCGTATAGAATGGGTCACCAAAATTAAAGACTGCTACGCCGTAGCAGAAATAAACGGGCGTGAGCATCAGGCCGGAGGTATTGTCGGAGCAACCGGTGACAGTAACGGTACCATAGAATTGGTTAATTGTTATTTTGCCGGGACTGTCAAAAGTACTTACAACAGAGCCGGAGGTATGATTGGACTCATTGACGGAAGTGACGACGTCAACATTGAAAATTGTGTGAATCTTGCCAAAACAATAACCGGAGGAAATAATCCTTCCCGCATTGTTGACCATGGCAGCAAATCAATTACTTTAAGCAATAACTATTCATTAAGTGCTACCTTGGTGAATAATGCTGTTATCACGACCGGTGATTCGGAATACGGTGCAAACAAAAGACATGGTGCGAATATTCCTGATGGTGAAGCCGGGACATTCGAGTTTTACACAGGCATAGGTTGGAGTGCGGATGTCTGGGATATGTTAGATGCAGGGTACCCCGTACTTAAATGGCAAACCACACCTGTTGATGTTCAACTGTACGGAATACAAGAAGGAACACATGTATTACAGCCCAGAGGAAATATGGATTTAACGAAAATCGGGTCGTTCATTGGTCTGAACCTGACATTTACACCCGATAACGAAAAAATAACCATCAGTACTGACGGTGGATTAAAAGCTACTGTTACCGGAGAAGTAAGCGTTCCTGAAGATGCTACAATCGTTGTGACCGCAGCAAGCAACGACTATACAATAATCAACAATACGCTTCATGTACAATTGCTACCTGCCGGAGCTATTCAAATAACGACAGCATCCGATTTTGAATATGTCACCGCAAATCCGTCTTTGGACTTTGAATTGGCAAATAATATAGACATGACAGAAGTAGCCTTTGCGGGATTGTGTTCAGAAGGTGCTCCTTTTACCGGAACATTGGATGGGAAAGGATTTGTTATTGAAGGACTGAAATTCGAAAACACAGGAACTTCAGCGATGGGATTATTCAGAGCTACACAAAATGCTACGATTAAAAATCTGGGACTTGAAAAAGTACATTTTGTAGGTGCAAATGACATTGGCGGTATAGTCGGTATCATGAAAGGTGGCAAAATTGAGCAATCTTACGTTGCCAATGATAGCTATATCGAAGCAGGAGACCGTGCTGCGGGTATTGCTGCAAGAGTATCGGATGGTGCCGAAATAGAAAACTGTTATGTTGAAGCCATCATCAAAGCCCGTGATCACCAATTAGGTGGAATAGCTGCTGCAAGTTTTGAAGATGGTGTCAGCATCATTAACAACTACTTCTCGGGCGAACTGCAAGGTGGCGGGAACGGAGGTGCAATGCTCGGATTAATTGACCGCGACGGAACCGTTACAATCCAAAATTGTTTAAACTTAGCAACATCAGTATCCGGTCGTGATCCCTATCGGATTTGCAGTTGGGGAGGTAGAGAAAGTCATACAAACTTTAGCAATAATTATTCGATCAATACAACCTTGGTTGGTGGTAATATCATTAACGACGGAACTGCTACAAATAGACACGGAGCAAATCTTCCTGATGATGACGATGCGAAGTCTTCAACATTCTATACTGAAACGCTAAACTGGGATTTTACAACTGTGTGGACTTTTGTTTCGGGTAAAGATTATCCTGTATTGCGAGTATTCCCTGCATCAATTACTTCTTCTTCTGTAGTAAGTAATCCGGAATATCGTATTGTATCGTCCAATGACAGGATAAGTTTGTCCGGATTATCAGAAAATGCAAGGATATCTATTTTCAATATTAACGGACAGAAGATACTTGTTGATGCAAAGGCAAATACCGAAGCGCAGTATAGCTTGCCCGCCAAAGGATTTTACATGGTGACAATCGAAGAAAACAATCGTACATCCGTCATCAAAATTGTAAATAGATAATTAGATTAATCTCTCACTTAACACTCAAACAATTTGGGTGTCAGTAAAAAGAAAACCCCGAAATGTATTTCATTTCGGGGTTTTTGTTATTGATGGACTTACGAAGTGTATCCCTGCTTTTCTACGCCAGCACAAAATCCAACTGCTTTTTGTCCAAATCTGCGCGGGCAACTTTGACGGTGATTTCGTCGCCTAATTGGTATTTTTTGCGGTATCTGCTACCGATTAAGCAATAGTTCTTCTCATCAAAACTGTAATAGTCATCATCTAAATCGCGGATAGGAACCAAACCTTCGCATTTGTTTGCAATGAGTTCTACATAGATTCCCCATTCCGTTACACCTGAAATAACACCATCGAAAACATGTCCGAGAAAGTCCGACATAAATTCAACTTGTTTGTACTTGATGGATGCCCTTTCAGCATTGGTAGCCAATTGCTCCATAAAAGAGGCGTGCTCGCACATCTCCTCGTATTCCTTGGCATTCACATTTTTGCCATTGGCTTCGTAACGCTCCAATAAGCGATGCACCAACATGTCGGGATACCTGCGAATGGGGGAGGTAAAATGGGTGTAATACTCGAATGCCAAGCCGTAATGTCCGATGTTTTCAGTAGTATAAACCGCCTTAGCCATGGAACGAACCGCCAAAGTCTCAATCAGATTTTCCTCTTTTTTACCTTGTACCTGATCTAAAAGCTGATTGATGGAAGAGGAAATAGATGCTTGTTTGCCGGAAGTTTTAAGGCTGTAGCCAAATTTGCGAATGAATTGTGAGAAGTTTTTGAGCTTTTCGGGATCGGG
>Ga0172382_10003330_pt1 | contig 25562 bp, 18 predicted proteins | sample Leawel138RmetaG_FD_122245 | JGI IMG/M metagenome (GOLD analysis project Ga0172382, IMG submission 122245) | Leachate microbial communities from a municipal landfill in Southern Ontario, Canada - Leachate well 138R metaG | ecosystem: Engineered > Solid waste > Landfill > Unclassified | place...
AATTCAAATCTTGATACATCTTGAAATTGGCATCGTATAAGCTGCCTAAGTCATTACTTACAAAATCATCATCAACAAGCTCACTGCTGTTTTTCTTAAAAACAAGCACCGGTGGTATATGAGCATAAGTTCTATATTCAAACTTATCTACGCTTATTTCGAGTGTGTCGCCGGATTTCACCTTCTTATAATCGAAGTCAACCAAGAGGTTCATCTTCGGTTTACGAACTGTCGGCGGAGGTACAGGTTCCGGTGCTTCAGGCATTGGTGCAGCAGCCGGACGCGGTGGTTCAGGTTTGCTTTGTAAATAATGCAGCGATATACCAAGTGAAGCCTGATGAATATTAAGATTCAAATCGGAGGCAATATTCATGGGGGAATAACTGAAACCGGCATCAGCGAATATCTCAAAATCTCCGAATTTATACACTCTGTGTCTTGCTCCGAGACTAATGGATGCAAATATTGGCACTAGGTCGGGTATATCTGCACTTGCCGGATTAAACTCACGTGTACCGTCCGGAAAATATGCACCGTCAGGTTCGATAAGCAATTCGCGTTGCTTGAATCTTTTGCTTATCGGAATACTGAGATTTATACCGAATTTAATGTCAAGTGGAATATTTTTGACAGGATTGAACCAGAATGAATTTTCAATGCCCAATAAAGCATAGTTAATATCAAGCTCATGTTCGACAATAATCTTTTGATATTCATCAACTCCTAAGTCATTACCTATATGTTGTCTTATGGAGTATTTCGCCGATAAGTCATTGTATGCCAATGATAATGAGTAGCTCAAGTCATAATCGAAGAGGTTTAGTGCATTTCTCTTTTCTACACCTCCATAAAAAGCGGGCGACAATCCGAATGCACTTTCATAATTCGGGCAACAATTTTTGTAATTTCCGATTTTCTCAAAATCCGAACTGTAAATATTCCCGTTTATTCGAGCTCCACCATAAAAAATATAATCAGAATATTCTTCCGAGTGTAATTGTAGTATTGATATAAATAAAACAGATATTACAATATATATCTTCATTTTCAAATAATTTCCTTCCGTGAATACATTCTTAGCGCATAATTATCAAATTCATAAATGATTGTTCGCCGGCGGCGTTAATCTTTACTTTATAATTTCCGGTACCGAAACCTGCGAGATTAAGCTCGTAGTAATTTTCTCCGGCGTAGAACTTACGATTCAGACAAACCTGCGATACAAAGCCTCTGTTGTCAATAATTTCAATATTGACATCGGCATCCTCAAATAATTCAAATCTAAGTGTTGTAAGTTCAGCAGCAGGATTCGGGATAAGAAGCATGTCACCCAAGACAGTATTATTACGGATAATATACCTGTCCTCACAAATACCGTCTATTATCAATTCACCGGCAACAGTGGTCATCTCGACGAATTTGCTCCACCCTACGGTACCGCTTTTGAGGTCAATGGGTGTTCTGTCTGTGTCGCTCAGTCCTGCTACACCTTTAATTATACATAATGTGTCTTTCAGCGGAAAACCACCTTCCACTCTGACTTTGAAAGTCCTTATTCTGCCTTTGACTGTATTTTCCGATAATTGGGCAGTACCATGCTTAGACACTACAGAACGTGGTAAAAATAATTTTGAATCCACGGTAAAATCAGCTTCAAAGAATCTCTCGCCCTCATAAGATGCAATTTCCACATTTTCATAAATCACTGGAATCTCAACATCCTCAGAATATGCTTGAGCTGTAACATTCGGCAAGACAACTGTACTCTTGCCCTTATAGAAGTCAAGATTAATGAACCTTTGAACAAGGCAGGGATTAGCATCAATTATTAACTGTGCTACTAATTCGTCTTCCCCATTCCACTCAATCTCGATTATTTTTTCTTCGTCAGGACCTAATCTGAATCCGGGCTCTGTCAATACATTAAAAATATTTTCCGGAACAACTCTAAATCCTTCAAAGTCAATATCTGTTACACCCGAATTCTTGATAGTAAGTTTACGCACTTTTATTTCAGGAATAAATCTCAGTGTTTCGTGGGATAGCTCTACAAACGAACCAATACCTGTACCTTTTACATTGGAACTCGAATAAATATTTGTTTGGTTTGAGTGATGAATAATAATATCGGCATCGTTCATACCTAATTCTTTAGGAATAAATCCGATTTTGGCAATGAATATTTCTCCGGGCTCCAGGACAGTGTCAACCACATTAATGTAATTACGGAACGGATTATCACTACTGCCTTCAATTAATACACTATTAACAATTAATTGAACCGGATCATCATTCCTAAATAATGGAAATGTCTTGGTTAATGTATCGCCAATACAAACTTCGCCAAAATCAAGTTCGTTATTCAGCAACGTAATATTTCTTGGAATCGAATATGCCTCAAATGGAATATAATATTTCCTCGAACAATGGTACAGAATTAAAGTATCACGAATAATACCAGTATCGAGCGGTGCAAATTCAATATCGAAATCAAAGCATTGACCTGCTACAACCACTTGCCTATCCCAGGTTTTAGTCATTCTGATATGATTTGCATGTTTGAAATGTGCTTCGAAAACATCAACATCCGATATGCCGATATTACATATTTCATTAATATTAATATCATTTTTCATACCAAGATAAAGCGGTTCGAGCTTGACAATATCCGAACTTATTTCAGGATATCTGATAATCAGGTTCGAGCTGTTCATATCCTCCTGCGGGTAGGAAAATGATCTGTACACGGCATTGTCATCGCTCGACAGTGATGTAGAAACAAGTGAAAATCCTGACGGCGACATCTTCAAATCAGTCATGTTACCGCTATGTCCAAAAGTACTTCCTGTTGGACTTGCACTCGTCAAATCATATATTGCTATCTGCTTATCGGTCTCAGAACCCACAATCAATGATGTTGACGATGGATTAAATTGTAAAGTAACAGGATTGCCCGCTGACGGGTTAAAAACTTTCACAATCCTCCGTGTAGGCACATCTATCAAATAAATATTAGTCTTGAGACCGGAATTATCCGATTGGGTTCCAATACTTAGAAATCGCCCATTAGGCGAATATGCTATAGCAAGGAAATTCGGAAACATATCGAATCTAAGTTCATCAAAAACTGCAAAATTATCGAGACTTACAAGCTTGATATTTCCATTAATCATCAGTATGGCGGCTGAATCGGCATTGGTATTATAAGCAATATCCATGATAGGAGATTCTAATGGAATCTCTTTAACAAATTCATCTGTTTGCATAGAATATTGTAATATTTTTGAACCGTATTCAGGAAATACCGAAATAAATCTTTTATTTTTATCTGATAATAATTTCTTTGCTTTTATACCCGAAGGAAGAGATATTTTCTTAATCGGAAATTCCTGACTTTTTTCAAATATTGCAATTGTGTCACCTTGTAAAAAAGCCGGAAGATTATTATTACGATACCCTACATAAAATTTGTCGTCACTATTGGAATATTCTATTCCGAAAGAATTAAATTTGGCTTCTGCATCATCAGGAATGGGTTCAATTAAATGTCTTCCAATTATTGAAGGTTCATCCGGAGAAAGCAAATCCCATGTCAGTACCTTACCCAGTACATTAACGGTAGTGATTAATGTACTGTTTTGGTTATAATTAGCACGGTATATCGGTACCCAGTCTTCACTGAGTATTTCAACCTCATTACTTATAAAATCTTGAGAAATTTTAAATCTAAGGAAGTTTGTTTCAAGGTCCGGTATCTTCCAAACATAGAGTGAATCCATGACAACATCAATCAAGTTCCATTCCAAGCCTGTGTCGGTAGTGTAATAAATCCTTACATGCGTAGTCGGGTCGTGTCCCTCCCATTTTAAGACAATTTCTTCACATGGTGCAAAAACAGAGCCCGCAGCCGGTTCAAGAAGTGTCAGAAGCTTCTCTGTACTCACTGTAAAAGTATTACCGTATAGCGGTATATGTCGTTTCATTCCACCATGGAAATGTATGGTTAGAATATCCTGATAATAAGCATAAACATCCGGTTTAAAATATATATTAAGCAGGTAATTTATACCGATACCCAAGTTAGTAGGTGGTTCTTTCGGGTCAGCGCCATTAATATCGCCTAACCATTTCCATGTGAATGCAGGATTACTGTTGGTTATTGAATCAACTCTGATTGAGGTTTGTTGACCTGTCCGAGAATTTTGTAAATATCCCAATAGAGACAATTGGCGCGGTACCGGAGGATTGTCCGGAGTTACATAATCCCAATTCAAATCCCTGACCTGCTGGTTATTGGAAGTCGTAACTATTTGAAGAAAAGGAAGTTTTTCTAAATAACCGCGTAAGAGCCTCCTGTCGGGCATGTTGTTATAAACTGTTAACAAAACCCCGTCATACATTCCGATTTGTGTAAAATCATACAGCTTAGTAAACCACTTGACTGTCTGCCAGCCGTTTTGAACAGGGCTTACTTCAAATGGTTCACATACCATTGCTCCTTCGAGTATGAAGAAGTTGTTGGTTCCCAATTCCAATTGATTTGAGCCATCACTCACTCTCACATTTACTTTTAACAAGGGGAATTCATCTGTTACGACATTATATTGAGGCGGAACATTCTGAATTATAACATTTACCTGAGACAATGATACAGTTAGTGAACTTGCTAAAGCAATAAGAACTGCCAATAATTTATACATATAAGAAAACTTTTATCTGATTACATAATTGTACAAGTATATAGACGCTGTGATTTTTCATTTAGTTACACAATATTTTAAACTTCGAGCCATTATGATTGTTAATGGCTGTATAAATGATTTTCTATCATTGATAATTATAGCAACATTTGCATAAAACCGTCAGACTATGTAATCTAAGAACTAAGAAATATTCAGCAGAGACCTTTTAATCTTAGGATGTATTTAATTAATCTGTTTGAAATGCTTTATTTATAAGCAAGTCAGTACTATTGCATATAATTTACAATTATTATTATATCTGTTAACATACAGAAATAAGTGATGTTTGATGAAATGAGCTTAATCATTTATCAATGACAAATATGGTAAATCCGGTAACGGAAAAATTTATTTATCCATTCTATACCCAATATATAAATTTTTTGTAATTTTGTACTTTATGTATTTGTAAATCGTTAAAAAGATTAAGGATATAAATATGGCAATAACACTAAACGGTAGCGGTTTAACAATTGAAAAATTGGTTGATATAGCAAGAAATCGTGAAAAAGTAGAAGTTAGCGGAGAATCTTTGAAATTAATCAGAAAGTGCCGAGCTGTACTTGAAGAAAAAATTGAGAAGGGAGAAATAATGTACGGCGTTAACACCGGTATCGGCGAGTTTTCGGAAATAGTATTGAATGATGAACAAATCAAAGAATTTCAAAAATTCTTGATTTATAATCATGCAGCCGGAATCGGTGAACCTGCACGTGAAGAATTTGTAAGAGGTGCCATAGCCGGTAGGATCAATGTCCATACTCACGGAAATTCCGGATGTCGCCCCGAGATTACCCTTACATTAGCAGAAATGCTTAATAAAGGAGTTACTCCGGTAGTATGCCAAAAAGGTTCTGTTGGAGCTTGCGGCGACCTTGCACCTATGTCTCAGATGGCATTGTCGCTTATGGGCGAAGGAGAAGCCTTTTACGAGGGTGAACGAATGCCTACAAAAATTGCTTTGGAAAAAGCCGGAATACCTGTTCCGGGACTCAAAGCACGTGACGGTTTAGCATCAATAAACGGCTCAAATTTATTGACAGCCATGAGTGCAATACAACTTTACGACTACAATAGGTTGATAAAACAAGCAGAGATTGCGGCTGCTATGTCATTGGAAGCCTTACTTGCCAATATGAAGCCCTATGAAAGCAGACTACACGAATTGCGTGGATTTTCCGGTGCTGTTCGCTCTGCGAAATCAATAAGAAAATGCCTCGAAGGAAGCGATCTGCTTAGCGGTAAAATGAAGACAAAGGTTCAGGATGCTTATTCCATGCGTTCTTCACCACAGGTAATCGGAGCAGCCCACGATGCATGTAAGTATGCACGTTCGCAGGTAGAAATCGAATTGAACGGTGTTGGCGACAACCCAATATTCCTGCCTGATGAGAACATGACTCTTACAGGTGCTAATTTCCAAGGCACCCCTGTGTCTCTTCCCATGGATATGGCAGGTGCCTCATTGACTATGGTTTGTGTATTGTCGGAAAGACGTTTGAACCGTATGCTAAACCCTGCATTGAGTGTAGGATTACCGGCTTTCTTGACTAAGGGTGCAGGTATGTTCTCCGGCTTGATGTTAAGTCAATACACCGCTGATATGCTCATAGTTGAGCAGAAGATTCTTTCCAATCCTGCTTCTATACAATCCATACCTGCTGCCGCAGATCAGGAAGACTTTGTTTCAATGGGTATGAACACAGCTCTTAAAAATCAACAGATACTTGATAATGCTTACGGTATCATCGGTATCGAATTAATGGCAGCTGCTCAAGCTCTTGATTTTAGAGATTTCAACAAAGGTAAAGGTGTTTCTCGTGCTTGGGAAGTTATTCGCGAGCATGTTGACTTCCTCGATATTGACAGACCTTTGTTCAATGATCATAATGCTATGGCTGCACTTGTAAAATCAGGTAAAATTTTAGAAGAAGTTGAGAAAGCTGTCGGCTCTCTCGAATAGTATTTTTTTAAAGCTGTCTGATTTATTTTTTAAACAAGTCAGACAGCTTATATTATTATCAAAAAGACATTCAATTAAATCATTTTCATAAATTTTTCTACACTGAATATTCGTAATCTAATTAGTGCTTTCTTCATCACAACAGACCGTCATAGACCAATGTAAATCGCAAGACTGTTCCGGGCTCATACACTCTGCTACCTGCAGAAAATGGATTCCTTGCAAATGATAAATGTCTGTAATAATTATGATTCAATAGATTGTTAGCTTCAAGCATAAACACTGCTCCCTTATAATTATACGACAGTCTTAATGCAAGAGTGTTCCACGAGTCGGAACTGAACTCATTCAGCTCAGTATCTATTCTCGGTTGATAATTCTCGAACCTGTGTATTATCACCGGCACAATATTGAGTACTGTCGGAAGCTCAATCATATTCGTTACCGACAGCGGCATGATTTCGGGCAGCGGATTCCGGTTTGAAGTATTTTCTCCGTAAACATAAGATATGCTACTCTGAATAAAATTATATTTCAAATTCAAGTTAACTCCTGTAATCAAGGCATTTGTATTCCTATAAGTCAATACATTTTTTCCACCGGCATTTGCTTTCGTCAGATTGATGTAATCAGCTACGTAATTGGCATAAACGTTTATTGAAAAATATTCGCTGCTCAAATCTAATCTGACACTGCTTTTCTTGGGTTGCTCAAGTGTAGTATTACCTATCCAATCAGGATTCATACCCGGACGTTTTACACCGATAAACAGTTGTTCGGCTTCCGGCGCTTCTATTGCAAACTCCGCACCTGCACCAAACCCCAATTCGTCAAATACAATTCCAGAATAATGCAAATTCAGTGCACCGCTTAAGTAGTATTTTCTTTCATCGGAACCATCATATAATGTTCTGTGTAGTTCCAGCGCCTGCTTATTTCCGGCATCAAGTGTTGATAAACCGACTCTTCCTGTTAAAATTACATCATCAAAATCTATGGAATGATTAACAGCTGCATATAATTGCCCGATATCGGGAAGCATATTATTACTCAGATTTACATTCATTCCTGCATTGATTATTTTGTTGTCGGCATTCCAATTTCTGTATGTCACCTCATAGAATGAACCCACTAAGCCCAAGGTCAAATTTCTTGCATCCGACTCCATAAACATAGGCGAAATACGCATAGTATTATCCATCAGATGCTTCGTATATGAAACATAGAATTTGTTGCCTTGATACGAAACATCCGCACTAATATGATTTGAAGCTGTTTCGTCCATTGTAAGATAAGGAAAAGAGATATTCTCGAGCCGATTAAATGTAACTCCGTAATTCATATCTCCCGATTTACCCCTGAAAGTTGATTTCACATTAAAGTAATTAAAATTATCCTTGTACCCGTACAGTTGTTTGAAGTCGCTGTTGTTGCCTGACAGATAAGGACTTCCACCAGATATACGTGTTATGAAGCCGTGTTTGTAAGCACTCAAACTTACACCAAGGTCATACTCCTTTTGCGAAATTAAATTTCCGGTCAGGAAGGTCCCCAATTTGTATTCTTCCGGATAATCTTTTCTGTGGTACTCGATTTTGCCGTAAATTCCGGTTCCTCTCAAGCTCCCTGATTTAGTTATCTCGACAGCTTCCATCTCAAGGGGATTTATTCTACCTGCCGGACTGTCCATTCTGTTTGGACAAGCACTGTGATACTGCTCACCATCAATCACAACCTTGATGTTGTTTCTGCTGAACCCTTCGAAATAGATATCTTGAGTAAAGTTCATTCCTCGCCTGATTGTGAAATTGCCGTTTTTATCGTAGATACGACTGTTGAAGTCAGTACCGTAATATACTGCTTCAAACGGTGATAGATTTTTTTTCGCACTGATTTCTACTTCTTCAAGTTTGAAGTATTTGAGTGTGTCTTTAGCTGAAGTGTGAAAGACAGACACTATGAATATTATTAGAAAGATTATTAATGCTTTCATTTTTTTTCCCGAATTAAGTATTGTTACTAAAAAAATTATTCGCCGGTATCCTAAGATAATTATTGACGGTACCGACTATTGTTTTATAAAAGATATAAATGCAAATTACCGAGACATGATGATCATATAACAATGAACTCACGAATTACAATATAAAGTAAATCTGAGTTTGTTGTTAATTCTCATTTTTTAATTATTGACAGAATAATTAACTCGTCGAAACATACTATGTATGAAAGGCTTATAACTTGGGCTTGTAACTAAATTAACTCGGGAGGGGGTGTATCGAATTTAATAGGTATAAATAATGTATTTGACCTGATATCAAGATAGAATAGTGACGACAGATAGCCGGGAGTAAAATTGATAATAAGAGATTTTAGTACTGCATTGATGCTCAATTCAGGTACTACAAATATATTATTTTGCATATCAGTATCATCACTCTCGTTCAATACAGCTTCCAGTTGACAGCAACCTTGACAGGAATTTTCAGGTTTATTTTTATCAATACAAAGATTTGCAGCAATATAATCCTGATTGGCTTTGAACATGACAAAATAAGTCACATGAGGACTTGAAGCAACCATCAGAATGATAGCCGATAATAGAGCCGGAATATTTAATGTACATTTTGACATAAGTAGAATTGACGACCTTCTATAATTTCTATTGAAAAAAAGCAGCCAATCTAAATATTAATATTTTGGCTGCTTTAATTGTAAAAAAATGATTATTATATCAATTAATAATAAACTAGCAAATGCACATTCTCAACTCTTCAACTTACATTTTCTTTTTGTAATCGCTATAAAATTCGGCTATCAATGCAAAAGCCTTCCTCAGAACTTCTTCCTGCGGAAGTGTTACTATTCTGAAATGGTTTGAGCCGGGTTTTTGGCCAAAACCTGAGCCCGGTACAACTATGACACCTGTTGAGCGAATCAATTCAGCACAGAATTTTGAGTCATCATCCACATCAATTGACGGAAATGCGTAGAATGCTCCTTCAGGTTTTACCAAATCAATCCCTTCGATGCTATCGAATGTATCCATCATAATATTTCTGCGTATTTCCAGCTTGTTAATCATGGTTTTCAAGTGTGATTGGTCTCCTTCGAGTGCAGGCATAATTGCGTATTGTTCCGGATGATTTGCAGATACTCGTGAGCGTAAGAGTTTATTGACTGCATCAATATAATCCCCCATGACCTCTTTTCTACCGCTTGCTACGCCCCAACCGATTCTGAATCCCGGAGCGATGAAATTCTTAGATAAACCGGAGAATGTAATGCAAGAGACATCACTGTTCAAGGCAGCTATTGATGTCAACTGCTTGTTGTCGAAAATGAGCTTGTCGTAAATTTCATCTGCAATAATTACTAGATTATGCTCCAAGGCAATTTCAATTATCTGCATAAGAGTTTCTTTTCGACAGACTGAGCCGGTTGGATTATTCGGGTTAATCAGCACAATTGCTCTTGTCTTGTCGTTGATTTTGGAGCGGATGTCATCAATATCCGGTTGCCATCCATCCTTCTCGTCGAGATAATAAGGATTAGGCTCTAATTCCAACTTACTCTGCACTGCCGTATAGAGAGGGTATCCCGGGGTTGGCATCAAGAAATTCTCTCCACGATTCAGAAGAGCCGTGAGACATAGCTCAATAGCCTCGCTCGCACCGGTTGTAACAAATACATCAAGTATATTTTTGATACCTTTTCGTTCGGCATCACGGGTAATGGCATCAATCGCTTCCTTTATTCCACTTGATGGTGCATAGCCGTTTTGGTTTTTGCGTATGGCGTCACAAGTTGCGTCCACAACTGTTGCAGGTGTTTCGTGGTCGAAGATATTCGGATCACCTATGTTCAGATAAAACATCTCCTTGCCGGTCTTGGCAACTTCATTTGCAAGCACAACTATATCTCGTATCGCATATTTAACATTTAGAGTTTTATATGCCGGGACAATCTTCTTTAAATTCATTTAAAAGCTCCGTTTTCTGTTTTAAGAATATATTTTTTCAGGATTTGTACGAATCCTGATTACAAAATTACAAAATTTTGCACACAAAGTATATTATTTGATTTAATAGTATTTCCAATGACAGTAGCCACAGCTTCTGATTTGAATTTGTTTTTGAATTACTCTCAATTACAAACAGGAGGAGCCTCGTCTTTTTTCCGCGATAATGTGTAAAAATATACTGCACTTCTCAGTGGAAGACAACGAAATCCGAGCTTATCTTAAAAATACTCTTATAGTGAATTATCCAAAGTTGATACTTCTGACTTTTGAGTTAATTTAAATCTCGGATAATTCTTATCCTATGAAATCATATTGAAAGCCGAATGATGTTTTCGCATTTAGACCGACATAAGCTTCGTCGAATTCCGGGAACTTGAAATATGAAGTACCGGTTAGAACATCAAAGTATAAAGGAATTTTTCCATACTGGTCATACTCATTCTCATGCACATATTGACATTGAAAATATATATATCCTTAGTTTTATCAAAACCGGTATATACGAAAATCTCAAACAAGCGAGGAATGTAAAATCTTTGTACCTCATCCGGACGACCTTCGATATTCATACTCAAGGTGATGTACTTCTCGGAATCCTCATTGCAAGAATATCCGATAAATAAGCTAATCCCCCGCGCTTTTGGCAGGGGAAAGCTGTTATGAAATTAATTCACCACATTCATCATTTGGATATGACGAAATCCGTTAATTTCGGATACTAACCAGTATACTCCCGAACTTATGTTGTCCGTTAGTCGCAAGATCAGGGTATGATGACCGGCATCAGTGTAGTCTTTGTATAATTCGCAAACAGTATTGCCGCTTATGTCGCTCAAGAAAATTTTTAGCTCTCCGGCTTTTTCTATGTCAAATTCACTTGTGAAAATTGCACCGTTAGTAACCGGATTGGGGTATATCCTTCCGAGCTTCAATGATGGCATCGCTACGGATGTTACCTTTTTACCCTTCAATAGCTGTGCCGGGAGCGTTGTACTCATGTAAAATTCATCACCGAAATTTTTTCGTAACCGATTGGAGAAAGCTTCAATTAAATTGGGCGCCAAATTAAATTTAGGTGTGTACCAACTTTCACCCTTATCTGTGGACTTCAAAAAGCCCCATAACGGTCCACTGATGTATAGGTTTTCATCATTATCTGTTAGCAAAAATAATGCTGATTCACTCATATTAATCAACTTGAATTTGATGTCCCAATTCTTACCTCCGTTATATGTTTTCATAACGAGTGCGGTATCCGGAGCAAGTTTCATTTCAATATTTGAAGTTGCTATACCTTCGTTTTCATCAAAAAAATATAAATTACGAAAAAAGTCATTAAATTTGCGATCAATTGTGAAATATTTCCAAAATTTACCCTCAAAATCTGTATGATAGTAATAGCGGTAATTTGTATCGTAATCTATGCCATATTGATGATGTACTCCGAGAATCAAACTATTATCTTTTTGGAGCATAATATCCTGAAAAACCCATTTATCCGATATAGAATCGGGTATATTAAAATTACTCCAAGTACGACATCCGTCAATTGACTTAAATATATTATATTGTCCAGCACCATAAAATTTTATTGATAATGTAATTGCTCTCTCCTTATCAAGCATTTCAAATGTTTTATAATAGTAATTCGAATCAATTTGAATAATATCAAATGTGTTTCCGTAATCCTCGCTGCGTAATAATTTCCCCGTAGATGTAACAATTATCATTGTTCCGTCTTCAAAGTACTTGCACCATTGAGCCAAGCTGCTCGGGTAATACAGGGTGTCCGGTGTATAAATTGAGGAGTCTGCATAAATGGTTTGCCAAGTCATTCCTCCGTCGCTTGTTTTATATGCCATGCAACCGCTTATATTACGGTCAGTGCTAATCATCAAACAATTATTGTTATCATAGCATGACATACCCATGATTTGCTCTGCTTTATTAGTAAATTCAAAAATACTTTCGAGATTATAAATTTCCTCATCTTCGGAATTTGCAATAGACAACATTGCAAGAAAAAGAATTATACTCACAATCAGATGTTTTTTCATTGTAAATCTCCTTTAATTACCCCTGTCTATAAAATTTTTTATAGACAGGGGATAGTTCGTAAAATCATTGAATTTTAACAAATTGTCCTTTAATTACATTACCACTACTATCGGTGGCAATGACATTATAAAGTCCAATTGGTATGCTGGTAATATCAAGTTCTATCTTAATATTACCATTAGAACCTAAAGCCACCACCTGATTATAATGAACAACCCCATTTATGTCCATTACTGTAACTGAATAAGCACCTGGATTTTCCAAATCCAAATTTAATTCAATTTTTGAATCGGCTGGATTCGGATTGATACTCATGAATTTGGATGGTGCACTCTCATATATGCTCATTTTCGGATAGAACACACCAATATTACCATTTGGTGTAGCATAAGGTCCATCAAAGTCTTCCGGCATTGTACTTTCACAATCCGTAAAGTTACAATTTGGACCTAAGCAGTTATATGTTTCTCTATCTATCGCATATATTTGATTAAACTCAAAATATTCACCGGATGGACTAAACCTACGACAGATCATATACAAACCATAGCAACATTCACCACCACATGGATAATACGTATGTAAAATTGGGTTTAATTGCCAGCATGTTGCTACTTTATAAACAAAATTTGAATAGCAATCATTGTTATTATACAATAACATCTCTTGTTGTCTAACGACTGTTATCAACCACATTGCTATTTTCCAAGGCTGTGTCATACAAGATGAATCGCAATTCTGAAATCCAATTTCAACAATTTGGAATTCATATCCCCAACCTGGGATATTACGTTCGTAAAATTTTACAGTTACGATGCAATTTGTATCTGTACAAGCAACAAAACTCAAAGGTAATCTAACCCCTATCACAGTGACTGGTCCATTCCAAGTGGTGGTATCTCCTTCATTGCAGTAAGTAGGATCATAAGTATCTTGAGCAGTCAATTTGCTCGGCATCATTATTATCAGAATAGTTATACATAGTATAACCCATATACAATTTTTATTCATACTTAAACCTTTAATTATTTAACATATAATGTTATGAATATAGTTAATAATATTTTCACCTAATCGCGACAGAAGAGATAAGCACTGTCCCTAACTGTCGCAATTACGCAATGCCGGGGATTTTCAACTGATTTAAAAACATGAATAATTTATGTTTAAAAGAAAAATGAGTTTTCTTTGGAATGAAAAAAGTGTTTCTTACACAAACCAGCGAACGAACATGTTCAACTGATTGAGATATGCTGATGTCGAAATAATCACAAAACTGCCTTGCTTCTTGTCTGAGCCAAGCAAATCCTCTATTTTCCCATATATGTTTGTGATAACTGAGCATCTCAACTTTACACTTTTTAATTTATTTTCTCTTTTTCTTATTTACAAAATAAATAAACTTTTAGATAAACTCCAAACTTTTTTTTACTTTTTTGCGATTTTTTTTTAATCCTTATATTCACAAAAAATAAAAACCCCCGCGATTTTGGCAGGGGAAAGCTGTTATGAAATTAATTCACCACATTCATCATTTGGATATGACGAAATTCGTTTCCTCGTCAGCATGAAACATGAAAAATAAAGCAAGCGGCAGAAAAGATTCTAAGGGCTCTTTCTACTGCATAACCGTGATTTCCGGAATTTGGATTTATATGAAATTATTGGTTTTCTTTGAATTTTCTTTAAGAGAAAATTATTTTAAAAGTTACATAAAAGAGGGAATGAAAATCAACCAGAACATTCAGACATAAAGATATTTTAATGTATGATATTTTCGGGAATTTTTCCTGCTATTCCTCTAATGATATATTACATAGACATATTTATTAGTATTCTTAATTTCAAATAGAAAATTAACATATTAATTTGAAGCAATTTAATTTTCGTTCAAAAAAATTCTCTACCGAATCCGGGTTCGTAGATTATTAAAAGCAGCACGACCAATTTCTAATGGCATTTTTTAACTTCTTCGAGGTATTTTTATTGAGATTTTATAACGAAGAGATTAATAACAATTACTCAATAATTCTATTTATCTCATTGAGATTAGATGCTAATAGAAAAACATCGCACATACTAAAACATCCGAAGTCTTCAAGGCTTCGGATGTTTATATAGTTGGAGTCCAAATCCAGGGTGGGCTTCAGCTTCTCATTCAAATTAGGAAAAGAAACAGCTTGCTCTCTTCTACTAAATCAATCTATTCTAAATGTTTGAATATGTATCATATCATCATCCCAATCACTAATCTTAGTGGCAGACCCTCTGAAAGTCTTGACAATGGATCCTTGACGTATAATCCTGACTTCATAAGGCTTAGGAACGAATCCATCGAAAACCATTACATAGACCTTATATTCACCCTTGGGCATCAGGTTAGTACTGAAAATATTCTCCACAGCGTTTCCAGGTTCGTCAATCCAATCAACATCCAACATGACGGAACCATCTGAGGAAACCTCGTCAGCAAAGTAAACATGCATACCATTCGGACCAATTAAATGCAAGTCAAGATCAGTCCAATTAGAACCGGAATTAACCCAGGTTAAAGTAGCTTGGAATTGTCCGGTCCCGAAGGGTACTGTCGGCTTTGGCCAATTCGACGGGTCACCTGTTCGCCATTGTCCACCCGATAAGTTAAGCTCAGACCAACCGGTCCAAGAGTCCATTCCCCAGCCCCCTACAGAGGTAAAGCCTCCTACAGTAACGAGTGCGGGATTAGTGTAAGTTTCCCTTTCACCCGGAAGCTGCATGAATGTTCCTCTTTTTACTCTGCTCACCTCAATTGTGTATGTTCCCTGCGGGATATTACCCATTCTTGTTACAGGAAGAGGACCACCGGTAGGATAAGAACCTGTACTGACATTATACCCTACTAAATCAGGCCAACCAATCTCAGGATATTTGTACGTTACTGCAATGATAGTCATAGTATAGTAGTAGTCAGAGGAATTTGTTGTCAGCTTAATACCGCCAACCCTTTTATCATTCTGTATCTCTGCTTTCTTCCCGATTGAGGAGGCTATACTTGGCTTTACAACAGCAAAGTATCCTAATTCCATAACACTTGTACCGAGCCTCTTTCCGACTTCGTCAACATCATTAATCGGCAATAACACCCATTCTTTGTTTGAGTCGTTATACCATGCTATTGATAAGCCTTCCGGAGTTGATTCTGAACCTGCCGGCAGATAAATTTGCAAGGGTTCAGCAAAGACAAAATTAGCCGGTCCGTAACCATATACAGAACCAATTAGTTTATAAGATGATGGTAGAGGCAATTCTAAGTCCGACATGTTTACATTCGTCTCAATTGAGAATGATACAGCTCCTGAACTGCCATCACCCTTCGGTGCTATAGCACCTGTAGGCACCATTATTTCAGCACCTCCGGTAGTCTTGAGAGAACCTCCTTGGTCGGTCCTGAATACCTCAACTTTACCACCTTCACTCTCGTCAACAGGATTTGACGATTCCGGACAACCTTGCAACATCAACATTGCAACTAAGGTAACAACTAAAAATATTAACTTAAAGTTTTTCATAATTTTACTCCAATTTTATCGGATAATATCATTTTTATGACAAAAAATCAGTATTTGCACGAGTACACATATTAAAATTAATATAAATTTCCCTAATAAGCAAAATATTTTTTTGATTCTTCGAATTATGTTATAAAAGTGCTAAATCATCTTCCAAATTTGTAATATTTAAGTAATTTCAGGCATGATTTTACAGAAGGAAATTATCTGTTTATTGCTACTGATATTGCTTCCTGTACAGTTTTTCTACAAACTTTAAATTGATTTCCGTTGTAGTTTACAGAATAATATATGAACTCATCGCATGTATATTTCTCATAAATGTCGGCAATTCTCTTGATGTAATAAAATTATATGATAAACAGAATATTCGATGAAAAAAAAAACCGCTTTAATAAAATAAAGCGGTAACTGTTTGTTTAACTAATAAGATACATGCACAAATGGGAAACACCAAAAAAACGGAAATTATCACGAATCAATCATACTAATTGTTCTGATTTACTGAAAGCATTGGCAGTCAAATTAATTCCCAAGCGTTGGTATGTCGGCTTGTCGAAATTCTTTAACTGTTCTTCACCTTTCGGAGCTTTATCAAAAGTCTGTAGCTTTTTAGACTCAGCCACATGCTTAAATCCGTTCATAGGAAATGAGGGAGCCGGTTTAATTGGTTTTGGCAGTATTTTTTCCTCTTTATTCTTAACAGCACCTGCCAAAACATTAGAATTTAATTGAGGTTTCTCGTTGATAAGAGTAGCCTGTTCAGCAGCAGTATAAGCCTTGCCTTCCACATCGCTTTTAGCAAATCCTGTAGCAACGACGGTAACCATTATTTTGTCACCTAATTCCTCATTTACTGAAATGCCGTGAATAATGTTGGCATCTTCTCCTGCAGCTTTCTCGACAGCCGAGACGGCAGCTGCAACTTCAAGCATACCCAAATCTTTGCTACCGCAAACATTAACAAGCACACCTTTCGACCCTTTTATAGAAACGCCATCCAGAAGAGGTGATTTAAGGGCATTTTGCGTAGCTTGAACAGCTCTGTTATCTCCACTTGAGTAACCAATACCCATGATAGCATCACCCATGCCTTTCATCACTGCTTTTACATCTGCAAAGTCAACATTGATAGTACCATGGTGAGAAATAATCTGTGAAATGCCCTTTGTAGCATTAAACAAAACATCGTCAACGATTCTGAAAGCAGATTGGAAAGACACCTTGTCATCAACCACTTCGAGCAACTTTTGGTTAGGAATGACAATCAATGCGTCAACAGAAGAACGCAAAGCAGAAATTCCGTCAATGGCTGAATTTGTACGCTTTCTGCCTTCCCAATTGAAAGGTTTAGTTACAATTCCAACCACCAAAGCACCAAGGTCATGAGCTACTTTAGCAATAACGGGAGCAGCACCTGTACCGGTACCACCGCCCATACCGGCAGTAACAAAGACCATGTCGCTGTCTTTCAGGATTTCTTTAATTTCGTTAGCACTTTCTTCAGCAGCACCTTTACCAACTTCAGGATTACCACCGGCACCGAGTCCTCTTGTAAGCTCCTTGCCAAGTTGGATTTTAATTTTGGCATGACTTTGGTCTAAAGCTTGCTTATCAGTGTTAGCAGCTATAAACTCCATACCGTCAAGCCCGTCTAAAATCATATTGTTAATTGCATTGCCGCCACCGCCGCCAACACCTATCACGCGTAATTTCGCACCGTCCGACAAATTTGTAGCGATACCTATAGCCATGAAATTCCCCCCGGAATTAATTTATAAATCATTTACAATTCTTTTACTATATCGGTTAATTTTTTTAGCCAGCTTGAAGCCGGTTTAGTCTGTTTTTTGTCATTATTATCCTTATCGCTTGCCTTAGTATTATTAATTTGTTTTTGTGTTTCAGGCAATTTATAAGGTTTGCTTTTTATATCTCTTTCATCTGTTATCTCCTTGTCTGTACTACTACCGGCAAGTTCATTTTCATTATTCTCATCAATATTCCAAAGGGCAAGTCCGACAGCAGTCGAGTAAACCGGACTTTCAATTTCCGGAGCAAGCCCTGCATAGGTAATACCGGTTGGAATGCCGACTCTTACAGGCATTTGTAAAAGTTCTTGAGCAAGTTCGTCAATACCTCGCAGCAAAGTACTTCCGCCGGTGATAACAATTCCGGCTCCCAATCTGTTTAAATATCCGGATGCTTCGAGTTCAGCATATACCAAAGCAAATATTTCCGATACTCTGGGTTGTAAAATTCTGCACAGCATATACTTACTTATTTCCTGAGGTTTTCTGCCGGATATTCCGGGAACCATAATCGGTTCGTCATGCAGTATTGAAGGTTCATAAGTATGTCCGTGCTCGCGTTTTACTTTTTCTGCATTAGCCAATGTAATACCTAAGCCTTGTTGCAAATCTCCTGTAATTTGATTGCCTGCTATACCGAACACACTTGTATATCTTATAATTTTATCTGCAAATACAGCTATATCGGTAGTGCCTCCTCCGATATCAATCACAGCGACTCCTACCTCCCTTTCTTCATCGGAGATAACAGCATTGGCACTTGCAAGCGGCTCAAGAACAAGATTCTTTATTTTTAAACCTGCTCTTTCAACACATCTTGTAATATTGTTTATCGCAGTACTTAGTCCGGTAATGATATGCACATTAGCCTCAAGTCTGAGACCACTCATGCCAACAGGGTCCTGAACACCTTCCTGACCATCCACAATAAAGTCCTGTGGAAGTACATGAAGTATTTTCCTGTCGGAAGGTATATTAATTTTTCTGGCTTCATCAAGTAATCGTTCAACATCATTTCGTGAAATTTCAGCTGTCGGACTGGAAATAGTTATTATTCCGCGACTTTGAATAGACTCGATATGGTCACCTGCAATACCGATATTTACCTCGTTGATTTTGACACCGGATTGCATCTCAGCCTGCTCTACGACATTCTTTATCGCCTTGGTAGTCTTCTCAATATTGACAACAACACCTCTACTCAAACCTTCACTTTCCGAAATTCCAATGCCGAGAATACGCATGTTTTTCGATTCCTGTTCAACCGAAGCAACTAATGCACAAATCTTAGTCGTGCCTATATCCAAGCCGACCATGATTTTAGCATTCGAATCCGTTGTGCTATTACTTCTACTGTACAAATCAGACATTATATTTTACCTTAAAAGTTACTCTTTTCATTTATCATAAATTTAAGTTTGTTTTCCTACTACCAGTCTTTTCTCCCAGCGTAGGTCAAGATAATCAATATTTATTTTCTCATTGCCGCATATACTGGAACCAAGAAAGATATAATATTTTGATAATTGATCGGAAAGTGATGTATTGCTGTCAATAATAATTCTATAACCGTAGTCTGAAGTTATTATCTCAAAGGTGTTATGACCTCTACCCGGCATTATTTCCGATATTATGCCTGTATATTCAGGACACTCATCAACTATTCTGCTCAACAAATTAGAAGCCTCAGAGTATGAACTGCTTCCGACTATACCGCGAAGCACAGGCAAATCAACTGATGCAATATCCGGTTGATAAGGAAAAACATGTCCTTCCCTGTCTGCAAATATCAAGCTGCCGCCATGATTAACCGACAGAGCAACCGGTATGCGCTCACTAATGAATATCTGGCACTCACCATTGAACAAAGGTACTATCCTGACATCCTCCACGTAAACATTTCTCTTAATTATATCAGACAAATCATTCGTGTTAATATCCTTTATATATTTCTTCAAGACCAAATTACTTATTGAATCAATAATATTATCGGCTGACGACATTTTAGAGCCGTAAACCTTAATTGCGGAAATACTGCGATTCTCTCGCCACTTATCTGATATCACCGACAATACGACAAACCCGATAAGAGCAAAGAACAATAAAACAATCAACCATGGTCGTTTCGAATTGCTTCGCTTACTCACGGTTTCTTTTATTTCATTCACATTTTCGGTATCAGTCATATATTGCCGCTATATATTGAATGAAAATCATTCGACGAACTATAGTTTAAAAACAAATAGCCCGTCTGTCAATGTGTGCAAAATGCACTATTATCTAGTTTTTTTTGTTAAAGTGGGAAGATTACGAAAGGTATCTTCCAACTTTATGCTGCGTTTTTACAATTTTCTAAAAGCAAAGATATAAGTCTTTGATAATATAAGCAAATATTTTTTAAAAAAAAATGCATTTTTTATCAAATTTTGTCATTTTTTTTTTCCACATGACGTTGTTTATAACTTTTTTATTTTTTAATAATTTGTTGTTCAATAGCTGATTTCCGAATTAGATGAAACTCTTATTTGATATAAATTGTAAAGATTAACGCGATTCATTTAATAAGATTTTGAGCCTAATATTTTCCTACGTTTCGCTCCAGTCACAGAAGGAATGTTTCCATACATTTTTTTGTCGTATAAATATGCTAAAAATGCAAAACATAAAGATTCTTTAGCATCAATATTTATTCCGTGTGCGTCAGATTCATCTAAATTAACTATATTTATGTAATTTTTAATCAATTTTCTTAAAAATGAATTTTTTGCTCCTCCTCCGGAAATTATTATTCTGTCTGTAAGAGGAACAAAGTGTCTAATATTCTCGGCAATTGAGAGCGCAGTAAAATGAGTAAGAGTTGCAATAAGCGAGGCTGGATTTTCTACATGACCGCATAAATCATCAATAAACGAACTATTATACAACTCCCTTCCACATGATTTTGGAGGCTTTGCTTGTATGAAATCATGCATCATCAGCTTATCCAACAATTCATGATTACAGAATGAAGATTCAGCAATTCGTCCACCATCATCATAATCAAAATTATAATATTTCTTTACGACAATGTCAATAAGCATGTTTCCGGGTCCGGTATCGAATGCAATAATACTGTTCAACGAGGCATTTTTCTTAATATATGTTATATTGGCAATACCTCCTAAATTCAGCATAACTCTGTTTTCTACTTTGCTTCTGAGGAATGTGTAATCGAATATCGGCACGAGTGGAGCTCCTTGTCCTCCAACTGCAATATCGGCGGCACGGAAATCTCCAATCACAGGTATCCCCGTCAGTGCTGCCAAAGCACTAATATTTCCCGCTTGTAAAGTTGAGGCTGTATTGATTCCGGCAAAATTATCGTATGAGGGCTTGTGCCAAATAGTCTGACCGTGAACTCCGATTGACTTAATTGATTTTTTATCTATCCCGCTTACATTCAAGGCAGATTCAACAGCATCGGCATATAATCTTGACAATGCAAAATTCAGTTGTGAAACTTCCTCAATTCTAATATTCTCTTCAATGATATGTAAAATTTTCTGTTTCATCTGAAATGGTATCGGATAAGTTTTGAAATAGTGCTGAACAAATGAAGTATCATCACCATTTTCCTTGAACTCACAAATAACAGTATCTATACCATCCAGAGAGGTACCGGTCATCATCCCAATATACAGATTATCACTCATTTATCAATCAACGCAGATGTTTTAATAAAATAAAACTCCGGCTAATTCTAACCGGAGTTTTGAAAAATGATTATCAAATAGAACACATTACATGCTTTCAATCATGTTCATAATAAAAACATTCATACCATTAATCACTTTAGATTTGCCAAGCATACCAACCTTGCTGTTATTTGCATAACCTGCGAGTCGTTTTCCGGCAAAAGTACCATCTTCATTATACACGAAATATACTGCGCCATCGCTTGCTCTGAAAAGAATCAGATTACCTTTGGCAACTAAATCCTGTGCTTCTGCTTTAGAAACCTTACCATTACCACCCATAATCAAGTGATTCAAGCTGACGATAGTACCTTCAAGAGGTTTTTGTGTGTAATCACCCGGTTTTGCAGGTGTAGAAACAGACTCAGTTTGAGGAGCAACTGTTTCGTCTTTGTCCGAAGTAGCATCACTGACAGCCACACTTGTGTCCGGAGCAGCAGTAATAGTATCTGTATGAGTTTCAGCTTCATCCAATTCCTCAATAAGCTCATCAACAGAATCCAAAGTTTCGAGTTCCGGTTGTTTTTCCTCGCTGCCACATGAAACAACAAATACCATGCCTGCAATAATGAGCAAGCTTAACAACATTTTTAATTTCATAGTTCATCCTTATGGTTTTAAGCAAATTACATGGATTCAATCATAGTGGCGATAATAATATCTACACCATTGACTTTCTTAGCCTTGCCGACTATTCCTACTTTGTCGTTACTAGCATAATTTGCAAGCTTTTTACCGGCAAAGGAACCGTCTTCATTGTAAACGAAGTAAATTTTGTTACCGGATTTAAAGACAATGGGGTTACCGCTATCGGCAAGTTTCTTGGCTTCATCTTTTGAAACTTTTCCGTTTCCACCCATCACGATTGAGTTAAAGCTTACCACCTGCCCTTGAATCGGTTTCTGTGAGTATGCTTCGTACACAAATACAGTTGAGATAGCCATAATAAGCATTACGGCAAATACAGACAGCTTATTCATAGTTTAAGCACTCCTGTGGTTTAGTTTGTTACGTTTGAATTTGAAATTTTAGCGTAAGGTACATCCGGTGTTTTCTGATAAGAAATTTCAAACTGAATGAAACGATTAGGACTAGTACCTTGTAAGAATGAACCGCCGCCAGCCGGACGTTTAATCATTACTTTCGCATAGTTGTAACGAGTTTCTCCGGGTTGATATTTTCTCACATAGAATACAAGGTTAGTTGCTTCTGTAAAGTTTGTTATATCGAATGTAACTTCAGAATAGTTTGCATCTCTGTCTCCGTCATTCATTGCACGACTGTCGAAAACGTCGTCAAGTGATGCAGCTTTGAAGTAATCCTTGTAAATAAGAGTAGGATCCGGTGTCTGGCCTGTCGGGAAATTATAAGTCATTTTTGAAGCCGAGCCAATGATAATTTTATTATCTGTAGTACGGATTCCAAGGTCCCAATCTTTACCGTTGCTGACTGTTCTTACTCTTGGAGCGCCTTCGCTGTCGTAAAACATCTGCAATCCGCTACCAAAATTTGAGGAAGTTTCATAGACCTTAATGTCGTCATCATTTGTATTCAAGACAAATCTGGATGCTGGTGACCATAATACAGTTACAGGAGTACTGACTGAGTCATTAGTGTAACGTGCAACAAGTGTGAAAAGATAGACTTTACCTTCTTCTAAGTCACTTACTTCTGTTTTAGTGGTTCCTTTTAGGATAACCTTCGAGTCACCGACTGCAGGACCGCTTTCTTCTTTCCATGAAAGCATATAATCCTGGAATAATGTATTAGTTTCCGAAGGTGAAACTACGAACTTCAATGCTACTGTTGTTGAGTTAATTGAAGTTGCTTCAAGGTTGGAAGCCGGGCTTGGCTTCGGCTCAGGGTTAGGGTTAGGGTTTGTGTTGTTGTCTTCTGAGCATGATGACAGCACAAACAAGGACATAGCTATACCGGCTAATAAGACGATAAGTTTGTTTTTTAACATAATAAATTCTCCGATAATTAAACAAATTTGTTACTAAATACATTCTAATTGCTTTTACACGCAATATATGATAGTATATTTTACCAATATGATATTAAGACGCATAAATAAATAATTAGTTAAATGATGTAAATTATCTTTGATTATTTGTGATAATATTGAAATATCGAGTGATATATCACCAATTTATGTTAAGATATTCGTTATATAAAATTAAAATGATGAATTTTTTAGATTTTTTTTACACAATATTTATTCGACTTTAAAATATGAAATTATTCTATTTGCTCTTGACAGTATTCATGATATCCTGCTCGGATTCAAAACCATTGATTAGTGATACCGCAGAAGAAGCCTCAAATTTTTATGAATTCGTATCATCACTCGAACTTCCCGAAAAGCTTGACTTTTGCGGTGAACCCTTACCATTGGACGACCCGGAAATTCTTGAAAGAGCCGAACGAGAATTCTACCTATTATTACAACAGCCGGGGCAACTTATTTTGTACATCAAACGTTCAGGCAGATATTTTCCGATGTTTGAACGTATTATCCGTGAACAAAATATGCCCGATGACATTAAGTTTCTGTCAGTTGCCGAGAGTGCACTTTACCAAGCACGCTCATCAGCAGGAGCTATAGGTTTGTGGCAATTTATGCCGGAAACTGCAAAAATGATGGGTCTGAAAGTTGATGAATACGTTGATGAAAGAAGGCACCCTGAGAAATCTACCTACGCTGCCATGAAATATCTTAAAGATGGCTACAATAAACATAAATCTTGGATATTGACAGCCGCAGGTTACAATATGGGGCATTACGGATTGTCGGAAAATCTGAATTTTCAAAGTGTTGAAAACTATTTTGAACTTTATCTGAATGAAGAAACCTCAAGATACATTTTTAGAGTTGCTATCATTAAGCATTTTTTACAAAATGCAGATAAATACGGCTTTAATATTCCGATGGAAAAACGTTACAAGGACGATGAAGTTAAAATAATAAGTGTCAAAAACGCTATAAATGACCTTTCTGCTTGGGCAAGAGCCGAAGGAACAACTTATAAGCATGTCAAGAGGCTTAATCCATGGATTTTGAAACGCAAATTGCCTGCTCCTCCAAAAGGTACTGTTTATGAAATTGCAATACCGGAATAGAAATGCAAAATCATAACATCGAAAAATTAAAATTGATAGGTAAAGAAGTTTATGATGAAAGTACTGACTTAATTTGTACAGAAATTGCCCATGAGGTACAAGAACTTAATTTCGACGAATTGTCTGTCGCTACTGCCTATCTGATTAGAGTTGACTCAAAGGACATTGCCACTCGCCAGAAAATCATAAATATCTTCGGTGATAAGACTTTAGAGAATATAGAACTCTTACAACGTCTCGGAAGTGTTTCATTTCCTGAGACACAGAAGAACATTGCTAATTTGAGAAAGCTTTTCATTGAATTGACCGACGATGTCAGAATTATTTTCATTAAGCTTGCAGAAAGGCTTATTAACCTGAAAACAGCAGAAAAGCAGAACTCAGAATCTCTGCAATTATTAGCCGAAGAAGCATTGTATTTCTACTCTCCTATCGCTCAACAACTCGGAATCAGAAAATTTTATACTGAACTTGAAGATATTGCTTTCAGAAATTTGTATCGTGAAGATTTTCTTTATCTTGAAAAAATGATAGAATCAAGAAGGAATATTTTCAATAC
>Ga0172382_10003334_pt1 | contig 25555 bp, 24 predicted proteins | sample Leawel138RmetaG_FD_122245 | JGI IMG/M metagenome (GOLD analysis project Ga0172382, IMG submission 122245) | Leachate microbial communities from a municipal landfill in Southern Ontario, Canada - Leachate well 138R metaG | ecosystem: Engineered > Solid waste > Landfill > Unclassified | place...
CAACGCCGCCGAGAACCATCCCGTCTCTTTCAAGTACGTCCTTGAGGCCAAGGAGCGCGGGGCGAAACTGCTCAGCGTCGATCCGCGCTTCACCCGCACCAGTTCAAAGGCCGACATTTTCGCCCCCCTGCGCGCCGGGACGGATATTGCCTTCCTCGGCGGCATGATCCGCTACATCATGGAGAACAATCTCCAGCATGAGGAGTATCTGCGGCTGCACACCAACGCGCCCTTTTTGGTCAACGCCAATTTCCAGATGCCGGGCGAGCTGGACGGCCTCTTTTCCGGCTACGACACCAAAAACCGCAAGTACGACAAAAAAGCCTGGGATTTCCAACGCTACGAGAACGGGGCGCCCAAATCCGATCCGGACATGCAGGATCCCCGTTGCGCCCTGCAGCTGCTGAAACAACATTTCGCGCGTTACACTCCGGAGGTCGTCTCGGACATCACCGGCACCCCGGTGGAAAAGCTCATGGACGTCTATCAAGCCTACGCCGCCTCCGGGCAACCGGGCAAGGCGGGGACGATCATGTACGCCATGGGCTGGACCCAGCACACCGTCGGCACCCAGAACATCCGGGCCATGTCGATTATCCAATTGCTGCTGGGGAACATTGGCGTGGCCGGCGGCGGGGTGAACGCTCTGCGCGGCGAATCGAACGTGCAGGGGTCGACCGACCATTGCCTGCTCTTCCACATTCTCCCCGGCTATCTGCCCGCCCCCAGTGCGAGCCATACCGATCTGGCCACCTACGTGGAGAAGACCACCCCGAAAACGAACGACCCCCTGAGTGCGAACTGGTGGGGGAACCGCAGCAAGTACATGGTCTCCTTTTTGCGCGCCATGTACGACCCGTCTCTGAGCGCCGAGGAGGGATTCGGCTACCATCTGTTGCCGAAGCTGGATAATGGCCAGAACGCATCCTGGCTGATGCTTTTCGATCGCATGTTCAAGGGGGATATCCAGGGGTTCTTTGCCTGGGGGCAGAACCCCGCCTGCTCCGGCAGCAACGCCGGCAAGTTGCGCAAGGCCCTGGCCAAGCTCGACTGGATGGTGACGGTCAACCTCTTCGACAACGAGACCGCCTCCTTCTGGAAGGGACCGGGGATGAATCCGGCCGAGGTCGACACGGAAGTTTTCTTCTTGCCGGCGGCCGCCTCCTTCGAAAAGGAGGGGAGCATCACCAACTCCGGGCGTTGGGCGCAGTGGCGTTACCAGGCGGCGAAACCGCTGGGGAACTCCCTGCCCGACGCCGAGATCGTCAACGAACTGCAGCACCGCGTGCGCAAGCTTTACGCGGCGCAAGGGGGCGCCTTCCCGGACCCCATCCTGAAGCTGACCTGGAATTACGGCTTTCGCATGCCGGACGGCAAAATCCATCACCTCGACATCCACAAGGTCGCCAGGGAGATCAACGGTTCCTGGGTGATCGACAAAGAACTCGACAACAAGGGCGTCAAAACCCCGTACAAGAAAGGGGAGCAGGTGGCCTCCTTCGCCTTCCTGCAGGACGACGGCTCCACCGCCAGCGGCAACTGGCTCTACTGCAACAGCTACACGGAAAAAGGCAACATGATGGCCCGCCGCGGACAAGCCGATCCGAGCGGTGTGGGCCTCTATCCCGAGTGGTCCTGGTGCTGGCCGGTGAACCGCCGCGTCCTCTACAACCGCGCCTCGGTGAACGCCGATGGCAAGCCCTGGGACAGCGAGCGCCCGGTCATCTGGTGGACCGGCGGCGGCTGGGCGGGCGATGTACCGGACGGCGGGTGGAAACCTCTCAATTCGGCGGGGACGAAAAAATCCTTCATTATGCTCCCCGACGGAGTGGCTTCCATTTTCGCCACGGGCCTTAACGAGGGCCCCTTTCCCGAGCATTACGAGCCGCTGGAGTGCCCCCTGGAGAAAAACCCCCTGCACGGGACGAAGAACAATCCGGCGATCAAGATGTTCTACACCGGCGAACAGAGCCAACCCGAGGACGTTTATTACAGCGGCAACAAACGCTACCCCTTCGTGGCGACCACCTACCGGGTGACCGAACACTGGCAGACCGGGGTCATGACCCGCAACACCCCCTGGCTGCTGGAGCTGATGCCCCGCCAGTTCGTGGAACTGAGCCCCGAGCTGGCCAAGGAGAAGGGAATCAAAAACGGCGATCTCTGCGCGGTCGCTTCCGGGCGAGGCGAAGTGGAAGCGGTGGCCATTGTCACCAAGCGTTTCCGCCCCCTGCAAGTCCAAGGCTCGACGGTCCACCAGATCGGCCTGCCCTGGTGTTACGGCTGGCATACCCCCAACGTCGGGGACAGCTCTAACCTGCTGACCCCCACCGTCGGGGACGCCAACACCATGATTCCCGAAACCAAGGCGTTCATGGTCAATCTCGAAAAGAAAAGGGGGTGATGAGCGATGTCCCGTAAAGCATTCCTGATCGACACCACCCGCTGCACCGCCTGTCGCAGCTGTCAGGTGGCCTGCAAACAGTGGAACAAGCTGGAGTCCGAGGCGACGGTGAACCGGGGCAGTTACGAGAATCCTCCAAACCTCACCCCCCACCTGTACAACCAGATCCGCTTTATCGAGGCGGAAAAAGACGGGGACCTGCGCTGGCTTTTCCTCAACAAGCGCTGCATGCACTGCACCGAGGCCGGCTGCATCAAGGTCTGCCCCTCCGCCGGGGCGCTCTACCGCACCCCCGAAGGGCTGGTCGCCTACAACCAGGACAAGTGCATCGGCTGTAATTACTGCGTCAACGGCTGCCCTTTCGACGTTCCCCGCTACACCGAGGAAAACAAGGTGACCAAATGTCACGCCTGTCTCGACCGGGTGAGCAATGGCCTGCAGCCCGCCTGCACCAAAACCTGCCCGACCGGCGCCCTGCGGTTCGGCGATCGCGACCAGCTCATTGCCCTCGCCAAGGGGAAGGGGCAAAAACTCTACGGCGAAAACGATCTCGGCGGTCTGGGCGTCATGTATGTCCTCGACGATTCCCCCGGCACCTATGAGCTGCCGGAGAAACCCGCCATTCCCGCTTCCATCTTTCTCTGGAAGGACGTCATCAAGCCGCTGGGCATCCTCGGCTTCTGGGGAGCCATCGGCGCCACGCTCCTGCATTACGTGACGGTCGGCCCGCAGAAACTCGAAGAAGACGAGCCCGGCCAGGGCCAAGGAGGTGAATAAGCCATGTCCAAGTATGTCGATCGCTTCACAACCGCCGACCGCGTCCTGCACTGGACGGTGGTGGTCTCCTTCTTCATCCTGGTTTTCTCCGGCTTGGGGCTTTACGCCCACACTTTCTTCGGCTACTTCGATTTCTTCGGCGGGCCGCAGCAGGGAATTCTCTTTCACAAGTGGGCGGCCATCGTCTTTCTGATCGCCTCGGTCCTGCTCTTTTTCGCCCACGTCCGGGACACGGTCACCTTCGACGAGGACGACAAAAAATGGTTTGCGGCGATGGGCGGATATCTCTCCCGCGACAAGACCGAAATCCCCCAGGGAAAGTTCAACGCCGGCCAGAAGATTTTTGGCATTTTCGCCTTCGTTGCCGCGCTGGTCATGGCCGCCACCGGATTGGTCATTTGGGATCCGACCGCCTTCGGCCGCGGCCTGACCCAGTTCTCTCTTATGACGCACGGCCTCTTCTTCACCTTATTCATGATGGGCGCCATCATCCACATCTACCTCGCCTCCATCGGCAACCCCGGCACCCTCGACGGAATGCTCTGGGGGCGGGTGAGTCGAGTTTGGGCGAAGAAACACGCCAGCAAGTGGTACAAGGAAGTGACTGAAAAACAACCTTGAGAGCCTGGAACCCTCCCCCTTGAAGCGGGGGAGGGTTCCAGGCCCGCCGGCAGTGAAAGAGACTGCCGCATATCGCACATACCGGAGAACAGAGCACAGGAGATCGCGTGAAATTCATCGAACAACGCATCGACCGATTGCAGGAACTAAAGCAGCAGCGGCCGCAATACCAGGAGGTTTTCGTCTTTTATGAAACCCTTTTCCGCTTCCTGCAAGGAGAACGGCAAGATTTTTTGACTGTCGCCCCCGACCAGGGCAACCGTGAGCTGCGGCACCGGGAGGGTTTCCCCCTGCTCACCGGCGCGGGAATCCTGGTGCGGAAGAAAGAGGCCGCGGCTTTCCTGGTGCGCCTTGCCGATGTGCTCAAAGAGAAAGGGCTCCAGGGGCAGGAAGAGCTCGCCCGGTTTCAGCAGGCGATTGCCGCCGACACCCTCGACCTGCCGGCTCTTTTTCGCGCCTGCCTCGACCGCAACCGTCAAATCCTGGGGGAAAGCGCCGCCCAGGCGGAAATCACCCCCGCCCTCCTCGAATACATTCTCGACACCGGCCTGTCCTTCGCCCTGCAAAAAGCGCGGGAAGAAGGGCTTGGCGCCCAGACCGAAGGATGGCGGCAGGGGTACTGTCCCTTGTGCGGGGGTTTTCCCTCCATGGGAGAACTGACCGGCGAGGAAGGGATACGGAAGCTGCATTGTGCCGCCTGCGCCACCGCCTGGACCTACCCCAGACTCCGCTGCACCGCCTGCGGCAACACCGATCCGGATAGCATGGAATATTTCACCGCCGAAGGCGAAACAGCGCACAGGGTGGATATCTGCCGCAAGTGTTCTTCCTACCTGAAGACCGTCGACAGCCGACAGGCCGGAAAAGATCTGCCGATGGAACTTGAGGATGTAGCGACCCTGCATCTCGATCTGCTGGCGCAGCGCGAGGGGTTCACCCGCGGCAAACGAAATTCATGACGAAAGCAAACTGTGTACGTCTGCCCCACCTGCGGCAAGACGACCCATTTGCGCGATTCGAAAAGCCGGCCGCAACCGAAGTTTATCGGCGGCATGGTTCCTGCTGAAAAAAGTCGGGATATTACGGGAGGACTCAGCCATGGATGGAAACAACCACCTGCAGCTTTTGAGATACGAAAAAGGCCGGCTGCGCCCGGCGGAACGTCGGGTCGTGCGCGAATTCCCTTTGCGCTTGACGGTGAATGGCCGGGAGTTGGCCACCCTGATCGGCTCGCCACACCAGCTCAACTTCTTGACCGCCGGCTTTCTGCGCCTGCAAGGCTTTGTCGAAACCCGGGACGACCTGCTCGCCCTCGGCGTCTGCGCCGATTTCGGCGTCGCCAAGGTGCGCATTCGCGGCGACATCCCCGCCCGCCTGACTCCTACCCTCACCTCAGGCTGCGGCGCCGGCCTCACCTTTGGCCTGCCCGAGGCGCCCCGGCTCGCCGCGGAGACGCATAAAACCTGTTTCAGCCCGGAGAGCATTCTGCAACTGGCGCAGGAGCTGGCCCGGCGAGCCGAGCAGTACCGCAGCCACGGCGGCATCCATTCCGCCGCGGTCGGCGACGGCCGGCGGCTGCTTCTCTATGCCGAAGACGTCGGCCGGCACAACACTCTCGACCGCATCGCCGGTGAAGCGATGCTGCGGGATCTGGATCTGCGCGGCACGATGCTGGTCACCTCCGGCCGCATCTCCAGCGAAATGGTGGCCAAGGCGGCCCGCCTCGGCATTGCCCTGCTCGCCTCCCGCACCTCGGCCACCGATGTGGCGGTGCGCATGGCGGAACAGGCAGGGATCACGCTGATTTCCTACCTGCGCGGCGAGTCCTTCGAGATTTGCGCCCATCCACAGCGACTGCTCCCGGCGGGAACGCCAGAGAAAATTCGCGGCATCACCGGCGTCATCCTCGCCGGCGGCGAAAGCCGCCGCATGGGCAGCGACAAATCGCTGCTGCCGCTGCAAGGGGCTCGCTTTATCGATCTGGTTTACCGCACGATGGCCGAGGTTTTCGAAGAGGTGCTCATTGTCACCAATTCCCCCGGCCTCTATCCGGATCTGCCCTGCCGCAAAGTCCCCGACATTTATTATGCCCAGGGGTCACTGGCGGGACTCCATTCCGGCTTGTGCCATGCCGGCGGAGAGCGTATATTTGCCGTGGCCTGCGACATGCCCATGGTCCGCGCCGAACTGGTTCGCCATCTGTGCGGCTTGGCCGCCAATGCGGAAGTTATCATCCCGCACGGCGACAGCGGCCATGAGCCGCTGCATGCGGTTTATCACAAAAACTGTATCGTCCCGATGGAGGCGGCTCTGGACGCCGGCAGACGGCGCATCGTCAGTTTCTTTCCGGCGGTGCGGGTGCAGGCGGTGGGGATTGAAGAAATGGCACCCTTCGATCCGCAAGGGCTTTCCTTTCGCAACATCAACACCCCCGAGGAATATTTCGCCCTGCGCGAACGGGGGATCAAGGAGCCACCGGCGGAGACCGGCCCCGCCACGGCTGGACAACAGTCGCACTGATTCGGCAGGCGATCAGTGGGTGCGAATCTGCTCTCCGCTGCTCTCTACCGGCAGGAAGGTAAGTTAAGATGGCAAAATCGGTATCGTTCGTCGCCAAATCGGGAACCGGCAAAACCACTCTCCTAGAGAAGGTGATTGCCGAGTTGAAAGCTCGCGGCTGGCGCCTTGGCGTCATCAAGCACGATGCGCATCGCTTCGACATCGATCATCCGGGCAAGGACAGCCATCGGCTGACCGCCGCTGGCGCCGACACCATGCTCATCACCTCGCCGGAGAAGCTCGCCGTAGTGAAAAAGCACGCCGCCTCGCCGCCGATCGAGGAGCTGATCGCCACGTATTTCGCCGATGTCGATCTGGTGCTGACAGAGGGATTCAAGAAGAGCGGCCTGCCGAAAATCGAGGTAAATCGTCAGGAACGCAGCACCACATTGTTGTGTCGTGGGGAAGAACACGATCCCTCTCTGGTCGCCGTGGCAAGCGATGCGCCGCTTTCCCTCGATGTGCCCGTGCTCGACTTGAATGACCCTGGAGCCGTTGCCGACTTTATTGAACAAAAATTTCTGCGCTGATGACCTTGCCGATAACCAAAAACAAAAGCGGGCGGAAAAAATTTCCGCCCGCTTTTGTATTTTCGGAAGAAAGGAAAACTATTCCTCGTACACCAGTGCCCGGATCAGACCGATGGGCGATCCGTCCTCGTTGTCGTGGAATCGCTGACCGAGAGGACCTTGCCGATCCGGTTGTGTTCGATGAAGTCGTTGACCCGCCGGTCCAGGTCATTGAGCTCGCGCTGCGTCTTGAAAGGTTCGAGCGGCTCACCGAAAGTTTTCACTTTGACCATAACCGCCTCCCGCCGGCAAGAGAGAAAAGCTATCAGACCTGAACCACCGATTTAACGGTGGGAATTTTTTCTTTCAGGGTTCTTTCGATCCCCATTTTCAAGGTCATGGTGGACATCGGGCAAGATCCGCACGCCCCTGTCAGTCGAACGCTGACCACCCCTTCGTCATTAACATCAACCAGCTCCACATCGCCGCCATCGGCCTGCAGGGCGGGACGGACTTGGCTGAGAACCTCTTGCACACGTTCTTTCATGTTTTTACCTCCTGTTGGGTTGTTATTTAGTATAAACCGCCGCCATATTACGACGCAACCACCGGTTACAGCGGCGGCAAGGATATATCGCGAAGCTTGCGGGCGCAGAGGAGTTCGGGATTCCCCACGTCTTTCCCCTGCACGAGAATTTTAAAAATCTCCCCCATGCCGCCATCGGGCAGAATAAGGTTTTTCACTTTCAGGCGCAGGGCGCGAGCTTTGTTCTCATCCGTTTCCAGAGCCTGCAACTCGATGAGCCCTTCAAGGAATCCGAGGGCAAGCAGGAATTTGTATTGCTCGCCGAACCAGAGGGTGGTCAGCCCCCGGCTTTCACCGGCCACTTCCAATGCGGTGAAATCCACATGGGTGGTAATGTCCTGGCAACCGACCCGCCGATAAGGGTCCTCGCTCGTGGTGTGCTGAAAGTAACACAGCAACGTCCCCGCACGGCGATAGGGGGCGAAAAGCTCCACCGCCGGATAGCCATAATCGATGGTGAGCACAAAGCCGCGCCGCAACAGATCCGCCACCTTGTTCATCCAGCGCGGCGCTTCCAGGTTGACTTCGGCCCGGTTGCCTTCGGCCAGATCCACCTGCAGCCGGCGCAGATGCTCGACGATCTCCGGATCGGCAAGCGGCCGCAGTTCCTCGGCAAAGCCGTCGGCATCCCGGACCACGAAGACTTCCTGCAATGCATCATTTTGCTTTTCAACCACATGCACGGGAAATGCGTCAACCAGCTCGTTGGAGAGAAAACACCCCTGCATGCCGGCCAAATCCTCCAGCGCGCACCAATCCACCCGTTCCCGATGGTGCGCCAGCAATTGCTGCTGCCGTCGCTGGGCATCGGGGCTGATCTCCACCAGTCGGTAACGCAAATGGCGGTAAAATTCGGCATCCTCTTCGGCGGCGGTCAAAATGTCGAGCGCCAGATGGCCTTCGCCGCCCCCCTGTTCGGCCACAGTAAAAGAGCCGCCGCCCAGGATTTCCCACATCTGTCGCAACTGGCGGCAGATCAGCCGACCGAACAAGGCGTGCACACTGCTGGAGGTGAAAAAATCGCCTTCCCGACCGATGCGGGTGCGGGGAGCCATATAGTAGCCGTGCTCCGGATGATACAGGCAGAGCGCCATGAAATCGGCAAAGGAGATTCCTCCCGCGCTGTCAATTTTTTGGCGAATGATCGCCTCTAGTTCCGGTTGCTGCGCCGGAGCGTTCTTCATGCGATGTCCTTTCTCTCTGGCGGGTGGTGGATTTTACTGCAGGAGGATGCGAATCACAAGCAAAACACCGGCGGGTTTCAAGGTCAGGGGATAATCCCGAGCATTTTATGAATCTGCAGCAGATCGGAGGTCTCCGTAACCTGGAGAGTGGGGACACCGAGGGAATCGGCCACTTTCAGGTCGACGTGCGGACGATCGCCGACGAACAGGAAGCTGTCGGGCGGCCCGCCGATGTCCTCCATTATGCGTTCGAGTGTCTGTTGGCTGGGCTTGGGCTGCCAATCGAACTCGATGGTATAAACGCGATCAAACAGGTCTTCGACACCGAGCAGGGCCAGAATCTTTTGCGCCAAAGGCAGGTTGTTATTGGTGTAGACGTACAGATCGCAGACATCGCGCAATGAGTCGAGCAGAGCATAGAGCACCGGGTCATTGCTGAGAAAACGCTCCGGCTGGACTTTTTCCTGCAACAGGAGATGGAAGTCGGCCAAATCGATCCCCAGTTCCTGCAACGTGCGGGAGAGGGTCGGCTCCTCATCCTCGTTTTCGCTCTGCCGCCGGCGGGCGGCGCACAGCAGGCTCTTGCCCTCCGCCAGGGAAACGCCCCGGGTGCTGGCCACCAATTCATCGGCGGTCGTCTGGATGCGCTGCGCCACTTGGGGACTGACATACAGAGTGCCGTCAAGATCGAAGATGATGGAACGGATTTGTCGCGGATCGGCTAAAACCAAAGAGGCTCTCCTTTTGCGAAGGCCCAGTGATGTCTATCACCGGGAGCGCGGATGTCAATTCACGCGGCGGAATCCTTAAATCTGCCGGCCGAAGGGCAATCAGCACCCCCTTTAAGGGCCCCCGGTCTGGGTGGGATGCCCGGCCAATTGCCACCCCCAGATACCGCCAAAAAGGTTGTAAATTTCTCCGGGATTCTGGCGGTCAAGAAAGCCCGCCACCTGGCTGCTGCGCGACCCCACGGCACAGTAGACCAAAATCGGCCGGTCAGAGGGCACCTCGCCGATGCGGCGGGCGATCTGGTCAATCGGAATCAGTCGCGCGCCCTCGAGACGCGATCGCTGATACTCTTGCAGCGTGCGGACGTCAAGGATATACACTTGGGGATTTTTCCGCAGCAATTCTCTGGCTTCTCCCGGCGAAAGATTCTTGACCATGGCCGCCGCCGAAGAAGCCAGCAGCAGCAGAATCAACAAGGTCAGCAGAAAATATCGTTTTATAAATTGCATGGGCAAAGCCTCCAAAGATAATGGACCATTATATAAAGGTTCCGATAGGGTTTCCAGGTTTTACAGCAATAGATTGTTTTTGTCGCCTGCCCATGCCATATTGTCGGCCCATTATCGCCTTTGGACGAGGAAGAGGAGGACTTTCGAATGGATCGCAATCTGGCTTTGGAATTGGTGCGGGTGACCGAAGCCGCCGCCCTTGCCTGCGGCCGCTGGGTCGGCAAGGGAGACAAGATCGCCGCGGATGCGGCGGCCACCAATGCCATGCGACGGGCGCTCGAATCGGTTGGCATCAGCGGCACGGTCGTCATCGGCGAAGGGGAAATGGACGAGGCGCCAATGCTGTTCATTGGCGAGCGGGTCGGCAAGGGTTCTCCACCCGAAGTCGATATCGCGGTCGATCCCCTCGAAGGGACCAACATCTGCGCCAAGGGAATGAACGGCGCCATCGCCACCATCGCCTTGGCGCCCCGGGGTGGTTTTCTGCATGCGCCCGATATGTACATGGCTAAAATCGCCGTCGGTCCCTCGGCCAAGGGCGCCATTGACATTGACGCCTCGCCAACGGAGAATCTGCGCCGGGTTGCCGAAGCCAAATCCTGCCACATCGAAGACCTGACGGTGGTCATTCTCGACCGCCCGCGGCACGAAAAAATAGTCGCCGAAATTCGCAAGGCGGGAGCTCGGATTCACCTGATTTCCGATGGCGACGTGGCGCCGGCCATTGCCGCCGCCGTGGCGGGAAGCGGCGTGGACATGCTGCTCGGCATCGGCGGCGCTCCCGAGGGAGTTCTGGCCGCCGCCGCCCTCAAATGCATGGGGGGAGATTTTCAGGGACGCCTCACCTTCATGTCCAAGGAGGAAAAGGACCGCGCCCAGGGCATGGGGATAGACGATTTCGACCGGATTTATACGGCCGAAGAAATGGCGCGGGGCGATGTTTTTTTCGCGGCGACCGGCGTCACCAATGGTGACTTGCTCAATGGGGTGCGGTATTTTTCCGGCGGCGCCGAAACGCATTCCATCGTCATGCGCTCGCGCACCCGCACGGTGCGATTCATTCAGGCGCGCCACCACTTCGATTGCAAGCCGAATTGCTGACCTGCGATCCGGCGAGAATATTTTTATTCTTGTCTCGCCAGCACACAGTTGATACTATTCTGACGTTTACGCGTGGATTTGTTCGCGAAAGGGGAGTGCAATGGCAATAATTACCATATCGCGCGAAATGGGCAGTGGCGGCATTCCCATTGCCCATCGGGCGGCCGAAAAACTCGGCTATCTGCTGATCGACGGCGAGGCAATCGCCAAAGTCGCGCCCGATTATGGTCTATCCCATGAAGCGATGGAAAAGGCCGACGAAAAGCCACCTCCCTTTGTCGAAAAACTCGATTCGCAAGTCGAAGTCAATCTCTTCCATATCGAACTGATTGTTCTTGAATTTGCCCTGAAGGGGAACGTAATCATTTACGGCCGAGGCGGGCAGGATCTGCTGAAAGAGATCGACAGCGTCTTTCGGGTCAGAATTATTGCTCCCTATGAAGATCGGGTCGAACGCTGGGCCGAAAGGGAATGGCTGGATCCGGATTTGGCGCGGTTGCTGGTGCGCAAGAGCGACCAGCAACGGGCGGGGTTCATCAAATACTATTTCGACCGGGACTGGAACGATCCACTCGGATACGATTTGGTCCTCAATACCAAGCGCCTTTCCGAGGAAACAGCGGCCAAGCTGATCTGCGACGGCGTCAAGGACAAGAATCTTGCGGAATTGAAGAGCCCTTCGAAAAGACTTCTTTCCGATCTCATCATCCGCAAGCGCACGGAAATTGCCATTCTCAGCCTCACGGATATCGATGGGCGTCATGTCATGATTGACATCAATGACGGGGTGATCACTCTTAGTGGTCATATCCAGAGCGAGCAGGACCGGCGGGCGGTAGTTGCTGCCGCCGGCAAGGTCAAGGACGCCAAGCAGGTTGTCGATCAGATGAAAACGGTCGAATACCGATCCTTTCCGCACGCGCGCTGACATTTTCGATTTACCACCCACAAATTACCTTGCAAAAGCCGGCCGTCCAGCCGGCTTTTTCTCTTCAAGCGCTGCCATACGGGCGGAAACGTTCTTGTCGCTCGGGCAGGCATCATGATAATATGCGGTGTTTTCCCTGGATGCGGAAAACCAATCCACCGTAAGGAGCTTTCACACGTGGCAGGACACAGTAAATGGGCCAATATCAAACACCGCAAAGGCGCTCAGGACGCCAAACGGGGGCAGGTTTTCACCAAGCTGATCAAGGAAATCACCATCGCCGCGAAAATCGGCGGCGCCGACCCGGAAGGCAATCCGCGCCTGCGCACCGCCATTGACAAGGCCAAGGGTGAAAACATGCCCAAGGACACCATCGAGCGGGCGATTAAAAAGGGGACCGGGGATCTGGAAGGGGTCAATTACGAGGAAGGGACCTTCGAGGGATACGGCCCCGGAGGCGTGGCGGTTATCGTCGAATTCATGACCGACAATCGCACCCGAACCGTCGCCGATGTTCGCCATATATTCAGCAAACAAGGCGGCAGCCTGGGGGTCAGCGGCTCCGTGTCTTTCCTCTTCGACCGCAAGGGGCTGATCACCTTCTCGACCGACACCGATTTCGACACCATATTCGAAGCGGCGCTCGAAGCCGGCGCCGAGGATGTCAAGGACGAGGAAGATGCCTACGAGGTCATCACCGATCCCACCAATTTTATCGAAGTGCGCGACCATCTCGCCAGCCGGAACCTGCAGTGGCAAACGGCGGAGATCACCATGCTGCCGCAAACCATGGTGAGGCTGGAGGGAAAACAGGCGCAGCAGATGATTAAGATGATGGACAAACTCGAAGATTACGACGATGTGCAGAACGTCTATGCGAATTTCGACATCTCGGAGGAAGAATTCGAAAATGCCATGGGCTGAAGCTCTCAGGCGTTCAGAATCGGCTTTGCCCTTTGCGGTTTGCATCTGCGGACCGCCCAGCGCCGCATGAGAATCCTGGGAATCGACCCCGGCACCGGGACGACGGGCTACGGCATCGTCGAGAAGCAGGGGAACCGACTGGTTCACATTGAAAACGGCGCCATTCGCACCCACAGCGGCGAAGACCTCGCCTTACGGCTGAAAACAATCCATGATGCGCTTACCGGCGTCATTGTCCGCTATGCACCGCAGGCGGTGGCGGTCGAGCAGATTTTCGTCGCCAAAAACGCTCTATCCGCCCTGAAATTGGGGCACGCTCGGGGGGCGGCCCTGCTCTCCGGCGTCAATGCCCGATTGCCGGTTTTCGAGTATTCGGCGCTACAGGTGAAAAGCGCCGTCGTCGGCTACGGGCGGGCGGAAAAATCCCAGGTGCAGCAGATGGTGCGGATGTTGCTCAACCTGCCGGAAATTGCCCAGGAAGACGCCTCCGATGCCCTGGCGGTCGCCATCTGTCATGCCCACAGTCACTCCCTGAACGGACGCCTGCAGTCAGCCGCCCAAGGCGGGCGCCGATAAATCGAACCATTTCTTTCCGCGTTGCTTGTCGCGCGGCCCGGCTTTTATGATAGCTCTGCTGACCGGCCAAATTGCTTTTCGTTCCGTTGACCAGGTGATACTTGATGTCGGTGGCGTCGGTTATCGGCTAATGATTCCCCTCTCGACCTTTTATGCGCTGCCGGATGACGGGGACCTTTGTCTGCACGTGCACACCCATGTGAAAGAGGATGCAATTCATCTGTTCGGCTTCCTGACCGCTCGGGAGAAAGAGATGTTTGCCCTGCTCATCTCCGTTTCCGGTGTCGGGCCCAAGCTGGCAATGAATATTCTCTCCAATTGTGCAACCGCAGACCTGCAATCCGCGCTGCAAGATGGCAATGTCGCCCGGCTTTCGGCCATCCCCGGCATCGGTAAGAAAAGCGCTGAGCGCCTTATTCTCGAATTGCGTGAAAAGGCCAAAAACCAGGGGGAATCGCCGCCTCCGGCCAATACCGGTGTTAAGCTGCCGGCAGCCAACCCTCTCGACGATGCCTTGTCCGCCCTGGTCAACCTTGGCTACAAAGAAGTCCATGCACGAAAAGCCCTCGATTCGATAAATATTTGCCCAGGCGCTTCGATTGAGGACATCCTCAAAGGGGCGCTGAAGGTTCTGATGAAGTAATGATGATTTCGAGCAGTTCCCATGGGGGCGCCGGGCTATGCCATTAACCGATCGAATGATTTCCGCCGATCCCGTTGGCGATGATGCCCGCTTCGAGGCCAATCTGCGGCCGCGAGCACTGGCTGAGTATGTCGGTCAGGCCAAGGCCAAGGAGAACCTCCAGGTTTTCATCGATGCCGCTCGCCATCGGGGCGAATCCCTGGACCATGTCCTTTTTTACGGCCCCCCCGGTTTGGGAAAAACGACCCTGGCGAATATCGTCGCCAACGAAATGCGGGTGAGCATCAAAACCACATCCGGTCCGGTCATCGAAAAAACCGGCGACTTGGCGGCGATTCTGACCAATCTTGAGGCCGGCGACGTTCTTTTCATCGATGAGATTCACCGCCTTTCACCGGTTGTTGAAGAAATCCTCTATCCCGCCATGGAGGATTACCAGTTGGATATTATTATCGGCCAGGGCCCCTCCGCCCGCACCATCAAGCTCGATATTCCCCGCTTCACCCTGGTCGGCGCCACCACGCGCGCCGGCCTGCTTTCCTCACCGCTGCGCGACCGCTTCGGAGTTCTTTGCCGGCTCGAGTTCTATTCCACTGACGAATTGGTTACCATTGTTCGACGTAGCGCCGAGATTCTTGGCATCCCGGCCGAAGCGGACGGCGCGACGGAAATCGCCCGGCGCAGTCGCGGAACGCCACGAATTGCCAATCGGTTGCTGCGCCGGGTGCGCGATTTCGCTCAGGTGAAAGGACGCGGGATCATTACCCGGGAAGTGGCCGATCACGCACTGGGAAAGCTGGAAGTCGACAAGGAGGGTTTCGATCAGATGGATCGCCTGATCCTGCTGACCATTATCGAAAAGTTCGCCGGCGGTCCGGTTGGCCTGGACACCCTGGCCGCGGCCGTTGGCGAAGAGAAGGATACGATAGAAGATGTGATAGAACCCTACCTGATTCAGCAGGGTTTTCTTAACCGCACCCCCCGCGGCAGAACCGCCACCCAGCTCGCCTTCCGTCATTTCAATCGCCTGCCAACGACCGGGCAGAGTGAAGGTCTTTTCACCTGACCATCCATTTACCGACGGTTGCGCAGCGAAAAGCATGACCAGCCATCTCGCCGATGGCTTTTTTTATCTTCCAGCTCGGTTTAACCACTATGGACCAGCAGACTCTTCATCTTTTCTGCCAGCAATTGGCGCATTGGGCCGACGCCGCCATCGACAGCGGCCGCTTTCCTTTTCGCCGCGCCGAACCCTTTTTCCCCTTGTTGACAAATCGAGGCGAAATTTCGCCGCCCCTGATCCTTTGGATCAATCGCGACAGCTTCATGGCCGGCGGCCTTTTGTTTCTTTCGTCGGCAGCCACCGAGATGGAAAACGCGGTCAGAATCGCTTGTGCCGATGCTCGTGGCCTGAAGCATTTTGTTGTCTGGGCGCCGCGGGAGGTCGCTATCTGGGAAACGTGCGGGAATACCGCCAGCCCCTGCAAAAGCCTTCCTTTGACCCGAGCCGAAACCACTTCCGCCGATTTTTGTCAAACTTTCCTGGTGCTGCTTGAGGAATTGAAGCAGCTGGCTATCTTAAGCGCCCTCCCCCCTTCAGCGCTTTCCGCCTTCTACCTGGCCAACCTCTGCCGCCTGGCCAGGCAATCCACCATGCCCTCTTTTGCCGAAGCCTTTCGCGTGGCCTGGGCGGAAAACGCGGACTCGGCCAGACTCAGCCCTTCTTCGGCGCCGGTGCAGCAAAGCTACCTGCTTCTTCTTCGCTTGCTGGCGTTATTGGTGGAAGATCGTCTGCCTCCGGCAATTCGGCCGGAAGGACTCGACCGGGCCTTGCTTTTTGCATTGGATACGCTGCCCGCAGAAATCCGCTCCCCACTGGAAATCCAACCTTGGGAGCTGCCCCTGCCGTCTGTCGCCGCCGTTCGCCTACACCATCTGGATCGCCGACTGACCCAGCTACAGCTGGCTACCGATCGGCCAAGGTGCCAGCGCACGCTTGAAATTCTTTTAGCCGATGGCATTGGCGAGCTTGGGGGAGCATTGCCGCCAACTTTGCCGCCGACAAAAGAGGCAACGGCCGGCTCATTGTATCTTTATCCGGACCGCTGCTATCCGGCATCCGCAGTATGCGCCGAGGTCGGATCGGCACCCCTTCTCGCCTTCACGGCGCTTTTGCGCCGCCTGCAGGGAGAGCCGCCGGTCCGCATTCAAAGCGCAGATCTACTTACCTTGGGCAAAACCCCTTCTTGCACCAATGTCTGTGGCACTCTCTTTGTGAGCCGCCCCCTCACCCCTTCCGAGCGGCGAACCCTGGCCGCACGGCTGCGTCTGTCCTGGCCCAACCGCCGCTTCCCCCTTCCCCCACAATCTCCTCGGTGGATATATGAACTCGTGCATCTGCTCGGTCTGACCGGGAACGGGGCTTGCCTCGCTCTCAACACGCCGGACTGGCTGAAAGCACCTTTCGGCGATTTTATTTTCGGTTTGTTTCGGCAGGATTTTGCACTGCTCAGTCTGGAACGCTCTACGGATGGGCTGAAAGTATATCTGCAGAAGGGGGAATCAGTGGAAGAGACTGTTTTCACCAGACCGGAACAGAACCGGCAAATCCCCTGGGCGCGGCTGAAAAATGAGTCCGCATCCTTTCTCAGACTCACCCTCGACCTGCCCGACCAGGCGTTCACACTACTCGCAGGCGGAGCGTTACATATACCTGAAGACGGGCTGGAGAGCAGTGGACACGGTCTATTTCTTTTCAGCCGATCGTCCTTGGGACGTTTGCTCTGGCACATGGTCAGTGACGGCCTTCCTTTACCATCCCGCCAAACGTTGGCAAAAAAATTCACTGACTACCAGGTTCCCCTGCCCCCATTGGCAATCCTCCATCAATTGGAGGCCCTCTTTACTTCCGAGCAGGCGCCCGCGCAAAAGACTCTCGACCGGGAGCTGTCTCTCTGGCTGGGGGTGGAAATGGACTTTGCCGATATGGCAACACCCGCCCGCCCACGGACCACCAGACGCTCCGCTTGCGCAAAGGATGAAGTGGCAGAGAAGATTCGCCATAGCGTTTTAGTCGATGGGTTGCCGCAATTTCCCGAGCGTTATCTCTATGATCATTATCGGCCGCAGTTGGTTGAATATCACCTTAGTGGCCCCTTGGAAGCCGGTGAAGAGTTTATTGGTCAATACACCCTGCATGATGGACAGGGAAGGACTCTAGCCGTGGAGGGGAGGGAAACGGCCCGCGCCCTTCTTCTTGCATCCTTTTCCGGCCGCAGCGTTGTTTCACTCCCTGCCGACCAGCACTTGACCGAATCCCTGCTTGAACGTTATCTGCAGGACCTGCGTGATCTCCACCTGGCCCTGGTGCGCGAGAGCCATCGCTATTTGCATAACTCCCGCACCGCCGATGCATTGGTTGAAGAAATCTGGAGCGACTTGCCTCTTCCGCCCTGGAAGCTGGTGACGAACTGAAAATTCCATTTCTCTGCTCGATCATTTATAATCTACTTTTTCAGAAAGGTCAGTGCCGTGCGGATCCTTCTTCATCTCTGCTGTGCCAATTGCGCCATTTATCCGGTAGACGTACTGCGCGAGCAGGGGCACGAGATATCGGGCTTTTTCTTCAACCACAATATTCATCCCTATCTTGAGTTTAAGCGCCGCCTCGAAACCGTAAAGGAGTATGCCGCCAAGGTTGAACTGGCGGTTCTTTACCGGGAGGATTATCTGCTGGAAGAATTTCTTGCCGCAGCCGCACCGCAGCCGGACCTGCGCTGCGATTACTGCTATCGTTCACGCCTGGAAATCACCGCCCGCATCGCCGCCGAACAAGGATTCGAAGCGTTTTCCACCAGCCTGCTTTATTCACGCTACCAGCAGCATGAAAAAATTCGGGAGTACGGAGAGAGCCTTGCCCGCCAGTTCGGGATACGCTTCGTCTATCAGGATTTTCGCCAAGGGTGGAAGCAGGGGATCGATGCCTCCAAAGGGATGGGATTGTACCGGCAGCAGTATTGTGGCTGCATTTATTCGGAAAAAGAACGTTACTCGCCTCGTTGTCGGAACTGACCATGGCGCCGATGGGCAAGCTGTTTATCGTAATCGGCGCGGTTTTCATCATCGTCGGCCTGCTACTCATCTTCGGTGGCAAAATTCCCTATATTGGTCGATTGCCCGGCGACTTCCGCCTTGAGCGGGAGAACTTCTCACTTTATTTTCCTTTCGCCAGCTGTCTTCTCGTTTCCCTGCTCGCCTCCCTTCTTTTCTGGCTTTTCCGCCGCTGAAGAAAAGAGCATGCCAAGGGAATTCGTGGGGACTTTATTTTCATTGGGCGCACTGCTGTGATAAAATCAGCGCAAACAACCTTTCGGGAAAGGAGAACCTGAGATGTTCGAATTGTTTGAAAAGGCCCTCTTCGCCGGCATCGGCACCCTCTCTCTTACCAGGCAAAAAAGTGAAGAACTGATCAGCGAGCTGCAGAAGCAGTTCAATCTCAGCGAGGAGAAGGGGAAGGAATTGTTTGCGAAAATGGAGGCCACCGCCCGGGAGAACCAAAGCAAGCTGGAAGAGTTGGCACGGAAAGAGGTGCGCAATTCCCTTAACCGTTTAGGCGTAGTGACAACAGTCGAATTTGAAGCATTACGCCAGCGCGTTCTGATTCTTGAACAGCGACTTCTCGAGAAAGAAAGCACCACCCCGCCCGCCGGCATTGATACTATTGATATTTGATGCTCACCTTTACCCGCATTAACCGAAATATCCGTGCCATCCGCAGATACCGGAATATCCTCGGTATTCTAATTAAATACGGGTTCGGTCATTTCGTCGAACAACTGAATATCAGTTATTACCTGCACTTGGGCCGGCGGATCGTAACTTTTGGTAATGCACCGAAGGAAATCGAGCGACTGACGCAACCGGTGCGTCTGCGCCTGGCGATGGAGGAGCTGGGACCGACTTTCATCAAGTTGGGGCAAATACTATCCACTCGCCCAGATGTTCTACCACGTGAATACATAGAGGAATTTCGCAAGCTTCAGGACAAGGTCCCATCTCTGCCTGTCGAGGAAATCCGCGCGCAGATTCAACTCGGTCTCGGCTACCCGGTCGAGGAGATTTTTCCCGAATTCTCCCCCTTCCCCATTGCGGCCGCCTCCATCGCCCAGGTGCATCGCGGGCGATTGTTCAGCGGAGATGCCGTGGTTATCAAGGTCCGCCGCCCAGGCATAGACCAAGTGTTGGCCACCGACCTTGATATCCTTACCGGCCTGGCTTATCTGATCGAACACCATATCCCGGCATTTCGGATTTATAATCCTCTCGCATTGGTGAAAGAATTCCGGCGTACGATCAGCAGAGAAATGGATTTTTCCCGGGAGGGGAGAACCATTGATCGCTTCGCTGCGAATTTTTCCGGCGATGAGACCTTCCATGCCCCGAATGTCTATTGGGAATACACCTGTGAAACGGTGCTGACCATGGAATTTGTGCAGGGCATCAAGATCTCCGAGATCGATCGCTTGCTTGCCGCCGGCCTGGATCCCAAGGAAATAGCCCGGCGTGGGGCCGACGCCATTCTGAAGCAGGTTCTCGTCCACGGATTTTTCCATGGTGATCCGCATCCAGGCAATATCTATATACAGGAAAACAACCGGGTGTGTTTTCTTGACTATGGGATGGTTGGGCGTCTGACCGAGGAATTAAAATTTCAGTTGATCGACTTGATCATGGCCATCCTGCAGCGGGATGCAGACCGGGTTATGCGGCACCTGCTTTTTTCCAGCGAGAGCCGCGAAGATATTCCGACACAGGAACTGAAACGCGATATTTCTGAATTCATCGAAGATTACTATGAGGTTCCGCTGCATGAGCTCAACACCGGCCGACTTCTGACCGATTTCATTGAAATTTTAACCAACTATCGCATCAAATTCCCCTCGGATCTGATGCTGTTGGCCAAAGCCCTGGTAACCATCGAAGGAATCGGCAGGCAGCTCGATCCCGATTTCAACATGATTTCCCACATAAAACCTTTTATGAAGAAATTGCTTCAAGAAAAAGTAAGCCCTGCCAATTTATCCCGCGATTTTTTCCGCACCATGCAAGGGTATGCGGCCCTGGCCAAGAATTTACCGGAGGATCTAAAGGAACTGATCAACCGCATTAATCGCAATAAATTCAAAATCGACCTGGAGCATCGGGGGCTGGAGAGATTAATCGTCGATCTGGACAAATCCAGCAATCGGATATCTTTCAGCATGCTTATTGCTTCCCTCATTATAGGCTCGTCCCTGATTATGCTAACCGACAAGGGACCTCTCCTGCTGGGGTTTCCGATTCTTGGGTTTCTCGGTTACTCTGTAGCCGGCTTCCTGGGGCTTTGGCTGGCAGTTGCCATTCTGCGTTCCGGCAGATTATAAAACTGATGCAAAATCACCACAATCCTATTGAAAGATCCGCACCAGAAGAGCCCTCCAAATTCGCTGAGGAACAAAAAAACTAAGACTTTTTGGCCACTTACATTAATTAAATTCATGGCAGACTCTTTGCATGGTATGATGTATCTTAAAAACACGCAGGGAGAATTATCCTTCATGATTTTTCAATGCACCATCGCCCATCCAGTCATGCTCTCCGGTATTGGCTTGCATTCAGGACATCGGATCAATCTGACTTTGCGCCCCGCCGAGGCGGGATCCGGCATCACATTTCACCGGACAGCCGGCGAACGGACCGTCTCCATCGAAGCGGTTTCCGCCAATGTGGTCGACACCCGACTGGCCACGGTTTTGGGCAAAGGGGGGCTGACCGTCTCCACAGTCGAACATCTTCTGGCGGCCTTATCGGCGCTGGGCATCGACAATCTGCACATTGATATCGATGGGCCGGAAGTTCCTGTTCTTGACGGCAGTGCGGCGCCCTTTGTTCAACTCCTGCAGAGTGCCGGGTTGCGCAGTCTTAACAGAAGCCGAAAATTTCTCGCAATTCGGAAACCGGTTTCCCTGGTAGATGGTGAAAAACGCATCTCCTTGATTCCCTCTAGATTTTTTCGAATTACGTTCGATATTGCATTTGGGCATCCGTGCATACCGGCCCAGAATCGTTCGATTAAATTTTCCCCGGAAGTTTTTCAACGGGAGATTGCCCCAGCCCGGACTTTTGGCTTTTTAAAAGAAGTTGAAATGCTCAAGGCGAACGGCCTGGCCCTCGGTGGATCCCTTGAAAATGCCGTTGTAATCGGCGAGGATCGCATCCTTAATCCTGAAGGACTGCGCTTTCAGGATGAATTCGTCCGCCACAAAATTCTTGATTGCGTCGGCGACTTCAGCCTTCTTGGCTATCCTCTTCTTGGCCACATCAAGGCATCCAAGGCCGGCCACGACCTGAATCACAGGATGGTAGAGAAAGTTCTGTCGATGCCGGAAGCCTGGAAACTTGTTGAATTCAACGAAGCGAACCTGGACGAAGCCATCCATGCACGCCCGAGTGGGTTCATGCCGGATCTTGCTCTCTCTAAAATCTGATCGAATCGACCTAATGTTTACAAGGCAGTCTTTTTTAAAAAAGGCTGCCTTTTTCTTTTGCTCCGAGATGTCCTCTCCCTTGCTTTTCCCTCCTGTTTTAGCCTAAAATCTAAAGCTAATTTGGCCACTTAGGGCACACGAGGAGTTGATGCAGTCCCGACCTGAAAGACATATGCAACAAACCGAAAAGCGAAAAAGACGCCGAGAATGGGTTCTGATAGTCCTCATTATCCTGCTTCTTATTATTTTCTCCCGTTTTGAAAGTAGTCTATTCGATCTAACGGCCCAGTTGCCCTTTACAAACAGCATTCTCGTTCTGATCCTGATCAACATCAACATTCTGTTGATCATACTTTTCCTTTTCCTGATATTCCGCAACCTGTTCAAGCTGATATCGGAGCAACGTCGGAATGTCCCCGGCGCCCGCCTGCGCAGCAAGCTGGTTATGGCCTTCGTCACCTTCTCCCTCGTCCCCACATTGGCCCTTTTCTTTGCTTCCGCTGGGATCATTACAACTACAATTGAAAACTGGTTTAGCGACCAAATAGAAACCTCTTTAAGTGAATCTCTCGATGTCGCGCAAACATATTATAAAACATCTGCGGCCAATGCTTTATATTACAGCGAACAAATTTCTCGCTTTGTCAAAGACGAAAAGCTACTCAACCAGGAGAATCTTCCTCAACTCAAAAATCTTATTCATCAGAAGCAGCAAGAGTATAATCTTGGAGTTGTTGAGGTTTTTTCGGCCACCTACGAGGAACTTGTTCGCGCTTCAAACCCGCAGGTGCCGAACATTGAGTTTACAGACCCCGGTTCAGATACTATCCGCGAAGCACTACAAGGGAACCGATTTACCCACATCACTCCTGTGGGCGATGCCGATCTGATTCGCGGAATCGTTCCGGTCTATTCCAATTGGAACCCCGATGACGTGGTGGGTGTAATTGTTGTCAACTACTACGTTCCCTATTCACTTGTAAAAAAAATGAGAGAAATCTCAACTTCATTTGAGCAATACAAAAGCACTAAGCTCCTCAAGGGCGATATACAGAAGGCCTATGTCATAATTCTCCTTCTCATCGCTGTCGTCATTGTTTTTCTTTCAACGTGGTTCGGTTTTCACCTTGCTCGCGGGATAACTGTCCCTATTCAAGAGCTTGCGCTTGCCACGAACAAAGTGGCGAGGGGCAATCTCGATGTTCGCATCAACATCGACAGTGACGATGAGGTCGGCTCACTCATCTCCGCTTTCAACCAGATGACCACGGATTTGCGGCGTGGCCAGCGGGCCATCCGCGAAAAAAATTTCGAACTGCAGGCCTCCAATCTTGAATTGGAACAGCGCCGGCGCTATATGGAAATTGTCCTAAAAAACGTCACCGCCGGGGTCATATCACTCGACAAACAGGGCAACCTCACCACAATTAATAAGTCGGCCGAGACCCTTTTAAAAATCAGTCCGCTGAAATATCTTGGGAAAAATTTTCGCCAGGTGATTGGACCCGACCATTTGCCACTAATCAACGGTTTTCTCAAGGAATTGATTCAGTCCAAAAAAGATTCCATTCGCAAACAAATATCGGTTTTATTGCCAGATGGCAAAGTTACGCTCCTGGTAAATGTCACAACCCTGCGCGATGAGAATGGTGAATTCATGGGCACCGTTGTGGTTTTCGATGACCTGACCCATCTTCTCAAAGCACAACGCATGGCGGCCTGGCGAGAAGTTGCCAGACGCATCGCTCATGAAATTAAAAATCCCCTTACCCCTATTCAGCTCTCCGCCCAGCGCTTGCGCCGCCGTTATCTGGAGAGATTCACCTCCGACGGCAAAGTTTTCGATGATTGCACCGCAATGATCATCAGACAGGTGGATGAGCTTAAGAATCTTGTCAATGAATTTTCAAGCTTTGCCCGGATGCCCGCCAGCAACCCAACACCCAACAACCTGAACGAACTCATATCCGAGGCGATGATACTTTATCAGGAAGGGCATAAGGATATCGCCTTTTCCTTCCGTCCCGACCCCCAATTGCCGGTTTTCAATCTCGACAGGGACCAGATCAAGAGAGTAATCATCAACCTGCTCGATAATGCGGTAGGGTCTCTTGCTCGCGAAGGGGTAATAGAACTCGACACCAGCTTTGACAAGGGGTTGCAAATGGCCTCCTTCTCCATCACGGATAATGGGTGTGGCATTCGCGCCGAGGATAGGCAACGATTGTTCGAACCATATTTTTCGACCAAAAAATCCGGCACCGGATTGGGCCTTGCCATTGTGTCAACGATCGTTTCCGATCACAACGGGTATGTCAGAGTTAAAGAAAATAGTCCGCAGGGGAGCCGTTTTATTGTTGAATTACCAATCAACAGCAGCGGCGCTCAGACTTGAAACCTGTATGGCCAACTGAGGCAAAATGAAAAGCATTCTGATCATTGATGATGAAGAGAGTATCCGGGAAAGCCTCATCGGCATCCTTGAGGATGAAGGATTCCGCCCTTTTGTCGCATGCAATGGGGAAGAGGGGGTACGCATCCTTCGTGAGGATCTCCCCGACCTGATCCTCCTTGATATATGGATGCCTGGAATTGACGGGATTGAAACCCTCCGGCGGATCAAAGAGATCGTTCCCGATCTACCGGTCATCATGATGAGCGGGCACGGCACCATAGATACCGCCGTCCGGGCAACTAAGCTTGGCGCCTACGATTTCGTTGAAAAGCCACTGTCATTAGAAAAGCTGCTTTTGACAGTTCAAAACGCTCTGCGTATCAACCAATTGGTTGAAGAGAACCGTTCCTTGCGCGCCAAGGTTGGGAAAGAGCATGAAATGATCGGCTCCAGCCCTGCCATTGCCGATTTGAAGGCACAGATCGCCATTGCCGCACCAACATCTGGGTGGGTGCTGATTACAGGGGAAAATGGAACCGGAAAGGAATTAGTCGCGCGGGCTATGCACCAGATGTCGAATCGGCGCGATAAACCGTTTGTCGAAGTTAATTGCGCCGCAATTCCGGAGGAACTTATCGAATCCGAACTCTTTGGGCACGAAAAAGGTGCCTTTACCGGCGCCACCAGTCAGCGCAAGGGAAAGTTTGACCTGGCCCACGAGGGAACGCTCTTTCTCGACGAAATTGGCGATATGAGTCTCAAAACACAGGCCAAGGTCTTACGTATTTTGCAGGAAAGGAAATTCGAAAGGGTGGGAGGTAGTAGGACGATTGAGGTGGATGTACGGGTGATTGCCGCCACCAACAAGAACCTGACGGAGGAAATAAACAGGGGCTTCTTTCGGGAAGACCTTTTCTATCGCCTTAATGTTCTCCCCTTTCAGGTGCCACCTCTTCGCGAACGAACAGAGGATATTCCTTCCCTCGTAAATCATTTCCTCGAATATTTTTGCAGCAAAGAGGGAAGAACGACCAAGTCTGTTTCCGTCTCGGCAATGGAAATCCTTGTCAATTATCAATGGCCAGGAAACGTGCGTGAACTCAAAAACATCATCGAACGTTTGGTCATCATGGCGCCGGACGAAATTATTACCGACAAGCACCTGCCTGCTGGCATGCGCACCACCAAAACAGCCCCTCTACGTGCAGTTGCAACTCTGACGGAAGCCACTTATCGTGAAGCAAAAGAGGAATTTGAAAAGGAATTTATCCTGCAAAAACTAGAAGAAAACGATTGGAATATTTCTCGGACAGCCGAAGCGATTGAAATCGAACGATCGAACTTACATCGAAAGATCAAATCGTTTGGCATAGAATTGAAAAAAGGGGGCGGATAATAGGAGGACAGGTGCAGCAAGCGTTCGAGCAAAAAAAAAGCCCGTCTCGATAGAGACGGGCTTTTGGGTTTAATTTCGGCGGCGACCTACTTTCCCACACAGTTACCCGTGCAGTATCATCGGCGCGGCAGGGCTTAACTTCTGTGTTCGGGATGGGAACAGGTGTGGCCCCTGCGCTATAGCCACCG
>Ga0172382_10003335_pt1 | contig 25554 bp, 33 predicted proteins | sample Leawel138RmetaG_FD_122245 | JGI IMG/M metagenome (GOLD analysis project Ga0172382, IMG submission 122245) | Leachate microbial communities from a municipal landfill in Southern Ontario, Canada - Leachate well 138R metaG | ecosystem: Engineered > Solid waste > Landfill > Unclassified | place...
CGCCCGCTGAGGTGGGGCTGATCGCAGGCGTGGAGCTGGAACGCCGGCGAGACGCCGAACGCGAACAGGCCGCCATGGCGAAAGACCTCGCCGACAAGTTCCGCGAATCCGACGAAGGGAACACCCAGTGACCCAGCCCGCCGAAGACGGCCACTTGCCCGCTGCCAAAACCAGACTCGGAAACGCCATCTCAGCCCTCATCGACCCCAAACCCGAATACACCGACGGCACCACCCGATGGAGAGACTCCCTCTACGACCAACTCCACGACGCCATCCCCGGCAGCCAAGGCAACGCCTCCCGCGTCCCCCAATCCTCACCACCCCTCTGCATCGACGCCGTCGAACTCAAAACCGAAATAGACACCGCCATCGCAGCCTGGGAACCACGACCCCAAATCGACGCCGCCCAAGACAACCCGCCACCCATCACCACCATCCGACTCAAAGCCATCGAACACCGTGCCTGGCGACCCCAAGACACCCACAGCATCGACCAAATCGCCGGCAACATCGAAGCCTGGTGCGAATCCATCAAAACGATGCTCAACCCGCCGCCGAAATGGTCGCTCCCAAACCCGTGCCCCGCCTGCGACACCGCCATCGTGTACCGGAAGAACTCGGCCGCAGAAACCGTCCGCCAACCCGCCCTCCAGATCGGCCCAGCAGGATGCGTCTGCCAAAACTGCCACCACACCTGGGCACCCGAATACTTCCAACACCTCGCCCAGGTCCTCGGCTACGAACTACCCGCAGGAGTCCTCGAATAGAGGTCAACACGCCATTCCGGGAATTAGTGGAAAGAATGGCTCATTCGTGGCAGGATAAACGGCGGCACTAGCAGTGTCTCAAAAACCCTCACACGCCCCGCCTGGTCAACCACCGACTTGAGCGGGGTTTTCGCTGCTAAGGGGAGGTGTGATGGCTACGTTCGCCCCACCAACCCCACTCACAGCCCGCATCACCTACGCCCTCAAAGTCTTGCGCGACGCACGCCAGGACGGCGCACCCGAACGCATCTACGCCGCACAACGACGCCTCGACGCACTACTCGACCGGCTACCAAGGGTGAACTGATGCGTATGAACCAAGCCGCTGTCGACCTCCTGGCCCGCACGCTCCCGCAAGGCCTCCCGCATCCCGGCGATGAGCACACGCCACCGAGGGTCGTTCCGTTGCCGGGGTTCCGCACCACGGGCATGTCCGACGAGCAAGCCCAGGAACTCGTTGGGCAGTCATCGAAGCTTGTCGCCGAAGCTGTGATTCATCTGCTCGAAGCCGAGTTCGACATCCTCCCCAAGGCCGAAGCCGCGCAGCTGCGCCAGGACGCCGCCGAAATGCCCGACGGCACACGCATCATCCACGTCCGCACCACCCCCACCTCCGAGCCTGTCCTGTCGTTGACGGTGGGCAAAGCTGACGACGTTGTGGTCCCGGCCGCAGCCTTGAAGAAAGTCGGAGAAGCCCTGTGAGCCGCATCGTCATCACCGTCGACAACAAGACGCTCATGGATGCCGACCCAGGCACCTGGACTCACACCCCACCCGACCTCGACGCCCTCAAGCTCCAAACGGGCACACCGCAGCCGTGGATGCAGTCCATCATGTTCGCCCTCGCCGAAGTCGCCACCAAAGCATTCGCCGGCCAACCACAACAGGACACCACCATCACCGTCACCACCCGCAACGGCGGGTGGACACTGGACGTAGAGCAGTGACCGCAGACCTGTCGATCCTGATCTGCTCTGTGGCTGAACGGCACGACAACTGCGCACTCGCTATCCAACGCCAGGTTTACGATCAGTGCGACAAGCTCGACGACCCCAGCCGGGTCGAGGTCATCGTCCTCACCGACACCCGCTCGATGAGCATCGGCGCCAAACGTAACCACCTGGTCAACATGGCGACCGGCCGGTACACCGTGTTCATCGACGACGACGACGACATTGCCGACGACTACGTGGCCTCACTCCTGGACGCCGCCCAGTCCGGTGCTGATGTCCTGACCTTCCGCCTCGAATACCAACTCAACGGAAAGAAGAAGTGGACAGTCCGGCACTCGATCCACTTCACTGACGACCACCGCCGGAAACTCAACACCCCACGCCACACAAGCGCAGTCCGCCGCAGCATCGCCCGGAAGCTCCCCTTCCCGGAGAGTTCCTACGGCGAAGACGCCGACTGGGCCAAGCGACTCCTGAAGGTCGCCAAGACCGAGCATGTCATCGACAAAACCCTGTACATCTACCAGGACGTGCCGAGAACATCTATAGCCCGCCAGTACGCCGAGGAGCACAGCCCCAACGCCTACCAGCAATGGCTCCAGTCCCAACCCACGCAGGACTACAAGCTCGGCCCGCGCCTCGGCAGCAAGATGACCTCCACCCTGGAGCGCGTTCTGAAGTTGAAGCCCGCCGGCACCGCCCTGGAATTCGGGGTAGGTGAAGGCCGCACGCTGCGGATGATCGCCAACCACATGCCGGTGATCGGCTTCGACAGCTTCGAGGGCCTGCCGGAGAAGTGGCGAGACGGCTTCGAGGCGGGCATGTTCGCCTGTGCCCCGCCGGATGTCCCCAACGCCGAGCTGGTGAAAGGCCTGTTCGCCGACACGCTGCCACGCTTCAATTGGCCCGACCGCATCGGCCTGGTCCACATTGATTGCGATCTCTACTCCTCGACCAAGACTGTGCTCGACCACCTGGGCCTCAAGCCCGGAACGTACGTGGTGTTCGACGAATGGCACGGATACAACGGCTGCGAAGCTCATGAGCAGAGGGCATGGCGGGAGTACGCAGACCGCACAGGAATCACATGGGAAGTCATAGGGAGTGGGCCGGAACAGTGGGCAATACGCATTCTGTAGCGGTCATCATCCCGTTCCGGGACCGCGGCCGAGACCCCTTGCGACCCGCGAACCTCGAACGCGTCACCGCCCACTGGGAAGCCTCACCATGGGACTACCTGGTGATCGACGACGGCCGAACCGGATACGACAGCTTCAACCGCTCCGCTGCCTACAACCGCGGCGCCGCACACACCACCGCCGACATCCTCGTCTACGCCGAATCCGACCTCCTCGTCGACTACCGACAGATTCAGGAGGGGATCGCCCAGGCTGCTGCTGCTCCCGGCCTGGTCGTCCCCTTCTCCCGCTTCATGGCCATCACACCCGAGGATTCAGAGAAGGTGCGCGCGTTCCAGATCGAACCGCACGCCGCGAAATCCGGCCAGGTACGAGGGGACAAGAAGTCCATCGGTGCGGTGAACATCATCTCCCGCGACACCCTCGACGCCATCGGACAATGGCCCGAGGAGTTCGAGGGCGCCTGGTTCGATGACGACGCCTGTGAGCGCGCCTTTCACGTGTGCTGCGGCCCCACCCGATTCGTCGACGGCCCCGGCTGGCACCTCTACCACCTGTCCGGCGCGCAGGGATCACACCTCACCGACGCGGACCGGGCCGCCACCGAAGCCAACAAGGCCCGGTACCAGAAGTACCTCGCCGCTCAAACCCCCGCACGAATCCGGGAACTCACCGCAGGCGCATGAGCACCGTCCACGTCCTACCCGTCGACGACCTGATCGACCACGAAGACGAAGGCGACAACTGTCCCTGCGGCCCCGACATCGAGCCAGTGTTCGCCGAAGACGGATCCTGCGGCTGGCTCATCACACACCACAGCCTCGACGGCCGAGAGCAACGCGAGTGATCGGCATCGTCGGCCACACCAGCCGACACCAACAAGTCCTCAACCTCGCCGGAACCATCGGAGCCGAACACGTCTCCATCGACGACGGCACCCTCGGCTGCAACCGCAACCACCTCAAAGTGTGGACCCACCTCGCCGAACACAGCACCAGCGAATGGGCAACCGTACTCGAAGACGACGCCATCCCCTGCGACAACTTCCGCGACCAGCTCGACCAAGCACTCGCCGTCGCACCCACACCCATCGTGTCGTTGTACCTCGGCCGACAGCGACCCTACGGATACCAAGACCGCATCGCCGCAGCCATCAACACCGACGCCTGCTGGCTCCTCGCCCCACGCCTACTCCACGCCGTAGCAGTCGCCATCCGCACCAACCTCCTGGCCGACATGCTCACCACACTGCCAACCAACATCCCCATCGACCGAGCCATCAGTGCATGGGCACCGCACACTGTCGCCTACACCAACCCGTCCCTGGTCGACCACCGAGACGGAACACCAGTCGCCCACCCGACGGGAACCCGGCAACCCGGACGAATCGCCTGGCGAACCGGCACCCGCACCGCCTGGACCGCCGACGCACGGCACCTGTGAGCAGCCGCGATGCCGAAAAAGGCCCTGACCTGCGGAAACGCTCGAATCGAACGGGCGTTCGACCCCAGGGGGAGGCCCCCACACCCCGACCCCCGCCCCCCCTCAGGGCATAGGCGAGCGTGTGTGTCACCCAGAGGTAGGGGGATAGGTGCCGTTCTCGTCATCAACGATCCGTGCTCGTCGGCGGGCTGAGGTTCGTCGGCGCGATGGGGACGCTCCGTGCGCGTTGCAGATCACGGCTGATTGTCAGGCGTTCGGCGGCCTGATTGATTACGAGGCTCGGCCGCCGCACCCTCGGTCGTTTGAGGTCGACCACGTCGTGTCTTCCGATGAGGCTTTGCGGATGGGCTGGTCGGAGGATGAGGCGGACGCCTTGGATAACTGCCAGGCGGTATGTCGGCAGTGTAATCGTGAGAAGTCTTCCGGGGGGCGGCAGTTGACGCCGATACGTCCGTCGTATGTGAATCCACGCTTCATCTGATCTTGCGCCCACTCCTGGGCCGCGTTACGCCGACGCTGGGCGGTAAACCAGCGGCTAGGAGGATGGCCGATGGCCGAGTATGTGACCTTGAATGAGGCGATGGAGGCCAACGACGAGCTGGCCGAGGCGCAGATCCGCTATCGGCTCCTCGCGGAGGCGTTTGAAGCCAACCCGCAGCTCCGTTCGCAGCTGAACGCTCAGCTTGAGCGGGCGAAGGCGGAAATTGCTCGACTGCGGGCTCTTTCGCCGAAGTCGGGCGAGGCGGATCCGGTGAGTGCCGGCAAGGTGGTTGCGTTCGATGCCGAACGCTTCCGCAAGTCGGGCTAACCCTGCTGCACTCGTTGACGCCGCCCGCCACTGTGTAATCCCGAACGACATCGCATTCACTCGCTACGGCGAGTTGATCGCCCCAGAGCTTCCGGGCATGGGCGTTGTGCTCGACCGGTGGCAGGAAGACATCTGGTACGCCGCTCTCGGGTTGCGGGAGGACGGTTCGCTCGCCTGCGATGTCATGGGCGTGACGTTGAGCATTGGGCGTCAGGTCGGGAAGACGTGGGGCATCATGGTCGGCCTGATCGCGATTTGTCTTGCGCGGCCGGGGACGCTGGCGGTGTGGTCGTCGCACCATGACCGAACGTCGTCGCAGACGTTGGACAAGATCGCTGGGATTGTGGAGAAGCCTGCGATTCGGCCGAAGATGCGCGCGCAGCATCCGGTGGTGATGACCGACGACAATCGGGGCGTTCACTTCGCCAACGGGTCGAAGATTTTGTTCGGTGCCCGCTCGGCCGGCTTCGGCCGAGGGTTCTCTGAGGTTGACATTCAGGTGTATGACGAGTGTCAGAACCTGAAGGAGTCGGCGCTGACGGACATGTTGGCGGCGATGAACGTCTCAGATCTCGGCCTGGCGTTCTTCATGGGCACTCCTCCGCGTCCCCAGGAGGTTGCGCTCGGCGTTCATGACGCGTTCAAGCGTCGTCGCGACCGGGCGCTTGACCCCAAGAAGCGGCGGCCGTTCAAGGGTGTCTATGTGGAGTTCTCCCCATCGCGGCCGGAGGATGTCGTGGCTGACATTGACGCGCCGGGATTCTGGGGGATGTTGTCGGAGGTGAACCCTGCCTTCGGGTTTCGGGTGGGGAAGTCCGCGATTGAGCGGCTTGTGGAGAACATGTCACCCGAGGATGTCTTGCGGGAAGTGTTCGGCATCTGGGACAAGACCAACGAAACTCTCGCGGTCGTCCCCAAGGACGATTGGAATCGGCTCACCGCGGACCTGGACGCACTGCCGGCGGTGGCTTCGTTCGGAATCAACGCCACCCGTTCGGGGTGGTACTGGATCAATGCTTGTTGGTGCGAGGGAGAGTCCGCGCACGTCGAAATTGCACTTGGCACACAGTCGGAGGTGGAGGCGATGAACTTTCTGTCCATGCACGCCACCAAAAGGACGCCGATCAAGCACGATTCGACGGGGGCGGCCAAGGCGCTCGGCGAGAAGCTCAAGCAGCGCGGATTCAAGGCGTCGGCGTACACGCAGAATGAGGCCAGTGCCGGGAATCCGCTGTGGCTCAGTCTTGCCGAGCAGAAGCGGCTGACGCACGACGGCAACCCTGATCTCGAGTTGGCGGTGCGAGGGTCGCGTCGGCAGGACCGCGCCTCGGGGGGTTGGATGCTGGTTCCGCGGTCGGCCTCGTTTGATATCGGGCCTGCCATTGCGATGTCGGCGGCTGTCTATGCGGCGATGACGACCCGTCGGCCCTCGGGCAAGGGTCGCGCGGTGTCGGGTCGTGCGCGTCGAGCTGGGGCGGAACGTTGAGTCTCCCCGCTGCTAAGTCGGTGCGCCTACCGGGTGTGTCGGACGATGAGAATGCTCTGATCAACGGGCTTCTGGCTGAGATCGACAATCTGCGGATGAAGAATCTGCTGCGAACTTCGTACTACGAGAACAAGCGGACGATTCAGTATGTCGGGACGTTGATCCCTCCGCAGTACCTCAACCTCGGACTGATTCTCGGATGGACCGGCAAGGCGGTCGATGCACTCGCGCGGCGCTGCAATCTCGATGGATTCGTGTGGCCCGACGGCGAACTGGACGACATCGGCGGCGAGGACGTGGTGAAGGACAACCACCTCCTGTCGGAGATTGACGGCGCGATTGTCGCGGCGATGCAGCACGGCCCAGCGTTCCTGGTGAACACCAGAGGTGAGGGCGATGAGCCGGAAGCGCTGATTCACGTCAAGGATGCGACGGAGGCAACTGGGGACTGGAATCGTCGTCGCCGCCATCTTGACAATCTGCTTTCGGTGATCGACAAAGACGAGGACGGTCGCGTCCTGTCCATGGTGCTGTATCTCCACAACGAGACCATTACTGCTCAGCGGGATAAGGCAACGCTGAGGTGGCAGGTTGAGCGCAACGAGCATGTGTATGGCGTTCCCGCTGAGGTGCTGCCGTACAAGCCGGCGCCGAAGCGGCCTTTCGGCCAGTCCCGCATCACGAAGCCGATGATGGGCCTTCAGGATGCGGCCACGCGCGAGCTGGCCCGCCGCGAGGGTCACATGGATGTGTTCTCCTACCCGGAGTTCTGGCTTCTGGGTGCGGACGAGTCGGCGCTGACGAACTCGGACGGGACCAGGAAGGCTGTTTGGCAGGCACGCCTGGGCCGCATCAGAGGGTTGCCCGATGACGCTGACGCTGATCCGCAGAACGCGCGGGCAGATGTGAAGCACTTCCCGGCGGCGAGCCCTGACGCGCACTGGTCGGACATCAACGGCCTGGCGAAGCTGTTCGCGCGTGAGGCATCGCTGCCGGATACGGCGGTCGCTATTTCAGGGCTGGCCAATCCCACGTCTGCAGAGTCCTACGACGCCTCGCAGTACGAGTTGATCGCCGAGGCTGAGGGCGCGGTGGACGACTTCACCCCGGCGGTGAACCGGTCGTATGTGCGGGCTCTTGCGATGCTGAACCGGATTGCCATCGACGAGATTCCGCGCGAGTGGAAGTCGATCGACTCGCAGTGGCGGGATCCGCGCTACCAGTCCCGGTCAGCGATGGCCGATGCCGGAATGAAGCAGATCTCGGCGGTGCCGTGGCTCGCCGAGTCTGAGGTTGGACTCGAACTGCTGGGATTAACCCCCCAGCAGGCGAAGCGGGCGATGGCCGATAAGCGTCGGGGAACAGTCAACTTGATCGCGCCAGCTCTGAGCAGGCTGGTCGCCGGGGCTGGCGGTGACGGTCAAGGCGCCTGAGCGTCGGGCATTGCTCGGCGAGTTGGCGCGACTGGTCGCGGGTGATATGGCCGCACTGTGGGCCGCGACTTCCGCGCTGGATAACGTCGAGTTCGCTGCCTATATCGCCGCGGCTTACCCGGATGTGGTGGACCCGTATGTGTCTGCGGCAGCCATGCTGGCGGCCAGCTGGTTCGAGGAATCAGATCCAGACTCGTCGTACATCGCCGAACTCGCCGATCCATTGCCACGGGAACGTTTGCAGTCGACAGCGCAGTGGGCTCTCGCCGCCGACGGCCAGAAAGCGCTGGACCGCTTCAAAGGCGCCTCTCAGCGGGCAGTGTTCGACGGCGCCCGCGAAACCACAATGCTGAACGTCGACTTGGAGCCCGGAACCCGATGGGCACGTGAAGCGCGCCCCAATGCCTGCGCCTTCTGTCGAATGATGGCAACAAGGGGGGCGGTGTACCGCACAGAGCGGGACGCCCTGCGCGTTTCAGGCCGAAGCGCAGACCTCTCCATTTCCGACCGGCGCATGAGAGCTTCCGGGCTGGCGACAACCGATGAACTTCTGGCCCGCCGCATGGGTCAAACCACTTACGCCATTGGGAAGCGCAAGGGGCAGAGAAAGACTCGATCACAGCGCGGCAGCCAGGCGCTCGGCGACAAGTATCACGACGACTGCTATTGCATTGCGGTCGAGATTCGCACCGGCTACTACGAACCACCCGAGTATGCGATGGGGTGGGAGATCGAATATCAGAAGGCGCGCGAGATTGCCGGCTCGGGGGAGCCGAAGAAGATCCTCGCTGAATGGCGGTCGCTCGACGGCGTAAGCCGTTAGGGCCCCAACTCGAACTTCCCGTCACACGACGGGGTTACGCCCACGTCCGGCGGTCAACGGACGGACCAGGAGGGAAGCATGTCCGAAGAAGCAACCGATACGGCAGAAGCCCAGGGCGGAAGCACCACCAGCGGAGAGACGCCCGCCGCGGACGAGTTCAAGCCGATCACTTCGCAGCAGGAGTTGAACGCTGCGTTGAAGGAGCGTCTAGACCGAGAACGCGCGAAGTTCAAGGACTATGGCGACTTGAAGGCGAAGGCCGCCAAGCTCGACGAGATCGAGCAGGCCAACCTTTCCGAGCTCGAAAAGGCGAACGGCCGCATCACCACCGCCGAGAAAGAACGGGACGACGCCAAGGCAGAGTCCCTGCGACTGCGCATCGCAGTCACACACGGCATCTCACTTGAAGACGCGGACCTGTTTCTCACCGGGACCACCGAGGAGACCCTCACCGCCCAGGCGAAGAGGCTCTCAGACCGCACGGCCGAGCAGGCGAATGCCGAGGCCGAGCGCAAGAAGAATCACCCGATCGTGTCCAAGGAGGGCACGTCGACCAAGACCGGAACCACCACTGAAGAGGAAGACCGTGCGTTCGCACGGAGCTTCTTCACCGGCGGTTCCTAACCCGAAAGGAACAGTCCGATGGCCGCACTTGCTACCGGTTCCTTCTCCCTGCCCAAGCACATGGTGCCGGGCGTGTGGCAGAAGGCTCAGGGCCAGTCCGTACTTGCCCGCTTGTCCACCGCCGACCCCCAGGAGTTCGGCGAACATCAGTACATGACCCTCACCGCCCCGCCCCGCGGGCAGGTCGTCGGTGAAGGCGCCTCGAAGAGCGAATCGACCGCGCAGTTCGCTCCGGTCACCGCCATCCCCCGCAAGGTGCAAGTCACCCAGCGGTTCAGCCAGGAAGTCAAGTGGGCCGACGAGTCCCGCCAGCTCGGCGTCCTGCAGACGATGGCCGACCTGTCGGGTGTCGCCCTCGGCCGTGCGCTCGACCTGATCGCCATCCACGGGATCAACCCCCTGACCGGCGCCCTGCTGTCCGGTTCGCCGGCCAAGATCCTCGACACGACCAACGTCGTCGAGCTGGCCAGCCCTGGCAAGCCCGATCAGGCCATCGAGGCCGCCGTCGGGCTGGTACTGGCCGATAACCTGTCGCCGGACGGGGTCGCCATCGACAACAGCTTCGCGTTCGCGCTGGCCACCCAGCGTGACTCGCAGGACCGCAAGCTGTACCCGGAGCTGGGCTTCGGGGCGAACGCCACCGCGTTCGCCGGCCTGAACGCGGCGGTGTCCGACACGGTGCGTGGCGGCCCGGAGGCCGTGACCCCGTCGACCGGCGCCTACGCGACGACCAACCCGAACGTGAAGGCCATCGCTGGCGACTTCTCCGCGTTCCGGTGGGGCGTCCAGGTGAACGTCCCGCTCGAGCTGATCGAGTACGGCGACCCGGATGGCCTCGGCGACCTGAAGGGGCAGAACCAGATCGCGATCCGCTCCGAGGTCGTCTACGGCATCGGCATCCTGTCCACGGACGCCTTCGCCGTCGTCGAAGACGCCGACAACTCCTAAGGGGCACTCATGACTGAGAAGAAGGTCGAGACCGTGACTTTGATCGCCCCGAACGGTCACACGGTCTCGGTTGCCGAGTCCAAGAAGGCCGAGCGTCTCGCCGGGGGCTATCGGCTCCCGGAGGGCCGCACGAAGCGGTCAACGAAGTAGCTAGGTGAGGGTGTAGCCCGTGGCTGAAATCATCACTACCGATGACCTGCCGGCCGAGGTCGCGTCGAACGCGATGGTTGGCGTGTGGGTCGATGGTGTGAATGCTCGCGCGTCACGGGTTGCACCCTGCCTGGCCTCCGATGATCCCGCCCCTTCAGGGGAGCAACTGGCCGAGGCGAAGATGATCCTCATTGGCGCCGTGGTCCGTTGGTCACAAGCCGGGGCTGGGGCACTGCAGTCGGGAACCATGGGGCCGTTCGGCGTCACTCTGGACACCCGCCAGCGCGTCGGGTTCAACCTATGGCCAAGTGAGATCACTCAACTGCAGGACATCTGCCGCAGTGGGTCGGAGTCAAAGGCGTTCGCCGTAGACACCGTGTGCACCGCTGCCCAGCACTCGCCGATCTGTTCGCTCTACTTCGGTGGAGAATGCTCATGCGGCGCAGATATCGCGGGGCAGCCGATCTATGGCTGACATCGGCCCCCACGACCTTGTCGACATCCCCGGCATGGGCCAGTTCGAGGTAGTGGGACATGTGGAGGACTACTCCAACAGCCCGTGGCCACTTCCGCCCAGCGCGTTCCCGGTCCGATACTCGGTTGGCGTGCACAAGGCTTCATCCCCAACCCGCGACGAGTATGGGCGCGAAGTCACGGCATACACCCCGCCGAAAGACCAGCCGGGTACGCCGCTGCCCGTTCATGGGTGGGCGAACCCGCGCAACACCGAGCCGAAGCTGGCCGGCCACGACCGGGTCGTGGTGGAGCTGGAACTGTTCATTCCCGAGTTCCTGGTGGCGAACCTGCGGAGGGTTGAAGGGTGATCGTTGTTCACACCCACGACGAGGAAGTGGATTGTGAGGGCGCGTCCCGCTTCTCCACCGATGAGCACAACAACCTGTGCATTTTCGAGGGTAAGAGCGGGGACCGGCTGCGGGCAGTGTTCAACTCCTCGGCCTGGGTGAAGGTGGTGGTCGAAGATGTCGATTAAGGTCAAGCACAAGGTCGGCGGCTACTACCGGTTGCGTTCGGCGGGCGGGGTGCAGTCGTTCCTCGAAGGCGCCGCGAATAGTGTTGCTGCCCGCGCTAATGCCCAGCTGAAGGGCAAGGGCGGCAAGGGGTTTGTCACTGGCTCTCGGCAGGGAGCGAAACGCCCTCAGGGTCGTTGGCGGACTAGTGTGGCGGCGGTGTCCCCGTATGCGAAGCGGGCGAACGCCAAACGCAACATTTTGCTGCGGGCGCTCAATGGCTGAGTTCTGGCTGCCCGCGAAACCGGGTGTGCTGACAGCGATCCGCATCCTCGCCCCGAACCAGGCGCCGGTCTTGGTGTCCGATGAGATGCCGAAGACCCGCCCCGCCCAGGTCGTCCTCGTCTCCCAGGTGGGCGGCTCGCGACCGAATCCGGTGCAGTCCATTCACCGACTCCTCATTGAATGCTGGCTGGCTAAGTCGTCGGCGGTGAATATCGAAACGTGGTGCGGGGAAGTGTCCGCCGCACTCCGAAACTCATCCGGACGCACCTACAACGGGGTGTTTTCCTTCGGGTGGGGCAACGAGCAGGGGCCGGTGGACTTTCCGGATCCCGATGTCACCGACATGCGTCGGTGGCAGTTCCACGGAGACCTCAAACTCTCCGCGAAATAACTGAATAACCCCCGTAAATCAGGCCCCGTCCAATTGTTGCCTGAAAGGGGCTGGCCAACCATGGCTGATTCAAAGAACGTCTGGGCGGCCGGAAGGCACTCGGATGACGAAGCGTTTTTCGGTGGCCCTCTGGGGACCGTCCTTCCCGACGATGCGGTGGCGGTCATCGACCCCGCCCTCGAACCGCACGGGTGGATGGGCGATGACGGGTTCACCAACAACATTCAGCGCGAAGTCACCAAGCACTACGACTTTGGCGGTGACCCGATCAAGACCACCCAGGACCGTTACGAGGAGACCATCGCGGTCACCTGCTGCGAGTCCAACCCGACCGTCCTGAAGACGGTCTTCGGTGACGACAACGTCATCGTCGACTTCAGCGGCGGGCACCGCAAGATCAACATCCGGCACGATTCGGCGCCGCTGCCCCGCAAGTCGTGGGTGGTGCGTGTGGTCGACGGCGTGAAGACCCGCATGCTGGTCATCCCCGAAGGCCAGGTCGTGGAGGTCGGCGAGATTGTCTGGCTGTCCTCGGAATTGGTTCAGTACACGCTGACCATCGACTGCTACAAGCCGAAGACGGGGTCGCAGCCGGACAACCCGCAGGCCGTCAACGAGTACATCGACGAACCCGACGTCGAAGACGAGTCCTGACCAGACCCGCCCGGTGAGTCAATCCGTGGACGGGGCCGCTCACCGGGCGGCTCATGGCCCCGACCACAACTAGAAGAAAGTCCCCGTCCACATGACTGACATTGTTTCCGGCTCCGACCCGCGCGTCCGGGTCGGGCTGACGTTCCATCCTGACGGTGGGGAGCCGCTGACGGTGTCCCTGCCGCGGCCCGACTTCGTCGACTACCCGACCGAGTTGAAGATGAAGGCCGACTGGCGTCGAATGACCCAGGGCGCCAACGAGACGCTGCGGGAGATCCGTCGCGTTCACCGACGCAACCAGATTGCGTGGGTGAAGTACGACAAGGCGTTCGCGGCGTGGGAGAAACAACTGCGCGACCCCGACGTGGAGGACCCCGGCCCCGAGCCGGAGGAGCCTGTCGACGCCGAACTGCCCGAAGCGGTCTCGCCGAGGGATGCTGAGCGTGAAGCGGCGCTGGTGATCTTCAAGCATCTGTTGTCGGCTGCGGAGTACAAGGTGGTGCAGAAGTGTACGACCGCGGAGCTGCTGCAGGCTCAGTTGGCGTGGGAGAAGGCGTCTGAGGTTCCGCTGGGGGAATTGTTGGCCTCTCCGACCTCCTCGACGGAGACCACGGAGGGGCCGTCCGAGCGGACCTCCTCGCCCGCGGATGGACAGTCCGAGACATCGGAAGCCGACTCTCCTGGGGAGACATCCGAGACCTCGTAGCGTGGCTTCCCCCCACAGGGGAGTCTGCCTACTACCGGTCGCTGCATCCGAGGTCGTGGTGGTGGTCGCCGCTGTTCGACTTCCTGGCCATGATCCTCGTGGTGCTGCAGGGGGCGAATTGGCAGCGGGGTGGCGGTAAGGGTGCCCGCCCGAAGATTCAGAAACGTCCGTCCGATAAGCCGCCGGCCGTGAAGTCGGTTGCGGAGTTGGACGAGAAGAAACGTTCTCAGGCTGAGCATATTCAGCGCAGGCGTGAACAGAAGCGAAAGGCGGTGAGCTAGTTGGCATCTGGTGTCGAGTTGGCCACCGCTTACGTCAGTTTGGTCGCAGAGACCTCGAAGCTGAAGAACGACATCAACAAGGCGTTCGAGGAGGCCGATAAGTCGTCCCTGCGTGCGGGGAAGAAGATCGGCAAGAACCTCGACTCTGGGCTGTCGGGGACGAAGACCTCGGCGGCGAAGGCCGGCGAGGATGCTGCCGACGCGTACGAGAAGTCTCTGAAGTCCCAGCTGCGCGGTGAGCGCATCGGCCAGGCCATCGGCAAGCCTATCGGCAAGGCCCTCGGCCTGGCGTTGAAGGTCGGGATCGCGGGTGCCGCGTCTACCGCCGCCGCTGGGGTGGGTGTGCTGGCGACCGCGTTGACGAAGGGCTTCGGCCGGCTCCGGCAGATCGACAACGCGAAGTTCAAGCTGCAGGCCCTCGGCAACTCGGCTGAAGATGTCAACAAGATCATGGACTCGGCGCTGGCGTCAGTGAAGGGCACGGCGTTCGGCATGGAGGAAGCCGCGACCACGGCTGCTTCGGCGGTCGCCGCGGGGATCGTTCCCGGTGAGGAGCTGACAAAGTACCTCACCAACGCTGCCGATGCTGCTGCTATCGCGGGCACTTCGCTCGAGGAAATGGGCTCGATCTTCAACAAGATCCAAACCTCCAACAAGGCATTCACCGACGATCTGCGGCAGCTGTCCGACCGCGGCCTCCCAGTGTTCACCTGGCTGCAGAACGAATACGGCGTCACCGCCGAGGCTTTGACGAAGATGGTGGAGAAGGGCGAGGTTGACGCCGCCACCTTCAATAAGGTCATCCGGGAGAACATCGGCGGCGCGGCTCAGGAGATGGGCAACTCGTTCGATGGCGCCATGCAGAACCTCTCTGCAGCATTGGGCCGTGTCGGTGCCACGATCTTGAGTACCCCTTTCGAGAACGCCTCCGGCGGCATCGGTTCCATCACCGACGCGCTGGACCGGCTCGACGGCTGGTTGAAGGGCAACCAGGAGGGGGTAATTGGGTTCTGGGGAACTTTCGGCCGGGCCGCGATCACCGGCGCTCAGGATGTTCTGAGGACCATCGCTGAGATCACGAGAGCTGTGGCCCAGTTCCAGAACTTCTTCGGGGACATCTACGGCGGCATGGACACCGGTGTCGCCTGGATCAACGACGTTCTCGGCCGCGATGACATCGCCGAGGGCCTGCGGGAACGCGCGGAACGTAGCTTCGGATGGGGCGAAGAAGCCTACGAGATGGCCGACCGCATTGATGACATGATCGAAAGTCTCGACGAGGCCAAGACTGGTGTGTCGGAATGGGAGACCAAAGCCAAGGCTGCTGCGGCTGTCACGAAGGCGCTGGGGGATTCCTTCAAGGCGGTCAATGACAACGGCCAGATCATTGTTGAGTCCAACGCGATGGAGAAGCTCGAAGAAATCAACGAGCTTGAGCTGGTCGTGACGAACCTGCCTGACGGGTCGTTCGCGATTGAGCCCGGCACCCCTGAGGCGCAGGCGCTGATCGATGCGTTTGTGGCGAGGAACCGCCCGACGGCCCCGGTGAAGACTCCTGTCGAGGTGGATACCGCGAAAGCCTCCGCGGATCTGCAGGCGTTCATCGACAACGCCAACATCAACTCGTCTGTGCGGGTCGCTGTGCAGCTGCAGACCGGCAACGCGGGCAATGTGAGTCCCAGCGCTCCGGTTGGGGTGCCGGCGCCCGCTGCGGAGGGTTATGTGCCTTACGACCCGGCGGCGTGGGTGCGGCCCCCGACCGGTGGCGGGCGTCAGTCCGGTGGGGACATCAGTGGCCCGGGGCCGAAGGGCAAAGACTCCGTTCTGATGTGGGGCGCCCCCGGTGAGCATGTCCTCACCGCCGACGAGGTGGATGCTTTGGGCGGCCAGGGCGGGGCATATGCGTTGCGGGCTGCGATCCGTGCTGGGTCGTTGCCCGGGTTCGCCGAGGGTGGCACCGTCACAGATTACAGAGACGACGAGCTGGCACGCCGCCTGATGTGGTTCGGTCTGGCGGAGCCGGGGACGCCGGATCTCAAGCCGGCGTTCGGCGGTGGGCGGTTCAACCCGAACATGACGATCGACACCAGTATGGTGTCAGTCGCTCCGCCGCCCGGGTGGCTGTTCCAGCGGGGTATCGAATCCGGGTCGTACCCGAACGAGATCACGTTCGACGACATTGCTGATGCGACGGTGCAGACACCGTCCGAGTGGGAGTCCTACCGCTCGGGCCGTCGACATCAGCGCGAGGAGGCGTCCCGCCGGGATCCGTTGTGGGACTGGATTGCCAAAGACCTGCCCCGCTATGAGGTCGGCGGCGCCATCGGCGACGACCCACGCATCCGGGCCATCGACACCGCCTACCAGCACTCGGGGAAGCCGTACAACTACGGCCCTTGGGATTGCTCGATGTACCTGTCCTACGCCTATGCGGGGATGACGGGGCAGCCCCCTGGTCGGTACTTCAACACGGAATCCGACTTCGAGGCCCTGGGCTTCAAGCGGGGCTACAAGCCGGGCGCGTTGAATGTCGGCATCCGTCGCGGCGGCGGCGGGCGGAACTCGCACATGGCGGGCACTCTGCCCAACGGGGTGAATATCGAGAACTCGTCCAACGGCAGCATCTACGGCGACGGCGCGGCTGGGGCGCAGGACTTCCCGATCCAGTACTACTACGAGCCACCCAACGCCGGCGACATGGGCGCGATGCAGGCCCAGGCCATGGGTGGGCAGGACGCCGCCCACATGAACGCCACGGGCGGTGGGGGCATCGGCCCATCGTCAGGCGCCATGGGCGACACGGGCACCACCCGCACCGAGGGGTACATCCCGGCCGGGGCGGGCAACTCTGGCCGTGCGGGCAATAGCTTCGCCTCCGGGCTGATCGACATGGGCGCCGAGGCCATCAACGGCATCATCGACCAAGCCGCCTCCGCAGCATCTTCTGCTGCCGGGATGGCCGCCATGGCCGGCTCGTTCGGCGCTGACGGTGGAGCGGGTGGGATGGCCGCTCAGATGGCCATCGGCATGGGCGCCCAGGCCGCCAAGCGGGGAGTGCAGTGGGGCGCGGACATGATCGGCATCGGCATCGACGCCGGCGCGGAGATCCTGTCCCCGTTTGGTGTTCCACGGTTCTTCTCCACGGACCCCACGAGCTTCATGCCGAACTTCAACACCACCCCCGCCGGGACCACTACAGCGGAGGCCTTGTCGAACGGCGTGGACCCGAACACCACCCAGCATGGCACCGCCGTGGGCGCGGCACCTGGCCCGACTCCGGCGCAGGCCAACCTCGCTGCCCCCAACCCTGACGACCTACAACCCCAAGTCCCCGGACTGTTCATAGGTGAAATCAACGGAATGGACCCTGACCAGGTGGGCAATGAACTGCTCCGTCTGCAGCAGTTGAACGCGATGCAATACCAGGGACGGCCATGACCGAACCTGGAATCCGCGACATCAGCATCTACGGGCAGAACGACGAACATCTCTGCGTCCACGGCGAAGGTAAGGGCGACCAGGGCGTGTACCTGTCCGAGGGTGGGGTGTCGAAAATCTATGACTCCCCGGAGAAGCAGACCTGGAAGCAGGGCGCCCGTCAACAAAAGGCCAAGCAGAAGTCCCGCAAATCCCTTGCCCGGGACATGGATCTACAGTTCACGTGCATTGAGACGCACGGTCGCACGGCTGAGCAGAATGAGTCCCTGCTGATTCAGGCGATTGGGTTCGAGCTCGACAAGTACGACGACGACGCGAAGTATGCGCGGTTGGCGGTGTCGACGGAGATGTCCGGCACGAGGGTGTTGGACATTCTGCAGTATGAGGCCCCGAACCTGGACCCGAAGATCGACCCGATTCGGCAGCAGTTGTTCAAGCCGATCCTGAAGATTCGCTCCGGGGACCCGGATTGGTATGAAAAGCCGGAGGTTTCGCGGGCGGTGTTCACTTCCCCCGGCTGGGACGAGGTGGAGATTTCCAACCCGACGAACCGGGAAATGCTGGTCAAGTGGGTGGTCACTGGCGGGACGGTGACGCTGCCGGACTTCTCGTGGCGCGGCGCCCCCGGCAACCGGCATCCCGGTGGGGATGATGCGGCGCGGATGGTTCCGTGCCCGCAGATTCGTCCCTCCGACAACGGCATGACCGTCGACTTGGACCCCGATGAGCTGATGGCCCGCAGCGGCAACAACGTCAACATCTTGGCGCGGTTCGGTGGCCGATTCTTCCTGCACAAGATTCCGCCATACACGCCGAAGCAGATGATCCCTGTGCATTGCTCAGATACGGGCGGCGGCACCGTGAAGGTTGAGCTGATCCAGCCCCGCCGCTGGAGTCGGCCCTGGGGACAGGAATGGGTTGCCTGATGCTTGACCTCGAACCGGACCTGTCCGCCGAATGTGAGGCGATCTGGCGGGCCACCCTCGCGCAGAAGCGCGACGAGCGTCGACTCCGCGAGGATGACGTTCTCATCCGCCTGTGGGATGGGGACTGGGGCCTGCATCATCTGATGCGCAACGAGTACTCCGCATCGTTCGCGTGGATCTCCAACGACTCCGGCCCCGCGCAGACCGAGGTCCCATTCGATTCCCCAGAGGGGTTCTGGCTTTACGACATGTGGGGCCGCATGGAGCGCGGCGAGAAACGCAACGTCCACATCACCGCCGACTATTGCGGTGCGCGTTGGGGCGGGCGACTGGACAAGTGTGTGGTGGAGTACCGCGACGACGGCGACGTGGTGGTGGTGTGCACCTGGCTTCACGACTACGAGAACACCAAGTGGTATTCCGTCTGGTCGAATCCGTTCCTGCCGGCCGCTTTTCAGTTTCCCCGCGCGTTCCTGCTCGCTGGCCCGGTGACGTGGGTTCTGAAGATGGCCCTGTTCCTGCAGTTGATTCGGGAACACAACCCGCTGATCACCATCCCGGATGATCCCTTGGATTTCGGGTCGTACTTCGATGTGTTCGACCAGTCGACCTGGTCGGTGGTCATCAAGCCAACCACGTTCATGGATGCGATGGCCTCCGGTGTGGTGTGGGGGGTCATCTGGTCGCGGTGGCAGAACTGGCACGACCAGGCGAAGATCATGCTCGAAGACGCCGAGTTGTCGGTGGATTGCCGCCGGTATCTGCCGGGGGATCCTGAGCCGTGGCCGGGCGCGAATCTCCGCTACGGCACATTGGTCATCGACATCGTCGACAAGTCCGGTGTGCATATCGGCACCTCCCACGGCGGCAGCCTGGCCGACGGGTTGCTACGGACGGTCGCCGAGTTCGCCGACGATTTCATTGATTCGACGCAGAACATCATCGCCGACACCGACCAGCCGGAAGACTACTTCCTGCCGAACCTGCGGTTGACGCACAAAGAGCATCCGTACGCCACGTACCGGCAGGTGGAGTCCGGGCAGCACATCAACTCCCCAGCCAAGGGCGTACAGGTCAACGTCGGTGGGCACAGCATGCCCGGTGTCAACGAAGCAATCTCAGCGAGCATTCAGGCGGCCGGCGACATCATCGGCGGCATCGCCCAGATCGGCTCCCTGGGCGGCAGCATCGACACCCTCCTCAAACCACTGTATGAGGACACGATTCTGGCGTGGTGGTCAGTCAAGAGCATTGAGCGGGCGCAGAAGTCGGGCTGGTCCCGGTACTTCGAGTACTTCCAGGACGGCGCGAACAAGGCTTACACCATCGCCTCCCTCATGGTGCTGCGGGCCGGGTTCTGGGCAACGAAAACCACCATCAGCAACAAGTTCTCCGTCATCGACGGCTCCCCCTACCTGGTGGGGGACAGGGGCCTGGGGCATTGGTTCCTCGACGACCGCATCGGCTACGCCATCCCCGCCGACCCGACTGGCCGGATCTGGATGGACCGAGCCCGCAAAATCGAGCTGAAACTTTCCGAGGATGGGGACAAAGAGTGGATTCCCACCATTGGTGATGAACGAGCCCTGCAAGACCCGGCGCAACGCGCCTGGGGCCGCATCGAGTACTTGATCGCTGGACTTCGTGAACTAGGGGTGTGGTAGTGGATTTCCCGACGCGCGACAACTGCGACCCAACCAATCCCGAAGAAGCGTTCTTGTGGATGCTGGTCGCTTTGCCGGGAATGAAGGGCGGCCAGCTGTTGATGCCGGTCGAGTACCTGCGGCAGGTGTCGAAACGACTGTGGGAGTGTGGAGCACGCCCCGTCGAGGAGCCCGAGATTGAGTACCAGAAGCCTTCTGGGAATGAGCCGCACTGGTTGACTTCGCCGGGCAAATGGCGGCCAGCTGGGACGGTGGCCCCGGCCAGCGAGGTGGATCAGGTGGACGCGGCATTGTCGCAGATGGGCTTTCAGCAGCGCGGCGAACTGTACACGGCGTTGTGTGCGTGGGAGCGCGGCGCGGACCTACCCGAGACGGAGGCAGGAAAGGTGGTCTCCACTCTCACTGATCATCAGCGCGGTGTGATCCTCGCCCGACTACGCAAGGACGACGCATGACGATTGGCAATTACGGCACAGTGTTGGCCGACATGGAGATCCGCCGCGGCCAGGATTTCGTTCACGTTTTCGAGTTCGTGGGCGGCGAGCTGGACTTGGCCTCCACCGCAGTGTTTGAGGTGTATGGGCGGGACCGGGAAACCTTGCTCGGGGTGTGGCCGGCTGCCGAGCTCGACGCGACGACGGTGAAGGTGCAGATCCTGGCTCCGTTGGTGGATGCGATGCCGAATGGGTCGTTCTACACCCTGTATGTGCAGGAGCCTGGCTATCCGCGTGTGGCGACACATGAGGGTCCGGTGTGGCGGAAGGGGCGGGCATGAACGTGGATCAGCTCAACACGTTGTGCGCGGCGTACGGCAACGTGGATGGCTTGTCGATTCACACCGCCAGTGGGGTGGATTCAAGTAACCGGATCGGTGATGTGGTGGCGGTGTCGTGGAGCCCTCCGTCGGCCGGTGCGATGTCGGCGTCGGTGACGTTCCCTGGGGTGACGGGGGAGCCGAAGTTCCTGCGCGCCTGGGATGGCGCTGTGTTCGTTGAGGAGTTCCCCATCAACAACGGTCGGGGTGTGCAGATCGTTGATCAGGACTTGACGGTGGTGTTGCAGCATCGGGTGAAGGCATGATCGGTCAGTCCACGACCCGCTCGAGGAAGCCATCAGCCCCGCCGCTCACGGACGGGGTTTTTTTGGGCGCGGTGTCGCAGGCAACGCATTCCACGTCTGTGGAGCTAAAGACCCGCATCTACGACGACTTCGAGAACGGTGTCGATGATTGGGTGAATGTGCGGGGTCGTTTGACGACGACGGGTGGTTCGTCGCCGGACATCACCGCTGACATGAGCATCTTCGACCCGCTTTCGTATGTGGTGGGCGCTGCCGGGTATCACCGCACGGAGCTGCTGAGTGACAACTGCCGCGCGAAGATTGTCGTGCCTGATGGCTTGATTGTGAACGGGACGAGTCAGTTCTGGTTCTGCGGGGATCGGGCGATGGACAACTACTACGGCATCCAGGTGTCGACGGTGTTGGGGATTTCGACGTTGGCGATCATCAAGGGCACTTCGCCGAATTCGATGCGGCGCTTCGAGTTGACGTTGCAGTCGTTGCAGTCGGGCGATGAGATCGAGGGTTGGTATGACCGGCCTAATTCGACGTTGCGGATGTATCACGAGGGCAACTTGTTGAAGTCGTTGCCGGTGGCGCCGACGGAGATTCCTCACGGCCCGGGCCGGAGGTGGTGTGGGGTGATCATGGCTTCGGATTGGTGGATCGCGCCGGGGGGCAATTTCGCGTCGTTTGAGGCGTGGGATGTATGACCCAGCCTGATGGTCTGCTGCCTGATTTGGCGGCGAATTATGGTTCGTTTGCGGCGTTCGCGGCTAAGACTCAGGGTGAGTATGAGGCCGAGATTTATGGGCAGACGGCGAGTCCGTTCCAGTCGATTCTGGCGGGGTTGTTTCATGATTTGCCGACGGGGATGCCGCTGCCGCTGGCGTTGATGACGGTTTTGGCTCGGCGGTTGTTGCAGTTGCCGGGCAAGGTGTGGGACACCCTTGAGGACTTGCTGGATGATGTGCCGATTCTCGGTGGCATTTTCGAGACGGTCGACAAGATCATCGACGCCCTGGATGGTATTCCGTGGGAGTCGGGTGATCCAGGAGCGATCCTGCGGGCGATCCTGGCGGCAGGCGGCGACATCGTCGGGATTCTGGGGTCGTTGTTGCCGTTGCCGATTTCGTGGCTGACGGACAGTACGCCGAATATGTTGTGGGAGGGTGGGTTCGATTCGGCGGAGACGATTGTCGAGGGCTCTGGCTTCGAGTGGGATGGCACGGACGGGACGCCGGGTACGTCGCCGGTTGGCTGCGCAAAGGTGGTCTGTGACGGCGAGGATCACCAGATGTCGTCGCCGATGCAGAAGGTTGGGCCTGGTTGGGTGCTGAAGGCCGGGTCGCGGGTGAAGTGGGAGTCGCTGACTGCGGCGGGTTCTGATCCGATTCGGTTGGATTTGGTGGCGTTCTTGCAGGCTGCTGGCAACCCCGAGGTGTTCACGGCGGTGGGTTCGCCGGTGATGGTGGCATCAGTGCCCGCGCCGACCGGTTCCAGTGGCGGTGCTGGAGGTTGGGGTTCTGGTCCGATTCAGGGGACGTGGACGGTGCCGGGTGATGGGTCGGTGTCGCATGTGGCGATCCGGCCGCACGTCACCGACGACGCCACTGGCGGTGTGGTGAAGTTCGACAACACGTTCTTGCAGGCGACGCAGAAGATGCCGCAACGGTTCACCGACATGCTGCCGGAGGATTTGGCGTCGCTGCTGAATTGGACTCGGACGGTGGTCGAGTCGGCGCTCGGAGCGTTGGGTATCACGGCGTCGGGGAATCTGCTCGATGACATCTTCGACTTGTCGGATGAGTTGGAGTGGATCAAGGATCATGCGTCAGAGGCGTGGTCGGATCTGCAGACGTTGGTCGGGGATTTGTTGTCGAATCCGGCGGCGGTGTTGGGCACGATTCCGCAGACGTTGGTGGGTGGTCTTGAGGCGACGTTCAATCAGTTGGAGGACATCTACCAGGGTTTGATTGTCACCCCGGTGAACTCGTTTGTGCAGTCGGTGAAGGATTGGTTTAACACCTGGTTCGGTGGTGGGTCGTCGAGTGCGATTCCGATGTCGATGCGTGGTGCGGCGAATGGTGTTGCACCTTTGAATGCGTCGGCGAAGGTTCCGGCGGGGAATTTGCCGATCAACGAGGCGAACGGTATCGCGGGCCTGAACGGTTCTACGAAAGTGCCGACCTCGCTGTTGGTCACGGACACCGCGAACAATGTGCCCACGTTGGATGGGTCAGCGAAGATCCGACCTGCTCAGTTACCGGCCATGAACTACATCCCGGCGGGGGAGAAGGGTTCGGCGAATGGAGTGGCCCCATTGAACGCAGAATCCGTTGTGCCGCTGGCGAACCTACCGGGCGAGGTGGGCGGCACTGGCGGAACAGGGGATGGCCGCCCCTACGTCATCCTCTACCTCGGGAACGGCAACGATCAGCCGGTGGCCAACAACACCACCCATACCGTCAGTGGTTGGCAGCAAACAGGGACGGCTGCTGTGACTTTCCATGACGGAACTAACTCACAATGGCAGTTCGGCACTCCCGGAATGTGGCTGATCTCCTTCATTACGTCCTGGCAGCCCACGAGTACCGCAGGGCTTCGAGGGGCAACATTGGATTGGTCGGTGTTCGGGATGGCGCAGAATGTAAATCTCGGCTCGAACGTGATGGGATTCCCCCTCAACCGGGTCACCAACATGGGGGTGTTTTGCGCAAGGGTTCCAGCTGAGGGCTTTTATGCCGATGCCCGGTTTTGCATGAGGGTTCGGCAATCCAGCGGAGCAACAGTAGCCCTGTACGCATCTGGCGCAGACACGGGCGCAACGCAGGTCATCTGCACCTATCTCGGGGCGGCGTGATGGCTTGGTCTCCGACACCGGAAACCTCGACTCGCACCCCGCGGCCAGGATGGTTCCCCGAAACACCCACCCCGGCCGTGCGGACACCGCAGCCGGGGTGGTTCCCAATCCTCGGCATCGGCGGCGGACTGACCATCCAGTACGTCAGCACCGCCGAACTCGAAGCGCTGTTCCAGCTTGACGTGGTGCTGGCTGTCGAGACCACCTGGCAAGCAGCCCTTGAAGTCACCGCCGGACTCGCCGCTAACCTGCCCATCACCCTCGCCGCCGAGGCTGAGCTGCAAGGCACATTCCACCTCGACGCCGCCCTATCCACCGAACTGGAACGCGCCATCACACTGGCGCGAATCACCGGTCTCGACCTCGCCACGACCCTCGGCTGGTCGACTGCTATCGACCTCGGCGCTGTGCGGCCCATCGACCTCACCCAGGACATCGCGGTCGCCCGAGCAATCGACCTGACCCGCTACGCACCCGTCGACCTATCGCAAACGATCACCATGTCCAGCAGCCTGGAAACCGCGCGCATCGCCACCATCGGGTCGAACCTCGCCGTCGCGCTCAACCGCTCACTCGGCATCGGCTACCCACCCGGCGGACTACCAGCCACCTACCAAGCCACCGCCGTCGGCAGCTACGCCTGGACCTTCCCCCGCAACGCCGACTACCTCGACTCCGTAGTCCTCGGCGGCGGTGCGTCAGGACAAACAGGCTCCGGTGTCGCCTTCGGAGCCGGATCAGGCGGCAGGGCAGGAGAATTCGCCACCTGGACCCTGCAACGCGGCAACCACATCGCAGTCACCGTCACACAGATCACCGGCACCGTCGGCGCAGGCGGCACACAACCCGCCAACAGCGACTACGCCGGACCCAACCCCGGCTCACCCACCACCGCCACCGCATCCGGCTACGGCACCCTCACCGGCAACGGCGGCAGCGGCACCACCTCCGGCCAGAACGGCGAAGGCGGCGGCTCCCAGTCCTACAACGGCCAGTCCTATCCGCGCGGCAACGGCGGCACCGGCAACGCCGGCGCAGGATCAGCACCAGGCGGCGCCGGAGCGGGCGGCAACGGCGGAATCTTCGGCAGCCGCACCCGCGGCGGCGTAGGCGCACAAGGACGCGCCTGGCACCGCGCCTACCAGTGAATCGAAAGGACCACCTGACATGGCAACCGGCATCAGCTCATTCCTTGCCAACGAACTGCTCGACCACGCGTTCCGCAACAGCACCTGGACCCCACCAGCCACCGTCTACGCCCAGGCGCACAGCGGCGACCCCGGCGCCAACGGCACCGCCAACGTCGCCGAAACCACCCGGCAGCCCATCGCATTCAGCGCAGCCGCCTCGGGCAGCATCAGCAACAGCTCCACCCCGGAGGTCACGCTGACCGGCACCCGCACCGTCTCCCACGTCTCCTACTGGACCGCAGCATCCGGGGGCATCTTCCTCGCCTCCGTCGCCGCCACAGCATCCAAATCGGGCACCTCTGGTGACATCATCCGCATCAACACCGCATCCATCAGCTTCACTCCGATTGCGTCCTGATGCTGCTCGCGGAATGTCCCTACGGCTGCGGCGCCGACATCCCCGTCCAGCTCGTCACAGACGGTGGCAACTACCGGGCCATCGACCTCATCCCACTGATCGACGACCACGCCACGAATCACTGCCCCAATCGGCTACCCGGCATCCCGAAGCACCTATGAAGGGGTCAACGATGACGCCTATTCGCGTTCTCGC